>Ga0315275_10002703_pt1 | contig 16112 bp, 10 predicted proteins | sample YL17G03_0_MG_FD_205557 | JGI IMG/M metagenome (GOLD analysis project Ga0315275, IMG submission 205557) | Sediment microbial communities from Yellowstone Lake, YNP, Wyoming, USA - YL17G03_0 | ecosystem: Environmental > Aquatic > Freshwater > Lake > Sediment | place: USA: Wyoming | collected... | reverse complement strand
GTTTTCGTAGAGCCAAGTGTTGAGGTTGAACTGGCGGCGGAAGGTGTTGAACCCGTGGTCGGACATCACGATGAGGATCGTCTCCGGGTCGATCCTCTGGAGCACGCGGCCGAGAAACCGGTCGCAATCCCTGTAGATATTCTCGATCGTGCCGCCGAACCGGGCGGCCAGCCGGGCATCGTACTGGGGATGGCTCTCGTCAAGGAAGCGCCAGAACATGTGCTGCCTCTGGTCGGTGCTCGAGACGTAGTAAAAAAGCAGCCCCGAATCGAAACGCGAGAACTCGTAATCGAACATCTGTTCGCCCTCGCGAAGGACCATGTCGTCCTGCTCCAGGAACTCCTCCTCGTCGAGGATGTTGTTGTCGAGGGCGCTGGTGTCCGCGGGCAGGCCCTTGGTGAAGAAAGGTCCGAACCTGTCGGCCAGTTCTCGGGCATAGCTCCCGGGCGTGGTGATGGGAAGGACGGGCCGCGCCGGGTCGATGTTGATGGGCGAGACATAGAGCTTGAAGTCCGGCCGCAGCTCTTTGAGGTAAAACATGCAGATGCCGTTAGCGCTCTGGGTGGGCAGAAGATCGAACCGGACCGTCTTCCAGCCGCTCCATTCCTTTTCCCGGAGGATGAATTCCTGGTCTTGGATCCGGATCTTGGCCACAGGGTGGACGGGGTCGATGAAGACCCGGAATTCGATCTCGGCGTCCGGGCGGTCTTTCTTGAACGTGTTGACCGGGCCCGGAAGCCTGGCCTGGACGCTGTCGCCGATCACATAAACCTGGTGGGTCCGCGCGCCGCCGATGTCCTCGTTGATCTCGGTGGGCTTGGTCGTATAGTAATTCAGGATACCGTAGGAGCCCTTGAGGTCCGGTGTCCCCATCCCCGAGATCGTCCGCTGCCGCGTGGGGACGGGCGGGTAGTTCGACGGGATCTTAAAGATAGTGGCCGGGATGTCGTGGTCCTCGAGGGTCTGCCAGAACGCCCGGCCCCGCATCAGGTTTTTGATCTCGCCGCCCCGCACCGGCAGCACGAGGTCACCGATCCTGAGCGATGTTTTCGCATCGGTCGAGAGGGTCCCCGAGAATACCGGCCAGTAGGTTTTCGGGTCGCGGTGCATGAAGTCAAAAATGCCGTGGCCCCCCGGGTCTGTCCCGGTGATGAAGTTCGACCAGGCGACCGGGCTTTGAGGCGGCACGCTCGACCGGAGCGGCCTGAGCCCGCCTTGGCTGATCAGCCTCTCGAAGGCCGGGAGTTTCCCTTCCGACAGCCAACGCTGGATCAGGCGGTGGTCCATCCCGTCGAACCCGAGGACGATGACCTTGGAGCGCGTCGCCTTTCGGCCCGCCGTCCTCAGCAGGGGAGGGGAGGCGCCTCCGGCCGACATGAGGGCGGCCGCCGCCGCGGCCTGCCGGATGAAATCCCGCCGGGTCATGGCACTCATCTTTTTCTCTCTCCGCCCTTCTTTCTTGCGGGCGCTGTCTGTTCCGGACCGGGGCCCACGAGCGCCCGGCCGTCCATGTGCGCGGGCACCGGCAGGCCGAAGAGGGTCAGCACGGTGGGGGCGATGTCGATAATGGAAGGCGCGCGGGAAGCAATCCGGCCGCTGAAAAAGAAGACGCCGGGCACGTGGCGGGGGTCGATGCAGTGGTCGCCGCTCCAGGCTTTGGTGTTGTCTTCGAACACGGCGCCGCTCACTTTTCCGGTCACGGAATCCCAGGAGGCCCTGTATCCCTGGTTGTAGCCGACGATCAAGTCGGGGGCGTTTTCCTTGTAGGGTCCGGCATAGATCCTGTCCCGGTCATGCACCTCGGTGATGGCGACCTCCTGGCCGGCCTCATCCCGGAGTCCGGTCAGCCGGCCCACGAGCTCGGCCTTGAGAGAGCGCGTTTCCTCCCCCGGCGCCACGATGCCCTGGGCCTCGCGTCCTTTCTGATTGACATAGATCCCGCCGAGCCCCAGGCCGTAGGCCCGGGTCTTCGTCCAATCCACATCCTTGAACCACTCGTCGCCCTCGGTCTTGGCGTCTTTTAGGAACAGATAGCCGTTGAGATAGAGCCAGGAGTTGAGGTTGACTCCCCGGCGGAAGGACTTGAACCCATGGTCCGACATGACCATGAGGGCCGCCCCGGGACCGAGCTTCTCGCGGACGCGGCCGACGAGGTCATCCATCCGCGTGTAGAGGTCGTCGATGACCTTCCGGTCCAGCTCGCGCGGCCCGCGGACGAGGGCCGGGTGGCCGTCGTCCAGGTATCGCCAGAACATGTGCTGAATGCTGTCGGTCGTCTCGAAGACGCACACCACCGCACCCTTCCTGGTCTTGGCCAGCGCGTTGAAGAGCATCGCCTCCCACTCCCGGTGATTCGAGTAGGTCAGCTCGAGGAAAGCCGCCTCGCCGAGAGCGCCCTCGTTCAAAGCCCACGTGTCGTTGGCCTCACCCAGGGTGATAAAGCTCCCCAGCAGCTTGGACAGGTAAACCGAGTAAATGAAGGGGTGGGAAATGGGAAGCGCCGGCTTGGCCGGGTCGATGTTGAGAGGCGTCAGGTACATCTCGAAGTGGGGCTCGATCGAAGAAATATAAAAGCGGGCGATGGCCTTGACCTTGAGGCCGAGACCCGGCCGGAAGTCCAGCCCGACCCAGGGGGAGAAGGTGTTCTGCGGGAGCGTCCATCGCCGGCCCGAGACGGAGATCCTGGCCTCCTTCTTGCGCCGGTCGAGGTCGATCGTCAGCGGCAGCCGGATGTCCTCGGGCTTCTTCAGCAGTGAGTTCTCCGGCCCGGAGATATAGGTCTCGATGCGCTCCCCCCGGACTTCCACGGGGACGGTGACCCCGCCCTCTTTCCTTTGGATTTTTTCTTTGTCGGTGGTATAGAAGGCGAACGTGCCCTGGCTGCCTTTGAGGTCGGGAGCGCACATCCCGGACAGGAGGTGCCCGGAGAACTTTTCCGGAGGATAGGTGATGGGGACCCGGAGCACCGTGCTGAAAATGCCGGCGTCGCCGAGCAGCTTCCAGAACGGCACGCTCCGTCTCATCCCGCGGATCTCGGGCTTGGACAGGGGAATGGCATATTTGCCGATGGACAGGACCCTTTTCGGCCGGCCGATGTGCGCCGAAGAGAGCGTCGGGAGGTAGGTCTTGGGATCCCGGCTCAGAAAATCGAAAATGTTGTGCTTGGACGGCTCCGACCCGGTCATGAAGGAAGACCAGGCGACGGGCGAGATCGCCGGGGTTGTCGTCTGGAGCCGCGCGTAGGTGCCTTCGCTTTTCAGGCGGGCCAGGTTCGGCAACCGGCCTTCCGCCATGTATTTTTCGGCGAGCGACGGCTCCATTCCGTCGAGCCCGAGGATCACCAGCTTGTCGATGACGGCGCCCTTGTAGGACCGCGTGCCCCTGGCCAACCGGATAAGAAAACGAAACGGCCAGGAGAGAAACGAGAGGAGCGCCAGGAAAAATGTCAGGAAGAGCACGAGAAACGAAGACAGGAAGGCGAAACCGGCCCCCGGTCCGATGTAGGCGAGGGCGGGGAGGGAGCAGCCCAGGAGAAACCCAGCAAGGATGAGCGATCGTGCCTGGAGCGTCGGGCGATGGCACATATCCTTCACGGGCTTAAGCGAAGCTCCTCATGATGATACCGGCCAGGTCCCGGATGGCCAGATCTTCGCCGGCCGGACGGTTCGCCCAGAAAAAAGCGTCGTCCCACGTGTGCATGCCCTCGAGGTTCGTGCGGCCGAAGACGTCTTTTTTCTTGACCGAGCCTTTGAGGTCGAACCCGGGCTCCGACAAGACGACGAGGTCGGGGCCCCGGAAGGTCTGCGGACCCGAATAGATATCGGCGCCGCGGAAGATCCGCCGGACGACTTTCCGGCCCTTGAACTCGAGCCGCGACAGCCGGCCCTCGACCTCCGCCATAACGGATCCGGCCTCGTCATCCGGCACCGAACCCCTGGGAAACCGGCCTCTGCGGTGAAGATAAATCCGGCCCGGGTCGAGGACGAAGGCCGCGCTCGCTTCGGAGACGTCCTCCAGACCCTCCGGCCCGGCCGAGCTAAAACTCAAAAACCCCTCTCTCTCGAGCCAGGCGTTGAGGTAAACCTCCTGCTCGATGCCGCAGAAGCCGTGGTCGGAGAGAAGGAAAAGCCCGTCGTCGCCGCCCGTGAGATCGCGGAACGCGCCCGCCGCCCGGTCGATGAGCTCGTCGACCCGATGGTAGTAATCGAGAAACCTGGCGTGATCGGGATGATGCTCGTCCTCGCCGGCGCTCCACAGGAAATGATGCAGCCTGTCGGTCCCGGTGACCACGAGCTCGAAATAGTCCCAATCCTCCCGCCAAAAATGGTCCAGCGCCCTCCGGCGCCCCGCGAGAGTGCGGTCCAGCTCCTCCCAGAGGAAAGCGTGGTCTTCGCGGGCCCGCAGGGTGTCGATATCGATCTGGTAGCCCATCTCTTTGAGCGGCGCGCGGCAGGACGCCGGAAAAACGGCTTTGTCGGGGTCGATGGCCACAAACCCGGAGATGAGGACGCCGTTCAGAGGCCGGGCAGGATAAGTCGAGGGCTGGTTGATGACGATCGAGCGCTTGCCCCGGCGGCCGAGCACATCCCAGAATGTCTCCGTTTGAACATCGGAGAAATTCGGAAACCTGAGGCCGTAGGACGCCGGCTTGAAGTCGGTAAAGCCGAATATTCCGTGCGTCCCGGAATCGGCGCCGGTCATGAAATCCGTCCAGCTCACGGCCGAGATTTCCGGCAGGCTGGCTTTGAGCTTGTGCAGATGCCCGGACTCGATGAGCCGGCCGACGGCCGGCATGATGCCGCGCCGCGCGAGGTCCGAGAGGAGAGCATAGGGAACGCCGTCAAGTCCGATGACGCAGACCCGCGGCCGTTTTTTCTTTTTGAAAAGGGCCATGGGATTCCGCATTATACCACAGGCGTTCTGTTTCCGTACCCGGAGATGCTACGGCGGAACAGTCCGTCAGGATTTCCTCGCCCGGGATTACGATTCGGCGCGGGCCAGGAAATAGTCGGCGACGCGGACGCCGTATTTCTCCGGGTCCAGGGTCTTAACGATCGTATGCAGAAAGCCCTTCGTCTCCGGATTCACCTCGGCCAGATCAATGACCTCGCCGTCGACGCGCTGGCCGTCCGCCGAGGCCAGGATCTTGACCGTCGGCCGCAAGAGAAGTTTTGTCTCGGGGTTGTTCTCCATGACGAGCGCCAGCTCGCCCGTGTCCAGGGCGACGAGCGAACCCACCGGGTAAACGCCCATCATCTTGACGAACTCACGAAGCAGCGCGGGCTGGAATTCCCGGCCGCTCTGGGCCAGCATCAGGGTCAGGGCCTCGTCCCGGGTAAACTGACTCGTCCGGTAGACGCGTTTCGTGGTAATGGCATCGAAGAAATCCGTGATCTTGACGATCCGGCTGAACAGGTTGACAGTGTGCTTCCGGTAGGGGCGGGGATATCCCGTGAGGTCCTCTTTGACATGATGCTCAAGCGCCACGTGGATAGCCCTGAGCGGCAGGCCTCTGAAATCCCGGGACTGGATCAGCTTCCCGGCGCCGTGGTAGGGGTGCTTTTCGATGATCTTCCTCTCCCTGTCGTCCAGCTTGGAGGGCTTCTCCAGAATATCCCGGGGCGTGTCGAGCTTGCCGAGGTCGTGGAAGAAGGCGCTGACCCCGAGGTCGATGAGCTCGTTCCGGTCGAGGCCGAGCCGGCGCCCCAGAGCGATGGACAGGATGCAGACGTTCATGGAGTGGTTGAGGGTGTATTCGTGGAAGTTCTTGATGTTCGTCATGCCCTGGAGGAAGGATTCGTTGTCCACGATGTGGTTGAAGACCGACTGCATCAGCCGCCGCGTCGTGCCGAGCTTGATTTTTTCCTCGCCTTGTTCCGCGCGGAAGGCGTCCTCGAGGTGGGTCAGGCCGAGGAAGAAGACCTTGGCCGCCGACCTCTCCCGGCTGGGGCCGAGGTCCTCTTCCAGCGTCTTCTCGACGATGATTCCCGAGATGCCGTGCTTCCCGATCTCGGCCGCCAGGGTTTCATAGGAGTCTGCCGGACGGCCGTCGCTTCCCTTGGCCATGGCCAGCGCCAGCTGTTTGATTTCCTCCTCGGTAACACGGGGATCGAACCGCAGGGCCCCGATCTCTCTCTTCCGGTACTCCTCGGAGACGAACTTGAAAAAATGATAGTTGGCCACCCCGAACTTCAGCCTGAGGCTGTTGAAAAAGAGCGTGCTCGTCCGGACCGTGAAGACGGCCTCCCCGAATTCGGCGAGAGCCGTCTTAACCAGGCTGTGCAGCAGTCCGATCTGGCGGCTGAAAATCAGGTTGTTCGGCTCATAAATCCTGGCGCTCTTCAGGATGACGTTTTGACGAACGACCATCTCCACAGCGAGCTGGTGGAGCTGTTTCGTTTTCTCCGGCGCTGATTTTGTTTCCGACATGATTATTTTGCCTACTCGTTCGATTCCCCGGGCGTCGGGAGCGCGCCAGCTTTCGGCGGGCTCTGGAGCGCCCTCAGACACGCCTGCCGAACCTTCCGCTGCCGCTTCTGCGCGCCCATTCGCAGGGCCTCCCGGGCTTCAGGGAGCGAAAGTCCGGCCAGGGCCTCCACGGCGCAGAGGCGCAGCTCCGTGTGCTTGGAGCTTGGCCAAAATGGCGATTTTAAAAGAATCTGCCGGAGCCAAACGCAGGCGTCCTCGGACCGGCTGCGCCGGAGGACGGACAGGACCGCCCTCTTTTCCGCGAGCGATTTTTTTTTAAGCCCCGCAACGCCTCCCACCAGGTCGAGCAATTGTCTCACTGCCTCCCGGTCGGCGCCCCCCAGGTTTTCGAGCGCGGCGATCCGCACGGACTCCACGGGGTCCGAGAGGAAGCCGAGCAAGATCCTGCTCGCGGAGCTGCCCTGCGCTCGGCCGAGGGCCCGCACCGCCTCGAGCCTGACCGAAGCGTCCCTGTAGCTCAAGAATCCGGCCAAAAACGGAACGACGCGCCTGTCGCGGCTCTCGCCGACGAGGGCGATGATTTCCCTGGTCAGTCCTGGCTTCGATTCCTGCGCCAGGGACATCAAGACGTCCGGGCTCTGCGAGTCGATTTTTTTCAAGGCCTCGAGCGCCGTCCCCCGCGCCGTCGACGTTCTGGCCCGCTCGAAGAGCTCGCCGATGAGCCGGGCGGCCGGAGGTCCGATGAGGCTGAGGTAGCGGACCGCCTCTTCGTCGCCTTCGTCGCCGCGCTGCCGAAGCGACTCCTCGAGTTCCGTAAGCGTTGGCTTGTCCGCGACGGCGCCGACGGCGGCGGCCAGCATCGCCGCTTTTTCGGAATTGGACCGGCCTAGTGTCTCCTCGAGTTCGAGCAGGGATCGCAAAAGGCGGGCGGCCCGGGCGAAGTCCCGGCGGGCGATGAGATCGTGGCGATACTGCCTGATGATCTCGGCGAGTCCGGCGTACTGGTCGCCCCGGTCCTCGAGGAAGACGACTTCGATGATAAGGTTGAGGTATTCGTCCTCGGCCGAAATCTGGCGGTTGGTCGCGAGCAGGGAGTCGATCGCCTGCTTCTCCTCGGCCTCCCGCGAGAGGGTGAGCGGTGAGGAGAGATCATCAGCCAGACCAGGCCTGCCAACGGCCTCATCCGGGCCCTGTCCCCGCTCCATGGCATAGATCCTGTTCCGGACATCCTCGAGGTCCTCGGGAGAAAGGTCGATTCTCCCCGTCGACATGGCCTGCCTGTCGACCCGCCATTCGAGCAGCCGCCGGCCCTGGCCGATCTTGGTCTCGAGGTAATCGTCGGGCGCGAGATAGCGGACATTGGCGAAATCTCTTTCCCAGAGGGCGTTGACGATGTCGGCCTCCTCCGCCGGAAGGGATGTCACCTGGCGGATCGTCTCCAGGAATCCCTGGATCTCCTCTCTTTTGAGCCCCCGGCAAAATACGAGCGCCCGCATGCCATCCTTGAAGAAGAAAAACGGCAGGCTCTTGGCCGTAACCGGGTCCTCATAAACCGGCTGGCCGGCGAAGGTCAGGGAGTGCTCCTCGATGCCGATCTCAAGCTCCCCGTGTTCGTCCAGGTAAGTGGACAACCGGCTGTGCAGGTCGGAAACGAAATTGATAACGGTCTGGTGCTCGGGAGGAAAAAGCCTGGCCGCCTGGACGGTATTCGACACGACCTGGACGAGGTCGCGGACAAACTCGACCTGCCCGGGAGGCGCGGTCGACTCCGCGCCGGCGGCAGGAGTCAGGACCGGCGCTCTTTTCATGGTCTCCATCCTCAGTCAGGGGTGAGTCTTCTTGGGGGCCGGGATATCGGCTTCGATGAGACCACGGAACCGGGCGAATGCGCCCTCCCAGTCCTCACGCGCCCGCGGCGCGTACATCTTAAGCTCCACCGACCGGCGGACGACACTCCGGATTTCGGAGAGGGAACGGACGAACCCCAGGCCGAGCGCCTGGACCAGGATGTTGCCCATGGCGGTCGCTTCGGCCGGACCGGCGACCACCGGCAGGCCCGTGGCATCGGCCGTGAACTGGCAGAGCAGCTCGTTACGGGAGCCGCCCCCGATCACATGGATCACCTCGATCGGGCGATGCGTCAGGCGGCGGAGCTGGTCAAGGGTGAAACGGTATTTCAGGGCCAGGCTCTCCAGGATGCACCGGGCGAATTCACCGGGCGCCGAGGGCGCCGGCTGGCCGGAAACGAGACAGAATTGACGGATCGCGTCCGGCATGCTGGGCGGGTTAAGGAACTCCGGCCAGTCGGGGTCGATCAGGCTGCGGAACGGCTTGGCCCCGGCCGCCATGCCCGCGAGCTCGGCGTAACTCAGGTCCGCCTCGCTGGCCCATTCTTTCCGGCTTTGCTGGAGCAGCCAAAGCCCGGCGATATTCTTGAGAAAACGGATGGTCTCGGCGACCCCCCCCTCGTTGGTGAAATTCGCTTCGAGAGTCTCGGGGGTGATGATCGGCTCGGCCGTTTCGACGCCCATCAGTGACCATGTCCCCGAGCTGATGTACGCCCAGTTATCGCCCGCCGCGGGAATGGCTGCGATGGCCGCGGCCGTATCATGGCTGGCCGTGGCGATGACCCGGACCTCGGGCAGGTCGACCTCTTCGGCCACCGAGGGGATCAATTTCCCCAGAACCGTGCCCGGCGGCTCGACCCGCTGCAGGATGCCCATGGGCACACCCAGGGCGGCCATGATCTCGGTGCTCCAGACCCGGCCCCGCATATCCAGGAGCTGGGAGGTGGAGGCGATGGTGAACTCGTTGGCCTTTTCCCCGCTCAGGAAATAGGTGAACAGGTCGGGCATGAAGAGAAGGTCCCGGGCGCAATCCAGAAGGGGAGAGCGCTGCCGGACCATCGCGTAGAGCTGGAAGAGGCTGTTGAACGGCAGGAATTGGATGCCGGTCCGCTCGTAGACTTTTTCCCGGGGGGTGTGGCGAAAGAATTTCTCCATAATGCCGCACGTCCGGTCGTCCCGGTAGGCATACGGAAACCCGAGGACGCTCCCGTCTTTCGCCAGCAGGCCGAAATCGACGCCCCAGGTGTCGACGGCCACGCTCTCCGGGACGACGCGGGCCTCCGCCGCGCAGGCCCCGAGTCCGCCCTTGATGTCCTCGAACAGGCTCAGGAGATTCCAGTGAAGGTGCCCGGCCAGGCGCGTGGGAATGTTCGGAAAGCGGGTCAGCTCCCGGGTGACGATCTTCTCATCCCGGAGCGTGCCCAGGATGGTCCGGCCGCTTTCGGCGCCCAGGTCGAAGGCCAGGAAATGGTGTGCCTCCATGTTCGCTCCTCTCTCAACGTTTGCCGGCGGATGTCATCGGGGCCTGGCTCCTGTCCATTTATATAACCATTCCGGTCCGATTTCAAGTCACGAATCCCTCTTTGAAAACCCGTCGAATTCGTCTATGATGGGTGGCGGTGACGCGCATGGACATTGAAGACCGGCTGAGACTCCTAAAAAAAGAGCGGGCGGCGCGCCGCCGACCCGATCCGGTCACGCGGACCTGGCAGGCCATCGACACCGAGAGCGGGCTCTCGACGAAGGAAAAGCTGGAGAGGCTTATCCGCCTCACCAAGACCGGGGATAAGCCGAATCCGCGGCCCGAGCCTGCGCCCCCGGGCCGGCGGCCGGCATTCCAGGTCATCGAAAATCACTACCACCTCGACACGAGGTACGGGAAAACCCGGCTCACGGCCGGCCTCAAGATCACGGGAGAGGTCCTCTCGCTCCTCGGCCGCGACAGGAGCTTTCTCGACCTTGACCTGAACTCGGCCCTGTTCCTCGACCTCGAGACGACCGGCCTCTCCGGCGGCGCCGGCACGGTTCCCTTCCTCATCGGCGCGGGGTTCTACCGCGAAGAAAAATTTCACATCCTCCAGTTCTTCCTCGAAGACCTCGCCGCCGAGCCGGCCATGATCCATGACTTCGCTGTTTTTCTTGCCGGGATGGATTTCCGGTCGGTCATATCGTACAACGGCAAGGGGTTCGACCTGCCGCTGCTCGAAAACCGGTTTGTCATGCACCGCGAGGCCCTGGCGCTCAGCGGGCTGCCCCACCTGGATTTTCTTTTTTCGGCGCGCACGCTCTGGAGCCACAAGCAGGAGAGCTGCCGGCTCTGTCAGCTGGCGCGGGACATTCTCGAGGTCGAACGCGAGGAAGACATCCCCTCGGCGGAGATCCCCTGGCGCTACTTCGAGTACCTGAGGACGAGGAGTTTTTCCCTGATCGAGCCGGTCCTCTACCATAACCAGGAGGACCTCCTCTCTCTCCTTGGCGTCGTCATCGCGGGCGCCGGACTGTTTTCCGAAGACGCTGACCAGGCCGGCGGCCCTTCGCCGGACGCCATGGACTTGTTCGGAGCCGCCAAAGTCTTCGAAAAAACGGGCGACCGCGAGCGCTCCGCGCACTTCATCCGGCGGGCCCTGGACGGCCGCTTGACCGAGAAGGTGGAGATCGAAGCCAAGAAAAAGCTCGCCGCCCATTTCAAGAAAAACCAGGATTGGGAGAAGGCCGCCGAGCTGTGGCAGGAGATGGCGCCCCTCAATCAATTGTTCTGCTTCCGCGAACTCGCCATGTACCACGAGCACCGGCGGAAAGACCTCCGGAAGGCCGTCGGCATCGCGGAGCAGGGGCTCGAGAGGGCCGCCGGCATCTCCCCGTTCTACGAGGCCGATTTTTCCCACCGGCTCGAAAGGCTCCGGGCCAGGCTCGGGGCGCAGAAAAAGAAAGATTCATAGCATGAGCGCGGCTAGCCGTGCGCGGTGAGGGAAACGCCTGTCAAGGGGGACCGCCGGCGTGGCAATTTCGTCGTCGGATTCATCTCCGGGGGGGATTGCCATAAAAAAGGATAAGGACCAGATTAAGGGCGTTCGTTTTCCGGGAGAATAATGCTATGAGCATGTCGCCAAATCCGTCGTCCCGACACATGAGTATATTGGCGTTTTCTGCTCTTCAGGCAAACCGGAGACCATCCGGGCCGGCCTCAGGGTTGATTGATGCCCCAAAAACGAATAAGATAATTCCAACCGGGATTAGACTCCGCATGTTCGATGCCAAGGCCGAAAGGAGGAGGACAGGCTGATGGTGTCCGGGAATCTGGGAAATTCGGCCGGGTCCGGGGTGAAAAAATGAGAGAAAAGGGTTTTACGTTTATCGAAGTGCTGGTGGTCGTTGCCATACTGGGGATTTTGCTCCTGACCGCCTACCCCAATATCAAGAACAGCCTCGAGGTCAGGAACCTGGAAAATCAGGCCCGGTCGATCCTGGGCAGCTTCCAACAGGCTAAGTTCCAGGCTGTCCGCACGAAGCTGAACCATCGCGTCCGGTTCAACAATAGCCTGGGCTATTGGACCTACTTCGTCGAGAAGGAAGTGAACTACCTCGTGTGGCAGCTGGTGCCCAATACACCGCGGAAATCCATCTCCCAGAAATATGTGACGACCGTCAACCTTCCGAACAGCGTCATCGAATTCACGCCGCTCGGGATGGCCAGCAACTATAACACGACTCAACATAACATCACCCTTCAGAGCCCCAATCTGGCAAAGCAGGGACAGCCGAGCCGGCGGATCATCAACGTTTTTGCCGGCGGCTCGATTCAGTTCGTCAAAGCGACATGAGCATCGACAAAAGGGGATACAGGATGGCCGGAAACATGAAGATGGTAAAATCAAGCCGGGCAGGGTTCACCCTGATCGAGGCGGTTGTCGGCATCGTTCTGATGGCCGTCGCGGTGCTGGGCCTGGTGGAAATGTTCAGCTTGAGCGTGATGAACAACGTCCGCTCGGAACGCATCACCACCGCGGCTTTTCTCGCCCAGCAGCGGGTCGATGCGTTGAGGAACCTGACCAAGGACGAGCTCAACACGTTCGTCTCTTCGGGGAATGTCGACCTCAACGGGGACGGCACGCCGGACATGATTGACGATGAGCTGCTGGACCTGAACCTGGATAACCACAACGATTATCGCCGTCTGACAGAGGTTACCCTGGTCGGGACGACCAGCTGGAGCGTCCGGATCATGATTTTCACGCCCGAACAGTTCGCCATCGCCAGGTCGCAGCTGCTCGGCAGCCCGGACACGTACCGCGTCAGGGCCAACATCAGCACCGTGATCAGCCGGGGTTAATCACGCCAGGAGGGGCAACCATGAACCATGAAAAATCTGCGGGGACGGGCAATCAGGGAGGGGGCCGGATCGAGCGGGGGTTCACTCTCACCGAGCTCCTGGTGGCGAGCTCGGTCATGCTGGTCATGATCATTGGGACGCTGTCGCTCTATATGCGGAGCAACAAAGTGGCCGTCGACCAAAGCATGTACGCCGAGGTCCAGCACGACGTCCGGTCCGCCATGTACTTCATCGCCAGGGATATGCGGATGTCCGGGGTCGGCCTGCCGATCGAATTTGGAGCCTACTACTTCCAGGGCACGAACAACGAAACGCAGGGAGGGTCCCCCGTCACGCCCGACAGGCTGCTCATGATGGGAAATATCGAAGACCCGCTCAATCTCCCGATCCTGCAGTACCAGGGCTCTTCCGTCGTGGTGAACATTGATGATTACAGTTTTGAGCAGTATCCTTATCCCGACAACTTTTATGATAACAAGATCTGCCTCATTCTTCCCAACCCCTCATCCAGCTGCCGGGCGGGGGAGATCCGGCAAATTACGCATGTGACCCACTCCACGGGCGGAAGCAACGAGAGGCTGAATATGTCCCCCGGCCAGGCACCGGGCATCAACCTGCCGGGGGGCCTGTCCGGCACTTGTCCCAGCTCCAATGACTATGACGGCGGGCTGGTGACCTTCATCGACGTCAAGGAGTTCTGGCTGGATATCACCGGGAGCCAAGCCGGGCCAACCATGACTGCTGCCCAAGGCTACATTGGGCAGCCCAACATCCTCTATATGACGCTTAACGCCGTCCACTATCCCCTGGCCCAGAACGTCGAGAACCTCCAGTTTGAATACAACACCGACGCCGACGCCGACGGCCGGCTGGACGGTTTCGTTCCCTGGAACAATACTTGGATGGACACCCAGATCCTCAACATTCGCGAAATCCGGGTGGCCATCCTCGGGCGCACGCCCCGGCCGGTCGTCAGCGCCTCAGCCAAAATCAACCCGGACGTCAGCCTCTATCAGCGCCCCGCGATTTCGGACACGAGCGCCGCCGGCCAGCCCGACAGATGCAAACGGTTCCTCTTGGAATCGGCATCGAACGTGCGCAACCTGAGCATCAACCTCTACAATTACGGGACGCGATAGGGGACAGAGCATGAAGACCCAGATGTCGCCAAGAGAGCGGGGCGTCGGCCTGATCATCATGATCATCGTCATCGCCTTCCTGCTGAGCGTGGGCATTCTTCTCCTGTTTGTCACGGGCACGGGTTCGGCGGTGGCCGGAAACGTCCGGCAGCAGGAGCGGGCCTTGGACGCGGCCGAGGCGGGGTTCGACGCCACGTTCGAGCAGCTGAACTCAAACATCATCCTGAACCAGACCATCTCGGATTTTACGCTCCTGTACCGGACCATCTTCAACGGACAGCCCGGCCTTGACGATTCAAGCCCCAACCCGGCGAACCCGAACTATTATATGCGCCTCACAGACGAAGAGCTGTGGGCGGATGTCGTGAAAGACCCGACGAATGCGATCTTTGTCAACCAACCCCTGACGACCGACAGTTCCATGGCCTATACGGTCTTCCTGATCAATGACGAGGGGGCACCGGGGGTGACTATCAACGACCGCGATTGCGATATCATCTGCCTCGGCCGGGCCGGGAGAAATACATACGCCAGGATCATCGTCAAGATAGAAATTCAACAATAGGGAAAGGGAGCAACAATGAAAAGAATTTTAGTGGGGATATGGCTTTCAGTCTCTCTCTTGGGTCTTCTCCTGCTGCAGTCAAGCGGCCAGACCTGCGCGACCCAGAGCCGCACGGTGACGGGTTACGCCAACGGCGACCGGTCGACCCTCTCGGGGATGAACGGGATTGTCGTCGACCCCGGCGGTCTCTACCTCAGGCTGAAGAACAAAGGGGCGAATTTCGCGGTCTCGGGCGGCTATCCCGTCTCGGGATACAACCGACAGACGGGTGCCGCTGCAGATTTTAACGCAGACGGTCTTGTGGACCTGGTCGAAGGAGGATTTGCCTACGATTATAATACAAATTCCAGTCTGGGCAACATGAATCCCGCCGACAGCAACCTCGCTATATTCCTGAGCCAGGGAGCCGACCCGGGTAACCCGCAGAGGTTTTTATTCACCGGCCCAAATTACGTTTTATACGGCTTCGCGGGCAATCCTCTCTATGCGACCTATAAGATCAACGCTTTGGGTACCGGGGACTTTGACCGCGACGGCGATGCGGACATTGCCGCCCTGACCTGGCAGGGAAGGCTGTTCATATTTTGGAACAGGTTCAAGGAAAATAACCAGGCTGCGGGTTCGATTCCCATCATTGCCACGACGCCGACCTACATCGCCGACTTGATCAATGACGGCTACACCGAGTGGGGGCAAGGCGGCGGCCACGCCCGCTGGGACGGCAACATCGAATGCGTGGATATCGACGGGGACGGTGACCTGGATTTGATTGCCGGCGTTCCCCAGATATATGCTTATCAGCGATACGGGCAAGTCGTAGTCTATTTCAACAACGGAACGGGAACATTCTCCCGTTCGCCCGCTACGTACAACCCTCTCCCGACCAATGGCCAGAATATTACCCGATATATGACCGGCATAACCGGCGTCGCCGCCGCGGATTTCGATGGGGACGGAGATATCGATTTCACTGTCGGCTCGGCAGGGGGAACGGGTTTTACTCCGACAAGTTTGTATTTTTATAAAAACAGCGGGTTGGGCAGTTTTACTCTGGATTCCACCCGGACCATGACCTATCCCACGTCTCGTGGCGGTGTTTCCGCACTCCGGGGGGGAGACCTGGACGGCGACGGAAAACCTGACGTTGTGCTGTCCACCGACGGCGCCCACGACGGCCAAATGCTGGGCGGCTACCTCTACTGGTATAAAAACGACGGGACCGGACATTTTACCATTGGCCCCATCCCGTTCAGCGGAGCTCAAATCAGTTCCTCAGGAGACCTGGACTCCGGAGCTGTGGGAGACTTTGACGGCGACGGAGACCTCGACATCTTCGTCGCCGACGGCAATGACTCACTGAACTGTTATTTTGTTATGAATGAAATTTATCCCACTTATGTGCCCAGCGGGACGGTCGATTCCAGGAACCTGGTTGGCTGCTCCTTCATTACGTCGGACGAGGCCGTGGTCTCGGCCATCATCCGGGTGAATGAATCCAAGCCCGCGCAGACGAACATTGTCTACTACCTCTCGAACTCCGATGACCAGAACGGCAACCCCTTGTGGGAGGGGCCGGTCACGCCGGGCGTTCTGTGGACTTTCCAGAGCCCGGGAGATTTCCTGCGCTGGCGGGCAGTGTTCACGTCATCGAACGAGCTCGTAACGCCGAAGATCAACAGCCTGTACATCGACTACAATTACATCACCAAGCGGGAGTATTCTCGAACCTCCCATGCCGCTATCAAGGTCGAGATCGATTCCGCCAGAGCCGGCGACGAGGAGGTTCTTTACTCGGCTTCGTT
>Ga0315275_10002702_pt1 | contig 16120 bp, 15 predicted proteins | sample YL17G03_0_MG_FD_205557 | JGI IMG/M metagenome (GOLD analysis project Ga0315275, IMG submission 205557) | Sediment microbial communities from Yellowstone Lake, YNP, Wyoming, USA - YL17G03_0 | ecosystem: Environmental > Aquatic > Freshwater > Lake > Sediment | place: USA: Wyoming | collected... | reverse complement strand
ACATCCTCCGCGCCGCCGGCCTGTCGGTCGTGCCGTTCGCTGAACACTTCGCCGTAGTTCGCCATACCTACCTCCACCGGGTGACTATCGTTTGCCGCCTTACGCCGGGAGTCAGTCGCGGCGGCTCATGACGCCGCCGGCCACCGTCGGCCGCGCACCGATGTCAGTCAGTATGTCTAGCGAACCTGGCTTCGGGCAAGTCCGATGCCGCAAGCAGGTGACCCTGAGCTTCTTGAACCAGGCCACTCGATTTCCCAAGGACGAGGAACGATGCCTGTGAGATGTAGGCAAAACCGGCAACCCCTTGGTCAGCGAAATGGTCCAGCTTCGCTTGGACATGCTTGCGCTCGCTACCCCGGGCAACGCTCTGTTCGAACACCAGTACCAAGCCGTTTGCGCAAACCGTCGTCAGATCGACAAGTTCGCCGGCGAAGACGAATTCCGTGGAGCGCCTCGGCTCTCGGCGATGAAGACGCACGCCGGTATCGGGATCGAGGAAGACGCTGCGATGGCCTTCGCACGCCGCCAGGTACTTGCGCCTGTCAGAGTGCGGAAGGAGGGTCTCCGTGGAAACAACGGGTACGCCCAGCAGACGGGAGAACGCTGCCGCCTCCTCAGCCGTGACCTCATGCGTAAACATCGGGTGGGCCGACCATGGCCCGAACGGTGATAGCCACTGGAGCAGCGACCTCTTGACGATGTCGTAGGAGTCGCCGAAGTGTCTCTTCAGATTCATGTCGCTCCAGGCGATTCAGCCGCGGCCACGCTCCGCTTGTGTGCCCAGCGCTCGGCTTCATCCGTGACTCATAGCGGCGTCAGTGGGAGCGCCTTGCCGGGCAGCCGCTGACTGTGAGGATCAGGACGCCCGCTTGGTGGAGTGCGGCATCCTCGGCGGCCGTGTCACGACCGTGCGACCACTTTCGGCCTGCCGCTTTCGTGCGGCTTCGACGATCTTCTCAATGTCGTCATCGGACTGCTTGGCAAGTGCCTCGCGCGCCGCACGAACCTCGTCGACGATCGCATCCGAAGGCTCCATTACGTCTCCTCCTTTGCCAATTCGATGGGTGTGCAAATAATGGGCGGGTCGAAGCCTGCACCGCGGCAGATCGCCTCGATCCGCCCACGCATCTTGGCATTGGCGATATGGGTGCAATTCCACGTCACCAAGTAGTCGATGCCATGACCGACGCCACCGCGATATGGATGGCGTCGATTCTTGCCTTGGCTGGAATACCACCGGCGCGAACGAACTCGGCCGCGAGAAGCGTGGCGTCGCGCGTCAGGTCGAGGACGGGTAGATCGCGAAGGACCGCTGCTCGACGTGCGGCCGCGACGGCATCGCCGGCCGACGCTTCATCCAAGACGAACTGCGAGACGTACAACTCGAACCCGTCGCGAGCACTCCACCAATCTCGCGTCACCTGCTGGTGGGCCGCCAGGATCAGATCGCGGCTCGGAAGCGCCGTGAGATAGCTGATGACGGTTGTCTCAATGTACGCCGTCGGCTTCATCACACCCTTCTCCCGTACGCAGGCGTCTTCTGTCAAATGCCGTTGAATTACGTGCTGCCCAGCCTGCCGCTTAGCCGCAGGTCGATCATGCGTCTGCGGACCGTCGGCTGCAAGCGCGTGTTGGCAGCGATGCTCTACCGCTTCGTGAAACGCCGGCACCCGGCCGTCGTCGCAACCGTGCCAGCCACGAGGACGAGCGCGAGTACCACACTCACGGCAGCGCGATAGTTCGGGGCGGCGTACGCGACAACCGCCACGAGGAGGCAGGCGCTGCCGATGATCAGGCCGACGCCGCCCACCCAGCGTGTCAGGCCGTCGACGTCCGAGCACCGGCTCTGATCGAATCCGGCGATCATGCCGGGCCATCGTCGCTGCCAGGTGACGTAGCTCGGGATGCTGATGACGAGCCCGACGAACCCCACGATGAGCAAATAGAGCAACTCGGGCAAGGTTGTTCTCCGTTTCTGGCGTCGCTGGGGCGAACCAGCCCCAGCCCCTCGGGTGAATTCTCTGCGCGTCAAAGCGTGCTGGCAAGGTCTCCGCTTGAGTTTCGCTTTAATTTCGCTTATAGTCTGTGACAGCGAAAATAAAGCGAAAAGAGACCCCATGCCCGCAACCTGCCGAGCCGATGTGGAAGCCCTGCTGCGAGCCCGCAAGCTGGACCGGACCCTGGTGGCCGTTACAGTGACCAGTGGGGCTACAGTTGTGCCCGAAACGATACAGACCGGTGTGCCGCACCTGGATCAGCAACTGGGCGGTGGCATCCCGGTCGGTCATTTTTCCGAGATTGTCGGGCCGCGATCCTCAGGCCGCACCAGCCTCCTCTTCAGCCTGCTGGCCACGCTGACGGGCCGGGGCGAACTGGTGGCGCTTGTCGACACCTTCGATGTCTTCGATGCCGAGTCGGCCGCAGGGGCGGGCGTACGCCTGGAGAACCTCCTGTGGGTGCGCGGCGACACCTGCGCCCCGGCCTTCCCCCTGATGGCCAGCCGCCAGACGGGCGCGGATCGATCCATCGAGCGGGCCGTGAAAGCCGCCAACCTCGTGCTGCAGGCCGGCGGCTTCAGCCTGGTGGCGCTCGATCTGGCCGATGCGCCCCTGCAGGCGCTCCGGCGGATCCCGATGAACACCTGGATGCGGCTCCAGCGTGTGATCGAAGGACAGCCATCGGCCGGCATCGTCCTCAGCGCCGCGCCGCTCAGCCGCAGCGCGGGCGGGGTGAGCATCATGCTCGGGCAGCGAAACGGGATTGGGGATTCGGGATTTGGGATTGGGGGAGCACGCAGCGACCGATCGGCGGGAGTGGCGGCACGCCGTCACGCGGAAGGGCTGTGGGTTTCCACGGATGGTCACACGACGATCTTCCACGGCCTCGAGAGCGAGGTGCAGATCCAGCGCGCGCGACTGTTGCCCGGCGCCACGAACACGCCCGTGCGCCTGCGGGCGTCGGCCGTCGCGTAGGCGACAGCGTAGCGAGGGCGTCGTGATTGCGTGCCTGTATGTGCCGCCCGCATCGAAATCGGGGACGGGGCCAATTTCCGAACTATCCAGGAAATTGGCCCCGTCCCCGATTTCCCTGGTCGACGTGGCCCGCTCGTACTCGCCTCGGGTCGAAGTGCTGAGCGAGCAGATCGTCCTGCTGGATCTCGAAGGCCTGACGCGCCTGTTTGGTGACGCGTCGGCCATCGGCGAACGCCTGCGCCAGTCGGCGGTGGAGCAGGGGCACGCGCCGGTGCGCGTTGCGCTGGCCGCCACGCGCACGGCGGCGATCCTGCTCGCCACCGCCCGCCCTGGTGTCACCGTGGTGCCGGAAGGTGAGGAGGCCGCCGTGCTCGCACCGCTGCCGCTGCGGACGCTAACGGCGGTTGCGGCGTTGGCCTTCCGAGTCCCGAGTCCCGAGTCCCGAGCCCCGAGCCGCGGCGCGCGTTCTTCGAGTACCGAGCCCCGAATCCTTGGGCGCCGTAGCCTTGTCCGCCTCCGCGCGGAGCGCTACGGCGAGACCTCGACGAAGCTCGGAGAGCGGAGTCGGGGCGAAGGCGGCCCGAATCCCGATGCGTTAGCCGTCCTCTCCCGCTGGGGCCTGCGCACGCTGGGCGACCTGGCCGCGCTGCCGGCGGCGGATCTGTCGGCGCGACTGGGGCAGGCCGGCGTCTGGTGGCAGCGCCTCGCGCGCGGCGAGGCCCCGGGGCCGCTGGTGCCAACCGCCGTGGAGGAGCTCTTCGAGGCGTCGCTCGAACTCGAGTGGCCCATCGACGGGCTGGAGCCGCTGTCGTTCATCCTCACGCGCCTGCTCGATCCGCTCTGTCAGCGCCTCGAGCGCCGCGATCGCGGCGCGGCGGTGCTGCACGTGCGCCTGCGCCTGGTGACGCGCGCGCTGCACCTCCGCAGCCTGCAACTGCCCGCGCCGATGCGCGATCCGAAAGTATTGCGCACGCTGCTGCTGCTCGACCTCGAGTCGCATCCCGCGCCGGCCGGCATCGACGTCGTCACCATCGCGATCGATCCCACGCCCGGCCGCATTGTGCAGGAGTCGCTCCTGACGCGCGCACGTCCGGCGCCCGAGCAGATCTCGACGCTGCTCGCGCGCCTGCAGGCGCTGATGGGCGAGGGCCGCTGCGGCTCGCCCGCGCTGGTCGACTCGCACCGCCCCGGCGCGTTCGCGATGACGCCGTTCCGCGTCGTTGACGAGCCTCGGGCCAGCGAACGTGACGCATGCCCTGCGGCCACCCTCCGCCGCTTCCGCCTGCCCATCCCGGCGCGCGTGCTCATCGAGCATGGGCGCCCCATCAGCGTGCGCACCGATCGCCAGAGCCTGCAGGGCGGGCGCGTGCAGACGTCGGCGGGGCCCTGGCGCACGTCGGGGGAATGGTGGAAGACGGCCGCGGCGCCGGCAGCGACCGAACTGGACGCGCTGCGCGGGCGCGTGGGCTGGAACCGCGACGAGTGGGACGTGGCGCTCAGCGACGGCGCCATCTACCGCGTCTTCGAAGATCGCGACAGTGGACGGTGGTTCGTGGAGGCGGTGGTGGATTAGAGACAGAAGACAGTCGGCGTCCGGCGGGCGGTCACGGAGCAAAACCTTGCGAGCACGGCGATCACGAGTGCCCGACACATGCATCGCAAGGGCCGAAAGCCGCGCTGGGTTGGGGACCCAGCGCTTCCGCCGACAGAACCCTGAAGATGCATGTGTCCGCCGTGTCGAGCGGTTTGTGGAGTGAGCGCCTGCCGGGCGCCGTTCCGGTTTTGTGATGCATTCGGCCGTGACCCGTGTACATCGAACTGCACTGCGCCTCGGCCTTCAGTTTCCTCGAAGGCGCCTCGCTGCCCGACACGCTCGTCGAGCGCGCGGCGGCGCTGGGGTATACCGCCCTGGCGCTGGTCGATCGCGACGGCGTCTACGGCGCGCCGCGCTTCCACAAGGCCGCCCTGCGTGCCGGCATCCGTCCGATCATCGGATGTGAGTTGACGATTGAAGACGCGGGAACGCGCCTCCCGGTCCTCATCGAGAGCCGCGAGGGTTACCGCAACCTCTGCCGCCTGCTCACGCACATGAAACTGCGCGCGCCGAAAGGGGAGGGCGCGCTCACGCTTGCCGATCTCGAGGGCCACACCGCGGGACTGGTCGCCGTCGTCGGCCGCGAGGCGCTTCGAGCAGGCCGGCACGGCGTGGGCGGCCTGGTCGACGCGCTGGTTGGGCTGTTCGGCCGCGCGAACGTCTGCCTCGAACTGCAGCGGCACCTTCTTCGAGACGAGGAAACCGACAACGCCATGCTGCGCGATCTGGCCGCCGCGTTTCACGTGCCGCTGGTCGCTTCCAACGGCGTGCGCTTCGCCGACGCCACAGATCGGCCGCTGTTCGACGCCCTCACGTGCATCCGCCACAAGACCACGCTCGCGCAGGCGGGCCGCCGGCTTGTGCGCAACGCCGAGCGCTACCTGAAGCCGCCCGCCGAGATGGCGAGCCTTTTCGCCGGCCTGCCCGACGTGCTCGCCGCCACGCATGCGCTGGCCGATCGCCTGCAGTTCACGATGGCGGACCTGGGCTACCGGTTCCCCGACTATCCCGTGCCGCCGGGCGAATCGTCTGCCTCGTTCCTGCGCGCGATCACGCTGGTGGGCGCCCGCGAGCGCTACCGGCCGTTCCACGACCGTGCGCGCGCCCAGATCAGTCGCGAGCTGGATCTCATCGAGAAGCTCGATCTCGCAGGCTACTTCCTCATCGTCTGGGACATCGTCAATTTCTGCCGGGGCGAGGGCATCCTGGTGCAGGGGCGAGGGTCGGCCGCCAACAGCGCCGTGTGCTACAGCCTCGGCATCACGGCCGTCGATCCGGTCGGGATGGAGTTGCTCTTCGAGCGCTTCCTCTCGGAGGAGCGCGGCGAGTGGCCGGACATCGATCTCGATCTGCCGAGCGGCGAGCGGCGCGAGCGCGTCATCCAGCACGTCTACGCGAAGTACGGGCCGCACGGCGCGGCGATGACGGCCAACGTGATCACGTACCGCGACCGCAGCGCCACGCGGGAGATCGGCAAGGTGCTGGGCCTCGATCCGGCGCATATCGATCGGCTGTCGGCACTGCTTGGCCGCTTCGAGCACGCGGAGGGCACGACGGCCGTCGTGCGCGACCTGCGCGCGGCCGGCCTCGATCCGGCCAGTACCGACGTGCGGCACTTCGTCGATCTCTGGCAGCGCATCCAGGATCTGCCGCGGCACCTGGGCCAGCACTCGGGCGGCATGGTGCTTGCGCGCGGCCGGCTCGACGAGGTGGTGCCGCTCGAGAACGCCAGCATGCCCGGGCGCGTGGTCGTGCAGTGGGACAAGGACGACTGCTCGGATCTGGGCATCGTGAAGATCGATCTGCTCGGCCTGGGCATGATGGCCGCGCTGCAGGACGCCTTCACCGCCATCAATCGCCGCCGCGCGCCCGGCGCCGATCCGCTCGAGATGTGGAACATCCCGCCCGGCGATCCGGCGGTGTACGACATGCTGCAGAAGGCCGACACGGTGGGCGTCTTTCAGGTCGAGTCGCGCGCGCAGATGGCCACGCTGCCGCGCCTTCGGCCTGCCACCTTCTACGACCTCGTCGTCGAGGTCGCCCTCATTCGGCCCGGCCCCATCGTCGGCCAGATGGTGCACCCGTATCTCGATCGGCGGGCGGGCCGCGCCCCGGTCGTCTACCCGCACCCGTCGCTCGAGCCCATCCTGAAGCGCACGCTCGGCGTGCCGCTGTTCCAGGAACAGCTGCTGCGCATGGCCATGACGGTGGCCGGCTTCACCGGCGGGCAGGCCGAGGAACTGCGGCGGGCCATGGGGTTCAAGCGATCGGAGAAGCGCATGAAGGCGATCGACGGGCAGCTGCGCCTGGGGATGGCCCGCCAGGGCATCACCGGCGAGGCCGCCGACGCCATCGTCAAATCGATCGTGTCGTTTGCGCTGTACGGGTTTCCCGAGTCGCACTCGGCGAGCTTTGCGCTGATCGTGTACGCCAGCGTGTATCTGAAGGCGCACTTCCCGGCGGCCTTCTATACGGCGCTGCTGAACAACCAGCCGATGGGGTTCTATCACCCGGCCACGCTGGTGAAGGACGCGCAGCGCCACGGCGTGCGCTTCACGCCCGTCGACGTGCAGCACTCGCGCTGGGACTGCGACGTGGACGAGGACGGCAGCGTGCGCCTGGGGCTCAATTACGTGCGGGGGTTGCGCCGGCACGTAGGGATTGCGATCGGGGCGATGGCAGGGGAGAGACGTCAGACGCACGACGAGCCGCCGCGCGCGCGATTCGCGTCGCTCGAGGATTTCGTCAAGCGCAGCGGCGTCAACCGTGAAGAACTGGCCACGCTGGCCGAGATCGGCGCGCTCAATGCCTTCGGCTATCACCGGCGCGAGGCGCTCTGGCAGATCGAGAAAGCGATCAGGCCGGCGGGGGAATTGTACGAAGGACTGGACACAAGGGCGGATGACATCGAACCCGCCGAGCGGGCCAGCGAACGTGACACGTCCTCCTCGGCCTCCGACACGTGTCCTCTCCAGCCCATGTCCGTCACCGAGCGGCTGGTGGCCGACTATACGGGGACGCACCTGACGATCGGGCCGCATCCGATGGCGCTGCGGCGGCGGGAACTGTCGCTGCGCGGCGTGCTGCGCGCCATCGACCTGCCGCGCGAGCGCCAGGGGCGGCGCATCCGCGTGGCCGGCACGGTCATCACCCGGCAGCGCCCGGGCACGGCGAAAGGTTTCGTGTTCCTCACGCTCGAGGACGAGACCGGCATCAGTAACATCATCGTCCGGCCCGATGTCTTTGCGCGCGAGCGGGTGGTGATTCTCCAGGAGCCGTTCCTGCTCGTGGAGGGTGTCCTGCAGAACCAGGAGAACGTCACCGCCGTGCGCGCCGAGCGCGTCGAAGGGATCGCGGGCGTGTCCATCGACGTGGGCTCGCACGATTTCTACTGAGGCTGACGCCTTACGGCCGTCGCAGGAGGACGATCCGATTGGTGTTGGTGCCCTTGGCGTTGTTCGTCACGCCCCAGCAGTTGGCGGTCTTCGTGAACACCTGCGCGTTGATCAGGACGAGACGGGCCTCGAATCCGGCCGCCATCGCGACCGGGATGACCGATTCCTCGAGTCTGACCCTCCCGCCCCGGACCTCGCCGACCTCGAAGGCCACGTGGCCCCCCGGTCTCACGACGCGGGCCAGTTCGACGAAGACCTCGCCCATCGCGGCGCGCCAGTCCTCGAGGCGGCGGGCCATCGTGATGCCGACCGATTCGGGACTGATGCCGCAGAACCAGCAGCGCAGCCAGTTGTCGCCTGCGTAATTGACCACGTCGAGAAACGGGGGAGAGGTAACGACCAGATCCACCGAGGCGTCAGGCAGCGCCGGCGTCGAGGCCGCGTGCGCGGTCAGGATCAGCGCGTCGGCGGCGCGCCGGGTCAGCCGCTGGCGCGTGGCCGTGTCGCAGTCGCCGAGCAGGGATGCCGACTTCTTCAGGATGATGCGCTTCACGTCGCGAAGAGGCGGCGTCTGCCCCCGTTTCGCGTTGATCTTCAGCTGCACGTTGATCGACACGGCCTGGTTGGGCGGCATCGAATAGACCGAAAAGAACCCGGGCGAGTGCCCCGTGAGCCGATTGACGGCCACCATCCTGATCCACCGGTCAACGGCGTCGATCGTTCCCGAGGCCTCCCGCTCGAGCAGGTACGATCGAAGGGCGCAGACGGCCGCCAGGGTCTGCGGATGATAGAAGGCCAGCAGGTCCTGCCTGACGCCGTCCGACTCGGTCAGCACGATGGCCTCGAGGCGCTTCTCGATGGCCTTCAGCGCGGGCGGCTCCAGGCGGGGCCTCACCAGGACGCCGCTGAGGGGGTTGATGTCACAACCGGCGACGCGGCGATCGAGCAGGGCGGCTTCGAGCAGGGTCGTGCCGCGGCCCATGAACGGGTCGTAGACCCGGGCCCCGGGTTGGGTCAGCCGTTCGATGAAGAAGCGCGGCAGTTGGGGCTTGAAACACGCCCGGTACGACACTTCGTGCAGGCTGTGCGCGGCCCGTTGGCGGCTCGTCCAGAACTCGTTCGTGAAGGTCGGCACCGCGAGCGGGCTCCCATCGTCGCCCGCGAGGATCGTCGCGGAGACATCCGTCGGCTTGTCCTGATACACGAACGCCCTGAGCTCGCTGGGCAACGAGTCTCCGGGTCGGGCCGAAGGCGCGGCGAGGTCGAACAGCGTCGGCTGTGTGTGCATGCAGGATGCCGATCCGGCCGTCTCAGCGCGTGACGGCGAAACGCGCGGCCGGTTCGACGCCGCTCATCTCTATTGTGCAGGAATCTCGCGGATCGTGAAGACGATTTCCCCTGGCTTGATGAGACCGAGCTCCCGCCGGGCCAGTTCCTCGATGGCCGCGGGATCGTCCTGCAGGCGGCGAATCTGCCGCTGGAGCGCCAGGTTCTCGGCGCGCCGGATCGAGACCTGCGCGCGCAGCGTGTCGAGATTGCGCCTCGACGCCTGAAGCGCCAGCAGCCCGTGGTCGCCGGCCACGGCCATCAGGAGCTCGAAACCGACCACCACGAACAGCGCACGAATCCCCAGCCGGATGACCAGTGCCCGCGTGCGTTGGCGGTCCTTAGCGGTGCTCATCAGACTTGACTCCGGAGAGCCGAAGGTGTGATCGAAGCGCCTCGACGATGACCGAGCGCAGGTCCGAGTAGTCGTCCATGGCCCTGATCTTCGCGGCCCGCCAGACGTCAGCCGGGAGTTCGACCGTGGTCTTCACCCCGCGCCTGGACGCGCGGCCGGACGTCGCGGCCGTCCGCTTGCTGTGTTTCACGCACCGGCACTCTAGCAACAATACGGTTTGAAATCAATACATAAAGAAAGAAATAAGTATCGGTATAAAGACTTAGTGAAATATATGCTTCGTTACGGTTGTACGGGTTTACGGTTTTACGGGCACACGGGCAGGTGGCGACCGGCCGGCGCCGCACCCCGGCCCGAGAAGAGGAACGCCGGGGCTGCTTGCCCTGAGCGCAGCCGAAGGGACGCCCCGGCCCTACGCCGACGGTGTGGGGTCGACAGCCGGCGCGGCCGGCGCGTCCGGCGGGGGAGGCAGCACCGCGCCGAGCGCCTGGAGATAGGCGCGTTCGAGCGACGCGTCGGCCACGACGGCGTCGTGCGCCGCTCGCTGGCGCAGGAACGCCAGTTCGCTCGCGGCCCGGTGATAGTCGCGGCGTCTGCGCCAGCCGGCGAATCCACCGTGGCGAAATGCGCTCGCACTCGCGTGCAGACGCCCGCGAACCGAGCACAACTGCGCGTACTCGGCGGGCGTGAAGAGGCCCGTCGCCGCCTCTCCGGCCAGCCGGGTGTGAATGGTGCGGCCCTCGAACTTCAGCGCGATCGCCGCGACGACCAGGAGCGCGGCCAGCGCCGGCATCATGATGAGGACATACACACCGAAGAAGACGAGCCCCGCGCTCGCGCCGGCGTTCCACAGGCCGTGCAGCGCCATCGCGCCCATCAGCCCCAGCGGCGGCGCGACGCGCTGGATCCACCGGCGCGACGACTGCCTGGCGAGCCCGAGCCCGATGCCGGTCACGCTCGTAAACAGCGGGTGCGAGAACGCCGCCATCACGCCTCTCAGCGTGAAGGTGACGGCCAGCCCCGAGGCGCCTTCCTTGGCGAGCGCCCGGCCGTAGTAGTCGATGTTCTCGACGAACGCGAATCCGAGCCCGACCATCGCGGCATAGATGACGCCGTCGACGACGCCGTCGAACTCGTCCTTCCTCTTGCGATAGAAGCGGAAGAGGATATATCCCTTCAGGAGCTCCTCGATGAGCGGCGCCGTGGCGACCGAGCTCCACCATTCGCCCACGGCGGTGTCCATGATGCCGTTCACCACGCCGGCGACGACGACGGCGACCGAGGCGCCCCAGAGGAAGGCTATCGCGAGCAGCGCTCGGGGCTCGGGCTCGAACCGATCGAGCCACAGGGCGATGCCGATGTAGAAGGGCAGCGGAATGACTGCCAGCGCCGCCGCCGCGGTGAACGCGTCGGCGCCCAGGCCGGCCGCCGTCAGTGCGAGCACGATCGCCGTCAGGGCGGCGAGGCCGACCAGCGATCGTACCGGCGTCACTCAGTTCTCCCGATAGTTCCCGAACTGGAGCGCGACGCCGAAGTCCTGTTCCTTCAGGGTCTGGATGACGGCCTGCAGTTCGTCGCGCGACGGCGAGGTGATCCGCAGCTGATCGCCCTGGATGGACGCCTGCACCTTCTTTACCTTCCTGTCCTTCAGGAATTTGACGATGGCTTTGCCCGCCTCGGTCGGGATGCCCTGCTGCAGCGCAATGTCCCGGTGGACCGTGTCCTGCGCGCCCCGCTGAATCTCGCCCAGCGTGAGGTTCTTCACCGGCACGCCGCGCTTGACCATGCGGCCCTGAACGATTTCCCACAGGGCATTCAGCTTGAACTCGTCGTCGGCGACGAGCGTGATCGAGTTTTCGGCCTTGTTGAAGATGATGTCGGCCTTCGCCCCCTTGAAGTCGTACCGCTGCACGACCTCCTTGCGGGCCTGGTTGAGCGCGTTGTCCACCTCCTGCATGTCCACCGTGGAGGTGACATCGAACGAACACGTCGCAGCCATCAGTCGCTCCTTGTAGCGCTTCTTCGCTGACAGCGCCTCACTTGCCGGCGGTCAGCATGATCTCCACGCGGCCGTCGGCACTCACAAGTTCACTGCCCACCAGCGTGCCGGCCGGCAGAGGGCGGCCCGTCTTCTCCTGCATCGCGCGCAGCACCGCGCCGGCGTACGACACGTCGGTGACGTACACCGTCGAGTCGACCACGTCCCGCCACGTGAACCCTCCAGCGGACAGCGTACGCCCGAGCCGCGCGAGGATCTCGCCGGTCTGCGCGACCGGGTCCGGCACCGCGCCCGGCACAATCCCCAGCATACCCGACAGGAACAGCCGCGGCCCCACGGCGATGGCCGAACTCAGGTTCGGGTTCGGCTTGCCCGGCGTCCCGTCGGCGGCCGGCGTGAGGACTGCGGCACGTGCCCCGCCCTTCGCCGCGACAAACGTGATCTCGAGCAGGTAGTCCGGGCCCGTCAGGCCGGTCTTCACCGTGGCGCGCGCGGGCGGAGCCTGCGGAAAGTAGGTCCGGTAGACACCGTTCATCGCCTCGAAGTCGGCCACGTTCGTGATGAATACCCGGGCGCTGGCGACGTCGGCCAGCGTGAATCCCGCCTCACCGAGAATGGCCTGCGCGTTGTCGAACACGGTGCGCGTCTGCGCCGTGATGTCGCCGGCGACGATGGCGTTGTCGGAGCCGCGACGCGACAGCAGGCCTGACAGGAACAGCGTGTCGTCCACGCGGATGCCGTAGCTGTAGGGGCTCGACGGCTTGAGCCAGCCCTTCGGGAGGATAACCGTCCGGCTGGCGCTGCCCACGGCGGCCACCGCCGACACCTGGATGCGGGCGCCCGAAAGCGGCAGCGGCACGATGACGGTCGTGCGGGTTGGCGGGTCGGCGGGGAAGTACGTCGCCCACACGGCATTCATCGCGGCGAAGTCCTCCGCGTTTGCGAGGTAGACCGTGGCCGCGGCGATGCGTGCCAGGCTCGTGTCCGCCCGCGCCAGACGGCGGCGCAGCTGGTCGAGCACCTGCGTCGTCTGGGCCGTGATGTCGCTGGTGGCGCGAAGGTCGGTCGGGAGCACGCCGGACGCGAACACGAGTTCGCCATGGCGTGTGACGGGCGCGAACACGGGAAGCGAGGCGGCGGTCGCGGCGGCCTGCGACAAGGCGTTCGCGTCCGCGGCGGGGCCGGCGGCGACGGCCGGCGGCGCGAAGGGGAGCGCGGCGGCCATCAGCGACGCGGCGAACAGGACGAGACCGAGCAGGACCGGGCCGGAGAGCGTGTGCGACATGAGAAACTCCATTGGGCACGCGATCGATGGGTCGGGAGCCCCGCGCCCGGTGTATCTTAGAACGGATGAAGACTCCGTCGTATCCCCGTATTGTACGCCGCCGTTCCACGCTCCATGGATGGGGCGTGTTCGCCCTCGAGACGATTCCGAAGAACAAGCGGATCATCCACTACGCCGGCGAGAAGATCACCGCGAAGGAGGCCAGCGCTCGCGGCCCCGCCCAGGAAGCGCGCGGCCACATCTGGCTGTTCGTCGTCGACCGCCGCTGGGTGCGCGACGCGGAGGTCGGCGGCAATGTCGCGCGGTTCATCAACCACATCTGCGAACCGAACTGCTACACCCGCGTAGTAGGGGACACCATCTGGATCTGCGCCGCCCGGACCATCAGGGCGGGCGAAGAGCTCTCCTACCGCTACTACACCGGCGGCACCGCGGGCATCGCCTGCCAGTGCAAGCCCGGCTGCAAGAGCAGACTCTAGCGTGGTATGCGCGGGCGCCCCGTTTCTGGAGGTCGCTGATGGCTGGTGCGTTCAACTAGGCCGCAGCGAGGAGCCCCCGGTGCGACACGTCTTCTACCTGCATGGGTTCGCCTCATCGGCGAAGTCGAAGAAGGCGGCGTTCTTCGCGGAAAAACTTCGCCCGTACGGCGTGGCCCTGCACTGCCCGGACTTCAACGAGCCGGACTTCGCGTCGGTGACCGTCTCGCGCATGATCGGTCAGGTGGATGCGGCCCTGGCGGCGCTGCCGCCCGGGCCGGTCACTCTGATCGGGTCAAGCCTGGGCGGGTTCGTGGCGTTCCACGCGACCGTCAGGCAGGCGGCAGTCCGCGGGCGCGCCCGGACGGCCACGCGCCCGATCGACCGGCTCATCCTGCTGGCGCCGGCGTTCGATTTCGGGCGCACGGCCTTCAGCGGGCTCGATGACGCGGCGCTTGACGCGTGGCGCCGCACCGACGCGCACGACGTGTTCCACTACGGCGAGAACCGCCCGCGGACGGTGCGCTTCGCGCTCTACGAGGACGCGAAGGCGTACGACTCGGCGGCGTGCGCGCTCGACACGCCGACACTCGTGTTCCAGGGCCGCCGGGATACGGTCGTCGACCCGAACATGGTTTCGGCGTTCGCGGCGAAGCGGTCGGCCATCGCGGCGCGCTTCGTAGACGACGACCATCTCCTGATGTCGAGCCTCGATCTGATCTGGAGGGAGGCCGCCGCGTTTCTGGGGCTCCCGTCACCCCCCGCCTAGCCGCGAAGAGCACCATGAGACTACGGGACCGGCGCCCCCGGATCTTCGTATCGGCGTTCGCGGCCGTGCTGGTCGCGGCCGTGCTGGTCGCGGCCGTACTGGTCGCGGCCGTGCTGGTCCCGGGCCAGGCGCTCGCGCAAACATCCAAGGCAGGCCCGGCCTATCTGCTCATCGAATGGCCGTCGAAGCGCGTCGTGGCCCGTTCGCGGCCCGACGTGCTCGACACGCCGATCGCGCCTGGCTCCGTCCTGAAGATCGCCACGCTCATTGCCGCCGCCGATGATGGCGTGGTGACGCCGGACACCCGCATCGCGTGCCGGCGGACCATCGTCGTGGACGGGAAGACGCTGACCTGCGTCCATCCGGACCTCCACCGCCCCCTGAGCGCGTCCGAGGCGCTGGGCTACTCCTGCAACGTGTTCTTCGCCACCGTGGCCGAGCGTGTGCGGCGGACCTCGCTCGACGCGGTGCTGGTGCGCCTCGGCCTCGGACCGCTCTCGCCGGCGGCGCCGACGGCCAGCGGAGCGCTTGGCCTGGCGGGCATCCGCGCCACCCCGCGCGCGTTGCTCGACGCGTTTGTCCGCGTGGCCAGCGGCGATCGCGGGGTCCGCATGGCCGCCAGCACGCGGGCGATGCTGACTGATGGGCTGCGACTGGCGGCCGCATCAGGCACCGCGTCGGCATTCGGAGAGAGCGGGATCCGCGCGCTCGCCAAGACCGGCACGGCGCCCATGCCGGGCGGCGGCTATCACGGCATCGTCGTGGCGATGGCGCCCGATTCCGCGCCCACGCATGCGATCGTCGCCGTCGTGCCCGGAGGCGCGGGCGCAGACGCTGCGCGGGTCGCCGCCGACGCGATGACCGCGGCGGGGATCGGGACGGAGACGGTCCGTGTTGGCGTGGCCAGGCCGGCGGGCGGCTACGACATCGTTCCGGTGCCACTCGAGCAGTACGTGTCGCGCGTCGTCAACGGAGAGTTGGGCGGGCGCGCGCCGCCGGCGGCGCTGGAAGCGATGGGGATGACCGTCCGGACGTTCGCGCGGGCGCATCGCGGGCGGCACGCCGCCGATGGCTTCGATCTCTGCGACCTGACGCACTGCCAAGTGATGGGACGCGCGACGGCTGCGACCGATGCGGCCGTGGCGGCCACCACGGGCCTCGTGCTGCTCGACGGCCTGCGCATCGCCGATGTGTATTACTCGGCCTGGTGCGGCGGCTACACGCAGACGCCCTCGCGCGCGTGGCCTGGGGCGGCCGACCGGACGTACCTTCCGTCGCGGCCGGATGAGGCGTGTGCCTCCGAAGCCGCCTGGACGAGCGAGATTCCTGAGCCCAGGCTCCGGCAGGCGCTGCAGGCGGCCGGCCTCAAGGGCGAACATCTCACGTCGCTGGCCGTTACCGCTCGTGACGCGTCGGGGCGAGCGCAGACCCTGCGTGCGACCGGCATGACGCCGGAGTCGCTTTCGGCCAACCTATTCCAGCTCGCCGCGGGCCGCGTGCTCGGGTGGCAGGTGGTGAAGAGCACGCGCTTCGAGATACGCCAAACGGCCACCGGCGTCAGCCTGACGGGCCGGGGGCTGGGCCATGGTGTCGGGTTGTGTGCGCGAGGCACGCTGAACCGGGCCGGCGGCGGCGCCACGCGACAGGACATCCTCGCGGCCTACTTCCCCGGCGTGACGATTGGCCGCATGGGGCCGGCCATCGTCCGGGTGCAACTCCCGGAAGCCGATGCCCGGTGGCGGCGTGACGTGCACGACGCAGCCGAGCGCGCGCTGACGCGCATGGCGGCGAAGCTCGGCATCCCGGCGGGCGGCCCCGTCAGCGTGCGCGTGCATCCCACCGTGGAGGCGTATGCGCGCTCGACCGGCCAGCCGTGGTGGACCGCCGCGCGCACCGCCGGCACCGCGATCGATCTCATCCCGCTGACCGCCCTGCGCGATCGCGGCACG
>Ga0315275_10002697_pt1 | contig 16125 bp, 14 predicted proteins | sample YL17G03_0_MG_FD_205557 | JGI IMG/M metagenome (GOLD analysis project Ga0315275, IMG submission 205557) | Sediment microbial communities from Yellowstone Lake, YNP, Wyoming, USA - YL17G03_0 | ecosystem: Environmental > Aquatic > Freshwater > Lake > Sediment | place: USA: Wyoming | collected... | reverse complement strand
AGTCGAATGCCGCGGAGGACCACGGTCGCGACGGTCACCACCATGATCACCACGACGGTCGTGACGCCGGGCATCAGCGCGAACACCTGCACGCACATGAGCCTGTCGGGGAGGTGTACGTCGTCGGCGTCGACCCGACGTGGAGGGGGACCGGACTGGGTCGCGGACTGACCGTGGCCGGCCTTCACCATCTGCGCAATCTCGGCCTGTCGGCCACCATGCTCTACGTCGACGCGACCAACATCCGGGCCATCCGGCTCTACGAAAGCCTCGGCTTCAGCCGCTGGGACACTGACGTGCAGTATCAGCGCTAGCCAACTAGCGGCCCGTCTCACAGCCCCAGCGAAGTCATCATTGGAACACCCGAGCGATGATCGATCCTGCGCAAATCAGACACATCCGTGGGACCCTTGGGCCATGACGGTTGAGGAAGCGCTTCCCCCTTCGGCCCACACCACGATTCCCCCGTCGCCTGCGTCCTCGACGCTGCCGATCCCTGATGCGCTCTTCCTGGATCGCGAGCTGTCCTGGCTGGCGTTCAACGAGCGAGTTCTCGAGTTGGCCGAGGACACCGACATCCCGCTCCTCGAACGCGTCCGTTTCCTCGAGATCTTCGCGAGCAACCTCGACGAGTTCTTCATGGTGCGGGTCGCCGGGCTCAAGCGGCGCATCGCCACTGGCATCGCGCGCCGGGCGGCATCAGGCCTCATGCCACGCGAAGTGCTCGAACGCATCTGGGAACGCAGCGGCATACTCATGAATCGGCACGCCCAGTGTTTCGCTACGACTGTGCTTCCGGCACTCGGCCAAGAAGGCATCGAGATCCTGCGCTGGGACGCTCTCGACGAAGCCGAACGCAAGTCACTGAAGGTGCTCTTCGACGAGCACGTCTATCCGGTACTTACGCCCCTGGCAGTCGACCCGGCGCACCCATTTCCGTACATCTCCGGCTTGTCACTCAACCTCGCCGTCGTCGTCGGGAATCCGTCGACGGGGGCCGAACTCTTCGCTCGAGTCAAGGTTCCGCCGCTGTTGCCCCGCTTCCTCTCAGTCGGCAACGACAAGTTCGTCCCCCTCGAAGACATCATCGCCGCGCACCTGAGCGAGCTCTTCCCCGGAATGCAGATCGTTCAGCATCACGCCTTCCGCGTGACCCGCAACGAGGATCTGGAGGTCGAGGAGGACGACGCCGAAAACCTCCTCCAAGCGCTTGAACGCGAGTTGATGCGTCGGCGGTTCGGTCCGCCCGTGCGACTCGAGGTGGAGAACTCCATCGACCCGCACGTGCGTGATCTGCTCGTTCGCGAACTAGGAATCACCGAAGGCGAAGTCATTGGGTTGCCCGGACCGTTGGACTTGCGCGGCCTGTCAGTGATTGCCGACTTGGCCCGAGAGGGACTCAAGTACCCGCCCTTCGTCCCGACGACACACCGCGATCTCGCCGAAGTCGAAACCTCATCCCCACCTGACGTGATCTCGGCCATGCGCCAGCGCGAGGTCCTGCTCCACCACCCCTACGATTCGTTCTCCACGAGCGTCCAACGCTTCCTGGAGCAAGCCGCCGCGGATCCACGCGTTCTCGCGATCAAGCAAACGCTCTATCGAACCAGTGGAGACTCACCCATCGTCGACGCACTCATCGACGCGGCTGACGCCGGGAAGCAAGTGCTGGCCGTTGTCGAGCTCAAGGCGCGCTTCGATGAGCAAGCCAACATCAGTTGGGCCCGCGCGCTCGAGCAAGCGGGCGTGCACGTGGTCTACGGCCTTGTCGGACTCAAGACGCACTGCAAGTTGTCCATGGTGGTGAGGGACGATGGCGGGCGGCTACGTCGCTACGTCCACGTCGGCACCGGCAACTACCACCCCAAGACGGCGCGCTTGTACGAAGACTTGGGAATCCTCACGACTGACCCCGTCGTCGGTGAGGACGTCGCCAACCTCTTCAATCAGCTTTCGGGCTACTCGATGAACACCGACTACCAACGCCTGATCGTGGCACCGCACTCGATTCGCACCTCGCTGGTCGATCGAATCAACGCTGAGGTGCGGCATCTGAAGAGCGGCCGACCCTCGGGAATCCGCATCAAGTGCAACTCGATCGTCGACGAGGCGATCATCGAAGCGCTCTACCACGCGTCCGGGGAGGGCGTACCGATCGACATCTTCGTTCGCGGTATCTGCGCCGTGCGTCCGGGTGTGCCCAATCTGTCCGAGACGATCCGCGTGCGTAGCATCCTGGGCCGCTTCCTCGAGCACTCCCGCGTCTACGAATTCCAGGGTGGCGGAGACACCGAGACGTGGATCGGTTCTGCTGACCTCATGCACCGCAATCTCGATCGCCGGGTCGAGACGCTGGTCCGTCTCACCCAGCCCGATCACATCGACGAAATCGACCGGGTGTTCGAGCGAGCATTCGCTCCGACGACCGCGTCCTGGCACCTGGAGAGTGACGGCCGGTGGATCCGGGTCCACCAGGATGCCCAAGGTCAACCGCTCGACGACCTGCAGGCACTCCTCATCAGATCCAAGAGCCGTCGACCCGACGCAGGCGACTGAGGAACCGCCGTGGCTGGCGGCGGGACGATCGACACGGGGTCGGACGAAATCATTCGAGCAGCGGGAGTTGTGCTGGTCCGTGCGGGCACGCACGGTGCCGAGGTAGCGGTCATCCACCGGCCGCATCGCGACGACTGGTCCCTGCCCAAGGGCAAGAACGATCCTGACGAGCACGACGCCGTGACCGCCGTACGCGAAACTCGCGAAGAGACTGGCTTCACTGTCATCCTCGAGGCCGGGCTCTCCCGGCAGACCTACGAAGAGGACGGGATTCCCAAGTCAGTCTCCTATTGGCGAGCCAGATCGGCCGGGGGTGAGTTCATACCCAATCCCGAGGCCGACGAATTGCGGTGGCTCGACCTCGACGGCGCGCGCGATTTGCTGACCTACCCCGATGACGCCGACACGGTGGCGGAGGCCCTTGCTGTCGGCCCCACCCGCCCACTCGTAATCTTGCGCCACGGCAAGGCCTTTGCGCGTAGCGACTGGACGGAATCAGACGACGCACGTCCCCTCAGTCCCGTCGGCCAGGCGCAAGCCGACAATGCGGCTGTCGTGCTTGCACTCTTCGCGATCTCGGACATTCGCTCGTCCCCGAGCCGGCGCTGCCAGGACACCGTTCTTCCGCTGAGCCAACACATCGGCGTGCCGCTCGTACTGGACCCTCGCTGGAGTGAGCAGGCCGTTACGGCTTCCGCGCACGAGCGTCGGTCCGCGTTCGGCGACGCATTCGAGTCACCCAACGCGATCGTGGTCTGCACCCATCGGCCAAACCTCGAAGTCCTCGCCGAAGATCTCGACAGTTCCCAGGAATCCGCCTTTGCCACGTTCTCGAAGAAGTTGTCGCCCGGGCAGGCGTGGGTCTTGCACCGGAGCCCGACGGCGCCCTGGCAGGTCCGATCCGTGAACCGGCTGAGGTTCTGACCTCACCGCCCCTGGCCGGCGCGATCGTCGACGATCCGCCCACCACCGTTCACCCTCTGTTCACCTGGGACGGGGCTTTCGTGAACCGCGCGCTCCTACCTTCAAGTACGTCAACACATCCGTACAACGAAGCGACCTCCAAGGAGGCCCAGGGTGCATTTCACCCACACAGCACGGTTCGCGGCTCTAGGAGTAGCGACTGTGCTCACACTGAGCGCATGTGGTTCGAGTAACAACGCCTCATCTCCCTCAGGATCCTCGACCGCCAACATCAGCTGCGTGAGCGGGTCGATCAAGGCATCCGGATCCACCGCCCAGAAGAACGCGATCGGCGAGTGGATCAACGCCTACCAGAAGGCATGCACGGGGGCCACGATCGACTACCAGGCCAACGGCTCTGGCGCTGGAATCACCGACTTCACCAACAAGCAGACGTCCTTCGCGGGTTCTGACTCTGCGCTCAAGGCCGAAAACCGCCCGGCTGCCGATGCGCGATGCGCACCGGGCACGGCCATCGATATTCCGATGGTCGGCGGCGCGATCACCATGGCCTACAACGTCCAGGGACTGAGCAGTCTCACCCTCACGCCAAAGGTCATTGCGCAGATCTTCAACAACAAGATCACCAAGTGGAACGACAAGGCGATCGCCGACCTCAACGCAGGAGCGACGCTTCCGGACCAAACCATTGCGTCATTCCACCGCAGTGACTCGTCCGGCACGACGGACAACTTCTCCAAGTACCTCAAGGCGACAGCTGCGGCTGACTGGCCCTACGAAACGGGCAAGGACTGGCCTGCTTCCGGTGGTCAGGGTTCCAAGGGCAACGACGGTGTGACCGCGTCGCTCACATCTACCCCGAACTCCATCGGATACATCGAGTTGTCCTTCGCACAAGACGCGAAGTTGTCGACCGCCAAGGTCGACAACGGCGGCGGAGCGGTCGAAGCGACGTCGCAGAACGCGGCCAACACCATCGCGGCCGCCACTATCACGGGTACGGCCAGTGATCTTGCGCTCAAGCTCGACTACACGATCACCAAGCCGGACGCATACCCGATCGTGCTCGTCACGTACGAAATCACCTGCACCAAGGGGCTCCCGGCCGACCAGGCTGCGCTGACCAAGAGCTTCCTGACCTACACGGCCGGGGAGTCGGCGCAGGCGATCTTGATCGACCTGGGTTACGTGCCGGTGACCGGCTTGGTCTCGACCAAGGTGAAGGAAGCCGTCGCCAACCTGGCCTAGTGCATTACGTGGTGGTCGTTCCGCCGGGAGCGGCCACCACGTAGCTAACTCACCAACTCTCGCATCGGATGAATTCGTGACCACACATGGCGATCTCGTCGCACGTGGGTCTCGGGCTGCGTCCACGTCCAGCGGCGAAAGCCTGGGCGACCGAGTCTTCCGCGGGCTGACCCTGAGCGCGGGCCTCTTCATGGTCACGATCATGGGTGCGATCGCAGTGTTCCTGGTCTGGCGCGCTGTGCCTGCTCTGAACAACAACTCAGGGAGCTTCTTCACCACGACGTCGTGGTTGCCCGATCAAACCCCACCGATCTTCGGCATCGCGGCCCTGCTCTTCGGCACTTTGATGACAGCGGGACTGGCACTGCTCCTGGCCGTTCCGGTCGGCGTCGCCGTCGCGCTCTACGTCTCCCACTATGCAACGCCGAGGATCGGCAAGTCACTGGGCTTCGTCGTGGACCTGTTGGCGGCCGTGCCCTCGATCATCTTCGGCCTTTGGGGCCTCGCCGTTCTCATGCCCAACACGGGCGGGCTCTTCAAATGGCTGAACGACTATCTCGGGTTCATCCCCATCCTTCAGAACACCACCGGCATCTACACGAAGAGCATGCTGCTGGCCGGCGTCGTCCTTGCGATCATGATCTTGCCGACCGTGTCGTCGGTGTCGCGCGAAGTGCTCGTGCAAACCCCCCGAATGGACGTCGAAGCCGCGCTCGCCGTTGGAGCGACGAAGTGGGAGACCATGCGAATGGTCGTCCTGCCCTTCGGCCGTCCCGGCATCATTTCGGCGGCGATTCTCGGGCTCGGTCGCGCATTGGGTGAGACCATCGCGGTCGCGATCATCTTGTCGGCGCTCTTTGAGATCAATTGGCGCATCACCGAGCCCGGGGGCAACACCTTCGCAGCCAACATCGCGCTGAAGTGGAATGAGGCCGGGACCAATGGAATCCCGGCCTTGGTCGCTTCCGGATTGGTGCTGTTCCTGATCACCTTGGCCGTGAACATGGTTGCTCGCCTGATCGTTCAAAGACGTCGCACGAAGGAGGGGACACGGTGAGCGTCGACATTGCGCCTCTCGTGATGTCGCCTCCCCCCAGCGTCTTGCAGGGCAGGCGCCAGCCTCGTTGGGCTCTCGGCGCATCTGTGGTCATCGCTGTGGTCATCGCACTCGCGAGTTCGGTGTTCACCGGCATTGACGGTGTGGCCGGTACCGCCGTGGTCGCCGCCATCGCATTCGTCGTGATCTACATCGGGTGGAGCCTGAGACTCGAAGGGCGGCGCCACGCTACGGATCGGTTCGCCACGACCCTCATCACCACAGCACTCGTCTGCGCCCTCGTGCCGCTCGTGTCGGTGCTCTGGACGGTGCTCGAACGTGGTCTGGCCGTACTCAACCTGGCTTTTCTGACCAATTCGATGAGGAACGTGAGCGCGCGCTCGACCGGCGGTGGTCTCTTCCACGCCCTGATCGGCACCATCGAACAAGTCGCACTCGCGAGCCTGGTTGCGGTCCCGATCGGAGTTCTTACCGCGATCTACTTGGTCGAGTATGGCCGCGGGCGCGCCGCCACTGCGATCAGCTTCTTCGTCGACGTCATGGTGGGCGTGCCTTCGATCGTCGCTGGGCTCTTCATCTTCACCGGTCTGGTGTTGACCCTGGGATTGCCGAGATCAGGACTCGCTGCATCGTTTGCCCTGGCGATCCTGATGTTGCCGGTCGTCTCTCGAACCACCGAGGAGATGCTGCGTGTGGTCCCGAATGACCTGCGTGAGGCGTCCTACGCCCTGGGCATCCCCAAGTGGCGAACCATCACCAAAGTCGTCCTCCCGAGTGCACTGGCGGGCATCATTACTGGAGCGATGCTCGCGGTTGCTCGTGTCACAGGGGAGACGGCCCCCCTCCTGCTGACGACGTTTCTCACCCAGAGTGTGAACACGAATCCGGTCGAGGGCCCGCAGGCGTCGATCCCCACGTTCGTCTGGGACCAGATCACCTCCGGTACGGCCGCTTCGTTGGCTCGGGCGTGGGGTGGCGCGCTCGTATTGATCCTCTTCGTCACTGTGTTGTACGCGACCGCTCGACTTGTGTCCTGGTGGTTCACCGGACGGCGCGGGATGGGAGTCCACTGATGAGCCTCGATCTGTCAGCTCCGACCGACAGGACCGCCGTCCCGTCCGTCCCGGTCGTCCCGTCCGTCCCCTCCGCCGCACCCCTCCGATCAGGACACTCCATGGCCAAGCGCATCGACATCAGCGACCTCCGTGCCTACTACCGCGACTTTCTGGCGGTAGACGGTGTGACGCTGTCCGTCGAACCGCGGTCGGTGACCGCCTTCATCGGCCCGTCTGGATGTGGCAAGTCGACCGTCTTGCGGACTCTGAACCGCATGCATGAGGTCATTCCGGGCGCCTGGGTCGATGGCAAGGTTCTCTTGGACGGCGAAGACATCTACGCGGACTCGATTGATCCGGTGAATGTACGTCGCACGATCGGAATGGTCTTCCAGCGACCGAACCCGTTCCCCACCATGTCGGTCTACGAGAACGTGGCCGCCGGTCTCAAGTTGGATGGTCGGCGGCGCCGCAAGAGCGAACTCGACGACGTCGTCGAGCAGTCACTCCGGAGTTCCAACCTGTGGGCTGAGGTGAAAGACCGCCTGTCACGCCCGGGGGCCGGGCTATCCGGTGGTCAACAACAGCGACTCTGCATTGCGCGCGCAATTGCCGTACAACCACAGGTGTTGTTGATGGACGAGCCCTGCTCCGCACTTGATCCCATCAGCACTTTGGCGATCGAGGATCTCATCGAGTCACTCAAGGAGAGCTACACGATCGTCATCGTGACCCACAACATGCAGCAAGCCGCCCGAGTGAGTGACACGACGGCGTTCTTCAATCTCTCCGCCCCCGGTCAGCCCGGCCGCTTGGTCGAAAGTGGACCGACTCGGACGATCTTCACGACCCCGACCGAAAAGGCCACCGAGGACTACATCTCCGGCCGCTTCGGCTGAATCGAGTCGCCGCGAGGTCGGACTTAGAACTCCTCGAACATGCGACCGAAGCCGTAAAGCTTGTCGTTGATCCCGTTGTCGCGCAGGGCCATCCACCAGGTTGCCGCATTGATCGCGATGACCGGCTTGTGCAGCCAGCGTTCGGCTTCAGCAGCCAGTCGAAGCATCGACAAGTTCGTGCCGACCTGAACAAGGGCATCGGGCTCGGCGCGATCCAGTTCGAGCAGCGCCTCGCGCAACTGGTCCTCGGTGGTGTGCGCGATCGACACGGCCGTGGGGCGCTTCAGACCGATCAAGTGTTTGACGTCAAAGCCCAATTCGTTGAAGTACTTGATCACCTGCTCGTCACCGTTGACCTGGTACGGCGTGACGACACCGATGGTCTCGACACCGAACTTGTGCAGGACCCGCTCACAAGCCTCCGCCCCCGTCGCAACATCCAACCCACCCGAACGATCCTTGATCCGACGCTTGAAGCCGTCGTTGCCGGCTTTGCCGTCCCAGAAGGTTTCGGCAGACATGCCCATCACCATGTAGTCGACTTCAGCCGTACACACCCGATCGATCGCCGAGTCGATCTCATGGTCGAGTTGGACGCGCAGCTTCTCCATTTGCTCGGGGGATGACAGGTCCGGGTCCGTGATATGGATGCGGGCGAACAATGGCGTCACCCCTGGAACGCCCATCCGGTTGAAGTCCGGTTCGACGATGGAGTTCGTGCTTGGGGCAAGAACCCCGAACTTCTTCCGCCACGCCAATTGATCTGCCATGGTCACACCTCCTGGAGTTGAGAATCCTGCGCAGCATGCGCGCACTTTCCGAACAGTCGAATTGCGCCGAACGCCAGGGCACCTTGCGCGACGGCGTTGGTTATCTCCTCAAGCCACTGCTGCCCGATCGACTGCGTGATACGCGGCGATCCGAGGAAGACCAGCAGAGGTACCAGAACCAGTTGAAGAATGAAGGCACCAACCGCGATGTCGTCCCCTAGCCGGTGAGCCAACACCGCAGCGGCCACCGTCGCGATGACCAGGAAGACTGCAGTGCCCAGGGTGAGCGGGAAGGGCTTGCGCAGGAAGGCCGCGACCACCGCCAGGGCAATGACTCCGATGACGTAGGGCCACCGCCGCACGTGAGCTTGCCGTAACCCGCCCATCAAGGCCCAGGCGAGCAGCGCGAAGCCGGGCATCAGGAACACGAAGAGGAGGTCGTCGAGCCAGGTGACATCGTTGGTCGTCGACGCGATGATCAGCTTCCAGACCGCCTTGCATGCGCCACCGGTGACGATGAGCACCGCGCCCGTCAGGCCCCACACGAAGACGCTCGGCAGCCGACGGCCGGCAGCGCGCGCCAAGTACACCGTGCCAATGCCCGTCAGGACCACCGGGAGGAAGTCCACCAACGCCAAGGAGACTGTGTAGTCCACCTCGCCGGACATTGGAACGCTCCCTGCTGGTCGGATTCTGTCGGTCTTAGCCCTCGGCGAAGATGTCCCGCTTCTTGCGTAGCACGAATGCTTCGAAGAATCGGGAACCGGCTTTCCCGCGCGTGAGCCACGCCACTCGGTCACCGCTCTTGTGCGGCTCAAGAATCCCCGCGGCAAGGAAGGGAGTGACGGTCTCAACCCGATCACCGAGAATGTTGAAGAACTTCTTGGCCTTCTCCAACTCCGCGGGTTGGCCCTCGTAGTCATCGACGAGCAAGTCCGTCAGGACGATTCCCGGCGAGAGGAAGCAGACCGAGACCGGTGAATCCTTGGTGTCCTTGGCCAGGGACTCGGTGAAGTACGTGACCGCTCGCTTGGTCGCGCCGTACAAAGCGAGATTCTTCGCCTTCATCCCGTTGGAGCCGAAGCCCTCCATGTTCCAGATGACACCGGCACCCTGCTTCTTCATGCCGGTCATCGAGACCGCAGTGCCGTTGATGACACCCAGCAGATTCGTATGGACGATGGCGGTCGCCGCGTCCACCGGAACCTGGTCCAGGGGCTTGCGAATCACACTCATTCCGGCGTTGTTGACCCACTGGTCGACACGTCCATAGGTCGCGATGGCGTGATCCCACACTCGCTGGACGTCGTCGCGGCGCGAGACATCCGCGGGGATTCCGGTGGCACGCTCACCTGCACCGAGCGTGGCAAGTGCCTTGTCGACGGATTCCTGGGATCGTCCGCAGATCACCACGCGGCTACCGCGCGCGAGCAGCTCTCGGGCGAGCCCAAGGCCGATTCCGCGAGTCGCCCCAGTGACGACGATCGTCTGCGGCCCGCTCACGACGAGGGCTCCCACTCGAGTAGACCGTGGACGACGTGCGACCGCGCGTCGCCGGACCACAGATCCCAGACAACACTCATGGCGAGCGAACTGTCGAGCAGGAACTCGCGACCCTTGATCTTCTCAACTCCGCAGTTCGGAACGTCCATGTCGAAATGCTGGGCCGTGAAGAGAGCTCTACCGAACGCACGCGCATTGCCCCAGATGTGGGGACCGTCGTACGTCGTCAGCCCGGCGCTTCGCGTCCGCTCAAAGGTGTACCGACGAGACAGTGCGCCATCCCACGTGATCGTCTGACGTGCACGAGTCAGGGACAACGGCTCGTGGTCGATGACCACATGGGTTTCACCCACGCGAGACTGATCGGCGGCGTAGACCTCCATGGTTCCGGTCCAGCGACCCTTCTGCTTGGTAGGCAGGACGTGTGGGCGTGCACCGAGGTCGCGTTCGCGCTGCTTCCACGCCGCAACCTCGCCCTGAGCCTTCTCCGTCGTGGTGTCGAACCATCTCTTGTACACGCCGTTGAAGACTCCGCACACTGCCCAGCCATCGGACAGCACCGACGAATACACCTGGGTCTCACCGTCGGGAAGGATGTGGTTCCACGTCCGCAGATCGACGGTCCAGCCCGGTGAGTAGTAGTTCGCGTCAACAAACGTGCCGTACGGCTGACCCGTGCCATAGAAATCCGGGCCGGTGTACACGCGGTTGGAGTCCGAATCGATCACGCCGAAGTCGAAGTTGGCCCCGAGTTCGAAGCGATTGCGCAGCGGACCGACAGCCTCAATCGAGGTGTTCATCCAGTACCGGGTCGCGCCGTTCTCGAAGACGGATGCACGAGCGACGTTCTCGAACCCGACGTGGTTGCCCTCTGCATCGAAAAGACTCGGGTTCGATACCCATTCCCCTTCGATCTTCTTCTGCCACTCCGATGGCTCGTCGCCGGTTGTCGTCACGATGCGAGGACCGGCCGCGGGTGGAGCTTCGGTCGTGTCGGTCATGTCCTAGACCTCACTGGTGATTCTGTTGAACTCCAGGTTTATTCGCATGATTTCGGTGACATCGAATCCCAGCAGTGGCGTGATCTGATCCCACACCGGGTCGACGTCGCGGCTGAAGATCATCGATCGGTTCGCCGCGTCGCGGGCGGGCAAGTTGGTGTCGGCGAGCGACGCCATAACCCAGTCCGGCAAGCCCTGCTCGCTAAGCGTGAACCATCGATCCAAGTACGCGTTGGCCCGCGCCCCCAGTTGACGGTAGGCATCCGGCGTGGCCCGGGAGACCAACATCCACGGAGACATGATGGCGCGTTGACGGGGAGTCAGTCGCGCCTCGGACAGGCCCTCGATCGCCTTGCCGCTCTCGAACACATCGGTCAACGGGCCATAGACGTAGTCCATGTAGGCGAGGTGAGCTCCCAGGTCGGCGCGAGGGTTCAGGTCGAGGTGGAAGGCCAACGTGCCATGTGCCTCGACCGAATCCAGGGTGAAGTGCGGGATCGCCGTCTCCGGGTCGGAGAATGCGTAGATCATGTGTGTGTCCATGTTCAGTACCGGGACGCTCACACCCGCGTACACGACCTTTGCCACCGAACCATCACTGGTCCAGATTCGGTAGGAGCCCAGTGGTCCGTCGGCCGTGAGCGGGGATCCTTCGGGTTGGGGCGCCAATTCCAACGTCCGGAACGGACCGCCGTCCTCGCCGAGGACCTCGGTCACCTTCGTTCCTTGGAGCAAGCGGTCAATCGTGCTCAAACAGAGAGCCTGCGCCAGACGCTCACTCATGCCGTTGCCTCCTCGGTCGAGCTCGCCGGCTCGGATTCTGACGTCACATCGATCTGGGGCTCGGTTCCGCCCAAGTCCGCGATCTTGGCCGGGGTGATATTTGCAATGCGATGCTCGGCCTGACCTTCTCCGCGCACCTCGTACTCCGACTCCCCGCCGGCGTGTCCGCCCTTCTTGCCACGAGCATTCCATGACTGGACTTCCTTGTGCGTCCAGGCCCTGGCGAGCTCGGGAACCTCACGGCGCGCGGGCGATGGGATGACCACCGCCGTGTCCCTCGGACCGTCACCCACGATCTGGTGCACGTCGATTCCCCACCCCGCGTCGATGAGTTCGTTGCGTCGACGACGGTAGGCCACCTGCAGTGCGTCCGAGCGGACGTGGAGCTCGTCGGAGAGGTCGTACGGCAGCAGTTCGGGACGCTGCTCCTCGATGACGACCTGGTCCTGTTCGAAGATGTACCTGATCCTCTTGTGGGCGTCCCTGTCGGCCCAGTCGCCCTTGAAGAAGTCACGCATCCCGACGTAGAGGGATCGGGTCCGGTTGGGACCGACCGGGACGTTGGCATCGACCAGGATCATGGTGCCGAAGGGCAGCGGGACGTACAGCAAGACGATGTTGGGCAAGAAGAAGCCGTTGCGGACCTCGACCATCGGCTTCGCTTCACCGGTCTTCTTGACCGTGCGTCGGAACAGACGGCCCCAGAGGCCCTTCGGGTTGCCCGGCGGCGGGTAGAGGGGGATTCGCGCGGTACCCGACCATGGGGTGAGCGCAACTTCGAAGTCGGGTACCTGCGGGTTCTCCGGGTCGCCGAAGCGGTTGCCGTGGACGAACGGAGCGTGCGAAGGGTCCATGGCATTTTCGGTGGCCCGCTCGTAGTTGACGTCCCACCAGAAGTCGCCGTAGATCTTCTTGTACTTCGGGTCATCGAGCTCGGGGATCTCGGGGAGCGGTGGACGCTCGTCCTCGGGCAAATCGCCCATGAAGACGAAGACGAAGCCGTACTTCTCCGCTACCGGGTACGAGTCGACGCGCGCCTTCTTGGGGATGTTGCGCTGCGGGTGCGCGGGGATCTTGGTGCAGGCACCGGAACCTTCGTACTCCCAGCCGTGGTACGGACACACGACTTTGCTGTCATCCGGGGTCAACCATCCGCCGGCAAGCGAGCCGCCGCGGTGCACGCACAGGTCGGAGAGAGAGTGAACAGCGCCCTTCCGGTCACGCCACATGACGAGCTTCTGGCCGAGCACCTCGAGCTGAAGCGGCTTATTGGTGATCGCGTGGCTGAACTCGCATGCGTACCACATGTTCTTCAACATTGTCGGTTGTCCCTCCGTGAATCAGTTGGTCGCCGCAACACGCCGACGTACTTCTTGTACCTCCGCAGGTGGAGCTTCGACGAACTCGTCGAACTTCTTCGACGCTTCGCCATCAGCACACAGGTTGCTGCGAAGAAAATTGGTGAGCAGATAGACAAGGACAGCGCGACTGTGCGCCGGGTCGGTACTGGCTTCGCCGTCCAGGAAGGCGCGCGCACTGGTGGGATCGATCGGATCGGCCGCAACGAAGTGGTTGGCGCCCTGGAGCACGACATAGGTCGCATCGCGCGAAGAGCCCAGCGAATCCATGAATGTGCGCTCGATGGGATCGCGTCTGGTCGCGGCATCGACGCCGTAGCGGACGGCGCTGGCGTTCATCACGCCGTCCTCGGTCGCGCCGACGAGCAGCATGGGGCAGGTGACCGGTGCGTCGACATGGGTGTCCGGCTCCCAGCCGAGCATCGTCGAAACACCCGTATGTGCACACAGCGCCACGGCCGCGCGTACCTGCGGGAACCACTGGCTAGACGCTGATTGCATCACGACCGTGCCGCCCGCCGAATGCCCGACCAGTGCGACCCGGGAGGTATCGAGCAGACCCTCGAGCAGGCCGCCCGAGTTGAGGGCGTCCACCGCACCGATGACGGCCGCCACGGCGCTCCCGCTCGGTTTGGTGCCGTACGTCTCCGGAGTGACCGCGGCGGTGTCCAATCCCGGGGTGACGCCGTACTGGCCGGGGAAGAGCTCGCCCACCCAGTCGTACGTCACCGCCGCGAAACCGGCTTTCACCATTTCGACCGCGAGCCATCGGTACGAATCCTGGCCGACATTGATCCCCGACAAGATGAGCACCACCGGCAAGGTGCCCGCGGAGCGGTCAGCGGCGATGAAGCCACTCATGCGCTCCTCGATCGTGCCCGTCGGGGCTGCGGGATAGAAGAGGCGCAGGTGGGCGGTGTCGTAGGGCGCAGCGGCACCGGGGACTCTGGTCGCAGACCAGATCGACCGCACCGACACGTCCGCACTCATCACCGACTCCGAATCCCTCTGCGCGTCGTCACCGGGCGCTCATGCACCCGGGCCGAGGGCCGGTGGCAAGACCCGGTGAGCGCCCCACAACGCCTCGACGAGACGGTCAGCGATGTCCTGACCGAACAGCCGTACGGCGATGTGGTTCGCGGGGTCGAGTTCGGCGACGGTACGCCGAATCGCGACGGTGTGGTCGAAGAGCGCCTGACGTTCGTCACTCGGAACCAGCGGCGCGTCATCCCAGAAGCCCAGCCAGTCGTTCATCCGGTCTTGGCCGGTCTTGATGATGATGTCGGTCGTGTCCTGCTCCATCGGCCCCGAGTAGCAGAACGCAATGGGTGATGTCACCGCTCGGATGTAGGCCATCGGCGAGGTGAACCAATCGAGCTTGGGGTTGCTGCGGCGCAGATCAATCCAACCCTGATTGAGGGGTTCGTAGTACTTGAAGTAGTACTCCCGGTTGGTCGCGATGTCGCGGCGCGGGAAGAGATCGATAAAGCCCCAGGGCCGGGCGCCGAAGTTCGCGAAGGCAAGCCCGAAACCCGGCAGGTCGACGTGTGCGGCCGGCGAGATCGTCAGGTGGAGATTGGCGAATCCGTTCTTGGGATCGGCCATCCAGGAGTAGACCATCCAGTCGATCTCCGGACCGGAGAAGCACTGCACCTGGCCGTGGATCCCGGAGCCGATCTCGCCCGCGACCTCGAGCCCGTTGGTCGAGGGATCCAAGTGGAGCTCGAACCTGGACTGAACCTGGTTCATGAGGCCGGCAAGCGCCTCTCGCCACTCCTCGTAGATGTGGGTGACGTCAATGGGACCGCTCTCGTCGATCAGTTCCTGGACGGTGGCCAGTGTTTCGCCCACAACCCCTCCTTCGTCGCTTGCTTTGCTGCGCAACCGTTCCCACCAGGTGAAAGTGGTGTCCGCAGATAATAGTAGTGAGTACTCACTCAGTCAACGCGCGCTGCATCGGGTGGCACCGCCTCGGTCGTGATGGCATCCAGGAGAGACCACGGGCGCCCGTCCACGAGATCTGTCCCCCGAGAGACGAAACGGTTGGACGCCTGAGCCGGGTGAACCGTCGCCAACAGGATGGTCGTGTCCTTGTCGGCCCGGCGGAGGTCGGGGCAGGAGATCACCCCGCCGAATGGCTCGTCCCAGTCGCCCCAGAGGGTGAAATTGCGCGGAAGGTCGCAGATCAGACTGGCTCCCACCGCAGTCGCGCGAGTCGCCGCGACCAGGTTGATCCGGTTCTCGGCGCTGCGCTCCACCAATCCGGTCCGCAGTTCCCACTCCTCCTGCACGTGGAAGGGAAGTGCGGCCACATCGGCGTCGCCAAGAGCTGCGAGCCGGAACACCTCCGGGTAGAGGGCGTCGTCACCCACCACGAGCGCGAGCCGGCCCCAGGGCAACTGCTGAACCACGAGCGCATCACCGAGCTTGGTCACCCAGCCGGCGTGACGCGCTGACTCGTGCAGTTGCTCTTGACGTGCGACGACTCCGTCAGATGCGACGAGAAGCGCGATGTGCGAGCGCTGCGACCCCGTTCCAGCGGGCAGTGACGTCACGACGTGGGCATCGGTACCGGCCAGTGCCTGGACCAACGAACTGATTGCCGACTCGGTGCGGCGAGTGACCTCGACGTCGTCGATGGTGGCCGGATCGATCACGCCACCGTCGAAGCAGTAGAGCTCAGGGAGGACGACGAGCTGGGCACCATCACGGCAGGCCGAAGCAACCAACTCAGCCGACACGCCAATCGCTTTCTCGCCGTCAAGAGGCGGTTGTACGACAGCGACCTCCAGCGTCGGCGCACCACTTGCATGAGTGCGACCGTGCGGAGCGTCCGCCAGTGCGGCGTACAGAGCAGGTCGGCGCGCCCGGTAGACGTCGGTGCCGTCGGGTCGGCGTTTGTCGTCCGCCTGCGATACGTCGATGTCCGCAACGACAACAGCGTCTCCCGTGAGCGGACCGATGGCCACGA
>Ga0315275_10002693_pt1 | contig 16139 bp, 14 predicted proteins | sample YL17G03_0_MG_FD_205557 | JGI IMG/M metagenome (GOLD analysis project Ga0315275, IMG submission 205557) | Sediment microbial communities from Yellowstone Lake, YNP, Wyoming, USA - YL17G03_0 | ecosystem: Environmental > Aquatic > Freshwater > Lake > Sediment | place: USA: Wyoming | collected... | reverse complement strand
GAGTGCGTACCTGGCCGAGGTCTGCGAGGCCTGCCACATCAAGTTCATCGGGCCCAACCCGCAGGTGATCCGCCTGATGGGCGACAAGGCGCGCGCGCGGCGCGCCATGAAGAAGGCCGGGGTCCCGGTGCTGCCGGGGTCGGAGGGGACGCTGGAGAGCGAGGAGCAGGCGCTCCGGATCGCCGAGGAGATCGGCTATCCGGTGCTCATCAAGGCGACGGCCGGCGGCGGCGGGCGCGGCATGCGCGTGGTCCGCCACCCGTCGGAGATGTCGCGCGCCTACCGGACGGCGTCGCGGGAGGCCGAGGCGGCCTTCGGCGTGCCGGACGTGTACGTCGAGAAGTACCTCGAGAACCCGCGGCACATCGAGTTCCAGATCCTCGGCGACCACTACGGGAACGTCGTGCACATGGGCGAGCGCGAATGCTCCGTGCAGCGTCGCCACCAGAAGCTCATTGAGGAGTCGCCGTCGCCCGCGCTCACCGACAAGGTCCGGCGCAAGGTGGGGGCCATCGTCGTCGACGCGGCGCGCGACGTGCAGTACACCAACGCCGGCACGTTCGAGTTCCTGATGAACAGCGACGGCAAGTTCTACTTCATGGAGACCAACACCCGCCTCCAGGTGGAACACGGCGTCACGGAACTGGTGACTGGCATCGACATCGTGAAGGAGCAGATCCGGATCGCGGCGGGGGAGCGGCTCTCGTTCCGGCAAGGCGACATCACCTTCTCGGGCCATGCGCTCGAGTGCCGCGTGAACGCGGAGGACCCCGACACGTTCGTGCCGTCGCCGGGGACCATCCGTGCGTTCAGCGTGGCGGGCGGACCGGGTGTCCGGGTGGACACGGCGATGCACGCCGAGGCCACGGTGACGCCCTACTACGACTCGATGATCGCCAAGATCCTGACCTGGGGGCGGGACCGCGACGAAGCGATCGCCCGCATGCGCCGGACGCTCGAGATGACCGTGATCGAGGGCATCAAGACGTCGATCCCGATGCAACTCCGGATTCTGGCGGACCCCGACTTCCAGGCCGGGCGCATCAACACGGGCTTCATGGAGCGCTTCCTCCCGCCCGCCAAGCCGGAGACGATCGCCGAATCGGCGTAGAGTCATTGTGGCTGGCTAGCGCTAGTCCCTAGGCCCTAGCCTCTGGCGCCTATATAATGCCCCGACCCTGCCGGCAACCATCGGCCCGGGCATCCGGCATCTCTGCCGGCGCCTGGCCGACTGCACACAGGCGTGTGCGGCAGGCCGTGTTTTCAGTTCACGTCCGGAGGCCCATCACATGGCAGGTTTGTTCATCAAGAAAGACCTGGCGAAGCTCATAGCCGACGCCAACGATCCGCTGGCCGGCGAAGCCGCACACGGCGCCCACGCGGGCGGACAGCTCAAACGGACGCTGACGGCGTTCAATCTCACCATGCTCGGGATCGGCGCGATCATCGGCGCGGGCATCTTCTCGCTCACGGGAACCGCGTCGGCCAATTACGCGGGCCCGGGCATCGTGTACAGCTTCATGATCGGCGGCGTGCTCTGCGCGCTGGCCGGGCTCTGTTACGCCGAGATGGCCTCGATGATCCCGGTTGCCGGATCGGCCTACGCCTACAGCTACGCGACGATGGGGGAGTTCATCGCCTGGATCATCGGCTGGGACCTGATTCTCGAGTACGCCTTCGGCGCCGTGACCGTGAGCGCGTCGTGGTCCGGCTACTTCCTCAGCCTGATCCACAAGACGCTCGGCCTCCCTGTCTCGGATACCCTGCTGCGGCTCACCAAGGGGCCATGGGAGCAGGTCCTGCTCAATGACGGGGTCACCAGGGCGTTCGGGATGTGGAACGTGCCGGCGTCGTTCATCGGCCTGGTCGTGGCCGCGATCCTCTACCGGGGCATGAAGGAGAGCGCGTCGGTCAACAACCTCATCGTGGTCATCAAGGTCACGATCGTCCTGGTGTTCATCTCCCTCGGCATCAGCCTCATTTCGCCGGACAACCTGTTTGTCAACCACGCCGCGACCGGCCTGGCCGCGCTGGTGCCCGCGAAAGAGCTGATCACGCTGAACGGGAACCAGGTGAACGCCTACGGATGGGGCCTCAACGGGGTGCTCACCGGCGCAGGTGTCGTCTTCTTCGCCTACATCGGCTTCGATGCCGTCTCGACCACGGCGCAGGAAGCCAAGAACCCGGCGCGAGACCTGCCCATCGGGATCCTCGGCTCCCTCGTCATCTGCACGATCCTCTACATCCTGGTGGCCATCACGCTCACAGGCGTCGTGAACTACAAGGAACTGGGCGTGCCGGATCCGATCGCGGTGGGCATCGACCGCATCGTGCAGCTGCGCGGCTGGTCCCCGGTGGCCCAGAAGGTCTTCACCTTCCTGATCAAGCTGGGCGCGCTGTCCGGCTTGACCTCGGTCATCCTCGTCATGATGATGGGGCAGACCCGCATCTTCTACGCGATGAGCAAGGACGGGCTGCTGCCCTGGTTCGGCGCCGTGCACAGGGAGCACGGGACCCCGTACATTGCGACGGTGCTGACGGGCCTGTTCGTGGCCTTCTGCGGAGGCCTGATGCCGATGAGCCTGGTGGGCGAACTGGTCTCGATCGGCACCCTGCTGGCCTTCGTGCTCGTGTGCGTGGGTGTGCCGCTGCTGCGGGTCGCCAGCCCGGAGATTAAGCGGCCATTCCGCGTGCCGGGCGGAAATGCCGGCGCCTGGATTGTCGGCATCGCGGGCGCCCTCGCGTGCCTGTACGTGATGTGGGGCCTGCCCAAGGACACCTGGCTGCGGCTCATCATCTGGCTGGAGATTGGGCTGGCCATCTATGGCGGATTCGGTTGGCGTCATAGCCGGCTGGCCGATCCGAAGACCACACGGGCGCGTGCGTCGATGCACACGCCGATCCTGGTGTTCACCGTGCTGGCCTTCATTCCGACGATGTGGTTCGCGATCAAGGTGTTCGGAACGGGGCAGTAGCGAACGACGTGGCTGCGGGCACCACGACATCTCGGGGCGGTGCCACGGCGCAAGCCGCCGGACGCCGTCCCCGACTCGACTCGAAGGGCGACTGGTTCAGCCGCGTGCGAGGGCCGAGGTTGGCCGTCGCCCTTCTGGTTGCCGTCTTCGCGGGCGGCACGTTCGGCTACATGCTGATCGAGGGCTGGTCGGCGTGGGACGGTTTCTACATGACCGCCACGACCATCACCACGGTCGGCTTCAAGGAAGTGCACAAGCTCTCGAGAGCCGGCGAGATGTTCACGGTCTTCGTGATCCTCGCGGGCGTCGGGACGGCGTTTTACACGTTCACCCTGCTGGCCACGATCGTCGTGGAGGGAGGCCTGCAGGCGCACCTCGAGCGCCGGCGGCGTACGCGAATGCTCGACCAGATCCGGGACCACTTCATCGTCTGCGGCTACGGCCGCATCGGTGCCATCATCGTGGAAGAACTCCGCCGTCAGCACGTGCCCTGCGTCGTGATCGAGCGCGATCCCGACATGGTGCAGGCCGTGCTGGAAGTGGGCGGGCTGGCCGTCGAGGCCGATGCCAGCAGCGAGGACGTGCTGAGGCGCGTCGGCATCGATCGCGCCCGCGGCCTGATTGCGGCCGTCGGCAGCGACGCCGAGAACGTCTATGCGGTCCTGACGGCCCGCGGGTTGCGCCCCGACCTCTACATCGTCGGGCGGGCCGAATCCGAGGACGCGGGGCGCAAGCTCCTGCGGGCCGGAGCCAATCGCGTGGTGTCTCCGTACCGGATCGGTGCGCGGGAGCTCGCGCAGATGGCGCTGCGGCCCGCGGTGGTGGACTTCTTCGAACTCGCCACGCGGTCCGGCAATCTCGAACTGGCGATCGAGCAGGTCGCGATCGACGCGGGCAGCGCGTTGGCAGGCCGATCCATTGTCGACGTGAACGTGCGGCAGAAGTTCGGCCTGGTCGTGGTCGGCATTCAGCGTGTCGGTGGGAAGATGGAGTTCAATCCGCCAGGCGACGCGGTGATGCAGGCGGGCGATCAGCTCGTCGTGCTCGGCCGGGCAGACGGGCTGCGCCAGCTGGAACTGGCCGCTGCCAACGCCGGCGCGTAGCGGATCCGCCCGACGGCGGCACGCCGCCCGGCATGCCCGGGTGAGGAGACGGGAACGTCATGGCTGCTCGACTGCTGGATGGCAACGCGGTGGGCGCCGCGATTCGCGACGAACTCACGCCTCGGGTCGCCGCCTTCCGGCTACGCACGGGACGCCCGCCCGGGCTGGGCATCATCCTCGCGGGCCACGACCCCGCCTCCGAGATCTACGTCCGCAACAAGCTGAAGTCGGCCGGCGACAGCGGCATCCTGGCCGAACTGATCCGCGTGCCCGCCGACGGCGACGTCAACGACGTGCTGGCGATGGTCGTCGCGCTCAACCGGCGCGACGACATCGACGGCGTGCTGGTGCAGTCGCCGTTGCCGGCCGGCATGGGCGACGATGCCGAGACGCGCGTGGTCGACACGATTTCGCCCGAGAAGGACGTCGACGGCTTCACACCCGTCAGCGTCGGACGGCTGGTGCAGAACCGGCCGGGACTGGTCGCCTGCACGCCGGCCGGCGTCATCGAGATGCTCGATCGGGCGGAGATCGCCATCAGCGGCGCCCGGGCGGTGATCCTCGGCCGCAGCGACATCGTCGGCAAGCCGATGGCGCTTCTACTGCTGCATCGGCATGCGACCGTGACCATCTGCCATTCCCGCACCAGGGACCTGCCGGCCGTCGCGCGCACCGCCGACATCCTCGTCGCGGCCATCGGCCGGCCGGCGTTCGTGACCCCGGACTTCGTGAAGCCCGGCGCCGTCGTCGTCGACGTGGGCATCAACGTAGTCAGCGACGAGGCGCTGGTGCGTTCGTGGTTCCCGCCGGACTCGCCGCGGCTGGCGGCGTTCGCCAGGCGCGGATCGCTCACCGTCGGCGACGTCCATCCGGCCGTGGCCGAGGTCGCCGGCGCGCTGACGCCCGTGCCAGGAGGCGTGGGACCGCTCACGATCGCGATGCTGCTGGCCAACACGGTGCGGGCCGCCGAAGCCCGGGCCGCCCGGTGAGGTCCCGATGTTGAAGGTCGCGCTGACGGGAGGGATCGGGACGGGCAAGAGCGTCGTGCTCGTGTGCTTCGCCAATCTGGGCGCGCCCACCATCTCGGCCGACGACGTGGCGCACGAGTGTCTCGGGGCGGGCACGCCTGGCGCCGCCGCCGTGCGCGCCCGGTTCGGCGACGATGTGATGCGCGACGACGGCAGCGTGGATCGCCTGCGCCTGGCGGCCATCGTGTTCCGCGAGCGCGAGGCCCGGCGCGATCTGGAGGCGATCGTCCATCCGGCCGTTCGCGCGGCCATTGCCGCCTGGGGCGACGCTCGGGAAAAGGATGGCGTGCTGATTTCGGTCGCCGAGATTCCGCTGCTGTTCGAAAACCACCGCGAGACGGATTTCGATCGCGTCGTCGTGACGGCCTGCGGCGAAGACGAGCAGGTGCGCCGCGTCACGGCCCGCTCGGGCCTGGCGGCCGACGATGTGCGCCGGCGCATCGAGGCGCAGATGCCGCTGGCGGAGAAGATCCGCCGGGCGCACTATGTCATCCAGACCGACGGCTCGCTCGATCTCACGCGCCAGCGCGCGGCCCAGGTGTGGCAGCGGCTTGAGCAGGACGCCAGGCAGATCGCGGGCTGAGTCGACGCGCCCGCGGGACGTACTCAGTGCGGGGCGTCGCCCTCGGCCGATGTAGCCTCCACGTCCTCCACGTCCTGGGCCGGGGCAATCCGCTCCTCCACGAACGTATCCCACTCGTGACAATGCGGGCACTGCCAGAGCAGTTCGGTGCTGCGGTAATGGCACCGCTGGCAGACGTGCGGATCGAGGTAGAACACCGACTGGCGCGTGAGCTCGCTGTACCGCGTGACGAGCAACGGGTCGAGGCCCTGGGTGAGCAGCGCCTGCCAGATGGCCTGGTGGATCGTCAGGGCGTGCGGGCTGTGGGATAGCGCTTCGAAGAGCAGTTCGATGGCGGCCGGGCCCGAACCCCGGACCAGCAGGTGGCGCGCCAGCGCGAGATGGGCGCGCCAGTCCTTGGGGTTGGCGTCGATCAGCCGCCGGCACAGGTTCTCGAACCGCGAGCTCTGCCCGAGCGCCGTGTAGGCCGCCTCCAGCCGCTCGAAGGCGAGGTAGGCCCGCTCGGGAGCCACCTGGGCGATTTGCTCCCACGCCTTCGCGGCGGCCGCGGCGTCGCCCTTCAGCAGATGGAGGTCCCCGAGATTCAGGTACGCGGGCACCGTGCGGGGATCGAGCGCGAGCGCGGCCTCGAACCGCGACACGGCCGCGGCGGGATTCTGCCGCGTGGCTTCGTCGCGCCCCATCTCGGTCTCGATGAAGGCCAGGATCTGCTGGTTGCGGACCCTGTCGGCCGGTTCGCCCAGTTCGACCAGGCGCTGGCGCGCGGCCTGCGCCTCCTTCCACTGGTGCTGCTCTTCGTGGAGACGCTGCAGGTTCGCCAGCGCGTAGTGATTCTGCGGATCGAGGCGCAGGACTTCCTGAAACGCTTCGAGGGCCCGGTCGACGAACCCGCCACGCTTGTAGTCGAGGCCGAGGCAGAGCAGGACGTACGCGTGCTCGAGCTTGGTCAGCTTCGGGCGCTGGAGCAGCGCCTGGTGAATGGTGATGGCCCGTCCGACCTGCCCCTTCTCGCGGTGCAGGTTGCCCAGGATCATCTCGATCTCGAGGGCGTCCGGCTGCAGGCGCGCCGCGTGCGTGAGCTCCTCGATCGCCTTATCGAGCTGGCCCGACACCATGGAGTTGAGGCCGAGGATGTAGTGCGGCGACTCGCGTGCCCGGCGCCGGTCGATCCAGCGGCCTTCCTGCAGCTTGTAGCGCTCCCACGCCTTGCCGGCGGCCAGACCGACCAGCAGCGTGACGAGCCCGACGAGAAACGGACCGTAGTCGTCCATCAGAACATCTGCGTCCGCCAGAGGTCGTGCAGGTGCAGCACCCCCTCCACGCGGCCTTCGGCGTCCACCACGACCAGGGACGTGATCTTGCGCTGTTCCATCAGCGCCAGCGCCTGTACGGCGAGCCACGTTCGCGCGATCGTCTGGGGGCATGCGGTCATGATGGCCGACGCCGGCTGCGACAGCAGGTCCGGCACCGCGATGTGCCGGCGGACGTCGCCATCGGTAATGATGCCCGCCAGCCGCCGGCCGGGGCCGATGACGCACGTCATGCCGAGGCGCTTGGCCGAGATCTCGTCGATCGCGGCGCGCAGAGGCGCCTCGGGCGCGACCTCCGGCACCTGATCGCCCGCGTGCATCAGCGACTCGACGCGCAGCAGGCGCTTGCCCAGGCCGCCGCCGGGGTGCAGGTTGGCGAAGTCCTCGGGCTGGAATCCCTTTTCGACCAGCAGCGTCATCGCCAGCGCATCGCCCATGGCCAGGGCCGCCGTGGTGCTGGCGGTCGGCGCCAGGTTCATCGGGCAGGCTTCCTCGTCCACCCCGCAGTCGAGCACCAGGTCGGCGGCGCGTGCCAGCGTGGACCCGGGCGAGCCGGTCATGGCCACCAGCTTCGCGCCGATGCGCCGGATGGTTTCCAGCAGGCGCAGCAGTTCGCCGGTTTCCCCGGTGTGCGACAGCGCCAGGACGACGTCGTCGGGCTGCAGGGCGCCGAGATCGCCGTGGACGGCCTCGGCGGGGTGCAGAAAGAACGCCGGCGTGCCCGTGCTCGAGAACGTCGCGGCGATCTTCCGGGCGATGAGGCCCGACTTGCCCATGCCGGTGACGATCACGCGGCCGCGGCATTCGTGCAGCATCCGGACCGTCGACGTGAACGTCGCATCGACGCGATCGACCAGCGCCAGGATGGCGGAGGCCTCGATGCGCAGGACCTTGCGGGCCAGTTCGAGGTCCGTCATGCGCGCGCCCCGGCCGGAGCGCGCCGGGCCCCGTCGATCCGGACGAGCATCTGCAGCAGCGGCTCGAGCCTGTTCAGGGCGAGGGCGTTCTGCGCGTCGCTCTTCGCGGCCGCCGGGTTCTCGTGGATCTCGAGGAACACGCCGTCCACGCCTGCGGCAACGCCCGCCGGCGCCAGGGTGTCGATGAACTCGGCCTGGCCGGCCGTCACGCCGTCCCCGGCGCCGGGGAGCTGGAGGCTGTGCGTGACATCGAAGACCACGGGGTAGCCCAGGGCCCGCATGATCGGGAACGCGCGCATGTCGACCACGAGGTTGTGGTACCCGAAGGTCGCGCCCCGCTCGGTGAGGATGATCTGCTCGTTGCCCGTGGAGGCGATCTTGGCCACGGCATGGCGCAGGTCACCGGGCGCCAGGAACTGACCCTTCTTGACGTTGACGACCCGCCCCGTGCGCGCCGCGGCGAGCAGCAGGTCGGTCTGGCGGCACAGGAACGCCGGGATTTGCAGCACGTCGGCCACCGCGGCGACCGGTTCGGCCTGGTGCGGCTCGTGGATGTCGGTGAGGATCGGCACGCCGAGGCGCGCCTTCACGGCCGCCAGCGTCCGCAGGCCCGCGTCGAGCCCGGGGCCGCGGAACGAGGTGACCGACGTGCGGTTGGCCTTGTCGAACGAGGCCTTGAACACGTACGGGACGCCACACCGCCTGGCGATCTCGGCGATGGCGCCGCCAAGGTCGACGGCGTGCGTCTCGCTCTCGATCACGCACGGCCCGCCGATGAGCACGAGCGGGTGCCCGCCACCAATCGTGACGGATCCGATGGGCACGGGGTTCACGGCCGTCATTATAGACCGTGAACGCCGGTGACGGGCGTCACGCCTGGCTCCCGTCGGCTACGGCCCCGGCCCCGACCCCGACCCGCGACGCCTGGTGCGCGAGGCTGGCCTGGACGAAGCTGGCGAACAGCGGGTGCGGCTTCAGCGGCTTGGAGAGGAACTCGGGGTGGAACTGCACCGCGATGTACCAGGGATGGTCCGGTAGTTCCATGATTTCGACGAACTTGCCGTCAGGCGATCGTCCCGAGATCCGGGCCCCGTGCTCGACCAGGTGCTGTTCGTAGAGCGGGTTGAACTCGTAGCGGTGCCGATGCCGTTCGTGGATGAGATCGGTGCCGTACACGCGGCGCGCCAGCGACCCGGGCTGCAGCTGGCATGCGTACTGGCCGAGCCGCATCGTGCCGCCCAGTTCGTCGACGCCCAGCAGGTCGCGCAGCTTGTAGATCACCCGGTGCATGGCCTGCTCGTCGCACTCGGTCGAGTCGGCGCCTTCGAGGCCGCATACGCTCCGGGCGAAATCGACGGCCGCCCACTGAAAGCCGTAGCAGATTCCGAAGAAGGGAATCGTGCGCTCGCGGGCGATGCGCGCCGCCCGCATCATGCCCCGGGTGCCGCGCAGGCCGAAGCCCCCGGGCACCAGGATGCCGTCGGCGCCGTCCAGCAGGTGCTCACCGCCGTCCTGCTCGAGGGCCTCCGCTTCGACCCAGTGCAAGACCACCCGCGCGTCATTCGCAAACCCGCCGTGGTAGAGCGCCTCGTTCAGGCTCTTGTACGAGTCCTCGAGCTCGACGTACTTGCCGACGACATGGATGGTGATCTCGCGGCCCGGGTTCTTGATGTGCTGCACCAGCGACCGCCACGCCTCCATGTGCGCCTCGGTCGGCGGCAGGTGCAGGTATTTCAGCACGATGTCGTCGATGCCCTCGTCGGCCAGGCACAGCGGCACGTCGTAGATGGTCGAGACATCGACCGCCGTGATGACCGCCTCTTCGGCGACGTCGCAGAAGAGCGCGATCTTGCGCTTGATGTCCACCGGCAGCTGGCGGTCGGTCCGGCACAGGAGGATGTCCGGCTGGATGCCCATGGACCGCAGGTCGCGCACGCTGTGCTGGGTCGGCTTCGTCTTCAGCTCGCCGGCCGTGCCGATAAACGGCACCAGCGTCAGGTGGATGTAGAGCGTGTTCTCGCGGCCCAGGTCCTGGCGCAGCTGGCGGATCGCTTCGAGGAACGGCTGGCTCTCGATGTCGCCCACCGTGCCGCCGATCTCGACGATGACCACGTCCTCGTCCCTGACGACGCCGAGGATGCACTGCTTGATCTCGTTCGTGATGTGCGGGATGACCTGAATCGTGCGGCCCAGGTAGTCGCCCCGCCGCTCCTTCTGGATGACCGACAGGTAGACGCGCCCGGTCGTCCAGTTGTGGTTCTTCGTGGTGCGCGTATGGGTGAAGCGCTCGTAGTGCCCGAGATCCAGATCCGTCTCCGCGCCGTCGTCGGTGACGTACACCTCGCCGTGCTGGTACGGGCTCATCGTCCCCGGGTCGACGTTGATGTACGGGTCCAGCTTCTGGAGCGTGACCGTGTATCCGTGCCCCTCCAGGAGGGCGCCGATCGACGCGGCGGCCAGCCCCTTGCCGAGCGAGGACACGACGCCCCCCGTTACGAAGATGTACTTCACCGGCTGCTTGTCGCTTCGTTCCATGTCGTCACTCACGCGAGCAGACCAGCCGCCGCCAGTCGACGGACGCGCTCGAGATCCTCGGGGGTATCGACCGCCACCGACGGGTGGGCCGTTTCCACGACCCGGATGCGATAGCCGTGCTCGAGCGCCCGGAGCTGCTCCAGCGATTCCGCCCGTTCGAGCGGTGTCGGCGGCAGCGACGCGAGGCGGAGCAGGACGTCGCGCCGGTACACGTACAGGCCGATGTGACGGTAGACGGATGGCTGAGGGCCGCCGGCATCGCGGCGGTAGGGAATGGGCGCCCGGGAGAAATACAGCGCGAACCCCAGCTGATCCACGACCACCTTCACCACGTGCGGGTTGGCGGCGTCACCCTCGTCCAGCCGGCAGCCCAGCGTGCTCATCTGCACGCCCGGATCCGCGGCGGCGGGGGCGATGGCCTCTTCAATCGCCGCCGGCTCGATCAGCGGCTCGTCACCCTGCACGTTGACGATCAGGTCGCACCTAAGCGCGGCCGCGACCTCGGCGATGCGGTCCGTGCCGCTGGCATGATCGGCGCGTGTCATGACGACGGTGCCGCCAAACCCCTCCACCGCCCGGGCGATGCGCGCGTCATCGGTGGCCACGACGACCCCGGCGACGCCTCTGGCCCGGGCCGCCCGCCGGTACACGTGTTCGATCATCGGCCGGCCGGCGATCTCCACCAGCGGCTTGCCCGGCAGACGTGACGAGGCAAACCGGGCCGGGATGACGACAATGGCGGTGGCGGGCGTGGCGGATTCGGGTGTGCGGAAGGCCGCCGAAGGGTGCACGGCGAATCATAGCACACCGTTTCGAGACGCTCGGTTGCCGCGGTGCTACAATCGGGGCACGCCAGGGGGGAATCCATGAACGCATCGCGTGCGGCGGTGATGGTGATCGGCGTCAATCTGGTGGCCGTGTGGGTCGCGGCGGCGGCCGGTGGCCGCGCGGCTCAGCCGCCGCGTCAGCCGGACGTGCGGGTGACGCAGGACCGTGCGGTCGTCGAGGCGCAGTCCGCGCTGGTCGAGGCCACCGATCGGCTGCGGCGGCATACGGGCCCCTCGCTCGAGGCCGCCCAGGTCCGGCGCGATCCGTTCAGCTTCGCCGGTGCCCGGACCCCGAGACCGGAGACCGTCGTGGCCGAGTCGGCGACCTCGGAGCCCACGCCCGCATCGGCCCCGGCGCCGCCGGACATCGTGCTCCAGGGCATGGCCGAGTCGCGCGATGGCGAGACCGTCGTACGGACCGCGATCCTCAGCGTCAGCCGCGAACTCGTGTTCGCGACCCTGGGATCGACCGTGGGATCGACCGTGAGTGGACGGTTCACGGTTGTCGCCCTGACCGCCGAGAGCGTCGAACTGGAGGCGCTGCAGGGCGGGGAGCGGCAGACGATCCACTTCCGGTAGGCCTAAACCGCGCGTCGGGGCCGCCGCGTCTTGCGGTATAATTCCGGCCTGTTGCGCCACGCGGCCCTGGCGCTGCCCCTCCGGGCCGTCGGACCAGATGATCCCTGCGCCGCAGCTCGCGGACGCGATCATTGGTAATATGTAGCGCATCGGATTATCGGGTGGACGCGTGGAGCCCCATCGGGCGCCCGCGAGGAGGACTCATATGCTGAATAAGATCGCACTGATCGGCGGCGGCAACATCGGCGGGGTACTCGCCCAGGAGATCTTCGTGCGCAAGCTCGCGGCGAAGGTGGCGCTGGTGGACGTGAAGGGCCCGGACGTGGCGAAAGGCAAGTGCCTCGACATCGCCGAAGCGACGCCGATCATCAAGAGCGACGTGAAGTTCGAAGCCAGCAAGGAATACGACGTCCTCAAGGACGCCGACCTCGTCATCAACACCGCCGGCGTGCCCCGCACGGTGCGGCCTGACGGGACGTTCCCGTCGCGCGAGGAGCTGCTGTCGGTCAACCTCCAGATCACGGACAAGGTCGCCGCGGCCATCATGCAGTTCTGCCCGGACGCGATCGTGATTTCGATCGCGAACCCCCTGGACGCCATCGTCTACCGGCTGTACCAGAAGATGAACCCGCCGAAGCACAAGCTGATGGGCATGGCCGGGGCGCTCGACTCGGCGCGGTACCGCTACTTCGTGGCCGGCGCCGCCGGCGTGTCGGTGGACAACGTCGAGGCGATGGTGCTGGGCGGCCACGGCGACGACATGGTGCCGATCCGCAGCTGCTGCCGCATTGCCGGGATGCCCGTCGAGAAGTTCTTGGACGAGAAGACGCTGGCCGCCATCGAGGCGCGCACCCGCAAGGCGGGCGGCGAAATCGTCGGCCTGATCGGCGTGTCGGCGTTCTGGTCGCCGGCGATCGCGGCGATCGAGATGGCCGAGGCGATCGTCTACGACAAGAAGAAGATCATCCCGTCGTGCGTGCTGCTCGAGGGCGAGTACGGCGTGAAGGGCCTGTTCGTCGGCGTGCCGGTGATCCTCGGCAGGAACGGCATCGAGAAGATCATCGAGATGGACCTGAACGACGCCGAGAAGGCCGCCTTCGCGAAGTCGGTCGAGGCCGTCAAGAAGACCACCGACGAGGTGAGCGCGACCAAGTAGGGACTCGCGGCGTCTCAAGCACGAACGCCCAGGTTGGCCACGCGGCCGATCTGGGCGTTGCTGTTTCTCCCCGAGCCCCGAGCCCCGAGCCCCGTCTAGATAGTTGGCGCCGGGGCTTCGGGCACGTCCGGCCGGCGATTGATCTCGGTCGACTTCGGCACGACCTTCGACGGGCATGGCTGCGTGTAGAGCCTGAAGTAATCCATCACCATCTGCCGCTTCATCAACTGGATGGCGCGTGCCGGGTCCACCCCCTTGGGGCAGGCCTGCGAACATTCCCCGGCGAAGTGGCACTTCCAGGGGCCCTGTTCCGTGGCCAGCACCTGCTTGCGCGCCGCGAACCCGCCGTCGCGGGTGTCGCTGTTGTAGCGGTGCGACTGCGCGAGCGGCATCGGCCCGGAGTACGCCGGATCGGTCGCCATCGTCGGGCACGCGGCCATGCAGCAGCCGCACTTGATGCAGTAGGTGAACTGCAGGAACTGCTCGAGCTGGTGCGAGGACTGGTAGTACTCGCCCGTCGGCTCCTGCATCTCCTGCGTGTCCTCGCGAATAATGTGCGGCATCAGCGCGGCGTGCGCGTCGAACATCGGCCGCAGGTCCGGGACCAGGTCCCTGATGATCGCGAAGTTCGGCAGGGGCGCCACCGTCACGCTGGACGTGCCCAGCTCGGTGATCTGCGTGTTGCACGCCAGGCGCGGGTGCCCGTTGATGAACATGCCGCACGACCCGCACACGCCCATCCGGCACGAGGAGCGCCACGCCAGACTCGGCGCGAGCGTCTCCTTGATCGTCCGCAGGCCGTCAAGCACGGTCATGCCGGCGGTGTACGGAATCGTGAAGTCCTCCCAGACGGGCTCCTGCTGGGTGGTGGGATCGAACCGGCGGAGCCGGAAAGTCACAGGGGTGTCTGCCGTCATCGTCGTTCCTCCACCCGCCTAGAGCGTCTTCGCCAGCGCGCCGGCGGCCCACGCCGCCCACGCGCCGTACGCGAACAGGGCCACGCCGCCCGCCGTCAGAACCAGGCTGAGACCTTTTTTCGCGCCGGTGCCGATGCCCAGCTCGAACAGGATGTTGCGCAGCCCGTACAGCCCGTGGAACAGGGCGGCGCCCAGCAGGACGATGTAGCTCACCGTGAAGAAGCCCAGGCGGGCTCGCTGCATCACGCTGTCCCACGCGATGGGCTTGATCCCGGCCGGATTGAACCAGCCGACCAGCGTGTCCAGGTGCATGACGGTCATGTGCAGGCCGAGGACGACGAAGATCACCAGGCCGGCCAGCACGTGCCACGTCCAGAGTCGTTGATCGCGCATGGAGGACCTCAGTGAGTCAGATGGAACAGGAAGTTGTAGCCGCCGGCGGCGAGCACGATGCCGGCCAGGACCATGACGACCACGGCGAGCGGCCGCTGTTCGTGGACCGACGTCCGGTACGGATAGATCGGCTCGATCGGCTTGCCGATCGCGAATCCCAGTTCAATCAGCGCGAGGCGGACGCCGTTACACGCGTGGAACGCGAAGGCGGCGAACACCAGGAACTCGCCGACGGTGAAGAACAGGCCGCGCGCGGAGCCGGGGGGGCCGCTGACCCGTCCCATCGACGCGGCCCAGGCGTCCTGGCCGAACGCCCTCGCCGAGGTGACGAAGATGTGCAGGAGGAAGTAGCACAGCAAACCGAGGCCGGTCAGGCGGTGCAGCGTGTAGAGGTAGCGTTCGAAGCCCCACCGGCCGCCGCCCAGCCAGCCCCAGATGCCAAGCCTGTTCGGATGACCCTTGTTGTCGAGCATCTGATCCTCCCGCCTCAGTACTTGCGCTCAACCGGTTTCCACGTGTCGATGGTGACCGGTTTGTAGTCGAGTTTCGGGTGGCCGGCCGGATTGTGCCAGGCCAGGGTGTGCCGCAGCCATTTGTCGTCGTCTCGCACGGAGAAGTCGCGGCGCGCGTGGGCGCCGCGGGACTCCTCGCGCGCCGAGGCGCCCATGACCGTGGCTTCGGCCAGGTCGAGCAGGTTCTCGAGTTCGATGGCGTGGAAGAGGTTCGAGTTGTAGATCGTGCCCTTGTCGGGCACCGGCGCGTGCAGGGATCGTTCGCGGATGACGCGAATCTCGGCAATGGCCTGCGTGAGGTCCTCGCCCTTGCGGAACACGCCGACGTATTTGTCCATCAGCGTCCGCAGCTGGCGACGCAGCTCGTACAGGCTCTCCTTGCCCTGGCGGCCGACGATCGACTTCAGGCGCGTCTGGTGCGCCGTCCAGGCCGCATCCGACAGGCGCGACGGCTTCGGCAGGGCCGGCAGCGCCTTCGTGATTTCCTCGCCGGTGATGCCGCCCCACACCAGGCACTCGGCCGTGGAGTTCGAGCCGAGCCGGTTCGCGCCATGCAGCGACACGCACGCGGCTTCTCCCGCGGCCCAGATGTTCTTCACCCGGGTCAGGCCGTTGATATCGGTTTCGATGCCGCCCATCGAGTAGTGGGCGACGGGCCGGATCGGGATGGGCTGCTCGATCGGGTCGATGCCGACGAACTTGATGCAGACCTCGCGGATGAGCGGCAGGCGCGTGTTGATGATGTCGGCGCCCAGGTGCGTCAGATCGAGGTGGAGGTAGTCCTTGCCCTCGGGACCGGGGAATCCCCGGCCCTCGAGAATCTCGGTCATCTCTGCGCGGGACACCATGTCGCGGGGCGCCAGCTCCATCTTGCTGGGCGCGTACCGCTCCATGAACCGTTCGCCCTTGCTGTTCTTGAGGTACCCGCCTTCGCCGCGGCACCCTTCGGTCATCAGGATGCCGGACGGCACCAGGCCCGTGGGGTGGAACTGGAGGAACTCCATGTCCTCGAGCGGCAGGCCCGCCCGGTACGCCATGGCCAGGCCGTCCCCGGTCACCGTCTCCGAGTAGGTCGTGAACCCGTAGAGTGTGCCCGCGCCGCCCGAGGCGATGAGCAAGGCCTTCGCCTGCAGGACGACCGTCTCGCCGCTGGGCGCGTGGATCCCGACCAGCGCCACGAACCGGCCCTCTTCGACGACGATGTCGGTGATGAACAGCTCGTCGTACCGTTTGAAGCACTGGTAGCGCAGCAGCTGGTCGTACAGCGTCTGCATCTCGAAGAAGCCGGTCTTGTCGGCCGCCAG
>Ga0315275_10002692_pt1 | contig 16141 bp, 15 predicted proteins | sample YL17G03_0_MG_FD_205557 | JGI IMG/M metagenome (GOLD analysis project Ga0315275, IMG submission 205557) | Sediment microbial communities from Yellowstone Lake, YNP, Wyoming, USA - YL17G03_0 | ecosystem: Environmental > Aquatic > Freshwater > Lake > Sediment | place: USA: Wyoming | collected... | reverse complement strand
GCGACTCGCTCCTGAAGGCAATCGACGATTGGCGGCAGGAGCAATTCACGAATGCCGCCCTCAAATCAGGAGCGGTGGCAAAAGGAATCACCTGGGAGAAAGCGGGCTCGCTGGCACTGATGTTCCTGAAATTTGTCCTTGTGTACCTTGTCGTCCTGGCGCTCAGCTATTACGGCGCGCAGACACTCGGCACGCTGAGGTACATCCGCATGAAGCAGGGCGCTGCCGGATCGCTCACGCGTTTCATGAACGCCGGGAAAGATCTCGTTGCCCCGGTTCCGGATCGCTCACGCATGTCGTCCGCAGCACAGGCGCTGCTCGCCCTTCTGCAAGCGGCGGCCAGCGGCGTGGCCATGACGGTCCTCTTCGCACCGGCGTACGTGATTGCCTATTCGCTCAAAACCCAGTTTGAAACGGATAGCATCCCCTTCATGATCGTTCTGGGAGTGATCTCCAATGGTCTCCTGATCACGTACGCGAACAAGTTCACGACGTTCTTGCTCCACGAGGGCCGCAAAGGATACGTGGAGACCGCTGTCGTCAAGAACCTGAACGCGTCGTTTGCCTGGAACAAACCTGACGGTATCCCCCTCCGGGCAGTCTTCGCGTTCCGGAAATCATTTCCGGCCCACGTGCTGCACCATGCGTTTACCAATGCGCGGCACCAATACCTCCCGACCGTGAAGGAACAGGCGGCGTTCCTGATCACCGGGCTCATGATCATTGAGATGGCCCTCAACATCCAGGGACATCTCTGCTATGAACTCCTGCAGACGATTCTCTTCCGCGACTACACGGTGGCGCTCACCATCATGATGGCCATCTTCCTCGTGGTGAAAGCGACGGACATCGGCGTCGACGCCTGGTTCAGAACTGAGTCCGGCCGCTACGGCAATCTGGGAGAGCGGGAATGAACGGCCAGCGGTCACAACGACTTGCCTTCTGGGCTCAGGAAGACCGTCTCTGGGCCATTTTCTGGATCACGGGCGTCGTCGCGCTCTGGCTCTGGGATCTCGCGTTCCTCAACCGGCCGGCTTTCACCCTTCTCCAGACGGCCCTGTTCAACACGCTCGTCGGCGGCATCATGGTTGTCGTGTTCACGATCGTCCTCGGGTGGTCCGTCGCACTCGCGCTCACAACACTCGAACAAAGGTCGAACCCGCTCCCTTTCCTCTCCCTGACGTTCCTCCTCAACCTGATCAGATCTGTGCCGCAGATGGTGGGTATTCTCTTCGGCTATGTGATCCTGACCTTCTTCATCGAGCGGGAGGCCCTCCAGAACACATTCTGGCAGATCGTCTGGATGTCGTTCACCGTCAGCCTCTTCACGTTCCTGGAACTGGTGGACGTCATCCGGGAACGGATTGCGTTCTACCGGAGATCCGATTTTTTCAATGCCATGCTCTGCTCCGGCATCAGCGAACAGCGGATCATCAATGTGGACATCCTCTGGAAGAACAGCCGTGCGCATATCCTTCAGAAGCTTGTCGCAACCTTCGGCATGGCTGTCTTCCTGCAGTGCAGCGTCGACTTCATCATCTCTGTTGGCCTCTCAACGGATGTCAGCCTCAGCAACTTTCCCGCGACCCTGGGGGGGCTTCTCGCGACGCTCGACAGCAAGCAGGACATCCTTGCCATCAGCATGCTGTTCACAGATGCCGGGTACATCGGCAACCTGTTCTTCCGGCACCTGCAGGGAATGAGTGTGGCCTTCCTGATCATCTTCACGCTGATATGCGTCTTCAGGACCTCCAACGGCCTTGTCAAGCGATACAAACTCTAGCCGATGCGCCCCTATACTTTTGACATCCATATCGCCCGCGACGACCGTCCCCTCGTTTCCATTGCGGGATTCCGGGTCCGCCAGCATCACCTGACCTTCCTGTTCGGAGAATCGGGCATCGGCAAATCGCTCTGCTCCCGCGCCATCGCCGGGCTTCTGGACCCCGACGAACTCGAGGTGACCGTCAATGGCGAGTCCTACGCGGAGTACCGACGGAGCCCGCAGGCAGTCTCATTCCGGAGGAACGGCTTCTTCGTCTTCCAGGAACCGTCGTCCCATCTGAATCCCCTCATGCGGCTCGACGACCAGCTCGCGGAAGGAAGCCTTCGCGGGAGTGTGGACCGGGACGCAATTTTGAAGTCGCTCTGGAGCGGCTCCACGACGGGCGAACTGAACAGTATCTTGCGCGTGTTCCCAAAACCCCACCGGCCCAGCGGCGGCGAAAAACAGCGCATCCTGTGCGCGATGGCGTTCGCTAAAATGGGAGTGCTGCCCGAGAGGGAGGACGGCCTGTTCGTGTTTGATGAACCTACGGGGAGCCTGGACAACCGGTACCGTGACATCGTCCTGGAAATGCTTATCGACCGCTTCCGCCACAAGCGCTGCACGGTCCTCTTCATCACGCATGATTATTCAATGATCAGCGTCCTGATGCAGAACTACAGGGAGCTCCGCGACGCCCTGCTCTTTGAAGAGCTCTCCGCAGAAGGCGGCATAACCTCACTCCGGCCCTTTCAGCCCGATACGTACACTTCTTGGCTTTCGCGGGAGCGCTCGCATCGCAGGCACCTCGCCGCGAACCAGGGCCCCGCACTGCTGACCGTGGAGAGCGGAATGGAGGTTGTCGGGCGGACACTCATGGTCTCTCGCGATCCGGAAGGATCCAAACCGTGCCCCCTCGTGATCCCGCGGGAGACCATCACGTACTTGAAGGCACCAAGCGGGACGGGCAAGACGACCCTGGTGAAGACGGTGATGGGGCTCGGCAAGGCTGAGTTCTTCCGGGCAACCTTTCTGGGAAGCCCACTCACGGAGCAAACGCCCCGTGAGTTCTGGAGGGAGCGCATCTGGGGCAAGCGGATGACGATGGTGTTTCAACATGCGGATGAAGCCCTGAATCTCCGCGCGACCGTGTGGGAGGTGTTTTCAGGCTTGCCAACGGCAACGAAGCTCACACACGCTTCCCTTGAAGAGGAGCTGCGTCCGTTCTTCGGACGTGACCTTGGAATGGGTTTCCTCCAGCGTACGGTCAGCACGCTCAGCGGCGGTCAAAAACAGAAACTCAACCTCCTCCGCGGATTGCTCCTCGACACCGACCTGTTGATTCTGGACGAGCCATTGAACGGGCTGGACTTTGCGAGTCTGAAGCGCGTGCTGGAGTTGTTACGTACGAAGGTACAACACGGAAGGTCGATGCTCGTGATTTCGCACAACGAGGAGATCTTTGACGCGTGGGTCCCGGCCTCGAACCTCTACTATCTGACCGCCGCACCAGGAGGCCGGAGGTCGGTCGCGTAGGCAAAGAGCGCCGGCGCTCCGCCGGTATGCCAGAACAGCACCGTTTCGCGAGCCGGTATCTCTCCCGAACGAATCATGGAGAGCAGCGCTCCCATCGCCCTGCCGGTATAGACCGGGTCAAGAAGCAGCCCTTCATGTTTCGCCAGAAGGCGGATCGCATCGCGTTCGCTGTCACCCATAACACCGTACCCGCCGCCGAGGAACTCGTACCGCACGGCAAAGTCCCGCGGCATAAATGAAGCCGGCAGTCCGAGTCGTACCGCCGTGGCATTGCTCAGCGAGGAGAGCTCTTCCTCAAACGGCGCTGGTTCACGCTCACCCTTGTCGATGCTGATACCGATGAGCCCGCCGGCATAGCCTGCGGCCCGGGCGCCCACAGCAATCCCTGCCTGGGTTCCACCGGAGCTCGACGCGAACACAATACGATCGACCGTCAGTCGTTCCCGCTCGAGTTGTTCCATCAGTTCCACCATCGCCAGGGCGTAGCCGGCAGTACCAACCGCATTGGATCCACCGTAGGGAATCAGGTACGGCTTCTTCCCGTTTCTTTCCAGCTCCACAGCAATTTCCCGCATCCTCTCCCCGCGCCGCTCCATTCCAGTCCAATGCACCGTCGCTCCAAACAGGTAGTCAAGAAGCAGATTGCCCGTGGGCTGTTTCTGTTCCGCCCCACCGAGCACCAGTTCGCACTCCAGACCCACCCGTGCGGCAGCGGCGGCCGTCTGGCGGCAATGGTTGGACTGGGCCGCACCGGCGGTAACGATGGTCGTTGCCTTCTGCGTGAGGGCGTCAGCGATCAGGAATTCAAGCTTCCGGGCCTTGTTCCCGCCAAGCCCGAGGCCGGTCTGATCGTCGCGCTTGATCAGCAGGCGGGGCCCTCCGAGAAGACGGGAGAGTGCAGGCAACTCCTCGACAGGCGTCGGGAGGTGGGCAAGCCTGAGCCTGGGAACCCGGTCAAACACATGCGCAAAGGATTTCATGGACGCTTTCAATCCGTCATGGTGGAATGCGGGTGGTGCCCCGGCAGGATGGTCCCTCTGCCTCTCATCGAGCGTTGAATTTGGACCTCAAGTCCTCGATGGTGTACGTTCGTTCGTCTTTGGGATGCTGCGGTTTCTTCTTGGCAGGCTTTGTGGATTTTGCGGGTTTTGCCGGCTTCTCCCGTTTGGGTTTCATTCCCTTCATCGTCAGACTGATCCGCTTGAGTTGTTCGTTCACCTCGAGGACGCGCACCTTGACCACCTGGCCCACTTTGACGACGGTCTTGGGGTCGGCGACGTACCGGTCAGCGAGTTGGGACACATGCACGAGTCCGTCGTGGTGGACGCCGACATCCACGAACGCTCCGAAATTGGTCACGTTCGTGACGACACCCTCCAGTTCCAATCCCTGCGTCAGGTCCTTGATATCCTTCACCCCTTCCTTGAACGTAGCGTAGGTGAATTGTTTTCTCGGGTCGCGGCCGGGTTTCTGTAGCTCGGCAATGATATCTCGAATCGTCGGTTCCCCGACTGTCTCCGCGATGTACTTCTTCGGGTCGAGAGCTTTCAGGAGATGGTGATTCTTCGGCAGTTCCGCAAACGAGACACCCAGGTCCGCGACAATCTTCTCCGCAATCGGATAGCTCTCCGGGTGAACGGCGGAGTTGTCAAGCGGGTTGTCACCGCCGCGGATTCTGAGAAAGCCGGCCGCCAGCTCAAACGACTTCGGTCCCATGCCGGCGATGGGACGGAGTTGCTCGCGGTTTAAGAAGGGACCGTGGTCATTCCGGTGAGCGATGATGTTTGTCGCCAGGGCGACGTTGATCCCGGAAACATATCGGAGAATCTCGCGAGAGGCGGTGTTGACGTCGACACCGACGTAGTTCACACAGCTTTCGACGGTCTGCTCCAGCTTTCGTTTCAGCATTTTCTGATCAACATCATGCTGGTACTGTCCGACGCCGATCGAGCGCGGATCTATCTTGACCAATTCTGCAAGCGGATCCTGGAGGCGGCGTCCGATGCTGATTGCCCCCCGGACCGTGACGTCCTGACCGGAGAACTCCTCCTTCGCAAGTTTGCTCACGGAGTACACCGAAGCACCTGCCTCATTCACGATCACCTTGATTGGCTTGCGGTCAAGCCCGGAAAGGACGCCGGTCACAAACTGGTCCGCCTCACGGCTCCCCGTCCCGTTGCCGATGGCGATGAGCTGGACGACGTGCGTCTCGACGAGCCCTTTGAGCGTCCCCGCCGCCTTTTCTTTTTCTTCTGCGGATTTTTCGGGGAACACGGCGCGGTATTCGATGAATTTGCCAGTCGGGTCGATGACCGCCAGCTTACACCCCGTGCGGAGCCCGGGATCGATCCCCAGGATCGGCTTCATTCCGGCCGGCGCCGCAAGAAGCACATCGCGCAGATTGGCCTCGAAGGTCCTGATCGATTCGCTGTCCGCGTGTTCCTTCTTGAGCGAACGCACCTCATTGGTCAGCGGCTCCCTCAGCAGCCTCTCATAGGTATCCTTCAGGAGCGTATGATAGAATTGACGGACGGCGTCCGCCCCCGCAAAGACTTCGTGCGACTCGAGATAGTTCTGGACATACTCGTCATTGACTTCAATTCGCACCTGCACGATACCTGACCGCTCTCCCCGGCGGAGGGCGAGGACATTATGGGGCTGGATCGATTTGACGGGCGCCTTGTAGTCGCGGTACATCTCGAACTTCGTCGTCCCCGGAGCATGCTTGTCACGGATGGTGGAGACGAAGATCCCCTCGTGCAGCATGTACTCCCGAAGGAAGGTGCGGTGTTCCGGTTTGAATGCAATCTCCTCAGCCAGGATATCCGCAGCTCCGGCAAGTGCGTCCGTCACGGTCGGCACACCTTTGTCAGGGGCAACGTATGTTGCCGCCTCTGCCTCAAGATCCACCTGGGTGATGTCGGGGACATTGACCGACGCGATGAACCGGGCAAGCGGTTCCAAGCCCCGCTCCCTGGCCACGGTGGCCTTTGTCCGCCGTTTGGGTTTGAAGGGAAGGTAGAGATCCTCGAGATCGGTCTTGCGATGACATGCCTCGATTGTTGCCCGCAGATCATCGGTAAGTTTCCCCTGCTCTTCGATGGCCTTCAGCACGACCTGCTTTCGCTGCTCGAGCTCCTTGATGTAGGCGTACCGATCAAAGAGGGTCCTCAGCTGGGTTTCGTTCATCTCCCCCGTCCGTTCCTTCCGGTATCGGGCGATAAACGGGACTGTCCCCCCTTCATCGTACAGCCGGAGGGCATTTTCCACCTGAGGGGTGCCAAGGGCGAGTTCTTTTGCGAGAAGTGATAGTACGTCAATCATGAGAAGATCCCTTCACAAACCCATTACAGAAGGTTGCTGGCTAGCTCTGCGAGGGCAGACCGCTCACCACGCTCGAGATTGATGTGAGCATAGATTTCCTGCCCCTGCATTTTTTCAATCAGGTAACTCAGGCCATTCGATAAACTGTCAAGATACGGATGATCAATCTGATAAATGTCACCGGTGAAGACGATTTTCGTCCCCTCGCCTGCCCGCGTGATGATAGTCTTCACTTCATGCGGCGTCAGGTTCTGTGCTTCATCGACGACGAAGAACATCTTGACGAGGCTCCTGCCGCGGAGGTAGGTGAGCGGTTCGATCACGAACAGCTTCCTTTTCTTCGATTCACTCGTTTTTCTCGTGGGGGCGGAGAGCCTGCCTCTGTTCTGTGAATGTTGTCCTGAGCTGGGCGACCGGCCGCGGGAACTATTGCTTCCGGCGCCGTGCGGCCTCGGCCACAGCTTTGGCCGCGTTCACTTTCCCCGATCCGAACCAGTCGCAACGGCCCTTTGCGTCGTACCGGCCGCGATTGACACCCAGGATCGGATCTTTCCCGGGATCCGCGATCTTGTCCGCCGTCGCACGGAGGATCTGTCGCACTTCTCCACCACTCAATTCGGGGTTCACGGAAAGGATCAGCGCAGCAACGCCTGCCGTCAGGGGCGCGGCGGATGATGTTCCCCCGAACTTCCCCGTGTACCGGCTGTGTGCGGTGAAACCCTCGCCGTATGCTTCATTGTCGGTAGTCCAGATTCCCCGTCCGGGGGCATAGGTCCCCGGCTCGAGCGGATGAAAGTTGTTGCTTGGTGCACTGACACTGATTTCCGGGCCCCAGTTGCTGTAGAAGGCATGCTTGTTCATGCTGGTTGATGCCGCAACCGCCACAACGTCCGGATGCGCGGCCATACCATTGGTAATGGGACCGGTGGTTTTCCGTTTCTCGCCCGTTCCGTAATCCAGCCACGTGAAACCGTTCTTGTTGACCGGGTCGCTTATCGGTGCATCGAAGTTGCCTGCGGCCACGCAGATGACGACCCCTTTACCTCTCGGTCCGCCGATCCTGGACAACCGGGCGAGTGTCCGGGTAACCGCCGTGGCAAGCGGGGCATAGACCGGGGGCGGACCCCAGCTGCACGAGATCGCGTCAGCATGCCGCCCGGTTTCCTCAAAGATATCGATGAGCAGGTCATCGTCTGCGGCAAGCGGAAATCGTACCGGCATGAACGCACAGCCCGCCGCGATGCCGACAACCCCGCGACCGTTCATTTCGGCAACGGCAACGCCCGCGCACGGAGTGCCGTGGAAATCCTGCACCTCTCTTTCGGGGAAAGGATCGGCGTCGCCATCCACGTAGTCCTTGGGAAAGACGACCTTCTTCACCCCGGTAAAGTCGGGGTGGTTCAGATCAAATCCGTCATCGATGATTGCGAGAACGATCGACCGGTCACCCCGGGTGACGTCCCATGCTTCGGGTGCATTCACCGAAGCACGAGCCTGAAGCTGCGGCGCGTCGTGCGCGGACAGGTGCCATTGACGACGGAAATAGGGATCGTCCGGAACGAATGCCGGTCTGAAACGGTTGACCATGTTCGGTTCGGCAAGGAGGATTCCCCGCTCTTTCGCGAGACGGTTGGCAACTTTGATCGGGTTGCTGCCGCTGCCGGCCGTAACCTGTACGAGCACCATCCCGGGCTCGGCGTCATACTCCCGGAGCACGCGGAGGCCGTACTGGTCGAGGAGCCTGTCCACCACACCGGTCGATGTTCTGGGCGAGAATTGCACGACAATGCGGTCCGTGATATAGAAGACGGTCCCCTCCGTGTGGCGCGGCCGGTACGCATGATGGGCAACCACGGCAAACTCGTCGGACCGCAACGATGCCATGACCAGGTCGCGATCCCCGGGTGCAGTGCGCACTCGGAATACCTGATTGGTCACAGACTGGATGTCAGTGACACCGGGGGCGCGCGTCAAACGCCGGATCTGGTCAGGAGTGAACGGCATGACGGTAAACCGGTCCGCGTCATGCTCCAGTTCAATTCTCTTCCCCCCCCGCCACACATACCCTCCGAGGTCGTCACGCTTGGTGCGTTGCCGGCGCTTAGCCATAGGGGAGGTCCTTCCGTGTCTTACGTGATTGCGCCTCACTCGGTCGGGGGATTCCACCCCTTGCGGTTCCACGTAGTCAACTCGATCTCAACTTCACCAAGCAGCACTTTCAATCGTCCCTTGATCGGCACGGCGGCGGAGTCATCGCTGAACCAGCCGCGAAAGCCACCCGTCATGCCGTAGATTCCCTCCACCGTTGTCGTCCCCTCCACTTCAATGACCCGGACAGGTGAGTCCACTGCGTCGATCTTGTCGGTTGTCTTGTTGTTGGTAAAATAGAATGTGGTCATGCCCATCTTGCCGTACAGGACGGTGGGCACCTCAACGGTCCGGTTCGTGTGGACAAATAAGCGCGGGAAATAGGCGATGGAGACGCCGTCGATAAACGATGTGTCATTGAGAGACACCGCGCCCACCAGCTTCCTGGAAGACGGGGCTCCAGACGGATCCTTCAGCGTCGTCTCTTCGACAATCAGCTTTCGCCCGGGCAGATCGTACACGTAGTCCAGACCCTTCCATCCGTTTTCCTGCTTCTCCACGGAACGGCAACCGCGGGAGAAGAAAAAGGAATCCATGATGGTGTAGTGAATCGAGTGCAGATCGACGAAAGGGACCCCCTCGTAGGAGTCGACGTGGGCCTCGGCAGTGTAGTCGCGGCGGGTATGGATGGTAACGGAGCCGAGCTTGAAAAACGCCCATCTGACTTCGTAGGTGAGAACTTCGCCGTCGGCAACCACAGCCTGGCTCGGCAGCGTCCCCCGGTGGTCGAGGGAGCTGCCAAGCGAAAGAACGACACCTCCGGCTGCAAGAGCCAGGAGTATGGATCCGACTAACAGCTGGCGTACAGCTCTCATGCTGGACAAAGATAAATCCAAATCACTACAGATTCAAGCAAAAAAGGATTCCCCGGGGCACGATGGGAAAAGCAGATCAGCTCTGCCTGCCTTCTTCCTTGATACATCACAACCGGCAGAACTCGGGCGAAAGCGCTCGCTCACGCTGCGCTCTTCCGCCCCGCCAGCTTCGCGAGGATCGACCCCATCACTCTCAACTCTCCCGCCTTCCTGGAAAGAACAATGTACAACCCAAAACAAACAATTCCGGCCAGGAAACCCGGAAGCCCGAAAAGAACAACGGTACTGTCCGTCATGTGCTGGAGTATCGCCGCGACTGAGAGCAGAATCACGATCCCCCCAAACACGAGCAGGACTGTGGACGTGGCGGCAAAGACTTTCGACTCCCGACCGCGGTGGCTCAAGAAATGGTTCAGATAGATCTCCTCCTCCAGAGTCAACTCAGTGTTCATGTGCACCTCCTCATTATGATTTCACAACATTCCAGGCAGGATCAGACATTCATCGCCGTCAGGATCTCTTTGGCATCCTTCTCGTCCTCCGCAAACACCATCAGTCGCACGCCGTGGAGCACCTGGAACGCCGAGTACATCCCTCCGGCATCGTCCTTGCTGATGAACGCCTGGACACCGTTGGTCTCGAGGTGTCCCTTCGCCACAAGGGCATCTGTTTCATTGCTGAAGATGCGCACCAGGACTAATTCGCTCGACGCCATAGGATGCTCCTTCCGTGTGTACCTTTCCATGCTCAGCGTTTGCTCTCACGTTCACGATACCTTCGCCTACCCCTTCATGACCCCAACCGGCACAAGCTTCGCCACTTTCCTTGCTATCCCCGCACCATGCACGGCATCAACAACCCGGTTTACGTCTTTGTATGCATCCGGCTTTTCTTCGGCTAGTCCGGCCTTGCTCTGACCCCGGACGAAGATTCCTTTCCCCTTCATCTGCTTCAGCAGTTCATCGGCAGAGGTCTCCCTTTTCGCCTGAGTCCGGCTCATTGCTCTTCCCGCTCCGTGGCATGACGAACCAAACGTTTCGCTCATCGCCAGCTCCGTACCCACAAGGATGTAGGACGCCGTTCCCATGCTTCCCGGAATCAGGACCGGTTGGCCCGCAGAACGGAGTTCTTCTGGAAGCGCCGGGTGATTCCTGGGGAAGGCGCGGGTGGCGCCTTTGCGGTGGACGAGCACCATCTTCTTTGATCCATCCACTGCATGTTCTTCAAATTTCGCGATATTATGGCAGACGTCATAGACGACATCCACCTCGCTGGATCCTATCACACGCTGAAACGCCTCCCGCACCCAGTGCGTCATCATCTGGCGATTGGCGAATGCGAAATTCGCTGCAGCCGCCATTGCCTTCAGGTAACGGTCTCCCTCCCTCGATGTGATCGGGACGCAGGCAAGTTGCCGATCAACGACCGACAGACCGTACTTCTTCATCCCGTCGTGCATGATCTCCAGGTAGTCGGTACAGACCTGGTGTCCGAGGCCCCGTGAGCCGCTGTGGATCAGGATCACGACCTGGTCTTTGCACACTCCGAATTGCCGCGCGACCTCTTCATCGTACACCTCCGTGACGACCTCTACTTCAAGGAAGTGATTGCCGGAGCCGAGCGTGCCCAGCTGGTTATGGCCACGCTCTTTCGCACGTGGACTCACGAGCGATGGGTCCGCCGTGCGAATCCTCCCGTACTCCTCGATCCTGGCAAGATCGCTCTCGTGTCCGTATCCATGCTCGACAGCCCAGGATGCCCCGTCCCGCAGCACGGTGTCCAGCTCGACCTTCGAGATGTCGAGCAGTCCCTTCCGGCCCGTGCCGCAGGGGATGTCGCGAAAGAGCTGATTCAATAGCGGCTCGATCTTCGGGCGCACATCCTCGATTCCGACCGGAGAAGCGAGAAGCCGGACCCCGCAGTTGATGTCGAACCCGACACCCCCGGCGGAGACAATTCCTTCGTCGAGATCCGCGGCAGCAACGCCTCCGATACAGAAGCCATAGCCCTGGTGCGCATCGGGCATGGCAAGCGAGCGCCCGACAAGCCCGGGGAGTGTGGCAACATTGGCAACCTGATCCATCGTCTGATCAGCCTCAATCTGGCGTATCAGCTCCTCATCAGCGTACACCATGCCCTCGATGCGCATACCAGGCTTATAGGACCGGGGAATGAGGTAGCGGTATTGATCAACCTTTCGGAGCATGTTCCCCTCTCGCTCTTCACGACCATGTGCCCGCCCGCGGAGATCCGGGCACCCCGTGGGGATACAACACACTGTAACCCGTGGCGGGAGCGCCTAGATGTCCAGAAACACCCGGACGAAGGCCCTCTGGCCCGAATCATGAACTTCGAGCTGATGATAGGTTACCGCTTTGACATCCACCTTTGTCCTGTGCCGTTCAGCGTCGAGCAGCTCACCGCGGATCGTCGCTCGCAAATGCGTGGGTGTCAGCTCCTGGAGAGAGAACTCGGCAGCGGCAAACCGTTGCCCATCGTAGAGATAGAGTACTTCCGACAGCCACCGGACAAGCATCTGTTCGCGGTCCGAGCCATAGATTTCAACCGGCCGTGTTTCACGCGCAACAACGGTGGAAGTATCAAGGATGACGGACATCATGCCGGCGGCGGCATTTTCGAATGCCGTGGCGAGCGTACCTCCCCGCGCCTCGATGCCGAGGTCTGAGGGATGTTCCAGAATCGTAAACCGTTCTCCTTTGGACAAACAGCTGCTCCGCTCTGTGATTCACTGCAGAGGGCACAAAGGGTTCTTCAACCGATCGTTTCTCCGTGCCCGCCCTTCTTCCCTGCGAGTGCCTGGTGAGACGCCCCAGCCGGGACTTCCCCCTACGCGACAGTGGCCGGATTTCCCATGACCCCCCCTCCTCGCTTCCGGACGCCGAACTGCAGCACTTTCGGTTTCACAAGGCGCTCAAAATCAGCATACGACATGCGCACGAGCTCCTTGTGCGTGCCCGCATTGAATGCAATCTCTTCGTCCTCCGAAAGACTTTTCTCCATTACAACGTCCATTCCGAAGAGGGCGCCAATGGGAGGCATCGCTCCCACCTCACATTCGGGGAAGAGGCCCTTGAATTCAGCCTCTGTTGCCAGTTCCACCTTGTGCGCCGCCAGGCGCTCACGCAGGTACGTGAAATCCACCATGTACGATGCCGGAAGGACCGCCATCGCCATTTTCCCCTCGATCTTCACCATGACCGTCTTGGCGACATCTTTGCCGGGAATATGCACAGACGCCGCGATCTCCTGCGCTGTATAGGCGGGTGAATGCATGATGACAACGTATTTGACCTTTTCGCTGTCCAGAAACTGGGTTAATCGATTCAACATGACGACCTCCTTCATTGACCATACCACAAACGGACTGACCCGGCATCAGCAGCTCATCAGGCGGCACCTTTCGACGCAAGCATCTGCCTTCCCCCGACCAGCCATGCACCGAGACCGAACACCAGAGAGGCGATGATCACAACTGCACGGACATACGGAATGAACATCAGGATCTGGACTATAATGGTACCTGCGGCAACGGGCCAGAACAGGGCCCACCCCTGCTTTCCCTCAACGTCTCCAATCCACTTGCCGACCAGAACGCCGAGGCTCAGTTCTGACACATAGAGCAGCCACAGATAGATCGTCAGCAGGAGGAGCCCGATGGGTATGCCAATTATCGTGATACAGAGGATGAGTATCGCTATCGGCACGAGAAGGAGTCCGAGGAAACCCCAGAGTGCTGTGGCGCCCGGCTTGGCGGCGATGGTTGTTCCCAGGGTCGCTGTGAGCCGAGGTGAAGCAAACGTGAGAATGAATGCCATGATCACCAATCCACACGCCCACACGACCTTACACAAGAACCTGAAGACCCCGAATCCGAGGATGGTCCTTTCTTTTTCTGCACGTCCGGTGGTGATATCCACCTTCCCGTTGACCACTCCGTCCGGAAGCACGACGTCCGCCTCCTCATTGACGAGTGCAGTCAGGCTCCCGCCGATGGACGCTCCCTGCACTGCCTCGAAACGGCCGCCGGTAAAAGAAACGTTCCCGCCCGCGGAGCCAGCCATACCAACATCACCCGCGCTGACCATGACGTCCTTCGCTATTGTGCCGTCGATCTGTACGTTTCCCCCGGCGGCGAGCAAACCTCCGCCGACCTTCGAGCCTCGTTCCAGGTGAACCTGACCCCCCGCAGCTGTAACATTCTTCCCTGTTTCCCCGGAGAGGCGTACACTCCCCCCGGCTGCGCGTATGTCATCCGATACGATCCCGCGAACGACCACCTGTCCGCCCGCAACGATCAGATCCCCGTTCACTGTTCCTTCAACATCGACGGTCCCTGCGGCAACGTACGCGTCGCCATTGATTGTCCCCTGGATCACCACCTGATCACCACCGGCGAAGTACCACCCCTCGTGCACTTCCCCTGCCGGAAGGACCAGCCGGCGATGCTCTCGTCCTTTTTGCGGTTCACCGCCGGAGCAAGAAAGAAGTATGAGTGAGAGAAGCGTAATGAAGAGTGTGAAATGCTGACGTGGGTGAGTCATATGCTTTCTCCTGTTGTGAGGTATCGTCAGGCCGGCGGCTCGAGAAGAGGGGACCGATGACGAGAACATCCAGGGATTTCCTCGTGCCACGGCCCTGACATGCGTCAATGCTCTTCGCCGGAGATTTCGCTCAGAACGATATCATCGATGATGACGGCCGACCCTTCGTGCACTGTGCCGTCCTTCGCCGTCGCCAACAGCGCGATCTTCAGGTCCCCATGCGTCGCCTCGCTGGGTGCTGAGAACTGCGTGGCGAACTGAGCGAAATCCGCCTTGGAGCTCGTCAGCCGTTCCTCGCACATCCTGATTGTGCTCCCCTCTGCGTTCTTGAATTCCATGGAGATATACCCGACGTCTCCGTTCGCTGATTTCAGGAGGTAATAGAAATGCATCTGGAAGGTTTTCCCCTTGATGGGGATGTTCTTCTGTTGGATCATCCCCGGGAGCATGGCTCCCGAACAATTCTTCACCTCGCATTTTGCCGCATACTTCCCGCCGTGGCACTTGGTGGTCGGGGTGACAACCGTGCAGAACTTCGGGATGTTCGTGGTTTCCCAGCCGACCGGTTCGTCGCCTGAAAATTTCTCAAAGTCCCCGTTCTTGACAATGTTCCGGCCCGGATGCCCGGCGGAAGCGGGGAACGAGAGTGCAGAAAGCATACACACAAACAGGCACATATTGCGTTGTATCATACTGTACCTCCCTGACAGCGCATCGCCCGTCATGCGGGCCGGAAAAGCAGAAACCCCGGGTCGCAGTCAGGACTCGGGGCTTTCCGTTTTCATACTGGTAACTCGCCGATGTCGTCCGACCGGCGCGAAAACAGGGACTCGGGCAACCGGTTGACGAAGACACTGAACTATGCCGAGCGCAGCTGACGACATAGCATCCTCCGGGAGAGCAGGTTTCGTTGTACAAACTGCACAAGGATGCTCTCCTCAATGGAAAGGTACAGGATGCATCGTCGATTGTCAAGACAAGAAGATAGCTGATGGGGTGGGGCTAAAGGGGGAATGGTCGAGATCTCCAAAGCTTGCTTCCAAATGCCGGTATTTCGGCGGATTACTACGGTTTGCGAGAAGTGGCGGAGGGAGGGCGAGACCGGAACGATTCGCAAATTCCTCGGTTCGAGCACAGTAACATTTTGAATGGAAAGCGCAAAGAAGAAGAAGCCGACAATGGTATGCCGGCTCGCCCGCTGACGTTCCCAACGCATATGATTATTTCAATTTCAACTTGTCAAGCTTCGGTTTGATCACAAATCTACAGTACGGAGCATTCGGGTTGTTGCGGAAATAGTCCTGATGATAGTTTTCCGCAACATAGAAATCGATAAGCGGCTTGATGTCTGTGACAACCGGATCCTGGTAACTCTTCTGAGCTTCCTGCTTGGATTGCTCGGCCGTCTTGCGCTGCTCGTCATTGCTGTAGAAAATCACGGACCGGTATTGATTCCCGACATCCGCTCCCTGTCGGTTCATCGTCGTGGGATCATGGGCCTCCCAGAATACTTCCAGAAGCCGTGCATAGCTGATCTTCTTTGGATCAAAGGTGATCTGCGCAACCTCGGCATGCCCGGTCAATCCGCTGCAAACCTCCTCGTACGTGGGGTTTGCTTTCGACCCGCCGGCATATCCGGCAACCACTGATTGGACACCATCAAGCCTCTCAAAAACCGCCTCCACACACCAGAAACATCCTGCGCCGAATGTCGCCTTCTGCAACCCTTCCATCGAAGAACCTCCTCCCCATGCTATGGACGTACAGAGCAACAATCCGAGCGTTACGTACTTCATCATATCCACCCCGCGCTAATTTGTGTGCCTCCTTGAGAACATCAGGGGGGCGATCAAGGTTCCAGGGCGGGAAAGGACCGCAGCCGGGAAGCACCGGAGGGGGGACAAATAATTTGCTCCCGCCACGGGGATCCAGACAGCGGGAGTGCTTGAACAGCGGCAGGCACGAGGCAACGGTGCTCAGTGTCGCCTGAC
>Ga0315275_10002690_pt1 | contig 16151 bp, 10 predicted proteins | sample YL17G03_0_MG_FD_205557 | JGI IMG/M metagenome (GOLD analysis project Ga0315275, IMG submission 205557) | Sediment microbial communities from Yellowstone Lake, YNP, Wyoming, USA - YL17G03_0 | ecosystem: Environmental > Aquatic > Freshwater > Lake > Sediment | place: USA: Wyoming | collected... | reverse complement strand
GCCTCGTCTTCGGCCCGACGCAGATCAAGAACCGGATCAACCAGAACACGGAGATCTCCCGCCAGGTCTCGCTGTGGGACCAGCGGGGCTCCGAGGTCATCCGGGGGGACCTGCTGGTGATCCCGATCGAGGCCTCGCTGCTGTACGTGCAGCCGCTCTACCTGCGGGCGGAAGGCGGGCGGATCCCCGAGCTGAAGCGCGTCATCGTCGCCTATCAGAACCAGGTGGTGATGTCCGAGACCCTCGACGGCGCCCTGACGGAGCTGTTCGGCGGCTCCTCCGCGCCGCGCAGCCAGGTGGCGGCGTCGGTGGCGGCTCTGCCGGGCGGGGCGCCGCTGGGCAACGCCGCGTTCCAGGCGCTCGTCGCCGAGGCGCTGCGGCGCTACCAGAGCGCGCTGCAGGCGCAGCGTGAGGGCGACTGGGCCCGCTACGGCGAGGAGATCCGGCGGCTGGGCGAGCAGCTAGAGCGGATCAGGGCCGGAGGTTCCCAGCGGCAACCCTGACATGACGCACCCGGTCAGTCCCGATCTCCTCGCGCTGCAGCTGCTGCTCGCGGGCCGCTACTCCATCGAGCGCGAGCTGGGCCGCGGCGGGATGGGGATCGTCTTTCTGGCGCGGGACGTGGCGCTCGACCGCCTGGTGGCGATCAAGCTGCTCCCCCGCGCTTTGGCCGAGCAGGCCGAGTACCGCGAGCGCTTCCTCCGTGAGGCTCGCACCGCGGCCGGCCTGTCACATCCCAACATCGTCCCCATCCATGCGGTCGAAGAGCACGGCGACCTCGTGTTCTTCGTGATGGGATTCGTGGACGGCGAGACGCTCCGGGAACGCGTCGAGCGCGCCGGCCCGCTGACCCCACGCTACGCGATGAAGGTGCTCCAGGAAGTGGCGTGGGCGCTCGGCTACGCGCATCAGCGCGGCATCGTGCACCGGGACGTGAAGCCCGACAACGTCATGATCGAACCGGCCACCGATCGCGCGCTGGTCACCGATTTCGGCATCGCCCGGGCGATCCGGGAAGGCGACGAGGGCTCGACCGGGGAGATCGTCGGGACGGCGCGCTACATGAGCCCCGAACAGGCGTGCGGTGACGAGGTCGACGCGCGCAGCGACCTGTACTCGCTGGGGGCGACCTTCTTCTACGCGCTGACGGGCCGCGCCCCCTTCGAAGCGGCGAACCTGCCCGCGATCCTCGTGAAGCAGGTCTCGGTTCCGGCCCCCGTGGTGCGGGCGATCCGCCCAGAGGTGCCGGCCCGGCTGGCGTCGGTGATCGACGAGTGTCTCCGGAAGGCGCCGGACGATCGCCCTCAGACTGCCGAGCACATCGCGCGGGCCGTCGGCGAAGCGCGCGGACGCGATCTCAGGGCGCCGCCCCTCGTGCGGAACTTCGTCCGCAACGCGGAGATCTCGACCATGGCGGTGCTGGCCGTCGCCCTGGCGGGAGGGGGCGTGTCGGCCGGCTCGGGCGGCGTGCACATCGGCGCGGGCGGCCCCGGCATCATCGGCACGATCCTCATCATCCAGCTCGTCGTGGTGGCGCGCCGGCTGATCCGCGAGGGCTATGGGTTCGAGGACATCCGCGCGGCGCTGCTGGCCGAGGCGCGGCTGCAGGACGAGGAGGTGGAGGAGTTGGGCCACAGCCGCTGGCTGCGCCGCCTCAACAGCGTGTGGCAACGGATCTGGGCCGGCCGCTTCGGACGCTGGTTCTTCCGCGTGGCGGGGCACGGACTGAGCGTGCCCGCGCGGCCGGCGCGGCCCTCGGCCGATGCGACCGAGTTCGTCCTGGGGCGCTCGACGCTCGCGGCCTACGAGGCCCTGCCGGAGGCGCTCGGCCCCGGGGCACGCGCGGTGCCGGCGGTCGTCCAGCGGCTCGAGGCCCGGGCCGACCGGCTCCGGGCGGCGGGCGACACCGGCGAGCGCCTGAACGAGACGGTCGCCGCGCTCGAACACGTCCGCCTGGCGCTACTCAAGCTCTCGGCGGGCGTCGGCTCGATGAACGACCTCTCGCTGATCCTGGAGCGGGCCAAGGCGATCGGCGCGGCGGTGGACCGCCACGTGGAGGCGGCGGACGAGGTGCGCGAGGCGCTGCGCTGAAGGGGGTAGAGACCAGGCGCGGCGCATCACGCCGCCCCTTCCATCATCTCGCCGTACGAAGCCGCGATCGCATCCGCATCGCTCAAGCCGAAGGCCCGCATCAGCTCGCCCATAGTCGCGCGCGCCGCGTCGGCGTCGTCGTCCGTCGGCACCTCGAACTCGATGAACGTCCCCAGGCGCGTGACGCGGTCGAGGTGGATGCGCGCGCCGCGGTACAGGTATAGCCGCCGCGTCTTCTCCACCTGCTGCCGCACGCCCAGCGCGCGCGTCAGGACGTCGCGCATCGTCTCGGGTGACGCGACCGGCGCCTTGAAGTAGTCGCTCCAGCGGGTCGGGGAATCCTCGGGTCGCCGGTAGAAGATGAGTTCCCCGCCGGCGGGGCCGGATTCCCGCAGCTTGAGCCGGCCGCTCGCCACGTGGAAGTACGTGTCGAGCTGGTACAGGTCGCCGCCGCAGGCCGCGCCGAGGGCCTGCGCGATCTCCTCGCCGCGCGCCAGGTCGGCGAAGGGCGCCTTGAGCTCGAGGTTACGCATCCGGGTGGGCGCGGCCGCCCCGCACCTAGACCGGCGCGACGGTGACGCCGTCCACGTCTTTGAAGTCGGCGTCGAACGTCGCGACGTGTCCGGGGGGATGGCTCCGGGCGACGGTGACGATGGCGGCGTCCGCGAAGCTCAGGCGCCCTGACGCCTGGCCGCGGAAGGTGGCCAGCGTCTCCAGGAAGAAGTCCGAGCAGGGGACGAAGTCCACCTCGCGCGCCTGCAGGAGCCGGGAGGCGGCGGCGGCGGCCGCGGCGTGGCCGCACCGCGCCTGGAGGACGGTCGCGACCTCGAGCAGCACATACTCGAGGAGGAGCGCCTGCCCCCATTGCCCACCGACGAGCTGGACCATCGCCCGCGCGGCGGCCGGGTGATGGACGTCACGCGTGTTGAAGTAGGCGACGAGGAAGCTGGAATCGACGACGATCATCGCGCCACCTCAGCCGCCATAGGCCACGCGGTCTATCTCCTCGCTCAGCCGCTCGTTCCCATCGGGGAATGGCCATGGGGCGAGGGCGCGGAGCGTTCCCTGCTTCGGCGGAGGCTCCGGGTGCGCCAGGTACGCGCGGATCGCTTCGTTGACCGACTCGCCGACCGTCTTGCCCGTGAGCGCGGCCCGGGCCTTGAGCGAGCGATAGGCGCGGCGGTCGAGGTTCCGGATGGTCGTGTCCATGTGTGCATTGTAACACATATACCGCACACATGCAATACAAGACCTGTCGCACTGAGCCTCTCCCTATCTCCGCCGGCATTCGCTCCGGGGTGTCGTGCGGGTGGCCGGCTCGGCTGGCAGAGTAAGGGCCCGGCGGGTATACTCGCGACGCGGTCCTCGATCCTACCACCCCCTGGAGAGAGCGCACGAATGGCTTCCTGTAATTTCCACATCGGCATCATGGGCAACCTCTTCTCGGGGAAGACGACGCTCATGCACGCCCTCGCGAGCGAGCCGTACCGCTCCGAGCTCCAGGGTCTCCTCGACAACGCGGAGACCTACTCGTTCTCCGAGCGGGTCGAGAAGGGCTCCCTCACCGACGAGTGCCTCGCGCTGTTCTACCGGGACCGCGTGGCGAACATCTTCCCGACCGAGACGGCGTTCCTCCACATGCGCGTGCTGCAGCAGCGGGAGATCCGCCACCTGATGACCCGCGAGCACAAGAGCGGCGTGCTCATACTCGAGGACCGGCCCTTCCTCGACGGGCCCGAGGTCTTCGTCCAGCGGATGATCGACTCGGGGGAGATGCCGCCCGCCCACGCGAAGCTCTACCGGACGCTCTTCCACCAGACCCTGCACAACGAGCGGATCCGCCTTCCCGACCTCGCCGTGTACCTGCGCACGGAGCCGGACGTGCTGGAGCAGCGGAGGGCCGCACGGGCCGAGGCGGGCGACTCCTACGCCCGCACCATCACGGCGGATTACCTCCGGGAGATCCACGAGTGCTACGAGAAGCTCGTGGCCAACTGGCGGGGAACGCTGCGCAGGTACCAGGAGCTGGCGATCGTGCCGCCGGACTCGGACATGGTCATCCTGCCCGCCGAGATCGACATGTACGAGCACCCGGACTACGTGCACGTCGCGGCCGGGACCATCCGCGAGAAGGTGCGCAGGATGGTGGCCGCGAGGGATCAGAGCCAGTGAGCGACCTGGGGACCATCCTGGAGGTCCGCGAGGACGAGACGATCCGCCGGCATCAGATCGCGAACCGGCTCACGAACGTCGAGCGCCGTCTCCACACCTGGCTCGCGAAGAACCAGACCCTCGTCACCTGCGTGGGCAACATCGGGTCGGGCAAGAGCTCGCTGGTGAAGTTCCTGGCCTACAGCACCGGGATGAACGCGCTGTTCGAGCTGCCGGACGAGGGGTTCGAGGACTACATCGTCCAGAACGCGTCGCTCTTCCCGCTGCTGGCGACGGCGAAGAACTCCGCCAAGCGGACGCTGGGGCAGTACTACGGCGCGATCAACGAGTTCATCGAGTGCCAGGCGCGAGAGAGCGACGGGAGCCCCGCCTGGCTGGCGGCGAAGCGCAACCTGGAGCACGCGGCGCTCGAGATCCAGCACGCGTACCTCGACCTCAGGAAGATGCAGCTCCAGGCGGTGCCGCACCTCTCGTGCTCGACGTGCATCGACGGCTCGCCGCTCGCCGACCGCTACGCGTTCTGCGAGGTCCTGCACCGCGACATGGACGTGCCGTACCTGACGGCGGAGTCGCTGCGGGTGATCGACGAGCGGCTGGACGGCGAGTTCCGGCCCCTGGTGCAGCCGGGCCTCCTGGTGCTGCTCAAGAGCCCGGTGAAGTCCCTGCTGCGCAACATCCGGGAGCGGCAGAGGGACGAGGAGAAGACGCACGCCGACGAGATCCCCGAGGGGCTGTCGCGGCTGGTGCGGGCCTTGAACCGCCGCTACGACGAGTTCGTGGAGAACCTGCGGGCGAGCGGCTGGTACCAAGGCCCCGTGCTGGTCATAGACGTCTCGGAGATCGACTTCGTCTCCAACGTGCGGCACCTCATCGCCGTGTACGAGGGGGTCGAGACGCTGCTGGTGCCGAAGGAGTTCAAGGGCTAGAGCGGCGGCGGGGCGCGCGGGTGGCGCGGCGCGCCAGGGGACGATGAAGGCCGGGGCGACGACCCCGGCCTTCGTGTTTCCGTGCGCCGTGCGCGCGGCGGGTCCCGCTACGGGCGGCGGGGCAGCGGCGGCGGCGGGGCGGCTCGAGGAGCGGGGAGCAGCACGGCGACCCCGCCGTACGCGTCGCAGCGGCCTTCGGCCGGAGCGCCGGTCAGGTACGTGCCGTCCTTGCAGCGCATCGTAGCGCCGGCCGGCGCTGGCGCCTCGGAGGGCGCGGCGGAGCGCGCCGCGGCGGCCTGCATGCGGGCCGCGACGGGCGGCGGGGGAGCCGCCCGCTGGGGGAAGAGGACCAGCACCCCGCGGTGCGATGCGCAGGCGCCGGCGTCTGCCGGCGGGACGACGAAGATGCCGTCCCTGCACTGCGCAACGGCGTTCGCGGGCGGCGCGGCGGGGGCAGCGGCAGGCGCGGGCCGCACGGAATCGGGGGGCAGCGCGCTCGCGGGCCCGGGGGGCTGGACCGGCGCGGCTGTCGGCGCGCGATTCGCCGCGGCTGCGGGGGCGACCGCCGGCGCCGCGGCCGACGGCGGCGGAGCTGTAGGCGGACGCAGGACGGTCACCGGCGCCGCTGTCTGCGGCGGTGGCGGCGGCGGCGATGCCGGTGGCGCCTGCGCCACGGCGCGTGAAGCGCCCAGCGTCAGGCCCAGGACCACGCCGAGCGCGGCCAATCGGGCGGCCAGCGGGCCGCGCCAGGAACCTGGCCGGGAGTGCACGGCGGCGAGCGACATGGAAGTCGTCATGGTGCGGGGGTGACCGTGACCGTGTTGGAGTACGTCTGGTAGTTCGTCGCCGTGATGTTGGCGCTGCCGGCGCCGGCGCTCACGCCCTTGACCCAGAGATAGACGTAGTACGCGTCCGCCGGGATGGTGACGCTCGAGATGACTGTGCTGTTGGCGCCTCCGGAGCGGAACTCGACGAACGCGTTCGGCGCGAGCGTGAAGGTCGTCGCGGCGAGGACGTAGCGCCCGTTCTGGGCCGGGTCGCGCGCGTAGAGCGTGATCTGCACCGAGTCGCCGGCCGCCAGCGACGCCGGCCAGCCGCCGATCGGATCGATGCGCCCCTGGCCGACGAGGGTGTACGCCGTGGCCGGGTTGTGCGCGGGCGACGTCGCCGATGCGACGAGCGTGTCCGTGCCGGCCGACGTGCCGACGACGCGGAAGTACACGTAATTGTTCGACGCCGGTATCGTGACGCTCGAGACCGGCGCCCCGCCGACCAGCGTGCTCACTCGCGCCGTGCCGGTGTGCGAAAGCGCAACCGTGAGCGGCACGGCCGGGTAGTCCGGCCTGTAGACGTAATCGTCTACGTACTGCCCGATACCCAGATACTCGGTCCCCCAGCTGAAGCTGAGCGTCGGGGTGACCACCGCGACGTCGATGGTGCCCGTGTTGTACTTGTACTGGACCGCCCGCTGGTCGGACGCCTCGAGCCGCGCGGTGCCCACTATCCCGGGGCTCCAGGTGGGCGTGTTCACGTAGTAGGCGCCGGCCGGGATCGTGACCGTCGTCGAGTCGATCGCCGCGACCGACGGGCTAGAGGACAACAGCGTGACCGTCACGTCCTCGTTGACGTAGTGCGCGGTCCCGTTCGCGTCCGTCGCGTAGACGTAGATGTTCTGTCTCGCCGACGTCGTGTTCAGCTGGGTGCTCGTGGACAGCGTGAACCGCGGCTCCGTCACCTGCACGTTCATCGCCGCGGCGTTGTAGCCGGTGGCCGTCGCCTGGATCTGGATCGTGCCGACGGTGTCCTGCGCGGTGACGTCGAAGTAGGCGTAGTACGATCCGGCAGGGACCGTGACGGACGCCGGCACCGTCGCGACCCGCGTGTCGGTGGAGACGAGGTTCACGACCAGGGGCGTGGCCACGTTGTTCGGCACGTACACGTAGCTCGAGTTCGTGCCGCCGTGCTGCCGCATCCCCAGCCTCGTCGCGCCGTTCTGGAGCGCGAGCGACGGCCCGGTCACCGTGATGCTGTTGGTCGTGGTGGGCAGGTAGCCCGTACCCGCGGAGTCGGAGAACGTGAGGCTCGCCGTGCCGGGGCCGACGACGCTCACCGTGGTCGGCACGTAGTACGCGCCCCTCGGTATGCGGAAGAACCGCTGCACCGGCCGGATCACGTTGGAGTCGCTGGAGACGGCGGCGACCACGACCGTGTCCAGGGTGTAGTGGCCGCTCCCGAGGCTGTCCGTCGTGTAGACGTAGATCCCGATCGGCGGGTTCGTGGTGGTCGTCGAGCCCGGCATGCCGGAGTTCGTGAACCGCGGCGTCGTCACCGTGATGTACGCCGTATCCGGGGTGTAGCCCGCGGCCGACGCGATCACCGTGTCCACCCCCTGCGTGAGCCCGGCGAACCCGAAGTAGGCGTAGTAGTAGCCCGTCGGAATCGTCAGCGACGTGGCGGAGAGCGAGTCCACGGTGGCGTGACTCTGGACCAGCGTCACCGGCAGTGGTGAGCTGCGGCTGTCGGGCGTGTAGACGTAGAAGTCCGTCGCGCCGCGGTACTGCCTCCTGCCGATCGTGTACGTGTAGAAGCTCAGGTTGAGCTTCGGCACGACGATCGTGTACGTCGTGCTGTCCGGGCGATGTCCCGCCGCGGTGACGACGATCTGCGCCGAACCCACGTTCACCGGCGTGAGGACCGGCGCGCTCGTGTAGTACTGGCCGGCGGCGATCGTGGCCAGCGTATCCGTCGTGAGGACGGTCGGGTCGGAAGAGCGCAGGGAGATCGCGAGCGGCGTGCTGCGGTTATGCCCGCTCCCGACCGAGTCCGTCGCGTAGACGTAGTACGTCCGTGCGGGGGAGAAGTTGTTTAGCGAATAGCCGCCCTGGATGACGACGCGCGGCGACGTCACGATGTACGACGCCCTGGCGGACTGGTAACCGGCCGCCGTCGCGGTCAGCGTGTCGATGCCGGGTGCCTTCCCGCGCACGGTGAAGTACGCGTAGTACGTTCCCGTGGGGATCGTGACCGTCGTGGGAGCCCCAAGGATGCTCGAATCGGGATTCGCGAGGGTCACGACCAGCGGCGCCGTCACGTTGTTCGGCGTGTACACGTAGAGGTTGTTGTCCTCCTGGCCGGCGCCGATGCGGTTCGTGCCCCCCCAGCTCAAGTAGAGCGGCGGGCCCTGCACCGTGTAGAGCACCGAGTCGCTCTGGTGACCGCTCGCCGTGGCGACGATGTACGTCGAGCCGCCCAGCCCGCCCGGGATGACGCGGCCGGCCTGGCTGTAGTACTGGCCCGGGGCGATCGTCACGAGCGTGTCGAGCACCCGCATCACCGCCGCATCCCTGGAACTCAGCCGGACAGCCAGGGAATTCGTGCGGTAGTGCGCGGTGCGCGTCGAGTCCTCGGCGTAGACCGTCACGTTCTGTTGCGGCGACGTGGTGAAGAGCGAGCCGCCGCCGCCGATGCCCACGTAGGGCGACGTGACGGTCACGGCGATCGAGCGCGAGGCGGTCCATCCGGGCGCCGACACCGTGATGGTCGCCGTGCCGGTCGCCTTCGAGGTGGTCGTGAAGTAGGCGTAGTAGGAGCCGCCGGGGATCGTCGCCGACTGCGTCACCGTCGCCACGCTGGTGTCGGAGCTGGTGAAGGTCACGGGAACGGCGACGTTCGTGTAGGTCGGCGTCGACACGTACTGGTTCGGCTCGTACTGCCCCTGCCCGAGGCGGATGGCGTTCGTGCTGAGGGTGAGCACCGGCGCGTAGACGGTGAAGCTCGACGCCGTCCCGTTCACCCCGATCGCGCTCGGCGTGATCGTCGTGGTGCCGGCGGCGAGGCCGCGGATCTGGATGTCCGCCGCGAGCTGCCCGGCCGGGATGAACGCCGGATCGGGCGAGATGGCCGCGATCCCGGACGTGCCGTAGTTGAACGTGACGTAAGTGCCGCCCGCGGGCGACGGGTCGGAGAGCAGCACCTGCGTGCTGACGATGTCCGTGGCGTTGATCGCGTACCCACCAGAGGTGAGCCGCATCGTCGCCGTCACCGCGAGCACCGCGCTGGCGCCGCTGTACCCCGCGCCGCTCGAGTCGGTGGCCGTAACGGTCGTCGTGCCCGCGTTGCGGCCGTTCAGCGTCGCGTTGACGGACGTCTGGCCCGCCGGGATCGTGACCGTCGGCGTGCTCCAGTACGCGAAGGTATCGGCCACGCTCAGCTTCACGATGAGCGGAGCGCCCACCAGCGGCCGGCTCAACAGGATCGGGATCGACGTGCTGGATCCGCGGCCGACCGACAGAGTGTCGCGGCCGAACGAGATGGCGGCGGGCACCGTGTTGCTCACGGTGATGACCGACACGTTCGACGTGATTGCGCCGCTCGCGGCGGTGACGTCGGACGTGCCGATCGCCACGCCCGTCACGCGGCCCGTCGCCGCGACGACAGTGGCGACGCCCGGTGTCGCGGACGTGAAGGTGAACGACCCGCCGGAGATGTAGCGGTTGTTCGCGTCCCTGCCGCGCGCCACGAGGCCGACCGTGCCCGTGGGCGCGATCGTCGCCGCCGGCGGTGTGAGCTCGATGGACGCTAGCACCTGCGCCACGGTCAGGAAGGCGCCGGGTGCCGACGTGAAACCCTGCGCGGTCGCCTGGACGGACGTGATGCCGTTCGCGGCCGACGCGGCGACCGCGGTGACCGACGTGACCGAGTCGAGCACCGCCACCGACCCGTTCGTGGAGCGCCACGTGAACGTGATGCCGGTCATCACCGCGTCGAGCGTGTCGTGCGCGATGGCGCGGTAGCGGCGCGTGAGCCCGAGCGAGGTGAGCGTGAAGGTGTCGGTCTTGAAAGCGCCGGCCGTGTCCACGACGACGGCGATGCGCGTGATCGGCGTGATGACGCTGACGTTTGCCACGCCGATGATCGAGCCCGACGTGGCGCGGATCTGTGCCCCGCCGATCCCCAGCGCGGTGACCTTGCCCGCCGTATCCACCGTGGCGACGGCCGGCGCCATGGACGACCAGGTGAACGTCGGCTGGGTCGGGATCGGCGTGCCGCCGCCGTCCACCGCGGTCGCCGCGAAGGTGAAGCTGCCCGTCAGGTAGATGTTGCGCGTGCCCGGCGTCACCTGGATCGTCGCGATGCGCTGCTGCACGACGATCAGCGCCGTGTCCTTCGTCCCACCCGCCTCCGTCACCACCACCGACGTCGAGCCGTTCGCCACCGCCGTCACCAGGCCCGTGGTACTCACGGTTGCGATGGCGGGGGCGAGGCTCACCCAGGTGAAGCTGCCGGCCACGGGGTTGCCGACCGTGTCCCTGGCCTGCGCCACGAGAAGGAAGGTGCCGCCCAGCGCGGTGAGGGTGTCGAGGTGCGGCGTGACCGTCGTCGTGCCGCCGGCCGATATGGACGCTGTCACCGTCAGCGGCGAGCCGAGGAGCCCCGTCGCCGTGGCCGTGAGGGACTGCGCGCCCGCCGCCCCGAGTGTCCATGTGGTGCCGGCCGAACCCGTCGCGTCGGTGGTCGCTGACGCCGTGCCGACCGAGCCGCCGCCCGTCGCGACGGCGAACGTGACGCTGCGGCCGCTCACGCCGTTGCCGAGGGAGTCCGTCACCCTCACGACCACCGGCTGCAGGAGCTGCGTGCTCGGCAACGCGCTCTGGCCGCCGCCCGATACGAGCGCCAAGGTCCTCGCAGCGCCGGCGGCGATGTTGAACCCCGCGGACGTCGCGCTGGTGAGCCCCGACGTGCTCGCCACCAGCGTGTACCCCGTGCCCGACCTGTCGATGGAGAGGCCGCCGAAGGTCGCGATGCCGCCCACCGCGGTGGCGGTGGTGGTGCCCGAGAGGGTCGCCCCGCCCGGATTGGTGCCGAGCGCGACGGTCACGCTCCCCGTGAACGGCGGGTAGAGGTTGCCGAAGAGGTCCTGCGCCGCCACCTGCACCGCCGGGAGAGTGGCCCCCGCGGTCGTCGTCACCGGCTGCACGGTGAAGCCGAGGCGCGAGGCGCTCGCCGGGGTCCCCGTCGCGCCGATGGGCGCGCTGGAGACGGCACCCACGCTCGCCACCACCGCCTGGCTACCGACCAGGGAGCCGAGGGTCCAGCTCGTGGTCGCGTCGCCGTTGGCGTCAGTGACGGCGGTGCCCGGGGAGACGGAGCCGCCGCCCGCCGTGACCGTGAAAGTGACAGCCACGCCCTGGACGGCCAGGCCGTCGGGTCCGGTCACGCGCACCACGACCGGCTGGGCGAGCACTGCGCCCACCGCGGCGGTCTGCCCTCCGCCGCCCGTGACCGCGATCGCGCTCGGCCGGGGCTGCACGTTCAGCGTCGCGGTGTCCGTCTGGTGCGTGAGCAGCTCGGCGATGATGCGGGCCGCCCCGCGCACGGACTTGGCCACCACGTGGCCCACCCGGGGGTCGGGGACCCCGGCGAGCGCCGTGTCCCGCGGGTCCACCCGGTAGATGACCGGCGTGCCCGGGATCGCCCGCCCCGCCGAGTCGTACGCCTGGGCCGCGACGACCACCGTGTCACGGAAGAAGGCCGCCAGCGGGGCCTGCGTCGTGAACCGCACCGACGCGGCGTTCGCGCCCGTGCCCACGTAGGTCGTCTGGACCTCAGAAGGCTCGCGCGTCAGCACGCCGAGCGTGGCCGTCACGATCACCGGCCCGGCGCGGAATACGGTGTCGCCCGCCGCGCTGATCATGGCGAGCGTCAGACTGAAGTTCTCCGACGTGCCCTGCACCGGCACGCTGAGGCTCAGGGTGATGCTGTCGGCGTCCGAGGGGAAGGAGACGACGGTGTCCAGAACGACTTCGCCGGTACCCGGGCGGACCAGGTGGATGCGTACCCGGTCGAAGTCCACGACGAGCAGGGCGCGGCTGTCGAAGACGGGCGCGAAGGCGAGGGGCGCACGACGCGACTCACGCAATCCAGTGGAGTCGCCGAAGCAACTCGCGAGGAACAGCGCGGCCACGACACCGAAGGTCCGGCGAGCGAACGAGCGCATCACACTCCGCCTGCGAACGGGACGGGTGAACCAGGGGATGATCGGCCGACGGCAAGGGAGACTGCTGCGACGCAGGTCACACCTCGGGAAGCCGTCATCCTAATGTGGGGTCTAGTAGTCGGAATTTGTAGTCTCGGGCCGCCGCGGTCAACTGGCCGGCGCGGCCCGCGGGCCTTCCGGCTTCACAAGCCCATGGCCGGGCGTCAGTTACCTCCGCTTCCCGTTCCGTGCGGGATGGCGGGCTCTTGCCGTCTCCGGGCCGCCGATGCATATGCTGCGCGGACACGCTGCGTCCTGAGACCCGAGCCGGCGGGGCCCGCTCGGCGCCCCCGGCATGGACTCACGGCATTCGCGGAGAGCCGGCATGACCTGGAAGACTCCCGATGGGAACTACCTGTTGCAGGGTGCCACCTCTCCCATCCCGCTGGAGGTGAAGATCGTGCTCCGGGATGGAGCGTCCGTCGCCGCCGCGGCGAAGTACTACCTCGTCAGCCCGGCAGGTCACGTGCTGCGCAGCTTCGGCGCACCTACGGCGTACAGCTTCGAGGAAGACCTGGGCATATCCGACATCCACCGCGTGGTCGACCGCGGGCTGTTCTCGTTCCACTGGATCGACCGCGATGCGAGTGGTCCCGTCGTGAACGAACGGCTCGAGCTGGCTGACCTGACGGCCTGCGATCCGGGCGGAGTGCCGTTCGAGCCGGCCGCGGTGATGGATGCCTGCGAGGAGAGACTCGAGGCCGCGTCGAAGCGGAACCGGCGGGAGCCGTTCCCGCTGGAGACGCTGGCAGCGCAGATCGGCACCCTCTCCGACGCCCTGGCCGACGTCCAACGGCGAGTGGAGGAGCAGCAGATCGCCTGCGAGTACAACGATGCCCGTCAGACCTTGAGCGGACTGGTGCACGCGGGGCGGCATCTCGCGGCGGCGGCCAGACACGCGGCCGCGGCCGGGCGCCTGGTCGCCGGCAAGCAACTTCCCCAGGACGTCGAGGTGCGGGAATCGTGAGCGACCGGGCCGAGTGCCCCGGGCCTTGCCCGGATCGTGGCGGGCTGGGCATCTTCTACCGCGTGACGATCGGACTCTTCACTACCTCCTGCCTCTTGAACGCTGTTCGGAGCGTCGGATGACCGACCCCGGCATTCTGCTCGAAGCCCTCCGCAAGGCACTCGCGAAGGAATACGAGATCCAGGAGTTCATCGGGCGCGGCAACATCGCCCTGGTGTACAAGGCGCTGCAGCGCGAGCCGCAGCGGACCGTGGCGCTCAAGGTCGTTCCTCCCGATGCGCCCGCCGGCCTAGGCGAGCGGGTGCGCAGGCAGGCGCGCGTGGCGGCCAACCTCGTCCACGCCAACATCGTCCCGATCTACGAGGTGGGGCAGGCGGCGGGCGCCGATTTCTACACGATGAAGTACGAAGACGGGTGCTCGCTCGACTGGGTGATCGCGAAGCACGGTGCCCTGCCGGTCCCGCTGGCCCTCACCGTGCTGCGCGCGGTGGTGAGCGGGCTGGCCTACGCGCACGACCGCCGCGTCCTGCATCGCGACGTCATGGGCGCCAACGTCTTCGTGGATCGCGAAGGCGGCGTCGCGCTCGCGGACACGGGGATCGCACGCGCGATCCAGGAGCAGGGGACCGCGGCGCCGGTGATCGGGTTCCCGCTCTTCATGAGCCCGGAGCAGTGCGTCGGCAGGCAGGTGGGGCCCCAGGCCGACCAGTACGCGATCGGCGTCCTGACCTTCCAGATGCTGACCGGGCGGCCGCCGTTCGAGGCCGACACCGCGCAGGCGCTGCTCGAGCTGCACGTCGCGGCCCCGCCGCCCGAGATCGGCATGGCGCGGGCCGATGTGCCGCAGGAGTTCGTCGACGTGGTGCGCAGGGCGCTCAGCAAGACACCGGCCGAGCGCTACCCGACGACTCGCGACATGCTGCGCGCCGTCGAGGCGGTGCCGCTGAGCCCGGGTGAACAGAGCGTGGCCGTGAAGCAGCTCCAGGAACTGGCGCGACGCGCTCCCCTGCCCACGCTGCTGACCGGCTCGGCCCCGCCGATGCGCGCCGCGCCGGCGCCGCAGCCGCCACCGCCGGCTCCCAAACCGGCACCTGCGCCGCCGCCGCCTCCCGCGCCGAGGGTGAGCGCGCCGCAGCCGCCGATACCGGCACCGCAGCCGCCGATACCGGCGCCGCCGCCTCCGAAGCCGGCACCTGCACCGGCGCCGCCTCCTCCGAAACCGGCACCGGCACCACCGCCGCCTCCGAAGCCGGCGCCTGCACCGGCGCCGCCACCGCCGCCGCCGCCGAAGCCGGCCCCAGCTCCGCCACCTCCGAAACCGGCACCGGCGCCGCCCCCGCCGCCACCACCACCGGTGGTCGAGCCCGTGGTGCCTGCACTGCTGGAGCTGGAGCTGGAGCCGGCACTGCCCGAGCCGGCGCGGCCGGAGCCGGAGCCGGAGCCGGCGCTACCGGAGCTGGAGCTGATGCCGGTGCTGCCCGAGCCGGCACAGCCTCCCGCAGCGAGGGTGAGCGCACCGCAGCCGCCACCCGAGCCGGCACGGCCTCCCGCGCCGAGGGTGAGCGCGCCGCAGCCGCAGCGCGAGCCGGTGCGCCCGCCGGCGCGGTCGGGGCCGGCGGTGATCCAGGAGCCGCCCTCCGAGCCCCCGCGTGCGCGGCGCAAGATCCCCATCGTCGCGATCGTGGGCGGTGTCGCGCTGCTCGCCGTCGCCGCGGTGGTGGCGGTCGTGACGATGGGGAAGCGGGAGGGGACCGCGGGTCCTGCGGCCGCCCCGGCCGACAGCGCGCGCGCCGCGGTGCCGGCCGTGCCGATCGCTCCCGCGGCGCGGCCCGACTCGGCCGCTCCCTCAGCGCCGGCGGCGGAGGAGGTAGGCTACGTCCGCATCCGCGGCGACCTGCCGGAGGACGCGATCATCTGGCTCGACGGCCGTAGGATGCCGGGCAAGGTCTTCCAGGCTTCTCCCGGAGGTCACGGCCTCGAGATCGAGACCGGGGAGTTCGAGCCCTGGGAGACGCGGATCACGGTGCGAACCGGGGACACGCTGCGAGTGAACGTGGAGCTGATGCTGAAGACACCCACGGATTCGCTGCTGTAGCGGACGAAGACCGCCTGAACGGTGGAAGTGGGATCGGCGGCCTCGCGAGAGGCCGCCGCGGCTCCTCAGTGGAAGAAGAGGTACGAGATGAGGATCGCGGCCACGACCCCGGCGGCGTCCGCGATCAGCCCGCACGCCACGGCGTGCCGCGTCTTGCGCACCCCCACCGACCCGAAGTACAGGGCGATGATGTAGAACGTCGTGTCGGTCGCCCCCTGGAAGACGCACGAGAGCCGGCCCACGAACGAGTCGGCGCCGTAGGTCCGCATCGCGTCCACCATCATCCCGCGCGCCCCGCTGCCGCTCAGCGGCTTCATCAGCGCCGTCGGCAGGGCGGCCACGAAGTCGGTGTCGAGACCGAGCTCGCCGAACCCCCACTTCACGCCCGCCACCAGCAGCTCCATCGTCCCCGAAGCGCGGAACACGCCGATGGCGACCAGCATCGCCACCAGATAGGGGATGATCTTGATGACGACCGAGAACCCCTCCTTGGCCCCCTCGATGAACACCTCGTAGACGTTCACCCGCCGGAACGCCGCCGCGGCTATGAACGCGGAGATGATGCCGAAGAGCGTCACGTTGGCGACGAGGTTCGAGACCGCCTGGGCCTGCTCCTGCGGAAGCCGCGAGAAGTACCAGATGACGGCCGCCACGAGGCCGGTCATCCCGACGATCCAGGCCAGGACCACCCGGTCGAGGAGGTTGATGCGCTGGACCAGCGCGACCACGATCAGCGCCACCAGTGTGGCGAAGTAGGTGGCCAGGAGGATGGGGATGAAGATGTCGGACGGGTCCACCGCGCCCAGCTGGGCGCGATAGACCATGATGCTGATGGGGATGAGCGTCAGCCCCGAGGTGTTGAGG
>Ga0315275_10002689_pt1 | contig 16153 bp, 12 predicted proteins | sample YL17G03_0_MG_FD_205557 | JGI IMG/M metagenome (GOLD analysis project Ga0315275, IMG submission 205557) | Sediment microbial communities from Yellowstone Lake, YNP, Wyoming, USA - YL17G03_0 | ecosystem: Environmental > Aquatic > Freshwater > Lake > Sediment | place: USA: Wyoming | collected... | reverse complement strand
GGCGAGCTCGAAGAAGCGCGGCTCCTCGCGCGTGTCGTTCGTCCGGGGGTAGGCGAGATCGACGTCGACGATCCTCTGCACGCGCCCCGGGCGCGCCGACATGACGACGACGCGGGACGAGAGGAACACCGCCTCGGCGATCGAGTGGGTGACGAAGACCACGGTGGCGCTCGTTGCCTCCCAGATGCGCAGCAGCTCGAGGTTGAGCCGGTCACGCGTCATCTCGTCGAGGGCGCCGAACGGCTCGTCCATGAGAATCAGCGCCGGATTGAACGTGAGCGCGCGGGCGATTGCAACACGCTGCTGCATGCCCCCCGACAGCTGCCAGGGGTGATGGTCCTCGAACCCGGTCAGCTCCACGAGATCGAGCAACTCGCGCACGCGCTCGCGCCGGGCACCCCTGTCCCAGCCCATCATCTCGAGCGGCAGGGAGACGTTCTTCTCGACGGTGCGCCAGTCCATCAGCGTCGCCTCCTGGAAGACCATCCCGTAGTCGCGATCGAGCCGCGCCTGGTGGGCCGTCTTGCCGCCGATGATCGCCTCGCCCTCGGTGGGCTCGATCAGGTCCCCTATCACGCGCAGCAGCGTCGACTTGCCGCAGCCCGAAGGCCCGATCAGCGAGATGAACTCGCCGGGCTGGAACTCGAGCTCGATGTTCTGGAGCGCCCTCGTGCCGTCCTTGCCGAAGGTCTTCGAGACGTTCCGGATCGAGACGGCGGCTGCCTTCGTCACGCGACGTGCTCCGGTGCCCGCCGCACGACGAGCCGTTCGACGATCGCGACGATGCAGAAGAAGAAGATGCCGAGCGCGGCCGCGACGATATTCGTCGCCCAGAGGGCCGAGGGGTCGAGGGAGTAGTACTGGGCGAAATTGAGAATCGCTCCCCCCAGCCCGTCCTGAATCGAGGACGGCAACTCGCCGATGATCGCGCCGACGACGCTGGCCGTCGCCGCCACCTTGAAGGCCGAGAACAGGTAGGGCAGCGAACACGGGAACTTGATCCGCCAGAGGGTGCTCCACTCCGAGGCCGCGTAGGAGCGCATCAGCTCGAGCTTGCGCGGGTCGGTCGAGTCGAGCCCGCGAAGGGTGTTGATGGCGACGGGAAAGAACGTGAGGAAGGCGCTGATCACAGCGACGGGCATCCACACGGGCAGTCCCTGGCCACCGAGCCAGATCACGACCATCGGCGCGATCGCCAGGATCGGCACCGTCTGGGAGCCGACGACGTAGGGCTGGAAGCCGCGGCGCATCAGGTTCGAGAAGTGGAATGCCACACCGATCGCGATCCCGACGATCGCGCCGATCACGAAACCGGCGGCCGCCTCCCTGGCCGTGAACAGCGCCTTCTCGAGGAGCACCTGGACGAGGATCGGCTGCTCGGTCGCCGCCGGCTCCCAGAGCCGGCTGATGATGTCCTGCAAACGCGGCATCGCGTACTCGTCGACGGCGAACGGCTTCGTCCAGCCGGTCGAGAGATACAGCTGGCGGTAGCCGACGTAGAACGCGCACAGGCCCAGAAGGACCGCGATTCCGATCCCGACGCGCCTGAGGACGTTCACCGCCACGCGTATTCCGTACCACAGTTGCCGGGTTCGCTGCATCGGAACGCGACAATCCCTCTCGCCTCCTGCGGACGTGTCCCGGCCCGACCGCGCAACCGCCGCCGCCGACCACGAAAGAGTCCGCTCCGAGCGAACATCCGACCAGAACCGGACGTGTCTTTCCACCGTCCGGGTGTCTCCCTCCGGGAGACACCCGCCGGGAGACTCCCCGTGACGAACGAGACACGTCCGTGGAGGCGCTTCAGGACGCGGCCCGATCGTCTAGTCTCGCCCGTATGGCCCTCGATCCCGGTCGCGTCGTCACCCAGCTGCGCGAGCTGCAGGCGCTCACCGGCGACACGAACGGCGCCCAGCGGGTCGCCTGGACGGAGACGTGGAACACCGCGCGTGCGTGGCTGGACGGATTGCTCGCGGATGTGCCCGTCCTGCGTGACCGCGATGCGGCGGGAAACGACTGGTGGACGCTCCCCGGCGAGTCCGAGCGGGCCGTCCTGATCGGCGGCCACATCGACTCGGTGCCGAACGGCGGCTGGCTCGACGGCAGCCTCAACGTGGTCGCAGGCGCGGAGGTGCTGCGCCGGCTCGCCGAGGAGGGCACGCCGCCCGTCACCGTGCGGCTCGTCAACTGGGCCGACGAGGAGGGCGCCCGCTTCGGCCGCTCGCTCTTCGGCTCCTCGGCGGCTGCCGGCTCGATGCGCGACCAGGACGAGCTGCGGCAGCTGACCGACAGGGACGGGATCTCGCTGCCGGACGCGCTGGCCGCGAACGGTGTCGACCTCGACCGGGCGCTCGACGCGCACGCGCAGCTCGCGTCCGCGGCGGCGTACCTCGAGCTGCACATCGAGCAGGGACCCGTCCTCGAGGACATGGACATCCCTCTCGGCGCCGTGCTCGGGACCTACGGAGTCGAGCGGTGGCGGATCACCTGGACGGGGCAGGCTGCGCACGCCGGCTCGACGCCCATGGACAAGCGCCGCGACGCGCTTGCCGGTGCGGCCAAGCTCGCGCTCGAGATCCGCGAGATCGCGGCGCGGGTGGGGAACGGCGCCGTCTGCACGTCGGGTGGCGTCGTCTGCCGGCCCGGGATCGTGACCTCTGTCGTGGAGACCGCGGAGCAGCTGCTCGACCAGCGCCACCTCGACGCGGCCAGCCTCGCAGAGCTCCTCCGGCAGGCCAGGGAGGCGAGCGAGCGCTTCGCGGCGGAGGAGAACATCGAGGTGCGCTGGGAGCGGATCTGGAGCATCGAGCCGATCCTGTTCGACTTCGGCCTGATCCAGCTCTGCGACGAGGCCTGCCGCGAGGTCGCCGGCGTCTCGCACCGCCTGCCCTCGGGGCCGCTGCACGACGCCGCCGAGGTCGCGCGCGCCGGCGTCCCGACGGTGATGATGTTCGTGCAGAGCCTGCGCGGGCTGTCGCATACGAAGCTCGAAAACACGCGCCACGAGCACATCGAGCTCTCGGTCGCCGCGCTCGATCGCCTCGCCGACAAGACGATCGCCCGGGTCTCCGATAACGCGTAGCTCCGCGACGATCGCCGCCGGGCTCGTTCTCGGGGCGGCCGTGACGTGGAACATCTCCAACGTCGGCGCCGTCGCCGGTGTGCTGAGCGAGAGCTACGGCGTCTCGCTCGCGGCGGTCGGCCTGCTCACGACTGCGCTCTTCGCCACGCACCTGGTCGCGCAGATCCCGGGCGGGCGGCTGATCGACCGGGTCGGGGCGCGCGGCGTCGGGCTCGCCGCCCTCGCGCTCGTGGCGGGAGGGAATGCGATCGCCCTGCTCGGCCCGTCGCTCGGCATCGGCCTCGCGGGTCGCCTCGTGATGGGGCTCGGCACCGGCGCCGGCTTCGTCGCCGGCATCGACCTCGTCCGCGCGGGCAAGGGCGGCCCCTTCTGGCAGGGTGCCTACGGCGGCGCCACGATGGCGTCCGCGGGCCTGGCCCTGATGATCGTGCCGCAGATCGTCGGCGAGCTCGGCTGGCGCGCCCCCTTCTGGACCGGGCTTGCGCTCACCGTCGTGGCGGTGCTCCCCGTCCTCGCAGCGGAACGGCAGCCCGTGTCGCCTCACCCGGGCCCGCACGAGGCGTTGCGGCACGGGGTGATCGGCGACAGGCGCCTGTGGCCGCTCGGAACCGTCCACGTGGCGACCTTCGGGCTCTCGGTCGTGGCAGGGAACTGGATCGTGACGCTGCTCGAGCACGAGGGCCACGGGCGGAGCATCTCCGGCGTCGTCGGAGGGCTCGTGCTCTTCGCCGGAATCGTGTCCCGACCACTGGGCGGCCTGGCCGCCCGCCGTGCCCCCGGCCGGGCCTGGACGCTCGTCGCCGTCTGCCTGGCGGCAGGCTCGGTCGCGACGCTCGTGCTGGCCGCCGCGCCGCCGCTCTGGGTCGCAGCCGGCGCGGCGCTCGTCGTCGGACTTGCCGCAGGCTTCCCGTTCGCCTCGGTCTTTGCCGCGAGCCTGCGGCTCCGACCCGACGCGCCCGCGGCGGCGGTCGGCTTCGTCAACGGCTGCGCCGTCCTCGTGATCCTCGTCTGCACCCCGCTCGCCGGCCTCACGTTCGCGCTTCCCGGCGACGGGCGGCTCGCGTTCCTCGTGATCGGCCTCGTCTGGGCCTCAGCCCTCATCGCAATTCGAGGGGCGGCCCGGCCTGTGAGATAATCCCCCCTTCCGCGAGAGAACAGCCCAAGGAGACGAACATGGCCCTCAGCTTCGGCGTCACCGTCCTGCCCGATCCGCCCTACCAGCGACTCGTCGAGCTCATGGTCCTCGCCGAGAGCCACGGTTTCGAGTACGGCTGGACCTACGACTCGCACGTCCTCTGGCAGGACTCGTTTCCGATCCTCGCCCTCGCGGCCGAGGCGACGACGACGATGAAGTTCGGCCACCAGGTGACGAACCCGGGCACGCGTGACCCGACCGTCCTCGCAAGCCTCTATGCCACGCTGCACGACATCTCCGATGGGCGGATGGTGATGGGCATCGGCCGCGGAGACTCCGCGGTGCGCTACATCGGACGCCAGCCCGTCAAGGTGGCCGAGTTCGAGCGAGACCTGCGGATGATCAAGCCGTTCATGAACGGCGAAGAGGTGCAGTGGAACGAGAAGGATCTGCAGCTGAAGTGGGTTCGTCCCGAGCTTCCGGAGATCGAGATGTGGGTGGCGGGCTACGGGCCAAAGGCGCTCGCCGTCGCCGGTCGCGTCGGTGACGGCGTCATCATCCAGCTGGCCGATCCCGAGATCATCCAGTGGATCATGGGCACGGCGCGGGCAGCCGCCGAGGAGGCCGGGCGCGATCCGGCAGCGCTCAAGTGCATCGTCTGCGCCCCGAGCATGATCACCGACGACATGACTCTCGCCCGCGAGGAGACGCGTTGGTTCCCGGCGATGGTCTCGAACCACGTCAAGGACCTGATCGACCGCTACGGCACCGACGGCTCGGTCGTCCCCCAGGCCCTGACCGACTACGTCGAGGCGCGAAAGTTCTACGACTACAACGACCACTCACGCGTCGGAGCCGCGCACGGCGCCTTCGTGACCGACGAGATCTGCGACCGCTTCTCGGTGCTCGGCAGCGTCGAGCAGGCGACCGCGAAGCTGCGCGAGCTCGAGGCGATCGGCGTCGACCACTACTCGGTCTACCTGATGACGCACAGTCAGGAGGAGACGCTCGCGGCCTACGGCGAGCACATCATCCCCGGCTTCAAGGGTGTGACGGCATAGACGACGTCGCGGCGCAGCAGGTCGAGGCGTGGCGCAGCGTTGCCGCCGGCTGGGAGCGGCGGCGCAGCCTCTTTGCGCGCGCGACGGCGCTGCTCTCCGCCCGGATGGTCGAGCTGCTCGAGCCGCGGCCGGGGCAGCAGCTCCTCGAGCTCGCGGCAGGCCCGGGCGAGACGGGGTTCCGTGCCCTCGCCGGGATCCGTCCCGGCGGGGAGCTCCTGTCGACGGATGCTGCGCCGGAGATGGTCGAGGTGGCGCGGAGGCGGGCGGCCGAGCTCGATCTGGACGCCGTGCGGTTCGAGGTCGAGGACGCAGCCAACCTCTCGCTGAGCGACGACTCCGTCGACGCCGTCCTCTGCCGCTTCGGGCTGATGCTCGTTCCCGAGATGGACCGCGCCGCCGTCGAGATCGCCCGCGTGCTCCGCCCCACGGGGCGGGCAGTGCTCGCCGTCTGGGCCAGCTCGCGGCTCAACCCCTGGATGACCGCGACGGGAAGGGCGGCGCTCGAGCTCGGGCTCGTGGATGCTCCGGACCACGACGCCCCTGGGCCGTTCCGGCTCTCGGACCCGGACCGGCTGCGCTCGGTGGTGGAAGCTGCAGGCCTCCGGATCGAGCGCATCGAGGAGGTGCCGGTCGCCTGGGCAGCCTCGTCGCTCGACGAGTGGTGGGAGACGTCGCGGGACACCTCGCGGATGCTGACGATGCTGCTCGAGCGGCTGACACCGGACGAGATCGCGGCCCTGCGCGCCCGGTCGGAGACCCACCTGCAGGAGTACGTGGCCGACGACGGCACGATCGCCGTGCCGGGCCTCGCCCGCGTCGTCGCGGCGACCGCTCCCTGACCCCGGGCTAGAGGATCGTCTGGCCGAGCGCGCTCGCGACGAGCTCGACGGCGGTCAGCGCCGTCCTGTTCTCACGGTCGAGGATCGGGTTCGACTCGACGACCTCGAACGAGCCGGCGATGCCCGACTCGGCGATGAGCTCACAGGCGAGGTGAGCCTCGCGGTAGGTGAGGCCGCCGGGCACCGGCGTGCCGACACCGGGAGCGACCTCCGGGTCGAGCGAGTCGAGGTCGAGCGAGACGTGGACGAAGCCCGGGCCGGCGACCCGGTCGAGCGCCTCTCTCATCGTGCGCTCGATTCCGATCCGGTCGATGTCGCTCATCGTGAAGACGCGGATGCCGGCCTCGCGCAGGAACGCCCGCTCGCCCGGATCCAGCGAACGGATGCCGACGAGCGCGACGCGGGACGGGTCGAGCGCCGGGAGCGTGAGCCTGTCGTGTGCGAACCACTGCGGCTCCCGGCCGAGGGCGGCGGCGAGCGGCATCCCGTGCACGTTGCCGGACGGGCTCGTCTCCGGTGTGTTGATGTCCGCGTGAGCGTCGATCCAGATCGCGCCGCCCGGCTGCCCCGCCGCGGCCGCGAGTCCGGCGAGCGTCCCGATCGCGATCGCGTGGTCGCCGCCGAGCACGAGCGGCCGCGCCCCTTCCCTCACCGTTCCCTCCACCAGGGCCGCAAGCTCCGCACAGGCGGCGAGGATCTCCGGGAGATACCGCGCGCGGTCGTCCACGAGCGCGAGCGCCTCCGGGACCGGCGTGACGACGTTGCCGCGGTCCGAGACCGTGAGCCCGATCCCCGTCAGTCGCTCGTCGAGGCCGGCGTACCGGATCGCCGAAGGCCCCATGTCGACGCCGCGCCGGGTCTGGCCGAGGTCGAGGGGCGCACCGATGATCGAGACCGGACGCTTCACGGTGCGGAAACTACATCGTTCAAGCCTCCGAGGGGCGAGCGTACTCGGACGGCGCTACACTTCACGGCCGCGGCGAGGTAGCTCAGTTGGTAGAGCACACGGCTGAAAACCGTGGTGTCGCCGGTTCAAGTCCGGCTCTCGCCATGACCGGCGCCAGTGTGCCTCCAGCAGGCCGCCGGCCCGGCCGGCAGAAGCCGGCCATCTGGAGACGCTTCACGGCCGCTCCCAGATCGGCCGAGGGCGGATAGCGGATAGGTGTCGACTCCCTGGTGCGACTGTGGGCGATGCCCGTGGATGAAGGCCCGGTGACGAGGCGCTGAGAGAAGATCGCCTTGCGCAGCCCTCGGACTGGATGATGTGCTCGTGTGGTTGCTCTCCGAGTGGCGGCCTGCCCGTGCTTCCCCGATCAGGCCGGGAATAGGGTCGTGCCCACGTTCGCCGAAAAACGGGGGCATTCGTGCGCACACCTTTCAGCGGCGGCTTGCATTTTGGTCCCAATGAGCACATTGTTGATGGTTCACTTCCGGGGGCGCGCGGCGGCACTCGAAGGTCTGTGGCTGCAGGGGGGGTGTCAGAGACGAGATAGAGGGGAGATCCCGCAGCGTCTGATTGGCGTCATGGGTGCATCGCGTGCGAGGCTCGCGGTGCCCGGGGGAGCGGACGTACCGCTTCGAGGAGTACAACGAGGGAGGATTCCAGAAATGCGGCTCCTGAACAGGACATCAGCACAACAAAAACGCGGAATCGGAACCGTCATCGCCGCCTGCTTGGTGGCCGGCACGGTGCTCGCCCTGTCGTCTTCGGCGTTCGCGGCGTCGATCGTGTCCGCCGGCCCGCTGACGGACATCACGATCAGCACCGACCTGAACTGCAGCGTCAACCATACCGGCGACTCGAGCCCTGAGTGGTTCGGCACGACTGCGTGCGGCACGTTTGCGGTCGACCAGTCGACGGCGACGCTCTACAGCCCGGCATCCATCCCTGCCGGGGGTTCCGCGAGCCCCAAGACGGCGTTCACGCCGGTCAGCCAGGCAGGTCCGACGGGAGCCGGCACGAGCGCGGATCCCTTCAGGATCGTGACGGTCGTGGGGCTCGCGGCAAGCGGACTGACGATCACGCAGACTGACACCTACGTCGTCGGTCAGGAGTCGTACCGCACGGATGTGCAGATCTCGAACGCGAACGGGTCGTCGAGGGCGGTCAGGTTGTACGCGGCCGGGGACTGCTACCTGCAGAACTCGGACCTTGGGTACGGGCGCGTCGACGGCAGCGCGGTCGCGTGCACCGCATCGACCGATCCATCGAGCCGGATCGAGCAGCTGTACCCGCTCACGTCGGGTAGCAGCTACATGGAGGACTACTACAATACGATCTGGGCGCGAATCGGCGCGCAGGCGGCGGGGCCGAATACGTGCACGTGCGCCAGCCTCTTGGACAACGGGATCCTGCTCAGCTGGGACGTAACCGTCCCCGCCACCGGCTCGGTCACCGTCTCTCACCTGACGACGTTCTCGCCGCTCGGCTTCGCGCCGCTGACGACGACCAAGACCGCCGACTCGTCCACCGCGAACCCGGGTGCGGGCGACGGCTACACGATCACGATCCACAATCCGAACGCAAACGCGGTGACCGTGACCTCGATCACGGACACGCTGCCGGCCGGGTTCGCGTACGTCGCGGGCTCGACGACCGGGGCGACCACGGCAAACCCGACGATCTCGGGCCAGAACCTGACCTGGAACGGCTCGTTCAACGCCCCGGCGGGCGGAGACGTCACGCTGCACTTCAACGTGACGGTGTCGAGCACACCCGGGACGTACACCAACAACGCCGGAGGCGACGCCGGGTCGGTGGCAGTTGCTCCGACCGGCGACACCGCTCCGATCACGGTCCGGTCGTCGTTGCTGCCGACGACGCTCACCGTCAGCCCGGCGACCGGGGACTTCGCCGATCCCACGACGGTCTCCGCGGTGTTGACCAGCACTGCGAGCCCGGTGGCGGGCAAGACCGTGACGTTGAAGCTCAACGGCGTCGAGACCTGCAGCGGGACGACCGATGCGACCGGCAGGGCGTCCTGTTCCATCACGCCCGGTGAGGCCGCGGCGACGTACCCGCTGACGGCGGCGTTTGCCGGAGACGCCACGTACAGCCTGAGCACGGGCTCGTCGACGTTCGTGGTCACGCTCGAGGAGACTGCGCTCTCGTACACGGGTGCGACCTCGGCGGTGAACGGGCAGCCGGTGACGTTGTCGGGCACGTTGACGACCGATGATCCGGCGGCAGGCACGGCGCTGGCGAGCAAGCTGGTGACCTTCACGCTGGGTTCGGGAGGAACAGCCCAGTCGTGCTCGGGAACGACGAACGCGTCCGGGTCGGCGTCCTGCACGATCGCCTCGGTCTCGCAGACACCGGGCCCGGTGGCCGTCACGGCCGCCTTCGCCGGTGACGGCTACTACCGGCCGGCGAATGCGTCATCGAGCGTGAACGTGTTCCCGCCGCCGGCGACGGGAGCCTTCGTGATCGGGGACTCCTCGGCCGGATCACCGACGGTCGGCAACGCGGTGTACTTCTGGGGCGCGCAGTGGGCGAAGAAGAACTCGTTCAGCGGCGGTGGCGCGCCTGCGGCGATGAAGGGGTTCGCGAACAGCCCGACGAGCGTGACCTGTGGAGCGTCGTGGACGACGGATCCGGGCAACAGCTCGGCTCCTCCGGCGACGATCCCCAGCCAGGTCTACGTGATCGTCTCGAGCAAGGTCACGAAGTCCGGGCCGAGGATCAGCGGCACGATCCTGCACATCGTGATCGTCCAGGTGGACCCCGGCTACGGACCCAATCCGGGCCATGAAGGCACCGGGAAGATCATCGGGACGGTGTGCTAGTGCGCCGTCTCGAAACACTCGGCCGGAAACCGCAGAGGGGACTGGCGCAGCCTGTCCCGGGAGCGGCCGGAACGCTGACCTGCCTGTGGGACAGACAGGCGCGGCGTTCCGGGACGGGGCGCTAGACCGCCCGGTTACAGTGAAGGCCGTGGGAGGCGCCCAGGCGGCGCCTCCCACGGCCTTCAGAAGAACTCTCGCAACGACCGGGGCTACCTCGGGCGTCACGCCAAGGGGCCTACCGGCCGGCAGGCCCCTCGCACTGCCGAGTCTCGAATCGGTCGGGCTACCGGTCCGCCATCGCCACGAACGGCCGCTCGGCCTCGCCGACGTACAGCTGCCGCGGCCGCGCGATCTTCGTCTCCTTGTCGTTGAGCATCTCCTCCCACTGCGCGATCCAGCCGGGCAGCCGGCCGAGCGCGAAGAGGACCGTGAAGTAGTCGGTCGGGTAGCCCATCGCCTTGTAGATCAGGCCGGAGTAGAAGTCGACGTTCGGGTAGAGCTTGCGGCTGACGAAGTACTCGTCCTCGAGGGCGATCCGCTCCAGCTCGAGCGCGATCTCGAGCTTCGGGTCGACGCCCGTCTCGGCGAAGACCGAGTCGGCCACCTGCTTGATCAGCTTCGCGCGCGGGTCGTAGCTCTTGTAGACGCGGTGCCCGAAGCCCATCAGCCGCGTGCCCGCGCTGCCGTCCTTCACGCCCTCGACGAACGCCGGCACGTTCTTGACGTCGCCGATCTGGTCGAGCATCTGCAGGACGGCCTCGTTGGCGCCGCCGTGCAGCGGCCCGTAGAGCGCGGCGATACCCGCCGAGACTGCCGAGAACGGGTCGACGTGCGAGGAGCCGACGCTGCGGACGGCGCTCGTGGAGCAGTTCTGCTCGTGGTCGGCGTGGAGGATGAGGAGGATCTCCAGGGACCGCTGCAGGACAGGGTTCGGCTCGTGCCGGCCGCCGATCTCGAAGGTCATGTTGACGAAGTTGCCGATGTAGTCGAGGTCGTTGCGCGGGAGCACGTACGGCAGGCCGCGGTTGTGCCGGAAGATGAACGCCGCGATCGTCGGCAGCTTCGCGATCAGCCGCACACGCTGCAGGTACCGGTTCTCGGGATCCGAGATGTGCTTCGCATCGGGGTAGAAGGTCGAGAGCGCGCCGACGGCCCCGAGCAGCATCCCCATCGGATGCGCGTCATAACGGAAGCCCGCCATGAACTCCTCGATGTTCGTGTGCACGTAGGTGTGGCGGCGCACGTCGTCCGTCCAGCGCTGCAGCTCCGCGTCGGTCGGCAGCTCGCCCTCGAGCAGCAGGTATGCGGTCTCGAGGAACCCCGCCTGCTCGGCGACCTGCTCGATCGGGTAGCCGCGGTAGCGCAGGATGCCCGCGTCGCCGTCGATGTAGGTGATCGTGCTCCGGCACGAGGCCGTGTTCAGGAACGCGGGATCGTACGAGAGCAGGCCTGCGCCGTCCGGGCCCTTGATCTTGCCGAACTCGGTCGCATGGATCGCCCCGTCGACGATGGGCAACTCGTAGTCGGCGCCCGTGCGGTTGTCGACGACGGTGAGACTTTCAGCACTCACGATGGCCTCCTGTGGTCGATGACCAGAGCTCCGGCTCTCACGGCGTGCGCCTCCTCCGGTCGGGCTTCAGCCTATCCCGGCTCCGCCGCCCGCGCACCAGTAGGAACCCGCGCCCCGGGACGGTTTTCCCCGCAGGCGAAGAGAGAGACGTCGGGGACGGAGACCCGCTCCGCCGACGCCTCTCAGTGGCTTGACTCTACACCACCCGCAGGCCGATTTCCAGTCCCGCGCGAGTCACACGATGCGGATGTTGAGCGGCCGCCCGATCACTGCGTGGAGCATCGCCGCCGCGTTCCCGTTCGAGATCGCGATCGACATGTTCCCGTAGCTGTCCTCGAAGAGGATCACGTCGCCGGTACGGGCGTCCGTGAAGGTGCGCGTCGCGACCGCGTAGTAGCGCTCGCCGGAGACATCGAGCTCGACGCGGGTGCCCGGTACGACTCCGACGCGGTCGAGATCGTCACGGGTCAGGTTGAGCGCGATGTTGCCGAAGCTGTCGACGTAGAGCGTCGTCGCGTGGAGGACTCCTTCTCCGAATGAGGGCTCCGGCAGCTCGAGCCGGACGAGTGCCTCGGGATCGATCGGGGGGCCGAGCTCGCCGAGCGCGACACCGCGGGCGAGATGCGCCGCTGCGGGCGCGAACAGGTCGCGCCCGTGGAACGTCCGCGAGACCGACTCGAGTGCGTAGGCAGGGTTCGCGAGCTCGTGGGCCTCGACGATCCCGGCCCTTTCGGCCGCCGGCAGCAGCAGCCCGTTGTCCGGGCCGATGTAGAGCCGACCCTCGCCGTCGCTCAGCGCGAGCGCCCGGCGATGACCGCCGACGCCCGGGTCGATCACCGCGAGATGCACCCCGACCGGCATGTACGGCAGCGTGTTGGCCAGCACGAGCGCGCCCTGCAGGACGGCCTGCGGCGGAATCCCGTGGGTGATGTCGATGATCTCGGCGTCCGGTGCGATGCGCTTGATGACGCCGTGACACGTGCCGACGAAGTCGTCCTGGAGCCCGAAGTCGGTGAGGAACGTGATGAACACCGGCCTCGCCGAGTCTAGAGATTCGGGGTGGGTCGCGGCACGGCGGCGCCGGGCAGGCCGGCGACGGCGGCCGCGAGACCCGCGCTCGAGTGCTCCTCCGCCTCGGAGACGACGTCGAGCCCCGCCTCCCGCGCCGCGCGCGAGGTCTCCGGACCGATCGAGACGACGGCGAGGCCCGCCCCGAGAGCGCCGAGAGCCCGCGCGGACGAGGCGGAAGCGAGAACGTAGAGATCCGCGCTCGGGAGATCCGCCGGCCGGAGCTCCCGCGTCCGGTAGAGCGTGACGACATCGGCCCCCAGCGCGTCGGGCAGCAGGCTGCGGGCACCCTCTGCGGCCGCGAACAGCACCCGGCCGGCGGGGCGGGGGAGCTCGGCGAGGAGCCCTTCCTGGGTGGCGACGGCCGGTACGAGGTCGGCTCCGCCCAGGGCCTCGGCCGTGGCGGGCCCGATGGCGGCGACCCGCGGCAGAGGCCCGCTCGCGCGGCGCAGGAGCTCCCGGGCCCCGTTGGCGCTCGTGACGACGACCCAGTCGTAGCCGGAGACGTCGAGCGGCTCGTCGCCGAGCGGCTCGATCGAGATCAAGGGACAGTGGACGACGTCGTGTCCGAGCCGCGTCAGCCGCGCGACGAGATCCCGCTCCTGGCCCTCCGGGCGGGTGACGACGATCCTCATCGGCTGAGCGGGATCAGCTCCGCCGCGAGCGCCGCAGGATCGGCACCGGAGCGGCGCTCGATCCAGGAGCCATCGTCTGCTGCGATCAGCGCCGTCAGGGTCGTGCCGTCGTGGTGGGCGGCAACCGGGGCAAGGCAGCCGCCGCCGATCAACGCCACGCATCGCCGCTCGGCCTCGACGCGCGCGTGGGTCTCCGGATCGTCAATGCGGACGACGAGCTCCTCCTCGCCCGCACGGACCTGCAGGGCGAGCGCGCCCTGCCCCGCCTCGGGCAGCATCACGGACGGATCGAGTCTGAGCCCGATCTCGGCGTCGAGGCCTAAACGGTCTAGACCACATGCGGCGAGAACGATCGCATCGAGACCACGCTCGCCCCGCTTGCGCAGGCGCGTGTCGATGTTGCCCCGCAGAGGCTCGATCGAGAGGGTCGGTTCGAGCGCGAGCAGCTGGGCCGTGCGGCGGGCCGAGGCCGTGCCGATCCGCATCCCCGGCCGGAGCGCGTCGGCGCCGCACAGAGCGTCGCGCGGGTCCTCGCGTCGGGTGTAGGCGCCGACGACGAGACCCTCGAGGTCGGACGAGGTCATGTCTTTCGCGGAATGCACCGCGACGTCAATTCGACCCTCGAGCAACGCCTCCTCGAGCTCCTTGACGAACACCCCGCGCGCACCGATCTCGCCGAACGGGCTCGTCCGGTTGCGGTCGCCTGCCGTCGTGATCGGAATCAGCGCGATCTCGACCGTTGCTCCCCTGACCCGTTGCCGGCGCAGCGCCTCGGCAGCGCGCCCGGCCTGGGTCAGCGCGAGCCTACTGCCGCGGGAACCGACGCGGAGCAGCACAGCGGCGGGTCGTGGTGCGCGGCTCGCCGCACAGGAGGCGGCCTCGCGGGCGGATGCGAACGAACACGGTAGGTGCCAGCAGCGGCAGCGGCCGTCCGATGGTCACCGGTCGTGTCACGACTGCTCCTCCTCCCCCAGTCCGAACAGGTGGCGCACGACGTCAGCATAGACCACGCCGTCGGCGCCGGCCGCCGCCTCCTTCATGCGCACGGTCGGTAGGTGGAGAATCTTGGCCACGATCTGTGAGGTGACCGACTCCACGAGCTTGCGCTCGCTCTCGGGCAGCCGGCCGAGGCGCCCCTCGGCCTTCGCGAGCTCGCCGCTGCGGATCTCCTCGGCTCGGGCTCGGAGCGATGCGATCGCGGGTACGACAGAGAGGGACGCCTGCCACTCGCGGAAGCGCTCCGCCTCGACGGCGACGAGCTGCTCGGCCCGCACCGCCTCGACCCGGCGGCCCGCGAGCGACGCCTCGACGACCGCCTCGAGGTCGTCCACGTCATAGACGAAGCAGCCGTCGATCGTCGCGAGAGCGGGATCGACGTCGCGGGGAACGGCGAGGTCGACGAACAGGAGCGGGCGCCCTCGCCGGCCACGGAGTGCGGCAGAGGCCGTCTCCGGATCGACGACGAAGCCGGGCGCGCTCGTGGAGGTGATCACGACATCCGCGGTGGCGAGCAGGGCAGGGATCTCGTCCAGCCCGACGGCGCGCGATTCGACGCGCGCTGCAAGCTCTTCCCCGTGCAGGGCTGTCCTGTTCGCTACCGCCTCGATCACCGCCCCCCGGGAGCGCAGGTTGACGGCGGTCAGCTCGCTCATCTTGCCGGCGCCGACGAGGAGGATCCGGCGGCCGTCGAGGTCGCCGAACACCTGCTGGGCGAGAGCCGCCGCGGCAGCCGGGACGGAGGCCGGGCTTTCTCCGATCGCCGTCTCGACTCTCGCGCGGCGGCCTGCGTGGAGGGCCTGGCGGAAGAGACGATCGAGCAGAGGGCCCGTCGCGCCTCCTTCGAACGCATCCCGCACCTGACCGAGGATCTCGCCCTCGCCGGGAACGAGAGAGTCGAGACCGGCGGCAACCCGGAACAGATGGAGAGCCGCGCTATCGTCGCCGAGGCGGTAGAGCACGGGTGCGAGCGCCGCACCGTCGTCGCCGGCGAGGGCGAGCAGCGAGTTGCTCGCGCGCTCGCCGAGGTGGTCGCTGTCGTCCTCGCTTGCGAGATAGAGCTCGGTCCGGTTGCAAGTCGAGAGCACGACGGCCTCGCAAGCCGCCGACCCCGCGCCGTCGGCCAGCGCGCGCGCCAGGTCGGACGCACCTGCCGCGTCGACGGCAACGCGCTCGCGCAGCTCGACGGGTGCCTGGCGGTGCGAGACGCCGACGAGGGTCAGTTTCATGAGGCGAAGTGGGTCAGAGGGAGGACGATCGCGACGAGAGCGCAGCCGGCCACGAGCAAGACGGCGAAGCGGCGGCCCTGCAGCCCCTTCTCGTGACGCAGCAACAGGCCGACGGTGTAGAGCGCCCAGATCGCCAGGGTGACCGCCATCGGCAGGTCGAAGTCGCCCCGGTCAAAGCTGCCGAGGCCGACGATGATCCCCGCAGTCAGGACGACGAGCGAGATCAGCGCCGTCCGGGCAGAAAGTCGGTCGAGCGATTCGAGCGGTGGCAGGCGGAGTCGGAGCACGCCGGTGTCGCGCTGCTTGAGCCGTCGCTCCTGCCAGAGGTAGAGGCCCGCGAGCCCGGCGGCCAGCGTGAGCCCCGCGAACCCCGCCAGCATCAGGCCGACGTGGAGGGCCAGCAGCCAGCCGGCCGTGTCCTCGGTGGAGACACCCGTGCCGCCGCCGGCCCACGCGACGACGAGGAGGGCCGCCGCAAGCGGCATCACGGCGAGGCCGAGCAACCGGTAGCGGGGAGTACAGCCCCAGATCAGGTAGGCCCCGACGACGAGCCACACGAAGAGGTTGAGCGCACCCGCCCACGTGCCCCAGGGAAAGCCCTCGCTGTCGAGCGCCTGGGCGATCAGGAGCGCGGTCTGAGCGAGCCAGCCGATGCGGACGCCCCAGATGCCAAGCCGCGCCGAGGCGCCCGTGCCGCGCAGCGAGCCGGCATACGCGACCGCCGCCTCCCCGTAGGCGAGCAGCGCCGGCCA
>Ga0315275_10002688_pt1 | contig 16155 bp, 11 predicted proteins | sample YL17G03_0_MG_FD_205557 | JGI IMG/M metagenome (GOLD analysis project Ga0315275, IMG submission 205557) | Sediment microbial communities from Yellowstone Lake, YNP, Wyoming, USA - YL17G03_0 | ecosystem: Environmental > Aquatic > Freshwater > Lake > Sediment | place: USA: Wyoming | collected... | reverse complement strand
ATGTTATACATCTCTTTTTGTTGAAGTTTGTATATTCATCTAGTATATAAAATTATAGATTGAACGATTTTGGGAAGTTATTAAGAGCGTATGTTGGTGTTAGAAGAATTTCCAGACGTATCTGGTTTGTTCTTCGATCAGCACGTCTTGTTCATAGACTTTGACGTCAATGGTTTTTCTGCCAAATGATATCGTTAGAGAATAAAACGATCAAAACAAACCCGCGTCACTCCTTATCCATAAGGAATGGATACGGGTCAGATATAGGCTTCTGCAGAGGGGTTTTTCAAAACCCTCAATATATTTATCGCTGGTATTTATACCCTCAATAGAGTGACGAAATTGTTTGTTTTTCTTCTGGTGATCAAAATATTTTACATACCTTCAGTTCATCATATACAGAATTATCATTTTGATATGCAACAACTTTTATCATATGAAAGCCAAAGGACCGCTTGCTCCAATGCCATCTATATGGCGCCGTCGTATCAACACCCTGCAGTTCACTATCAATGTAAAACTCCACCTGGTCGACACCAGATTTATTCACATCTCGCACGATCGCTTCAACATCAATCGCACCGAAAATTACCGGGAAAAAGAAAGACATTACTTTTACGTTTGCAAAATAGAGCCCCCTCTCAGGTTTTGTGATTGTCACTTGAAATAAAGGTTCCTCTGTAATTAAAAGAGTGAGAATCTCTGCACTTGCCAACGATTCAAGGATAAAGGTATCAGAATTTTCTTTCAGAAGCTCGCCCGTCTCCGTATACCAGTACGCAGGAAACGGTAGCATCAAGGTAATATTGTTCACCTCATGATCATAGACGTTTTCGACGACACACGAGATGATATCCTGCCAAGGATTACACGTTGCTTTCACATACTCCCATCGAGTAAGACCTGCGGGGGAATACGCGGTGTTCCACTGATCGTACCGATGCAACAACCAATCACCACCACCCACGCCGACATCAAACGCAAACATGTTCCACTCATCTGATCCACAGAGCATCATCCCATCCACAATCGAGGGAGGTGCTGTCACACTGGCGCCAATCGGATACCGCCACAGAATCGCTCCGGTGCTCTCATTTAACGCATAAAAGGCACCTTCAGGACCATCCCGTGTGCCAATAAAGAGTAGCCCGCCACTTAACGTTGGTGAACTAATATCACAGGTGCCACCAACTTTTGTTTCCCAGAGAAGATGGCCGGTACTAGCGGTCAGCGCGTACACATATCCTAGTGTATCTGCAATAAACACCTGCCCGTTGTGATACGCGTTAAAGGACAACGATCCGGCGTGGAGGTGATAACTCCATAGCAATCGTCCATCACTTTCGTTGTACGCATTCATCGTGTTGTCATAATAGATTGCTAAAAAAATACGTCCCTGGCCATCTGCGGTGATGGAATTATCCCAGGGACCAGCAGATAAGGAAACATTCCATATTTCATGGCCATTACTGGCGTTTATTTTATACAATCTACCCACACTATAATCGTCCCAGAAAGCACCGTAAACAGCGTTATCCTTCAACATCGGTTTATTCGGACAAACACCAAACCCGGTCGGATAGATCCAGTTGATACTGCCATCAACCTTATTTAAAGCATACATTTTTGTCTCATAAAAACCAGAACAAAAATATATCTTACTTTCATCATATTGGACTGACTCTGCAATACCACCGTAAATAGGCGTTTTCCAAATTTGTTCTCCGCTTAACCTGTCAAATGCGTACATATATTCATTATATGGATCTAGACCATGGGAACAACTCCCTATATACACAATATCATCGTCTATTACAGGACCGACATATCCAGGTCCCGTGTAATTGCTCCAGATAATTTCCCCATTGGTTGTATCAACAGCAAAGATTTTATCGTGACCATCTCCATGAGTACTACAGGAACCAATATACGCTATGTCGTTGGCATAGGTCACTGCAGATTCCTCATAGTTTGTGCCAGTCGTATTTGCTTTCCAGAGCAGTTCATGACCATACGCGATACCAGAGGTGTTCAGAGTAATCATTACATCAGAGCTGAAATCAAAGATCATAAGAGATTGTGGTATTGTTTGTACAACCGCAGAGTCAATGAACACCGCTTCAGCGCCAAGAGGAAAAACTCCAATGGCTACTATAAAGATACTAATAAATTTCTTATACATGAAAAACTCCCTTAACCAGCAACAATGTTCGATCCAATGAGATATTATACATCTCGAGCCTATATAAATATTATTCACTGAAAAAATAAAAGATATACAGAGGAAAAAACTCTTATCTCTCTAAAAAAATAACGTTACTCATGGTTTGAATAAAAGGAACAATAAATCAGTGGAATGAATTCGATGATATGTGCCAATCCCGAGTAGTGGAAAGATTATTAATATCCTTTTCTTTATAAATATATGTAATGAAAACATTAGCTGCGCTCTTCCTGGTTCTTCTCTTCATTCTTTCTCCTATGCAAGTGCAGAGCAACATACAAGATGGTACCATCGACGTTCCAACAGAACTTTCTTATGAACGATCCACCCGCTTATCCATCGCAGATGCCGCAATAGTGCCTGATAATAACCCATTTTTCTGTCTCATGAGTACAAGTATTGCGTGTTGGTATGACAAAGCAGCGAATACCACTGGACTAATCCCTTTGCTGGTCCAGCATGAAGGCAATCTCAACGACGCGCAGACACGATTCCTCGAGACGTATTTTTCCTCAAATAACCACAGCCTTCTCATTCTCGGTAAACACCTTAATACATCCTATCCTACCACAGAGATATTAGGCTCTCCCCCCACAGTTGCCTTAACTCTTGCAACACAAGCGTTTACGACAGCACCAACCGTTCTCATCATCCCCTACGACACTGAGGATGCATACCAGCTCAGCCTCCTTGCAACACCGCTCGCAAGCTATCTTAACATGCCGATCATCATCTACGACAACAACGACGCAGCGCTTCAAACTGTCTGCACACAGTTACAAACCACCCACGCGTATCTCATTGGAGATATCGCTCTCAATCTCACCAATGTCACGGTGATACCTCTTATTGATGAAGAAGCAATCACCAACACCATCCTCACCGTTATTAAAGAGCAATTTGGTGTAATCAACTATCTTACCATGACCAACCCATCTGATGTTGTCCCACCCGCGGTCATCAACACAACGAAAATACAAATAACGGATCATATTATGAATAAAAAAATCATCATTCTAAACAAAGAACTCGATATAATTGGAAATGATGCCCGAGAGTATGTTCTATCCTTCCCTGGAGGCATTAATCGAGTGCATATCTCTGGAGAAATTCTTCAAAAAGAAAGACCGGTTTTTGACCGCTTCTCCCCGATCGTTCCCCTTATTTTCATGACCCTCACTGATACACAGGGACATATCGTCGCCTACGCCAACAGCATGGGCTATGACATCGGAAACACATATCTCGAAACACTCACGTGTAATGCGTCAGGAACATATACTCTTCAGGTAAGGGTATACAATGGGATAAAAGGCGGTTTCTTCATCCAGCGGGGAGTATCTTGGTTCGATGCTGATATCAATATCACCGCAACGATCACCACATTAGGAAACCCGCATCTCCCGCTTATCCCAAATCTTTCCATTATCGCACCGTATCTTACTGCAGTCCACGGTGGACTCATCATCGCAAACACCACCTGGGAGCTCACCGATGCATCCTATGCATCAGCTGCCCAAGGATCAGGGGCTGGCCCCTGGTACAATGAATCGTTACATCCCTTCACGAACAAGAAAGTCAACGCAACAGTTCAACAACTCAATAGAACGTTAGACGCTCTTGACACCCATGATCTTCTCAGTGGATATCTCAACGGACCAGCCTGGCTTGCTATTCTTGCTGATACCACTATGATTCCGATGTACTACTTCGGTCCCTCGCAAGAAGATATCCCTGACCGAGGGTTGCCATCAGATAATCCCTATTCACTCAATGAGAATCTTTCGGTGGGGCGGCTTATCAGCTGGGATATACAAGATGTTTCCGTACTTATTGCACGGACGTTTTTCTATAAAACCCTCTGCGGTCAGCCAGAAGATCCAGAGGATTGGCATCATCGATTCAGTTTCGTCTTTGGAGACGGATTTGGTGAGACCGGAGGAATCTTCCATCAGGTCCCCTATGCCAAAGAAATCAGGGACTACGGGTTTACCTCAAAAGTCTATGGTGACTTCCGGAACAGTCGACAGATTGCGGATTTGTTGCACGTCTATACCGGCGCAAACTACATCGAATACCTCGGCCACGCAGACTGGTTTTGGTTTCCTGCATCACTCTACGGGTTTGATGTGTATTCAAAAGCTGTAGATGTCGCCCATGCAAAGAACTGGGTTTATGACAAACCAAGCATCTTCCTGACCTCAGCGTGTCTGATGGGACGAACCGATGGTCTTCCCCCCCAAATGAACATAGGACTTGCCATGCTTCATGCCGGTTGTAACGGCTTTGTGGGAGCAACAAGAGAAACCGGTCAGGAATCTGGTCTTACTGCTCTAGAAAACCATCTGATTGTCGATAACTGGAGCCTAGGGGAAGCATTGCGCGGTGAAAAACGAGTCGATGCAGAACCACCGACCTTCTACGTTCGGGTGTTGTACGGTGATCCTGCATTTAACCCCTATGAGCCGCAGCATGGATTCAGCAATCAAGGAAGACCGGTATTCATAAAAACATAAAAAATTTGGCTGACAATTGAAAGTAAAACTGGACGTAAAATAGAGGAAGATATTACGTTAGGAAGGCGAAAGGGAGAAAAAGTAAAAACCACGCTTCCTCATATTTTCCGTCCCTACTTAACAATTGTTAATTCTGGTTTATATAACTTTCGCTTTTTCAGACCAACAAAGAAGAAAAAACGACCCAATTGTCCATTAGAACAAGGCGATTGAGGTAAAAAAATCCCAATTTAAACAAACACAACTAATTCTTACCATGTTGGAAATGAGTGACCTTCTTCCCTTCTTTTTTTTCACACCTCCTTTCTCTTGTAACAAACATTTATAACTCTCCTCCCTATCCTGAAAAGAAGTGATTTATTATGGTTTCAGCCCAAGACATCCTTATAACAGAAGTAGTAAAAAGAGATGCAAACGACAACTTCTCCCAAGCAATAAACCTGTTCAATGACACCGATGCCATCATCATCACCGACCATGGCAAATACCATGGAATGCTTTTAAAACGAACACTCATGGGACCTACAGTGACTCTCAAAACAAAACTCCATACCATGCTTTCTCACACACCGAAACTTACCCCTACAACACCTGTGGAAGAAATCGCTCGTGTCATGGTTGAAAATAACGTCTACTATCTCCCTGTCCTTGACAACGAAACTCTCCTTGGTATCGTCACCGCGGATGATGTCGTCAAAAAACTCACGGAACAAAACATCGGAACGCAACCAATTAAAACCATCATGTGCACCAAACCTCTGTCCGTAAGTCCGCATGAGACCATCGGGAAAGTCCTTCACCTGTTCCGACAAGAAAATATCTCATATCTCGCGGTTGTTGATCATAATAACGTTGTCGGTGCAATCACCATTAACACCATCATTAACAACGTCCTGCATACACCCGGCAATGTCGAAGCAAGCGACAGTTTTGAATCAGAAAAAAGACAAAAACTTGACCTTCCCGCAAAAACCATTATGCAAGAACAGCCATTACTGCTATCACCAGAAACATCTATCCGGGATGTCCATACCAAGATGCACAAATCAGAGCTCCCTGGAATACTCATCGGAAAAGAAAACCGTCTCCACGGCATCGTCACGCATAAAGAATTTCTGGCACCATATGTAGGATTCGAAAAAGAAGAAACCATCGCCATTCAATTCCATCACCGCAACAACAAAGTCGAAGGGTTCGATAAAGAACAAACAGTCCAATTCCTGAGAGCAGAATTCCTGAAAAACTACGAAAAATACCTTGTGGTCGGCTACCTCCATGTCTCACTTGAGCAACACAAAGAAATCAAACAAGGACTCTTCAGAGTCGTCTGCGAAATGAAACTTTCTGGAAAACCTGGCGTCTTCTATGCGACCCAAGAGGGTTACGGTCCTATGCAGGCCATGAGAAATGCGTTCCTGGCAATCGAACATCAAATCAACAAAGTAAAAAAAACTTAAACAAGAACTAGTGACAACAAAAGATAATTCTTTACTTTTTTGTTGCCACGACAACCTTCACCGGTAATCCCCACAGACACAGATCTTCCACTCCTCTCTTGTATTCACTACAAAGCTATAAATCATGTCTCTATGAAAATGAAATCAACCCTTTGTATTATCCGAAGCGTTTCATATATCTTTAAGAAAGACTTAAAGTGCGGCATCAAACAGATGAAACATCGTGTTCACTGAAAATCCTTGATTGTTTGTTGGTTCCATACATTTAAATAAATTATTATGTTTTAATCAATGATTCAATCGTTCTTTCAGTGGAACGTCTAAAAAAAAATTATGGGAAGTAAATTGCTGATGAGGATTTGGGAGGAAAGAATAAAAGATACGCTCATCAGCAATTGTACCTCTCTGCATTAACAATTGTTAATGCCCTATATAAAAGTTTCGATTCCAGGAGAAACATCACATGAGACGAACAGACAAAGAAATAACCAACAGGAGAGAAATCGATAAGGTCCTTTCCAAAGCAACCGTATGCAGAATCGGGCTCATTGACAACAACGTTGCCTATATTGTCCCTCTAAACTTCGGTTATAAAAACAACTGCCTTTATTTCCATTCAGCACCCATCGGTAAAAAAATCGAGTTAATTACAAAGAACAACCTGGTCTGTTTTGAGGTCGATATCGACCATGACATCGTTAACACGGGAATACCCTGCAATTGGTCATCAAAGTATGTTAGTATCATCGGTTACGGAAAAGCACGCTTCATCACAAACACGGAACAAAAACAAGAAGCGTTGAATATCATTATCGACCATTATTCACCAGGGAAATCATACGACTTTCCTGAGAAAAACATCAATCAGACTGCCATAATTAAAATTGAAATTGCACAAATGACCGGAAAAAAATCAAGGTAAAAAAAGGCTCTTGTTTTTTTAAAGGCTATGATTCTCTTATTGCTAATCTTCAAATAATTCCAAGCAATCACTAAGGTTTTATGGCATTCAAATGCTTAGATGAATAATTTGATGAAAATATAACATATTCTGAAAAGTATCTTATTTTTTTTCAAAAAAAAAAATTGATTTTCATTCCGTGAAAAATACGATAAAGAAGAGAAAAAAATGGTTACAAACATAGATGAAACGAAGACTATAAAAGAACAGCACCTCATCATGTATTCAGCGCTCAACGGAGGGAGAGTGATTAACCACTCGTGATGAGTAAAGAGCATATGACGAAGAAAACACAATTTAGTCTCTCAGTTAAACTCACATTTATTGTTGTCTCAATAGCAGCAGTTATCATCTTTTCACTCACATATATCAACCTCAGTGAGCAAGCTAGTTTTTTTGAAAAAAACTATGCAGAAAAATCCGTAACGCTGGTGAAATCACTCGACGCAAGCATCACGTTTTACCTCCAGAATCAGCTTAATGAAACTGAACAATTGCAGCAATACATTGAAACAGTGAGTGAAAAAAACGATGAAATCCTAAATCTGAGCATCAATGTACCTACTGAGCTAGGTGGATTAAAAACTCTTGTATCAAATAATGAAAATCTAATAAATACTTCAGCAAACACGTATAATATAATCGCGTATGAGAAGAACGTCGTCGTCTATATCCCCCGCCATATAGAATCTTCACACACAATAACCGTGATTGTCCCTCTTAACATCTCAGGCACCATTGTTGGAACCTATGAGATCGTACTTTCTATGAACCAGGCATACGCTGCATTTGACACAGAAATGCGCATGCTCATCATTGTTTCTATCATTAGCCTATTTCTACTCACATTTGGTTCTCTTTATTTATTACGAAGAACGATTGTAAAACCGATTATTCAATTTCGAAATGCGGTTTATCGTACTGGTGGAGGAAATCTGAATGAGAGAATAACCATCACCTCTCAAGATGAATTAGGACAATTAGCATCAGCGTTCAATCAAATGACCACAGACCTAAAAAATTCACAGTATCAAATTGAACAATACAGCAAAATGCTGGAAGGGTTGCTAGATCAGAAAGACGAATTTATTAAACAACTAGGTCATGATCTTAAGAATCCATTAGTCCCTCTCGTAAATCTTCTTCCAATCATTGCAGAGAAAGAAAAAGACCCTACGGTAAAAGAACATCTCAAGATGATTGTAAAAAATGCTGAATACATGCGGGATCTTGTTATCAAAACATTACAATTAGCGCGCTTACGCTCACCAAATACTCAATTTGAATTTGAACACCTGAATCTGAATGAATTCATAGTCCAGGTAATTACCAACCAAGAATATTTTCTGAAAGAAAACAACATCCAAGTCAAGACAACTATTCCCCCAAATGTGACGGTGAAAGCAGACCGCTTGCAACTCATTGAATTGTTCAATAATCTTATAACAAACGCGGTGAAATATACACCGAAAGAACAGAATGGAGGCACTATTGCCATAGAAGCGCAGCAGCAGGGAACCGAGGTTACCATTTCAATATCAGATACGGGCATAGGGATGACCGAAGAGCAGCTCACCAAAGTATTTACTGAGTTTTTCAAAGTAGATAAAACACGTCAGGAATTGGACTCCAGTGGACTAGGGTTATCAATCTGTCAACGCATTATTGAAAAACATAGCGGGAAAATATGGGTAAACAGTCCAGGGGTCGGGAAAGGAACCACCTTCTTTTTCACCCTCCCAACAGGAGACCATAATTAAATAAGATTATATATGATATTGGAGAAAGATAAAGATGAAAAAAATCATGATTGTCGATGATGAACCGGGCGTTACTTATACGGTGAAGTATGGCTTGGAGTCTCTTGACTCGCAGTATGAGGTGACATGTGTGGACAATGGGAAGAGATGTATAGAGTTGTTAGAGCAAAACCAGATTCCAGATTTGATTTTACTCGATATCATGTTACCTGGGATGAATGGGTGGGCGATATATAAAACAATTAAAGAACATCCGTCTTGGAAGGATATCCCGATTGTGTTATTGACGGATCGCAATGATGCTATAGCAAAGAATTCAGGGAGTTTTTTAGCGAATGATTTTATTAATAAACCATTTAAAATCCCTGAATTGAAAATACGAATTGAGCGTTTGTTAAATCATTAGATATTTCTGCTATCGCCTCGTGGTATTTTCTCGTTTTGCCATTCTATTAACATGAGTTAATATAGTACGAATGATAGAGTATACCATGTTGTATGTTATTCTGACACACAAAATGGGAAAACATGATGAAAGAAAAAAATCTCAATTCTTATGCAATACCCAAAGCTGTTCCACGGATGTTTATTAGTTGTTTGGTATTTGTATCATTGATGCTGATCACCATTATACCCGTAGTGGCTGACACCAAAGGAGTTGTTCAAGAACAACCAAAGGAATTAAAAACAGAATTCCCCAAGGTAGTGACATCGCCAGATGCTACAGGGGATAATGGCATCGATTCTTCTACACCATCAAATGAAATATCACCACAGGAAGTGATTGAAACACCGGTGATTGATACAGGAGATATTCTAAAAGATAATACTGTAGTAAAAATAGTATCTTCTGATAGTACAATTCAGACGCAACCAACACAAGAACAATTACTAGCATCGAGCATAGAGACTAATGAAATAACCTCTTTCACTCCATCTCCATTAAACAATCAGGAAAACCCTGGTCCGGCAATTCAACAGGTAACACTCTCCATTACACCATCTGCGTACCCTAGTAGTGAAACCAGTGTCAACAGCATCAATGTAATCACATCACAACCATTTGTTGATGTCTCTGCCCAAGTATCGATAACCGATCAGAAACCGCAGAATGTACCTGCTATCACATTACAAAATGAAAACGAATTCATCGAATCCTATATCACGATTGATCTCTTAGGAGATAGTGCTTCTCTCTCAGGCGACGAAATTCAATCAATGACCATGACGTTTAAGATCAAGAAGAACCCAGATGATCAAACCGCAAATACTGAAAATAAAATCTATGTCCTCACCTACGAAACGAATCCGGTTTTTTCCCTCCCCCATCCGTTTATTTCAGAGATTATGTCACCCTACAATTCCGGTGTCTGGCAAACTCTTACGCCAATTGAAATAACGGAAGATGAAGAATTTATTTACTATCATGTTGAAGCACCGAGTTATTTTGCAACATTCGCTGTTGTTGGTACTGACTTTGTTGAAATACAACCTTACCGATCAGGGATGCCTGAAATCCCCTGGGGCGCTATCATTGTAACAATCATCGTTGCTACTACTTTATTAATGATAGTCCTCCTTAAAACCGGTTTTATTTACCAAGTGGAAGAGCATGCTGATGGAAAAAACAAGAAAAAATTTTTAAAAGAGACAAACCAAAAATGGTCCTATAACGTGAAACTGGCTACAACACCCCCAGAACTCCAAGTAATGAGGTCACCAGCTTTATATTATGCAACAGCGCCTCGTTCCCCTCATGTAATTACTGCTTCAACGCATCTCCAGGAAACCTCTGAGGGATGTGAAGATGACCCGATGTATCTGTAAAAAATCATTTTTTTTCGACCTTTTTTTTTTATTTTAATGAATAATTAGAGAAATTATTTGAACATATCTAAATTTTTTTGTCATATTGTTTGGTTTTTTCCGAACATTTTCAGACTATTTATAAGCAAGTGTGATAATTACAGGGTCAAAAAAGGGTGGAAATATGAAAAATAAAAAAATAAGAAGTATCTTTGTTTGTATGCTGGTAAGCACAACCATCATGATGGTTGCCGGAACATCAATAGCAAAAAACACGACACAGCAATCTTCTAGTCCTGGGATCGAATGGATGCATACCTTCGACAGTATCATAAACGACAGGGCTTACTACGTCGACCAAACCGCGGATGGAGGGTATATTTTTACTGGTTCGACTATCGTAACTCCCCCCGGCTACACAGAAATGCTTTTAGCAAAAACTGATGAAAATGGTGAAGAATCCTGGCACAACAATTTTCCGAATGATATGACAAATCTTTATGGGACCGTCGTTCATCAAACGACGGACGGCGGCTATATTATTGTCGGCAGCGTCGGCTACACCTACCTCTGGGACGTCCAAGTAACCAAAACCGATGCAAATGGCGACCTCGTCTGGCAGAAAAGCTTTGGAAAAAGCGATGGGCCGGATCATGGAAGCGACATCCTTCAGACCTCAGACGGTGGTTACATCGTCCTTGGGGATACATCATCCTATGGCCAAGGCAGTATTGACCTCTGGCTGATTAAACTCGCAGCAGATGGAACAGAACAATGGAACAAGACCATCGGGGGGACTACTTTTGATGAACCTAAAAGTTTCATGAAAGCCATTGATGGTGGATATGTCATTGTCGGTCAAACAGATGCTGTCGACAGCATGGGAGATGTTTGGGTCGTAAAAACTAATGACGCTGGAGAACTAAGCTGGCAAAAAACCTTTGGGAACGCTGACTTCAGCGAGGGTGGCATTTGTGTCAAAACGGAATCCAACGGCTACATTATCCTGGGTAACTTTCAAGATATGAACTGGACGGAAAGCCTTTGGTTACTCCGTCTCGATGCCCAAGGAACACTTACCTGGGATCACCAGATATCCAAGAATGAAACAGATACCTTGCACGGCACCAGCATCACCACAACAACAGACGGCGGATACTTCATCACCGGTTGCCTCTACGACATGATTAACTACGTCTCTGACGCTTACCTCTTGAAGCTCAACCATCAGGGCGCCACGCAATGGGTCAAGACCATAGATATATCAAACGGGTCGTCTGATGAGGCGAACTGTGGGTTACGGGCACGGGATGGTGGCTATGTCGCTGTTGGAAGCACCGGTGACCTATTCAACTCTACCTGGGAGACCTTTATCTTGAAGATTGAAGCTGAGACGGGTGTTGTCCTTGACTCAGTTACCGGAGGATTCGGCGTGCAAGCTCATGTAAAAAACCTTGGTACCACGGAAGCAACAGACGTGAGCGTCTCAATTAAGATCACCGGTGGTATACTCCATCGCATTAACGTTTCCTATCTGGAAACAATCAGTATTCCCGCTGGAGAAGAAGCCACGGTCTCCTGCAAGCCGTTTCTCGGACTGGGCTCCATTGACATTGCCGTGACGGTCAACGGAGTCACCAGTGACTACGACGGCAAACAGCTCATTATCCTGACCAAGCTTGAATCCTAGGCCATGAGCTTCTCCGCTCACTCTCTCTTTCTTTCCTTTTTTCAAATCATCAAAAGATTAGGAGGAACACTCTGATGAAAAAGACCACCACTTTAATCCTCATCATGGGCGCTATCCTTATGACATCCGTCTTGCCCGCATCCCTCTTGGCCTCGACATCACCATCGATTGCGCAAGCCAAAGCGTTTTCCCATACAATGTTTGCCGAACTGGGCACTGAGCTTCCATGCCCCAACTGCCATGTCGCAAGAGAAGCACTCCATAAAGTATACACCAGCAATGACTACCCCTTCTACTACGTCAGCCTCGTCGATTTCGTTGATACTGCCGCCATCAATCGCATCGATGAATACAACATCAATGGATACCCCACTGTCTGGTTCGATGGTGGCTATCAAGTCGAGGTTGGTGGCCTGCCTGAACTCGAAGCATACTACCGCCAAGACCTCACAGACTGCGGTGCACGTACCGTTCCAAATATTGATGTAAACCTCATCGCAACCTGGCTGGGCAACGCCCAAATAGACATCGATGTCAATGTCCTCAACCATGAAAGCGCTTCCTACAACGGTCACATCCACGTGTACGTCACTGAAGTCGAATCAACCATGGGCTGGAATGATACCGTTGGACATCCTTACACCTTCCCGCTTCTCGATTACGCCTTCAACCAGGATATCTCCATAGCCTCTAGCGGCACCTGGGCCGGCTCTTTGATCTGGGATGGCCATGACCATCACGATGGCCAAGGCAATAATTTCAGTACTATCCAATTCGGAAACCTAGAAGTCATCGCCGCAGTCTTCAACTCCGAAGTTCATCAAGGCTTCTCTGACCCGCCGAGCGGGAACCCATTCAATGCCTACTACGTCGATGATGCTGCCGGCGTCTGGCTTGGTACTCCACATCCGCCAGCGGTTCCTAAAAACCCCAAACCAGTCGATGGTGCCACCAACGTTGACGTCTCAAAAGACTTATCCTGGACGAACAGCGATCCAGATATTGGCGAAGACGTGTACTCTGACCTCTATTTCGGAACCACGAACCCCCCGCCACTTCTCAAGACCAACATCTTCGAGATGACATATGATGTCGGCATAATGCAGTTACATACAAAATATTACTGGAAGATAGTCGCTTGCGATAACCATGGACAAGTCACAGAAGGGCCTATCTGGAGTTTCACTACAGCTTCTGTGCCTGACATCACACCGCCAACAGTCACTATTGAAAAACCAAAGAGCGGCTATTTCTACATTCAAGATAATGATGGAACGCAGTGTCTGCTCTTGAAAAATACTCTGACTATTGGCAAGATCACCATCAAGGCAAATGCCACAGATACAGAATCCGGCATCGACAGAATCTCGTTCCTCATCGATGGAGAGGAGCAAGCCGAAATCACGACCCCGCCTTATACCTTTTTATGGACACGGTTCAGCCTGCCATTTATCCCTCACACGATCAGTGTCGTGGCTTATGATGAAGCGGGAAACAACGCACGTCAGGACGTCAAAGCTCTCAAGTTCTTATGAGAACCTTTAAACGGAATTGAGAATAATCCTCAATTTTCCCCTCTTTTTTTCTTGAAAGTCTCTCAGTAATAAGGTTAAAGATTAGGTTGTGCATTCTCCCCTTAAGAGTTATCCTGTTGGAGATTTATCAATGAAGCATGTTCATTATTCGAAGAGACTAAAAGGATGGTTTGTTTAATTGGGAGAGAAATAATCAATTAAAAAATATTTTTTTGACACTTTCTGAATTAAATTTATTTTCGGAATATATACAATCCCTATACTAGCGTTTATATTATTTAGATATTGAAGTTGAAGATTTTACATAAATTCTCTAAATCGATGAAATGAAAAAGATTTAAAAGAGGAAAGGATGTCATTTACCACCCGGCTAAGAGATAAGAACATTGGTTTGTTTTCAAGCCAGTAGTCATATCCCAAGCCAGTGGTAATATTACATGGGCCAGTGGTCTAGTGGTTATGACGTCGCGCTTACAACGCGGAGATCGCCAGTCCGATTCTGGCCTGGCCCACTCCCTTCAAACCTAGAAATAACGCCTGATTCTATCGAGGAATTTTTAAATATTGTCGAATTAAGCGGAGTAACATCAAAACATAAAAAAGAGGTGGAGAGAGCACTAAATAATTATGCAAAGTATATACTTTTCACAATCGATAAACAAAAGAGTTTATCATATTTTAAGAGTCTCCTGGAAAAATATTCCATTAAGTACTATAAAAAGCAAATGCACTCAATTAGGAAATTCCTCATTCATTTAGGTGTTGATTGGGCACAGGACATTGAATTACCCTCTGACCCTATTTATTATCCTAAAAGAATCAATCAACAAATGATACAGCAGACGTTATCTTATTTTGAAGGGCAACAATATTTCAAACAGATTAGGGCAATCATTCTCCTGGGAGCATCATCTGGTATGAGGGCAGAAGAGTTGTACCAGTTAAACCCTGACGACATTGATATTGAAAATAGGGTTGTTCACATCAACCATAATCCTTCTAAGGGACAAACTACGAAGACACAAAGAAGTAGGGTATCTTTTTTCGATATAGTAACACAAGGAACGTTGTATGAATACTTGGCATATTTCAACAATGGAGGAAAGCTCGATAAACTCTTTTCTCAGACGCACATGACACATTTATTCAGGGAAGCTCCAATCAAAGTAAAGGAACTGCGAAAATGCTTCAGTCAAGAATGGGACCGCCGTGGAGGTCCTACAAGCATCAAAAAGATTTTGATGGGTCACTCCTTAAAAGGTGACATCGACCTGATGCATTACAATTGTCAAAACGAGGAGGACCTGAAGAGCATATACGATAAAATAATGAACTAACAGAATATGAAAATCAGAGCTTGTTTAATATTTTCTCTTTTATTTCTTCATTGATGTTAATCGTTACTTTATTTAGTTGTGATAATAAATCTTCCATTGCCTTGATTGCGTTAATCGAATCGATTTTCGAGGGATTATAACCCTGATGTTTTATTTTGTTATCAATAGACAGGATGTGTTTTTGTACCTCTTTCAGATGTTGTATTGGTCCTACACCTTCCTTTACTAATATATTTATTATGTCTGATGTGTTGATTTTCGTTATTGTGGTCGGTATACCTAATATATCTTTTAAAATAAGTTCTAGAGCTGTATTTAAATTATTAAATGTAGACGAATAATCCCCGTTTTGAAATGAGATTCCTGCAATCTTTAGCTTATCTTCTGCACCAAGAAATAACTTATTTTCAGTGATACTTGACTCTATTTTTTTCTCTCTTTCTATTATCTGGTACGTTTGATAAAGGTAACCTTCGGCACTTGCCGGAGTATTTAAAGTTTTTAGAGCAACAGTGAAGAACGTCTCATTATCAGGAAAATAACTGGCTGCTCTAGCCATAATATCGCAAAATAAAGCATACAATATAGGATACGTATTGAGTCTATTTCTTTCATCGACTTTTTTAAGTGACTTAATTAAGGAAGCAATATCCTCTTCTAAGGATATTATTTGTTCTTTTTTCGTATTAGGCATTTTATAGGAGAATGTATATCCTTGAGAGTTATAAATCTTGAGAATAACTCATTTTGAACACGAAGTGTGTTAGGACAGGACATATGTCATCCCCTTGGTTTATCATGGCAGGGTCCATGAGAAACAAAGGTGAAACATATGTACATTTACAAAGGAGAAATTTACCTTGATAAAC
>Ga0315275_10002680_pt1 | contig 16168 bp, 5 predicted proteins | sample YL17G03_0_MG_FD_205557 | JGI IMG/M metagenome (GOLD analysis project Ga0315275, IMG submission 205557) | Sediment microbial communities from Yellowstone Lake, YNP, Wyoming, USA - YL17G03_0 | ecosystem: Environmental > Aquatic > Freshwater > Lake > Sediment | place: USA: Wyoming | collected... | reverse complement strand
CTGACCTGCAGCTTGCCGGCCAGGGCTTTCAGATCTTTGGAGGAATAGCTCGTCTTTTTTTCAAACCCCAGCATTCCGACCGCGGTGTCGACTCTATCCGTGCTGAGGACCGTGATATGTTTCGCGTCCTTACGAAGCGCTGAGATCGTTAGAGTGGCCAGATTGTTCCGCCAGAGATCCAGTTCTTGATCTCTATTCATGTTCTCGAAGGGGAGGACGGACAGAGACGGCTTGCCGGTGGGGACGAATATCGGCTCTTCCCGGCGCAGACCGCGCCAGACGATGATCGCGCAGACCGCCAGGACAAAGATGCCAAAAACCGGCAGAAGGACTTTTTTCCTGAGCAAGGGCCGGGTGAGGTCGCTCAGCGCACTCGGCCTTTTCTGTGGCATCACTTTTTCTACGTTCGGGAATTTCTTTTCCAATTCACCAAGGGCGGCACACAGTTCCTGGGTGGTTTGATATCTCTTCTCCCTCGCTTTTTCCAGACACTTCAAGACGATCTTGGCGAGAGCTTCGGGCACCGGGAAGTTGAACTTCCGCGGGTCCGGGGGAGGGTCGCTCTTGTGCTTAAGGGCGATGCTCAGGGCGGAATCGCCGTCGAACGGCAACTTGCCCGTCACCATCTCGAAGAGCATGACACCCAGGGAGTAGATGTCCGACCGGGCATCGGCGCTCTTCCCATCCACCTGCTCGGGAGATATATATTCGGCCGTTCCGACCATGACGCGGCCGCCGGTGATTCCCTTTTCTTCGAGGCAGCGGGCCAGCCCAAAATCCATGATCCGGGCGTTCCCCTCCCGGTCGACCATGATGTTCCTGGGCTTGAGGTCGCGGTGGATGATCCCCAGTTTATGGGCCTCACCCAAACCCTCGCAGATCTGCCTTCCGAGGAAAACCGTCTGGGCGGGGCTCAGCCTCCCCATCATCCGGATGATGCTCTTGAGGTCTTCTCCGTGTACGTATTCCATGGTGATGTAGGGGATTCCCTGCTCCTCGTTGAGGTCGTGCATCCGGCAGACGTGCTTGTGTGTGATCTTGCGCGACAGCCGGAGCTCTTCGCGGAAGCGCTCGAGGGTTTTGGGCCTGGCGGCGAGTTCCGGTCGAATCAACTTGAGAGCGATCGTGTCTTGGATTTTTTTATCATAGACCTTGTAGACTTTTCCCATCCCGCCGCTGCCGAGCTCCTCGATGACTTCATACCGTCCGGCGAAAAGCTGCCCTCTCTCCAGGTCGGGGGGCGGGCCTTCGAAGGTTTCTGTCTGAGAGATTCGCGGCTCCCCAGACTGGGGAAGGGGAGAAGCGCAAAGGCCGCAAAACCGGCTGTTCGACGGGTTATCGGCCTGGCACTGGGGGCATCTCATGGTCGGCTAGCCCGATCTGCTTTGTGCCTAAAGGATAAACTCGACCCGGACAAATGTCAAATTTATTAGTTCTCGTCACGCCCCTTCTCCATCCAGCCCCAGTTGGGCTCAACAAAGAGATCAGACGAGGCCGGCAAGAAAGCGATCGGCCGATATGATGTGCACGCCCTTGACGAGCCGGTGGACTCCGGGCTTTCTGATTAACTGGTAAGCGAAGGGGATCTTTAGTTTCTCTTTGAAATAATGGAGGTCCGGAGATACATTTTCATCCGAGAGTTTTGTTTCCACAGCGAGCCATGGCTTCCGGTCGACGGTCACGAGGAAATCCACTTCTTTCTTGTCTACGTCTCTGAGGAAAGAGAGCTCCGCTTTGAGCCCGTCCCGATCGTAGAGAAAATGACAGAGCTTGAGCAGATGGCCGGCGACCAAGTTCTCAAAGCGCGCACCCGGGTCGGAGACTTCCGACCAGTCCCAAAGATAGAGTTTGGGCTCTTTTTTGATGGAACGGATCCAGCGATGAACAAAAGGACGGATCCGGAAATGGTAGTAGAACGACTCCAGGACTGTCACCCAGTTCGAAACAGCCTTGAAACCGACTTCCAGGTCTTCGCGGGCGGCGTTTGTCGAAAAAAGCGAGCCGACACGCTCGGGCAACATATCGCTCAGGAGTTTCATCCGCCCCAGATCTCGGACCTGTTCGATGCTCATAATGTCGTCCCGGAACATCCGTTCGATTTTTTCGTTGTGCCAGCGGCGGAGGAACCTCGCATTCTGCCGAAAAAGAGGTTCAGGGAATCCCCCGAACTCCAGAAGAGCATCGAATTCCGGCAGCGGAGCGGCTGGGGTGATCGGGATTTCATCGAAAACCTTGAGCGCGTTAGCTCGTCCCGTCATCTCCGCAAGGGAAAACGGATGAAGGCGGTAATAGTGATAACGTCCCTGCAAGGAATCCCCGGCCCGGCGGACGATATCCAGCCTGGCGCTGCCCGTCACGAGGAATCTGTACCTATTTTTGAGCTTGTCGTACTCGCCCTTGACCAGGTTTTTCCAGCCCCGCAGCTTGTGAATTTCGTCCAGGATGATCAGGTCGGCGTCGCCCGGCCAGCGGGCAGCTATGATCTCGCGCCGGTCAGTGCGGCTATCCCAATTGAAATAGGCGGGCGACTTGAATCGTTTCCCCAGGAGGTCGACGGCAAAAGTCGTCTTTCCGACCTGGCGGGCGCCGCCGATGAAGACCATTTTTTCGCTGAGGTCCTCATGCACGGCTTCCGTCAGATATCTGTCCCTGAGCATATCTTAATTATAGTCAGGTCCACGGCTGCTGTCAAGATTTTTTGCCTATAGGAAAATTTATTAGCTTATTATTTTGCCTATGGGAAAAATTGTTTGGTAATGTTATCCTATTTCGCTGGGCCAAGATACTTATCGAGGAAAGCCGTCACTTCTTTAATTCTTTCCAGCCGGGGGGGGCTGTGGTCGGTATCATAGAGTTTCCAGACTTTGTTTTCCGGCGGTGTCCCGAGGTATTCCCAGAGCAGGCTTTGACCCTCCTGCACTCGACGCATAAAATCATATCGGCCGTTGAGCATCAAGACCGGGATCTTGACGCGCGGCGCGAAATTGAACGGGTCGGCTTCCGGGGCCTGTTCATTGCACCAAGCCCCCGTCACAAACCCGCCGGCCTCCAGGATCGCGACCTTGATCCGCGGCTCCACGGCCAGCAGAACCGGCCCGACGACGCCGCCGGAACTCATTCCAAAGAAGGCCAGCTTTTCTTTGTCGATCTCTGGCCGTGTTTCCAGATAATCGATCGACCGGCCCAGGTCTTGAGACCACTTGAGATAATGATCTCTCAACAAATTCTTGTTACGGAAAGAAGCGAAGTCGAAGCCGTCACGCCTCTCATAAGCCGATAGATAAACGGGAACGAAGACGGCCCGTCCGCCGACAAGGAGGAAATCCAGAACCTCGGGCCCGAGGTTCTCGCTCGTCGGCGTCAGCCAGATCCCGGCGCCGGGGTAATAAATGACCGTCTCGAAGGGCGGGGCGCCTTTCTTGGGAAGGAAAAGATAGCCCGCCATCCGCTGGTTGTCGTAGGCGGTATTAAAAGTTATTTTCTCCCGGGTCCAGTTTTCCGGGGATTCATCCCGCCCCTCAACCTTGGGATCCAGGTCCGTTTTGTCATAAGCATAGAGTCTTCTGTAGATCTCAAAGGCTTGATCCGGGACGGGCTTTTCCTTGCTGTAATCCCTCTCATGTAAAGTGAAGGGCTCTCTGGCTTTCGAAGTTTTTTCTTCCGGCGAGGCGTCTCGAGCGCAGCGAAAGCCGTTCCCGGGAAGACGGTTAAAGGGGGACTTGACGAGCGGCACAATAGCCATGTAAGACGCTTCGTCCCAGGCGCCGCCCAAGATAAAACGCAAGCCCCTGCTTTCGTTCCAGCACCACTCCTTGACGTTGCCCACCATGTCATAGACACCGTACCGGCTCATTCCTTGAAAACTCCCCACGGGCGCCGGCCCTTTGCCGGCAATATTGCTCAGAGGAACATAGGATCCAATTTTCCCCACAGGATCTAAAGCCAGATCCCAGTGGTAGATCGTCGGCAGGTTTTTGCCCTTGAATTCGGCATAGGCGGCGGCTTCGTACCAGGAGACACCACTGACGGGATATTCGTCCTGTCCTTCCGGATAGGTCCCCAATTCCCATTGGGCGGGACCGGGCTGCCCCGTTCGATCACGGAATCCCTTCATCGCCTCTTCCCAAACCAGGACTTTCCCGTTTCTGAGGAATGGTTGCTTCCAGTATTCCGCTTTTGTATATCCGCCGCGGTCGATAAATTCCTTGAAGTCCTTGTTGGTCACTTCATATTTGTCCATCCAGCATCCATTGACGGTGATTGGGGCCTGCCCGTAGATATCGGACTCTTGACCAGGAATCCAGACCATTCCCTCGGGGACGGCGTCTGTTTTGCGCAATTCTAGACTTAACTGCTTGTTGGGAAGCGATAGGAGATTTCCGGTACGCTCGGCGAGCTCCTGGGTCGCATATCCCTGTTTTTCAATCTTCCAGCGGAGAAAACCGCGTGGGATTTTAATGTTTTCAATCGGCGTCCGTCCGAGACTCTCCCAATCACTTTTGGGGGCCTTGTATTCCTTCATGTATACGCTCGCTCCGGAGGGAGTCGAGACAATAGAAAGGCTGGCTGAGATCTGAGGCGATACTTCTTGAAAGATTGGATTTTTAGCAAGATATCTCTCCGCCTCCTGAGCAAGCTTGAAGGCGCTGAAATATTCTTCTTTTTCGGCGAGCTGGTTGATTTGCGGGAGGATTTCGTTGGTAGCCGATCGAATCTTAGCCTGACGGTTGAAAAACCAGACGGCAAGAAAGGCGACAGCGATAAGGGCTAGCGCCGCTGGGATCCCCAGCAGCGGGTTGCGCAGCCGCTTCAGAAATGACCTGAGGTTGAAGAACCCGGCTTCCTCGGCACGGCGAGCCTCAAGATACTTCCCGAGGTCAACGGCCATCTCCGCTGCCGAGGTATAGCGATCTTCCCTCTTCTTCTTCAGGGCCCGGTCGATAATCTTCTGCAGTTCGACCGGGACGTCTGGCTTCAACTGGCGAAGCGGTTTCGGCTCTGCCCCCACAATCGAGTGAAGAATGATCGACTCCCGGTCCCCGCGGAAGGGCAATTGGCCAGTCAACATCTCGTAGAGCACGACACCGAATGACCATATATCCGTCCGCTTATCCAGATCCTCGCCATGCGCCTGCTCAGGCGACATGTAGGCGATCGTGCCTATGGTTCGGGCCTCCTTGGTCAGCTGGCTCTCTCCTGCCACCTTGGCTAGGCCGAAGTCCATGATCTTCGCCTGTCCTTTTTCCGTTACCATGATGTTCGCGCTCTTGATGTCCCGGTGGATAATCCCGCTTTGGTGCGCCTCTTCCAGGCCCGAGGCGACCTGGACCGCAATGTCCACCACCGTATCGCTATCCATGGGTCCCTTGATGATCTTCTGGTGGAGGCTCTGGCCGGCCACATATTCCATCGCGATATAGGGTTGCCCCTCCACCTCCTCGACTTCGTGGATCGTGCAGATATTGGGGTGTGCCAAGGCTGCCGCCGACTGCGCCTCCCTGATGAACCGCTCCTTGGCTTCGGGATAGACGCCCAGTTCCGGCGGCAGAAACTTCAGGGCGACCGTCCGTTTGAGTTTTATATCCTCCGCTTTATAGACGACCCCCATCCCGCCCCGGCCGATCTCGCCGCTGATCTCGTACTTGCCGGCGAAGACCTTACCCTTGCTCAAGACCTTATAGCCGGTCTCGAGCGTCATCGTCTTGGTGAAAAGTACCTCGCCGCCGATTCCCAGCCTCGACCCGCACTCGGCGCAGAACTTGGACTGCTCCGAATTTTCAGCCTGACATTGAGGGCACTTTGTTCCCATGGCCTCTCCTTGCTCCCTGAACCACCTTATCCAATCTCACCCATGCGGTGATATCATCGTCAAAATCAAATTTTAAGACTTAAATCTTTTTGGCGACAACAGCAAAACTTCATCCTCCTCCTTCGAGCAAGCTATTTTTTAGCTGGGCCCAGGTACTTATTGAGGAAGGCCGTCACTTCCTTGATCCGCTCCAGTCGCGGCGGCGTGGAATCAGTTTCGTAGATCCTCTTGACCTTGTTTTCTGGCGGGGTTCCAAGAATCTTGAAGAACGGGTCCAGCCCGTCTTCCACACGATGGACAAAGTTATAGTGCCCGTTGAGCATCAGGACCGGTATCCTGACGCGCGGGGCATAATTGAACGGATCGGCTTCCGGAGCAAAATTACGGCTGTAGCCTCCGGGCACAAAACCCCCGGCTTCAAAGATCGCCACTCTGACCCTCGGCTCCAGGGCCAGGAGGATCGGGCCGATGATGCTGCCCTGGCTAACCCCGTAGTAGGCGAGCTTGTCTTTGTCGATCTCGGCCCGGGTATCCAGATAATCGACCGACCGGCCCAGGTCCTGCGACCAGCGGATGCAATGTTCCTTCCAAGAACCCCTTTTCGCGTTATTCTGGTTAAAGCCGTCTTGTCTTTCATAAGTCGACAGAAAGATAGGATAGAAAATAGCCCGGCCATCGACGAGAAGGAAATCCAGGTCCCCAGGCCCGAGATTCTCGCTGGAGTTCAAGAAAAATGCTCCGGCGCCCGGGGAGTAGATGACTGTCTCAAAGGGCGGGGCCCCCTTCTTGGGGAGAAAGAGATAGCCCATCATCCGCTGGTTGTCATAGGCGGCGTTGAACGAGATCTTTTCCCGGATCCAGTTCTCAGGAGATTCGTTTCGAATCTCGACCTTGGGAGCCAGGTCGGTTTTGTCATAGGAATAGAGTCCTCGATAGACCTCGAAGACGTGATCCTCGACCGGCTTTTCCCGTCCGTAATCCCGCTCGATCAAAGGGACGGGCTGTCTGGCCATGGCTGGTTCTTCCCCCGGCGCCGCGTTTTGAACGCAGCGAAATCCGTTATCGGGAGCGCGGTCGAACGGGGGCTTGGAGAACGGCACCATGGCCATGTAGGCCGCATCGTTCCAGCCCCCGCCCATGATGAAGCGATTGCCCCGGTTTTCGTTCCAACACCACTCTTTGACGTTGCCCACCATGTCATAAAGGCCGATCCGGTTCATCCCCGGAAAACTGCCGACAGGGGCCGGCCCTTTTCCGGGGATGTTGCTCAGAGGAATGAAGTATTGGACCGAGCTGTAAAAATCCGAAGCCGAAAGCCAGTGATAGACGGTCGGCAGGCTTTTGCCCCTGAACTCGGCATAGGCGGCGGCCTCATACCAGGAGACCCCGCCCACGGGGTAGTCGTCCTGCCCTTCAGGATATGTCCCCAGTTCCCAGCCGGCCGGGCCGGGATGCCCTGTTTGGTCGACAAATTCTTTCATCGCCTCTTCCCAGGCCAGGGATTTCCCGTTCTTGAGGAATGGCGGCTTCCAAAATTCGCGTTTTGCATAGCCACCGCGGTCGACAAACTCCTTGAATTTTTTGTTGGTCACTTCAAACTTATCGATCCAACAGGCATTCAACTCGATCTGGTCGGGTTGGCTCAAGGAATTTGCATATCCAGAAGGCCGGGCGGCTGGGAGCCAGACCGTGCCCTCCGGGACGGCGTTGATCTCGTACATCTGGTCCTCAATGGTTTTGTTGGGGATCTTCAACAGATCTTGCGTCAGCCAAGCGAACTCATCTGTCACAAAACCCGGTTTCTCGACCTTCCAGCGGAGAAAGCCCAGGGGCAATCGAACGTTCTCGATCGGCGTCAGGCCGAGACTCTCCCAATCACTTTTGGGGGCCTTGTATTCCTTCATGTATACGCTTGCGCCGGGAGGGGTCGTGACAATGGACAGGCTACCTGATGTTTTCCCCAGGGCTTCCTGGAAGATCGGATTCTTCGCGATGTATTTTTCCGCCTGAAGGGCGAGCATGAAGGCGCCGAAATACTCCTCTTTTTCGATGAGCGGATTGATCTGAGGGAGGATTTCGTTCGTGGCCCAGCGGATTTTAGCTTGCCGATCGAAATACCGGAAAACAAGAACAACGACGGCGATGAGGATAAGCGCCGCCGGGATTGCCACCAGAGGGTTGCGCAGCCGCTTCAGAAGTGACTTGAGGTTGAAGAACCCAGCCTCCTCGGCACGGCGGCTATCAAGATACTTCCCCAGGTCAACGGCCATATCGGCCGCTGAGGCATATCGGTCCTCCCGCCTTTTCTTCAAGGCCCGGTCGATGATCCTCTGCATCTCTATCGGAATGTCGGCTTTGAACTGTCGCAGCGGCCTCGGTTCCGCCCCGACGATCGAGTGGAGAACGATCGACTCCCGGTCCCCGCGGAATGGCATCTGCCCCGTCAGCATCTCGTAGAGAACCACGCCAAAAGACCAAAGGTCCGTACGATTATCCAGGTCTTCGCCCTGCGCCTGCTCCGGCGACATGTAGGCGATCGTGCCGATCGTCCGCGCCTCCTTGGTCAGCTGGCTCTCCCCTGCTATTTTGGCCAACCCGAAGTCCATGATCTTCGCCTGGCCCTTCTCGTTCACCATGATGTTGGCGCTCTTGATATCCCGGTGGATGATCCCCCGCTGGTGGGCCGCCTCCAAACCCGAGGCGACCTGGACCGCAAGGTCCACTGCCGCGTCGCTGTCCACGGGTCCTTTGGTCACTCTCTGCCTGAGGCTTTCCCCGCTGACGAACTCCATGGCGATGTACGGCTGCCCATCCATTTCCTCGACCTCGTGGATCGTGCAGATGTTTGGGTGGCTAAGCGCGGCCGCCGACTGGGCTTCCCGGATGAAGCGCTCTTTCGCCTCAGGATAGACGCTCAGCTCCGGGGGCAGGAACTTCAGCGCGACCGTGCGCTTGAGTTTGATGTCCTCCGCCTTGTAGACGACTCCCATCCCGCCCCGGCCGATCTCGCCGCTGATCACATACTTGTCGGCGAAGACCTTGCCCTTGCTCAAGACCTTGTAAGCGGTCCCGAGCGTCATCGTCTTGCTGAACAGAACTTCGCCCGGAGCAAAAAGCCTCGACCCGCACTCGCCGCAGAACTTGGACGGCTCCGAGTTCTCAGCCTGACATTGAGGGCACTTTATTCCCATGGCCCCGGCCTAAAAGCTGAACCGGACGCCCAGCCTGGCCGCGATCGGCGGGTATAGCGCGGACTTCATCCGGAACCGGCTGTCGGGAACATAACCGACGCTCTCGTCAAGCTGCCAGTCTTTAGAAAGGATCTGCTGCTCGGTGACTGTCAGGGTATAAAGGGTGCGCCAGGGCCAATACATGATCACCGTCGCGGTGTTGAAGATGTTGTCCACGTTGATGTTGAAGCCGAGCGAAGTCCTACCCAGCTGCAGGCTGTATTCCGCATACAGGTTGGCAAACCAGAGGAACGGCGTACGCCCCAGATTTCCGCGATTATAAGGCATGTAGGTGTCCATGCCGTCCCAATATTCCGTCGTCGGTGTGCCGCTCATCGCGTTGACAAGTGTGCCGACGGTCAGGCGGAAGGGAAAGGTGTAAGCGCCGTAGAGTTTGAAGACATGCGGCCGGTCCGTGGCCAGCGGCCCGTCGATCAGGTTGAGATCCTTGTCATATGAAAGGTACCAGGTATCGAAGTTCCGTTCGTAGTTCGGACTGTTCCTCCCATATCCCGTTCCCCCGGAGTACTGGGTCTCGTCCGAGCTGGCGAGCCCAGAGTAATTGCCCGTGAGCCGGCTCCAAGTGTAGGAGAAGCCGCCGACCCAGCCGTTGGAGAATCTCTTATCCAGACTGAGATTGAGGCCCCAGTATTCGCGCTTGGCCTTGGGGCAGGACGGATATCCGGGGTCGAATTTCCCGCCCTCCGTCGTCAGCCGGGAATAGCCGTAGCCGGGGTTCGACAGGTAGTAGGAAATGTCTCCCCCCGTGATAACTCCCACGTCCTCGACGGCATAGCGAAGGTGTTTCTGGACCAGACGCGCCGTCGCCGAGAGGTTCTCCATGAGCTTTTTCTCGACACCGAACGAGAATTCCCGCTGGCTCATCGGCTTCAGGCTGGGATCGACGGTGTCGAAGGAAACGGGCCGCCAGTCGATAATCGCCATGAGTGTCCCGGGATAGTATCCATCCTTCCCGATCTTGTCCCACTCGTAGCTGTCCAGCGTGTAAAAGGCGGACTTCCACCTCAATCCACCAAAACTGGTCGCCGCGGTGTAAAGCTTCATGACATCGTAGTAGAGCCCGTAGCTCCCGAAGATCTTGAGGTCGGCATCGCCGAAGACGTCTAACACGAACCCCAGGCGGGGGGCGAGCTTGTCACCGAACATGAACTCGATGGGTTTCGCCCCCTTGAGAGTTGGGTCGTCGGTATAGCTTGGGAGATACTCCCTCTCTGTCCGGAGGCCGAGATTTAGGGTGAGCCGGCCCTGGATCGTCCAGCTGTCCTGGAGGTAGAGCGCCCAGCGGTCGGAATGGACCTTGTAGAATTGGCCAACAGGACCGCTGGCTTCGTTCCCGGAAACTTGATAATAGCCATAGGCGCCCTGGCCGTAATTCTGTCCGTAGTAGATGAACGGGCGGCCCCAGACGAGGGAGATGTCTGGGTAGTCCGGGTACTTGTACCCGTTCCGCCAATCCTCGGACGTGCGCACCCACTGGGCCCCGAATTTCCAGGCGTGCTCGCCGGCGAAATTCAGGTAATAGGTCAGGTCGCCGTTGACATATGTTTTCCGGGCCAGCTCTTTTTCTGTCACGTTGAGCGAAGCGGAATACATGTTCGCCCAGCGCCTTGGCCGTAGGTATTGAGAAGGAACGTTCGGGAAGGCGGAGATGCCCGTCCCGCCGTGATAATAGCGCGGCTCGTTGGGCTGGACCAGCTGGTCGGTCAGATTATTATAAAAGGACCCTCCCCTGAAGCTCAACAGGAGATTATTTCCGAAAGTGAAGTCCACATAAGCCGCCGCGGTCCAGTAGGGCCAGCTATAGCCGTAGTCCGGCCAGACGTCGGCGGGGTCGCCGGTGCCGTCCCGCGGCGGAATATTTCCCTTGTATTTAAAGTAATTGCTTACGAAGCTCGCGCCCAGCCGCACAAACTTGAGAGGCTGGGCGGTCAGTTTCGCCTGGGAGTTCCAGGCGTAGGTACGTTGAGTGTAGTCGTCTTCGATGAGCGAGGGCTCGAACTTGACATGCCTTTTCGTAGCGTTGTACACGGGAAGCAGGGAGCCATAGAACCAGAGCCTATCTTTGATGATGAAGCCTCCGAGGCTGAACCCGGCTTCGTAGCGGTCGATCTTATCCTTGCCATTTAGGTCCTGGTAATTGACGTACTCGGCGATGCTTTCATCATAGAGGTTAAGACGGAGGCTGTCCCTTTCTTTTCCATTCAGCCGGGAACCGCTGAAGTAGCCGATGATATCCCCGTGGAACGCGTTCCCGCCCTGGCGGGTGATGACCTGGATGACGCCGCCCAGCGACCCGCCGAACTCGGCCTGATAGCCGCTGGCCTTGACCTGCACTTCATCCACGAACTCGAAGGCGACATCCTGGCCCCGAGTGCCGACGTAGATATTGGTGATGTCGGTGCCGTCGACATAGAACATGTTCTCGGCGCCCGAGGCCCCGTCCACCGAGATTCCCGCCAGCAGGCGCTCGTTTTGGACGCCAGGGACGGCGGAGACGAGCGTATCGAAGTTGCGCCCGCGCGGCAGGAGCTCGAACACTTCCTTGGTCATGGTCATGCCCTTGACCGTGCTCTTGACATCGACGAGGGGCGACTGGCCGATGACCGTCACCTGCTCCTCCAGGGCGCCGAGCGGCATGGCGACATTCAGTTTGACGCTTTGCTCGACCTCGACGATGATCCCTTCCCTCACGACCGTCTTGAACCCCTGGAGAACAAAGGTGACTTTGTAGATACCCGGCGTCAGGGCGAAAATGCGATAGACGCCGTTTTCATCCGAAATGGCCTCGGCCTTGCCGACGAGTTTCGGGCTGGTGGCTTCTACGTTAACGCCGGGCAGCGGCGTGCCCTGATCATCGGTGAGTGTGCCGAATATCTTGCCCGTAGGCACTTGGGCGGAGAGATACGCGCTGATGACCGCAAGTCCGGCAAGAGCGAGGCAAATTCGTGGAAGTCGTCCCATCTTCTTCCTCCTTAATTTGAAAGAAAGAATACGATCGCGGCCTGATTGAGAAAGGATAAAGGCAAGAATCCATGCATCGCCCGAAATTCGGTCTTTCGGGTCGAGGTCTATATCTTCTCTAGGACGCAGTTTTTTATCCTCCTCACCTGATAAAGCCAGGGGTTTTCTTTGTCAATACGCAACGGGAAAGCGTCCCTTTTTTTCCCTTTTTTGTCGTATATTTCCCTTTTGGACGTCCCCGACGGCCGCCCGTCTCGTCCCGGACCGGACCCCTATTGACTTGGCAACTTAGCAAACTTTATAATCGAATCGTCAAGTGGCCTTAGAAGTGGGGCCCTTATTACAGACCCATGAGTGAACGTCGCATTCTCGAGAGCTGGAAGGCCATAGCTGCCTACCTTGGCCGCTCCGCCAGGACCTGCCGGAAATGGGAGCACGAGCTCGGGCTGCCCATCCACCGACTCGCGGATTCGCCCAAGGCTCGTGTCTTCGCCTATGCCGACGAGCTTGACCGTTGGAAAGAGGAAAAGCTTAAGGCTGAAAGAAGCCGGGCGAAAACGGCCCGCGGCTTCAGAAAATACCTGCTCCTCCTGCTGCGTTTGCGCAGCCCATGGCTGGGGATTCCGGCCTTGCTCGTTTTTGTCGGAGCTGCCGTATCGGGCGTCTGGTATTTCGATCGGGAGTCCAAAATCCGCTGGGCGAATAACGTCGCGATTCCCGAAATCGAACGGCTTATGACAGTTACAGAATGGAATAAAATGGCAGATCTTGCTTTTAAGGCGGAGAAATATATTCCCAAGAGCCCAAGGCTCGCCCGGCTCATCCCCCAAGTGGTGGCGAATCTTTCCGTAGAAACAGACCCTCCTGGGGCGGACGTCTACATCAAGGATTACGACAGCAAAGGAGAGGATTGGCTGGATATGGGCAAATCGCCGGTCATCGGTTTCAGGCTGTCCCAGGGCTACAAGCACTGGAAAATCGAAAAGGCCGGATTCGAGACTGAGGAGGGTACTCTTTATGTCGATGTTAAGGAAGCCTGGAGGTTGAAAATAAGGACGTCAAAGGAGGGAGAGATCCCTTCGGGCATGGTTAGCGTGATGGGAGGCGATTTTAAGCCGAATATCACCGGATTATCTCAGCTCGAACCCGTGAAGCTGGGCGACTATTTCCTCGACAAATACGAGGTCACCAACAGACAATATAAAGAGTTTATCGACGGCGGCGGATATAAAAAGAAAGAGTATTGGAAGAATACTTTCATCAAAGACGGGCGGGTCATTCCCTGGGAAGAGGGAATAAGGGAACTTGTGGATAAGACGGGACGGCCCGGTCCCTCGACATGGCAGCTCGGCGACTATCCACCAGGGCAGGGTGACTATCCTGTCTCGGGAGTGAGTTGGTACGAGGCCTCCGCGTACGCCGAGTTTTCGGGAAAAAGGCTTCCCACGCTGTTCCATTGGAATAAGGCAGCGCTGGCTGACATTACCCGAACGTTCACGATTCCCTTCTGCAACCTTCAAGGTCGAGCGCTCGCCCCGGTCGGCAGTTTTAAAAGCCTCGGCCCTTTCGGCACTTATGATATGGCCGGAAACGTCAAAGAATGGTGCTGGAGCGAGGTCGAAGGAAAACGGCTGATTCTCGGCGGCGCCTGGAATGAAGCCCAGTATATGTTTGCCAGCCCTGATTATTATCCTCCCTTTTTCCGCGCCGAGAATTTTGGGTTTCGTTGCCTGAAGCCCAAGGCGGGAGAAACGGATCCGCCTGAAGCCTATGATCCGATAAAGGTCATACCGCCGCCTGATTTAAGCCAATGGAAGCCCTGCTCAGATGAGGTTTTTGAGATCATTAAGAATCTTTATAGTTATACAAAGACCGACCTTAATCCGAAGATTGAATCTCAACAGGAGTGGTCGGAAAATACGCTCCTGGAGAAAGTGTCATATGAAGATGTCAACGGCGAAGAAAGGATCATGGCCTATCTTTTCATTCCGCGGCGAGGCAGCCCGCCGTTCCAGACGATCATCTTCTGTCCGGGAGGCGGCGCTTGGCACCTCGACTCAATCTTCGAATACGGTACTATCAGGAACGGTGAGATCGAATTATTGTTCAATAGGAAGGGCCGAGCGTTCGTTATCCCCGTCTTGCCTGGCACCTTCGAGCGGCGGATCAGAGAATTGAATCCTGACGCCACTTACCTTAACAATTCTCAGCATATAAGGGATTTTTTGACCAGTATCTACCAGGATATGTCGAGATGCCTCGACTATCTCGAAACAAGGCCTGAATTCGACAATCAGAAGTTTGTCTTGCAAAGCTTGAGCTTCGGAGCCTGGATGAGCCCGCTCCTGGCGGCCCTCGAAAAGCGCTTCAGGGCCGCGATCATCCAGAGCGGGGGCCTGGGGAACTGGGCTTATTCACCCGCCCGGCACGCGACCGAAACGGACATGATCAATTTTGCTCCGCGCGTCAAGATTCCGGTGCTGATGCAAAACGGGCGATACGATTGCCAGAATCCCTTGGAACCGAACATCAGGCGCTTGTTTGATCTCCTCGGAACACCTGAAAAAGATAAGTCCTTATGCCTCTACGAGACGGGCCATTCCATCTGGCTCGTCAACGAATACAGAAAGGATATGTTGGATTTCCTGGATAAATACCTCGGCCCTGTAAAAGACACCGCCCACGAGGGCAAGGATGAAAAGGCGAGGTAAGAGCTCGCCGCACTGACGCGGAACTGACGACCTACGCGGCCGTTAGAGGAGCGAAAATCTCGACCCGCACTCGGCACAGAATGTGGACTGGTCCGCGTTCTTGACATCGGGGCAGACGATAGGATAAACGAGGGGGAGAGGAAGAGCATGAACCTCCATCCCATCGACTTGACGATCATCTTCGTCTATCTCGCGCTCATGGCCATGATTGGGTTCATCATCAAGAACCGCGCCACCAAGAAGATCGAGTCCTATTTCCTGGCCGACCGCAACGTCCCCTGGTGGATGCTGGGACTCGCCGGCTGTTCGAGCTATATCGACATCGGCGGTACGATGTCCATGGTCGGGGCGCTCTTCTACCTCGGCCTCAAGTCCCTCTGGGCAACCCACATCTTCTGGGGCTGGTTCATCATCTGCTTCTATATGGCCTTCCAGGCCAAGTACATCCGGCGCTCCGGAGTCATGACCTTCGCCGAGTGGAACGAGACCCGCTTTGGGGCGACTCGCGATGCCGAGGCAGCCCGGGTGTCGGCGGCCGTCTTCCTTCTCGTCCTGATGATCTTTAACCTGATGTTCATCGCCGTCGGCACGGGAAAATTCGCCGAGGAGTTTCTGCCCTTCAACCGGTGGGAGTCGACCCTGATTGTCTTCGCGGTCGTCGGCATCTATGTCATCCTGGGCGGGTTTTTCGGCGTCATCCTGACCGACATTTTCCAAACTGCGCTTATCGCGGTCGGAGCGGTCGTCCTCACTGTCCTGGTTTTTCGGGCGGGCCCTCCCGACGCGTTCCTGGCACAAAAGGATGCCGCCTGGGGATCGCTCGCTCCGACCTGGCATCTTTGGCCGTCCTTCATGCAGACAACGGCTCCGAGCTACCAGCATTTCTTTCCCTTCGGCCCGATCCTCATGGCCGGGTTCTACTGGTTGATCTTCCGGGTGCTGGCCGGACCGAACGTCTGGGACTTCCAGTTTTTCCTGACGACACGCTCGCCGCGCGACGCTTCTCTCGCCGGCGGCCTGTGGACGGTGGGCTATACGCTGCGCTGGATTCTCGGCTGCGCCTTCATGGTCCTGGGAATCCTCTACCTGGGAACTGAGGCGGGTTTCGACGCCGAGAAGATCATGCCGCTCGTCCTCAAGAAGCTGCCGCTCGGGATGCGCGGGCTGTTCATGGCCGTCCTGCTGGCGGCGCTCATGTCCACGATCAGCGCCATGGTCAACGTCACGAGCTCAGTCGTGACCAACGACTTCATCAAGCGCTATGTGCGGCGGCCGTTCACCCAGAAGCAACTCGTCCGGCTGGGACAGTTCGCTTCGGTCGTCGCCCTGCTCATTGGTTTCGCCTTCAGCCTGTCGTTTACCCACATCGTCACCGCCTGGGAGACGATGGTCTTCGTCTGGGTCACGGTCATCCTGGTGCCGGCGACTCTGCGCTG
>Ga0315275_10002679_pt1 | contig 16169 bp, 13 predicted proteins | sample YL17G03_0_MG_FD_205557 | JGI IMG/M metagenome (GOLD analysis project Ga0315275, IMG submission 205557) | Sediment microbial communities from Yellowstone Lake, YNP, Wyoming, USA - YL17G03_0 | ecosystem: Environmental > Aquatic > Freshwater > Lake > Sediment | place: USA: Wyoming | collected... | reverse complement strand
CTGTGGGACAGGATGAAATCGCAAGGCCGCATCGCCGCCGACTCGTTCCCGGAAGATTGGAGGTATTTCACGCTGACTTTCCCCGTAGCCCGGTATAAGAATCTGTCCTGGGATGGCATGCTCCAAGAGATGGACGCCTGTGACCGGAGATTCTACTCCCTGCCGCGGATCCTGCACCGAATATGGAGCAGCCTCTGGCGAAGGCGCGGGCCCCTGTTCGTAGCAGTGAGTAATCTTTCCTTCCGGCACAACCTTCGCACGGCGCGTGGTCTTCACAGGGAAGCGGACGCATCACGAGGTCAACCGCTCGATTTTCCAGCGCGCGCAGAATCTTCGGGAGGGACAACAAGCGCAGAGAAAGCCCCCGGGGCTCCTGAGGAACCGGGGGCGGACGCTGGAAAACCGATCTAGGCCGTGATGCGCCTGACGTTCTCCGCTTTCGGGCCTTTCGGGCCCTGGGTCACGTCGAACTCGACTGCTTCACCTTCCGCGAGCGTCTTGAAGCCTTCGCCCTGGATGCTGCTGTGATGGACGAAGCAGTCCGCGCCGCCTTCCTGTTCAATGAAACCAAAACCCTTCTGATCATTGAACCACTTCACTTTGCCTTTTGCCACAGATCAACTCCTTCTTGCCCGGCATCCTGACCTATCGGTTCCTCGCCGGTGATTCCAACAGAGCCGACAATTGGGCCGCCACTCGGCGCGCCCTGCCCTCGTGCCCCGCAGGGCCGATCTCCACGGCATCTAATCAGATTATTATACGATAATCTTTGGGGCCGCCAAGAACCAATTCTGCCCGTGGCTGCAGTGGACCACCGATTTTTCACAGCAGCCTTTGTGAAGGGCGGAGCAAGACCGCTGCGCGTGTGGTGGTCCGGAGATTTTGATGGTGCCTTTTTCATGCCCCGACAGACCCTAACCCTTGTTTCCACAATCTATTATGATATCTTGCGTTGCCGCCTATTCAAGATTTTCTCCGAGGAAGCCCAGGCTTTGGCACGCGGGCCCGTGGTCATCGTAAGCCCATGCCGCGACTCCTGTTGCGAGTCGGCCGAGTTTTGCAGCAGTACGCCCAATGAGGATTTCGGCACGGGCTTGCCCTTGACAGTTCCGGAGGTCCTTCCTACACTCCCGCGCCGGCGAACGTGGGCAAACAAGGAGTTGGCCATGCCTCGCAAACGCAAACGTGCGGATGAACCGAAACTCCAACAGGACACTCCCGGCGAGGTGAAGCCGGAGGCCGGTGCTCCCAAGGCGGGCAAGGCCGGCAAGGGCGAGACCCGACCGGCGGGGGCCAAGAGCCCTGCGGGCCGGGGCCGCAAGTACGCCGAACGCGAATCCGCCAAACCAAAGGATCGCGACGTGGACGAGAAAGAAGACCTCTACGACAAGGACGAAGAAGAGGAAATCGAAGACGAGGACGAACACGAGGATGAGGACGAAGAAGAGAACGAAGAAGAGGAAGCCGACGACGAGGAAATCGAAGACGAGGACGAAGAGGACGAGGATTGGGACGACGAAGTGTGAAGGGCGGAGCAAAACCGCGGCGGGTGGCGGGGCGGAGTAAGAGTGCGGCACCCCAGGATAACGCCTATCTCTCAAATGGCAATCGCCTTAGCCTGCCACGACCGCACAAGGCACCCGGGACCGGCCGCCGGCCTTGCTTCTGCCTCCGCGGCCGTGTCGAGCGGCGGCGGAACAGGCGGATGCCTTCGGTGTCGTTGTAGGTCATGAACAGGGCCCCGTCGGAGGCGAAGCGGTCGAAGAGGCGCTCGATCACGCGTTCTTCGCCCGGCCACGGGAAGGCGAAGACCACGTCGAAGTCGTCGATCTCCAGCCCCAGCGGCTCGTACGGATCGGGGCCGCCGACGGCCAGCCATTCAAACTCGTCGACCCCCTCGGCGATCTTCTGGCCGCCGTACGGCACGAGGTTGCCGCGGCAAAAGTCGACCTTCAGATGGTGGTGGCGGGCCAACCGGATCGAGAGGTCCACCAGGTCGGCCTCGAACTCGATGCCGCAGGCCTCGAACCCGACCATGGCGGCCAAACAGGCGATCACGCCGGCGCCGCTACCCCATTCGCAGAATCGCGGGCCGGACGCCAGGTGCTCGTCGGCCACGTGACGAAGGGCCCCGTAGACGAGGGCGTAATCGCTCGGGACGAACGCCGGGATCGGCGTCGCCAGCCGGGATTCGACGAAGGCGTCGATCCGCGATCGGGCGTCGGCGATGAACCGGGCCACCTCCGGCGGAACCGGCGGCAGGGTGTCGGGCAACTTCAGTCGGACCAGCGGCATGATGCCATCTTACCACAGAGTCGCCGCCGCGCGCGCCGCGATCCGTGCGGCGAAAGCCCTGGGGGTGACGGCCTTCTCCGGCAGCCGCAACCCTCCACTATGCTTGCCCGCGATAGGCGGCAACGACCGTACGCTCCCCTTTAACACCGTCAAATCCTGCCCCCGCTACCAACATTCGCGGTTGCGAAAAGCGCGACCGTGGGGTTATATGAGACGCCCGCCTCAGCCTTGGCGGACGTCTCGCGGTTTCGGCCAATATCTACGCGGCTTTGCCACACTTGCAGCATCGGGCGATTGTCTCCCCGCGCCTACATAGACATCGCCCACGCCCCATAAGACCGCCCCCGCGCCGCCCCGCCGCCGAGAAGTCTCTTTATGCCTTGCTCCGGTTCGAGGGTACGTAAGTGATTGACGCATCTCAAGTTCTATCGAAGAGCGGCCGATATCTCCGGTATGGGGACCCTGGGGAGGGAGAGCGCCATGCCGACGATCCGCGAAACGCTGGACTTGGAGGATTTGGTCATCACGGTGTACGCCGCTCTGGACGATGCCCTGGCGGAAGCCGACCTCGTCACGCGGGACGGCAAGTTGGTCCCACGTCCCGGCCCGGCCCCGGAGGTGGACGACCGCGAGGTCCTCTGCCTGACGGTCCTCCAGGAACTGTTGGGGTTCGAGTCGGATCACGGGTTTTACCAGTGGTTCGAGTCCAACGCGGTCCTGCGGCAACTGTTCCCCCGGCGGCTCACGCGGCCCAACTGGGCCGACCGCCGGGCGCTCCTGACGCCCCTCCTCGAGCGCTTGTCCGAAGCGTTCTGCGCCCTGGACGGGGAGGAATCGCCCCCCTTTTCATCATCGACTCGCATCCGGTCGACGTCTGCCGCCCGGTCCGGGCCGGCCACAAGGAGCGTCTCGGCGGACTCGCCCAACGCGGCTATTGCGCGTCGCTGAAACGCTGGTTCCACGGGGTCCGCGAGCACCTGGTGTTCACGCCGGGCGGCCGGATTGCCTTCGTCCTGCAGGTGCCGGGCAACCGCCACGACGTGCAGGGCCTCTACGGTCTCTTGAAGACGACCTTCCACGGGCATCTGCTGGGCGACAACGCCTACTGGCCGAAGGCGACCAAGCGCGAGGCGCTGGCACGCCACGGGATCACCGTGACGGCGGCCACACGCTCGAACTGGAAGGCGCGGAACACCGCAGAGGACAAGGCGCTGCTTAAACGGTGGCGTGGCAAGGTGGAGCGCCGCATCGGCCTTCTGGATAGACAGTTTCACGCCGGGCGGACGCTCTGCCGCAGCCGCCGACACTACGAGGCGCGCCGCTGGGCCAAGGTGTTGTCGCATGACCTGTCCCGTCATCTGAATCGCAAACTCCGTCGGCCTGCCGAGTCCGTGGCGCACTTCTGGCTGGCCGCCTGAACCGGAGCAAGGCATTATACATCACAAACCGTGGCGAGGCAGACGCCTTGTGCGTGGGAGGCCGAAGGAGTCCCTGCACCCGCGTCAAGCGGAGGCCCGCGGGGGGCGCAACAAGCGAAACCGGAGTGGATATTGACATGGCCGCGCGGTAACATGGCCGCCCAGGGGTCGACTCAGGAGCCCTGCCCAGACCCATTGAACCCGTCTGAAAGGAGCGACACCCATGACAATCGAGGAACGCCTGGCGAACCTGGAGCGGGAACTGGCCCGCGCCAAGCGCCACAACCGGTGGCTGCTGGCCGCCGTGGGCTTGGCGGCGGGGGTCTTCGGCGTGGTCTGGATCGGCGCGGCGGCCGGGTGCAACGGGCACGCCCCCGCGGGCGGAGTCGCGACCGTCATACGCGCAGGCCAGTTTGTCCTTCAGGACGGGAACGGCAAGACCCGCGCCACGCTGGCCTTGACCGATATCGGGCCGGCGCTCTGCCTGACCGACGAGACGGGTAATCCCCGCGCCGTGCTGACCGTGTTCAAGGCCGGGCCGCGGCTGAACCTGTTCGACGAGAAGGGCAAGGATTGCGTCAGACTGGGCGCGAACAAGGACGGGCCGATGCTGGCCCTGACCGACGAGACGGGCACCCCCCGCGCCGCGCTGGGCGTGGGCAAGTACGGGTCGGTGCTGGGCCTGTTCGACGCGGACGGCAAGGTCCGCGCCGGGCTGAATGCGCTTCAGGCCGGGCCGGGGCTGGACCTGCTCGACGAGAACGGCAAACCCCGCGCCACCCTTGGGGTGACCAAGAGCGGGCCGGTGCTGCGCCTGGTCGACGAGAACGGCAAGGCGATCTGGCAGGCCCCATGAAGGGCGCCTGTTGCCAGGAGGCCGAGAACCAAGTAGTCTGAGGCTAACGGGACAGCCGCCGACGGGCGGCCAAGCGGTCGGGCCGTGAGGCGACGGGTTTCTTTCCTTTCGGCATCGCTTCACGGCCGACCGGCCCGCAACCGAAAGGAAAGCCATGTCGACCGACTCGAAGCGTGAGGCGGCTGCGCTGCGCAAGGTCGCAAAAGTCCTACGGGCATGGGGGGAGTTGTACGGCGCCGATTCGCCGGAGGCCCGAGAGGCCGCCCTAAGCGCGCCGGAGGGCCGCGAAGTTGCGCGAACCGCCCTTGACCTGGCGACGCGCCACTTCCGCACCATCATGGCGGCGAGCAACCGATGGGGTTGCGACAAGTCGGCAAGGCTGGCCGTGCATTTGCTCCAAGAATTCACCGCCGAACGGGGACGCACGGATCTGGGGAAGTACTGGTACCGGTGCCACGCATTCACGCAGCGGCGTCAGCCGGGCGAGATGGCGCTGCCCGACCAACTGGACGACTGGGCCGACAAGTTTGAGAAGGCCGAGGACGTTTCCGAAAGCGGCGGCGGCCACGGCGCGGACGCTCCAGGCGGCCGATGGCGGCTGCGTGCCGTTGTCCGTCCACGACTCGAAGTCGTCGGCGAAGATCACGGCGGGGTCTTTGGCGATGCCCTGGCCGTTGGGGTACTTGGCTGCGAGCCCCTTAAAGGGTGAGCCCTGCGCGGCGAAGGCCGGGGGTGCGCAGGCCAGCACAAGCGCCACCAGCGCGGCCACGGACGCTCGCCTGCGAGGCGTTCCTGCCATCGGTTTCATGCCTATCCCCTTCTTTTCCCACGGGGAACCGGTCCCTGGCCGTGCGTGACAGCAGCACCCCCGCGGCGAACAGCTCGCCTCAGCGGGGGATGTTCCTGACCTTGCCGTAGAGCACCCAGATCCGCGTCCCAGCGCCGTCCTTGTTGAAGCAGCGGCCTGTGTAGAGGATGTCCATGCAGTCGTCGCCGTTGAGGTCGCCTATGCTGAGCCGCGTGACCGCGCCGCGGCGGGCGGCGAGCCCGTCGGGGCTCGCCTACTCCGGCCCGTACACCGAGGCCGTGCTCGTGGGCAACTTCGGCGTCCGCCTGCAGAAGCCCATCCAGTGGGATTCCGCGGCCATGAAAGCCACCAACACCCCCGAAGCCGATCCGCTCATCCGCAAGGCCTATCGCGACAAGTTTGGCATTTGAGGCGGGGGTCGGGGTCCAATTGAGGGCAAGGGACGCTTCTCTGTCTTGGGGAGAGCTCGGTGCAGGCTGATGGCCGGGCCTCCCTGCCTGAGATATACTGGGTACGGCGGGCCAAGAGATAAAGGCAAACACGGGCTATCTCGACGGCGAGGTCTTTCTCGCGAAGCTGCATAACTCAGGATTGAGGCGAGGAACAAGCTCAAGGCCAGATGGAGCATCTTGAGCAACACGCAAGACGGCCAGTTTCACTCGACTTCACGTGAGATCATGCGCAATATGGCGGAATACGATGCGTTGGAACCGGCGGAAAACCCCGGATGAAGGAGAAGGCCTATGCCCGGAACTCGCGCGATGCTTGTGTTGCTGCTTGCGGCAGCAAGCAGTGGGCCGGTTGCTTGCCAACCTGCTTCCAGGCCCGCCGAGGCTTCCGCGTCCGCCCCACAGGGGGCCTACGGTCGCGTCGAACTGATCCGGGATACCTGGGGCGTCGCCCACGTCTTCGCCGAGACCGACGAGGGTGCGATGTACGGCCTGGGGTACGCCTGCGCGGAGGACCGTGCCTTCCAGATGCACTACAGCCTGCGGATCATCCAAGGCCGGCTGGCCGAGGTCGTGGGCGACCGCCCTTCGGCCCGGCGCGATGAGTCGGCCGTCTTCAGCGACCGCAAGATGCGGACCTTCGGCTTCTATCGCGCCGCCAAGGCCGCGGCCGAGGGACTCGACGCCGACGCCAAGGCCATGCTCATGGCCTACTGCGATGGCGTCAACGATTCCATCGCCGCCCACCGCGACACGCTGCATCCGCTCTTCGATAAACTTGGCCTGAAACCCGAGCCCTGGACGCCGGCCGACTGCATTGCCAGCTTCTGGCACCTCGGGCAGTTCTTCGCCACGGACGGCACGCGCGAGCTGATCCACTATCGCAACGTCGTGAGCGGAGGGGCCAGCCGCCCGGCGGTCGGGCGGGACGGCCGGCCCATGACGCCGCCGACGCCGGGCCCGGCGTGGGTGGATGACGGGTCCTCCGTGGTGCTTCGCTCCGACGTCAGCGACGACTGGCTTAAGCGGGTGAACGATTTCCTCCGTCTGAAGGGCCTCTCGCCGGTCAGCCGGCCGGCGAGCGGCCCGGCTAGGCCGAAGTTCAGCCACGCCTGGGTCGTCGGCGGGAAGAAGACCACCACCGGCTCGGCCGTGCTGGTCAGCGACCCGCAAACGCCCATCCGCTACCCATCCATCTGGCAGGAGTTCCATGTCTGCGGCAAGACCTTCAACGCCCGCGGCGTGGGCGTGCCGGGCAGCCCGGGGCTGCTGATCGGCTGGAACGAGAACGTCGCCTGGGGCGCCAGTGCCCTTGGGGCCGACCAGGCCGACCTGTTCCGCCTGCGGACCGACGCAGACCACCCGGACCAGTACTTCCTGGACGGGAAATGGCGCGACATGTCGGTCCGCCGCGAGACCATCGTCGTCAAGGACGGCCAGCCGACCGAACTGGTCGTGCGAGAGACGGTCTTCGGACCGGTCGTCACGCAGTTCGCCTTCGCGGTCGCCGGCGACCCGCCGGTAGCGCTGAAGCGCGTCCCGGTCTGCTCGAACGACGGCGGCACGTTCCGGGCTATGCTGGCCATGATGCGGGCCAAGGACGCGGACGGCTTCGCCCGCGCGATTTCGACCTGGCAGTTCCCCAGCATCAATCTGGTTTTCGGCGACAAGAAGGGCGACATCGGCTACTGGCTGCTGGCTGCCATTCCCGTCCGCTCGGGCCAGGATGCCCAACAGGGCGCCGCGGCCCTGGACGGCACGCGGTCGGAGATGGACTGGCAGGGCTTCGTCCCGCACGATCTGCTGCCGCACGTCATCAACCCCTCCCGCGGCTGGATCGCCAGTGCCAACCACAGGGCGATCGGCTCGTTCTACCCGATGCCGCTGGGGCTGAGCACCGGCTCTGCCGGGCACACGGTCCGGTCGTGGCGGCTGTACGAGCGGCTGGCTGCCCGCGAGCGGTTCGAGCCGAACGATGTGCTGGACATCCATTTCGACACGGTTAGCCCTGCACGGCGCGAGATCGTACATGCCGGCCTGCACCTCCGCGACGTCCTGAAGCGGGAACTGTCGGCCGACGCGACCAACGCCCTCCAGCGCCTGGACGGCTGGTACGCCCGCGGGGCCAAGTCAGACCTGAACCAGGATGGCGCCGAACTGGCCGGCGAGATCAACACGTTTTTCCGCTTCATGTCCACCCCGCTGGCCGGCAAGTACGGCGGCGGAGAGAGCGGCCTGAGCCGCTTCCTGCGGGACCTCCAGTCCCGCATCGCCCGCGACGCCAAGGCCGACCTCTCGCGCGAGGAGCAGCAGTTCATCGACCAGGCCTTGGCTGGGGCGTGGCAGTCGGCCCTGAACCGCTATGGCGACGACCCGGCCCGATGGAACGTCCGAGCCCGCTCGGCCGTCACGACGCGGCTGATCGGCTTGTTCGACAGCCTGGACGGCTTCGGCTCGCTAGACGCGCAGGCGGACCTGGCCGTGCCCGCACTGACCTGCGTAGACGGCGGCACGATCAAGTCCCAGGCCGCCCAATCGTATACGCAGTACGTCCCCCTCCACGACGTCAACTCGGCCCGCAGCCTCCTGCCGCCCGGCCACTCGGAGCTGCCCGACAACCCGCTGAAGACGAGCACTGTCGAGTTGTGGCAGAAAGGCGAGCTGCACCCAGCCCCGCTGAGCCGCCAGGCCGTGGAGAGGATCGCCTCCAGCCACCGCACGCTGGGGCCGGAGCAGGCAATGACAACGACGACGGCCCGTATCCCGGAATCAGGCGACGCGGCCGTGGTTTCGGCAAAGCTGGCGCCGCCGGCCGGCCACGTCCTTCACGGCATGGGGCAATGGGAGGCTTACAACACGAAGCTCCTTCAGGCCCTGCCCCCCGAGGTGCGCCCGGCCGCCGAGCTGCTTTTCATCAACATCGGCGAACGGAGGGACGGAGGACGACAAAGGAATTAGCAAAAGCCAGGTGCCCCATGATCACCCGCATCGTCTTCGTCTCACTCGTGCCGCTCATCGGCCTGGTGCCCTTGCCGGCGCTGGCGGCCGACGGATTTATCACCACGACGTTCGGCACCGCCCCCCACTGTGAGCATCCTGGCACCATGACCCTGGAGGGCGGTGTGCTCCGGTTCAACCTGCTCGCGCTCCCGGCCGGCGTCCGGGTCCAGCGCGCGATGCTGACTGCCCCGATGGCCAATGTGCACGGCCAGTGCCGCGCCACCCATGTCGTGCCTGTGGGCGTCGAGGGCGCCAAGCCCCTGACGACCCGTCCGCCGGAGCACAACTGCCTGGATGCCACCGCCGTCGTCGCGGCCTGGGTCGCCAAGCCCGACACGAACAAGGGCCTGAGAATCGAGGACGCCGGCCACGCCGATCTCAAGCAGGCCGTCCTCGAAGTGAGTTACGTTGGCGCGGTGGCCAAGCCCGGTTCGGGGGTCGCGGACCTGAAGGCCGTCCACAGCAGCGGCCAGACGTTCCTTACCTGGAAGGAGCCCGAGGACGTCGTCGGCGAAGACGCCCCGACCTGGGAGCGGTTCGAGAAGGCCGTCCTGGAGGCCCGGGCCCGGCGGCGCGTCGTCTATCGCGTCTACTCGAGCGACAAGCCCATTGCCCTGGAGAACCTGGGCGCGGCCTGGCTCGTCCGCGAAGTCCCCGAGGCCACGAGTGGCTGGTATATCCTGGCCGTCAAGAACACCGAACACCCGGGGCCGGGCCGCAAGAGCGGTTCGCCCCTGAGGCACGGCAATCTGGTCCTCGACGACATCGTGGTGCGGTATCGCTTGGCCGACGAGGCGCCGCCGGTGCCGCGCGCCACAGGGCTGGCCGTGATCACCGCCGCCGCGCCGGGCAAACGGTACTACGCCGTCGCGGTGGCCGTGGACGGCAAGGAGGCCGTGGCGGCTCTGCGCGAAGGCCAGAACACCGCCGGGCCCGTCAACGAGGGACCCGCCAGGTTCCCCGCCATCATCAAGCAGCGGACTCACGAGGTCGACCCGCGTCACACCGGTCAGTCCCCCGTGGACCTGTACGTCTGCTGGCTGGAACCGCCGCTGGTCCAGTTCCCACGGGCGGTGGAGATCGGCATACCGCGGTGGGCCGATCTGCCGCCGGGCTCTCCAGACAGCCGCCGGGGCCTTTACGTGAACCTGGCCACCTACGGCACCACCGCGACCGAGATCGGCGACTCCGGCTGGCATGCTGCGCGACAATACGTCCGCGGGGCGGTCACCCTGTCGCTGGCCGAAGAGGGGACGCTGTGGGCGGGCCAGCACGAGTGCATTGGTACCCTGAGGGGCTATGGGGACGGCGTTGTCTGGAACTACGAGCAGCGCCGGGCCCTGGCCGCCACGGCGTGGGCGATCGAGAAGCCCGACTTCTTCGTCGATCCAGAGCGTGTCTATGTCTGGGGCCAGTCCGCCGGTTTCTGTCTGCGGTACGGCGACCTGTTTGCCGTTGTCATGTCCGACGGCCACAACACCTATCGCAACAGCCGCGAGGGCCGCAAGCATATGTGGCGGTGGGGCCGCGACGGCACCGGCAAGAACTGGGCCGGCGAGAACCATCTGGACTACCTCGATCTCGCGAGATTCGTGCGGGAGAATCCGAGGATCGAGCTCCCGCTGCATGTCATCGCCCCCGCGTACGGTGCCTTCCCCGACCACACGCTCGGCGACTTCGGCTTCAAGCCTTGGCAGGAATTCCTGACCGCCATGATGGAGACGAAGCGGGCCTTCTGCGCCACGTGGATGGACAACGGATTCGGCGACACGGCGCCCTTCGTCAAGGAGATGGTGCCGCAGATCCGGCTGCACCAGTCGTTGCCGGCCTTCACGCGATGCTCCCTCGATGCCCGGCCCGTGTGCGACGACCCCAAGGGGGAGTACCGGCCCGGCAAGTACGACCAGGACTTCCAGCGGCACGCCGACAAGGTCGGGGGCATCAACCTCTGGCAGCGGTGGGCCCCGGCGGGAATCGTGGACGAACTGGATCGCTGGGCCATCACGGTCTGGCTGGCCACGCCGGGCAAGGACGGCCGGGGCGGTAGCCCTCAGGACTCCGCGACGACCGACCTCACCCCCCGGCGATGCCAGAAGTTCAAGGTCCGCCCCGGCGACAAGACCGCGTGGACCGCGACCGCCACCGATGGCAAGGTCCTTCAGTCCGGGACCGCCCAGGCCGACGCCAATGGCCTCGTCACCGTCCCCGGCCTGAAGATGGGCCGGGAGAAGATCCGGGTCGACATCCGAAAACTCTAGCACGAGTGACGCAGCTATCACACCCCGATACAATATTCGCATTCTCTGTACGTTGTCCCTCCCGAAAATCACATCCGCGCCGAAACGGAGCAGGTGGCGGGCTTTGCTGGCATTGATCTTTGACAACGGGGTGGCGGGTGTGCTCGTGAAGCCCAGCGTAAAGGCGTGACGAAGGCTTCAAGGCTGGGGCTGTGCGTCCCGAAAACTCCGTCTGGGGTGTGCAGGATGAGTGACGAGTGTCAGCGGGTGTGATCTGCGACAACCAGACGAAGGGCGCAAAGATCGGTAGACCAGCACACCCGCCCCGAACCGGCGAGGATCGAGCGCGACAGGGCCGAAGCCGAGCGGCAGCGGCTCAACCTCCAGGGGGCCGAGCAACTCAAGGCGGAACAGGCCCGAGCGGCGATGCTCAAGGCCGAGCAGCCCAAGGCTGAAGCCGAGAAGCAGCGGCTCGCGCGGGATCAGGCCGGAGTTCAGCGGCGGCAACTGGATTAGCGCAAGGCCGACGCCGAACGCCAGAAGGCCGCACAGCAACAGGCCGAGGCGGCGCGGCGGAGGGCGACTCAACAGCAGGCCGACCGCCGGAGAGCCGAAGCCGAGAGGGCCAGGGCCCTGGCCCAGGAACCGAACGAGGGCCGTGGCAAGGCCGAGGCCCGGCCAACGGCCGTTGACACGCCGTGCCCGCGCCGTTGTCACCCTTGGCCCCCGTGAATACACGGGGGGACGCCGCTGCGCCTCGGCCGCATCGGCTCACGGCCCGTCGCCCAGCGAGAAGAAGCAGAAGTTCATCGAGCCGACGTAAAGGCGGCCGTCGGAGATCGCGGGGGAGGCCATGACCCGCGCATCCGTATTGAAGGCTTCATGAGACGTGTCGTAGCTCCATATCTTCGCACCTGTCCGGGCCTCGACGCCGTAGATGTTCCCGTCGTTCGAGCCGAAGTAGACCCGCCCGCCCGCCACGGCGGGCGACGAGACGACCGCGTCCTGGGTCGCGAACGACCAGCGGACCTCGCCCGTCGCCGCGTCGACGCAGTAGACCCGCCCGTCGCGGCAGCCGAAGTAGGCGGCCCCGTCGGCCAGGGCCACGGTCGTCAGGACCGCATCCGGCACGTCGCGCTGCCAGAGCGTTCTCCCGTCGGCGGCGAGGCACACGACGGCGCCCCGCGGCTGGGCGTGGCTCGCCTCGAAGGTGCCGTTGCCGAGGCCGAAGCAGACGCGCTCGCCGTCGGTCGAGGGGCTCCCGCTCACGCCCAGCGGCGCGGCCCGCTTCCACCGCAGCGCGCCGCTCTGGGGGTCGAGAGCGTAGAACGCGGGCGATCCGTAGACGCTTCCGAAGAAGACGCCCCCGTCGGTTACCGACGGGGACATATCGACGTGCACGCCCTCGTAGCGCCAGACGAGGCGGCCGTCGCGCGGGTCGACGCAGTAGACGCCGTCCTCGCCCGCGGCGAGGTAAAGCCTCCCACCGAAGAGCGTCGGGCTGAACTCGATGTGGCTCGTCGTCGGCAGCTCCCACACGGGCTTGCCCGTGTCCGCGTCGAGGCAATAGAGTCTGGCGTCCTTGGCCGTGTGCAGCCCCTCGCCCAGGTACACGCGGCCATCGGCCACGACGGGCGAGGCGAAAATCTCGAACGCCGCCTTGAACTCCCAGATCCCGAGGCCCGTCCGCGCATCGAGGCAGTAGAGCCTGTGGTTGTCGGAGCCGACGTACACGCGCCCTGCGACCACGGCGGCCGACGCACCGAAGGGCGCGCGGCTCAGGCCGTCGCGGAACGTCCAAGCCTTGCGCCCTTCCTTCGGGCCGCGCGCGCCTCGCAGACCGCCCGTCCGGGCAGCGTCTGCCATGAACGTCGACCACAAGTCATCAGGCCCGCTCGACGCCGGAGGCAGGTCTGCCGCGTCCGTTGCGGGCCGCACGAAGACGAACCCCAGCCCTCCACCCACGCTGGCCAGAAGCAAGAGGCCGGCGCCAAGGACTATGAGACGCGGCCGGCGGAATCCCCGTGCCCGTAGGAGCGCCGTGAGCGCCCGTCCCCCGTACCATGCAAGAGCGCCCCCCAGCCCCAGCGCCAGCAGGCCGCCGAGAAGATAGGGCAGCAGGGCAAGGAGCACTTGCCCGGGGCTGAACCGGACGGGCACCACGGCCTGGGCCTCGGCGGTGCAACCCAGCAGCGCGACCATCGCCCCCGCCGCCCTCAGATGGCCGCGCCCCATCGCGTGCACCCCTACTGCGCGTCGTGAAACAGCACTTCCGCCGGCACAGGCTCCATCACGTGCGCGTCGCTCGACCAGTAGAGCCTGAGGCCCGCCTTGCCGGTGGGCGTCTTCACCTGGCCTCCCTTGTAGTCGATCTCGACGTCGTGCAGCCCCTTCTTGACATTGAGCGGCGGGCTGAAGTCGATCCGGAAGAGCGTCTCGCCGTTCCATCCGCGCTGGTCGGCGTAGAGAAGCTGCTTATCGTTTTTCGGCGATATGATTGTGACGGCCTCGCCGGCGGGCGGCGTGATCCGCACGACCGCCCGGTTGTCGCCGTCGGTCTTGACGTAGAAGCGGTATTGCCCGTCGCGGAAGAGGTAGACCTTCCCCCGGAGCCGCACGAGGAACTGGCCGGTCGCCCCGTCGGGGATGATCTCGTCCTTTTCCCAGTACGGCCGCCACGGGTCGGGGAACCGCTCGTTGCCTCGGAACCCGAAATCGGCCGCGCGGAGGACCTTGGCGGCCACCGGCGCCTGCTGGGCCGGATCGCTGAAGTACCCCGCGCGGAGGCCGGGTCGGAGGGCGCGCGGCACGAGGCGGGCATAGGGACTCCCGGCGGTCGCCCGCGCCGCCTCGGCGCGGACGTCGGGATCGGCGTCGTCGGTCACGGGACGCAGCGGGGCCGTCTCGCCCAGGTCCGCCAGGGCCGAGGCCGCCGCCAGGCGCGCGTCGCCCTCCTTCGAGGCGAGGCCCGCCTTCAGGAGATCGACGACCTCCGAACGCGCGAGGCGCCGGCGTGGGCCGCCGCCCTGGGCTTCGCCAAGGAGGCGGTCGCCGTTGGACCGGTGGAAATCCCGCGCGGCCTCGGCACGGTACGCCTCGCTCTTGCGGCGGTAGGCGGCCGCCGGGGCTGCCTGCCCCGCCGCCTCGAGCTCCTCGGCCACGGCCGCATAGTAGGGCACGCAGACGCGCTGCTCATAATAGGCCGTCAGGCGCCGCAGGAACGAGGCGTCGCCCAGGAGGCCGGTCCGCTCCAGGATCCAGGCCTTGCGGCGGAAGAAGAAGTTGCCCATCTCGTCGAACTCGGGTGACATCTGGTCTTCGACATACGTGCGCACGCGAAACTCCAGGGCCTGGCGCTGGGCGCCCGAGAGGTCCGCCTTCGCCAGGAGGTCCGCCACCGCCCGTTTCTGGTAATGGACGATGTTCCAGTAGCGCCGGTCGGTCCGCGTCTCCACCAACTGGTGCTGGGCGCCGGAGGGATTTCCATAGAGGCGGTCCATCTCGCGGTACACGCCGTCCATCTGCGGGTCGTAAGGCGCGCCGGACCAGGGCACGTGGATCGCCAGGATCAGGTCCATCGTCGAGCGGCGGTAGAAGAGGGCCTCCTCGTGGCGTCCGAGTTCCTCGAGGCGCTGAACGTCCTTGAGCATGTTGGTGCGCAGGGCCTCGGCCCGCGGTGCAGCCAGGGCCACAACGAGGACCGCCGTGGCCGCGCCGAGGAGATGCACGACCCGGACTCGGCGCGAAGAGGTCATGGCTTCACCTCCCCGGCGGTGCCGCTCCACTGGACCTCCAGGAGCGCCGTGGCCCCCGCGGCCACCTTCGGGTCGGCGTGCTGCGCGAGGCGCTGGAGGGCCCGCCTGCGCTCGGCCGTGTGCCGCACGATCTCGTCCTCCCAGATCCGCAGCCGCGCCAGGGGCGACGCGCGCAAGTGGGCGAAGAGGGGGCCCAGCTTCTCCTCGAGGCCAGTGTGCCTGCGGACTTGGTTCCAGAAGGCGGCGTCCTCGCGGAGGTTCTGGATCGCCTGCTTGACCGCCTCCGCCACGAAGTTGCGGAGGAACCCCTCCGGCGTGATCTTCGGCACCTGCGGCGCCAGTTCCTCGAGGATCGGGATGGCCGCCTCGTCGCCGATCGTCTCCAGCGCCTCGACGTGGCGGATGAAGACCGTGCTCGGCTGGACCTCCTTCGGGCCGTGGACGTCGGCGAGCGACCCGGCGGCCATGGCCCGGAGTCCGTCGGCGATGACGGAAACCGCCGCCTTGTGCCGCGCGCCGCCGAGCTGCATGCAGATCTGGCTGCGGACCGCGAGGTCCTTCTCGGCCTTGAGGGTGGCGACCAGCGCGTCGAGGGCGGCGGGGGTGCGAATTTCGCCGAGCCGCTCGACGGCGAGCAGCCGCGGCGCGAGCGGTCCCGGCGCGCCGGCGAGTTGGGCCAGGGCCGGCACGGCCGCATCGCCCAGGGCGACGAGCCTCTGCGAGGCCTCGTGTTCTGCCGCGGCGTCCGGCCCCGCGAGAACCTTCACGAGCCGCGCGGCCTCCGGGTTCGGCCCGGCGGCGCGTGTTTGCCCGCAGAGACCCGCGAGGGCCAGCGCGGCGCCGACAAAGCACATGCCGATCCTAGATGCCAAGGCAAGACCTCCTCCGGGACGCCCCCCAAGGTAGAACACCGCCGCTCCCCGATGGGTCGCGGCTAAACGCGCGCGGGGGGCGTCGGCTGACTCATCCCCAGTTCCTGGCACTGGTGGGCCATCTCGGCCCATCCGAAGCCGCGCGGAGGACCTTGGCGGCCAGCACGCCGCCGACAACCGACAACGTCTTCCGGTTCATTCGCTCGTGTCCTTTCGTTTGCTCTCCCATTGCGCGATCAGCATTCGGTCACTTCTGCAACAACTCCGCCATGGCCCAGCCCAGCGCGTTGCCGACCTCCATGTAGGTCTCGGCATTGCGGTTGTAGTGATAGCCTTGGTTTTTCGGGGAGACGTCGGCCTCTCTCCAGAAATCCCGGGACTCCACGCACTTCACGTTGCCGGCAAACTCCGGGTGCTTCTTGGCATCGTTCATCGCAAGCTGCGCTTCGGCGATCTGCAGCCCGAAGCTCGTGCGCCCG
>Ga0315275_10002678_pt1 | contig 16171 bp, 14 predicted proteins | sample YL17G03_0_MG_FD_205557 | JGI IMG/M metagenome (GOLD analysis project Ga0315275, IMG submission 205557) | Sediment microbial communities from Yellowstone Lake, YNP, Wyoming, USA - YL17G03_0 | ecosystem: Environmental > Aquatic > Freshwater > Lake > Sediment | place: USA: Wyoming | collected... | reverse complement strand
GAAGAAATCGAACGTTTTTCTGGCCAGCGGGCAGCCCAAGGCGGAAAAGATCCTGGGCGATCTGAAGAGCGCCGGTTGCGAGTATCACGGGACCGTCAAGGTCAAACATCCCCTCGAAGTCCTCGTCCGCGAAATCGGCCTGGACGCGCTGCGGGCCAAGATCCGGCGTCCCTTGACGAACCTGAAAGTCGCCTGCTATTACGGCTGCCAGCTCGTTCGCCCCTTCACGGACGTCGACGACGCGGATTACCCGATGATCCTGGACGACCTGATGACCGCGGCCGGTGCGACACCCGTCGATTTCGCGGCCAAGACGCGGTGCTGCGGCGGCTCCCTGACCGGGACCATCGAGGAAGTGGGTCTGCGGCTGAATTACATCCTGCTCAAGGAAGCGAAGCGGAGGGGCGCGGACTGCATCGTCACCATCTGCCCGCTCTGCCAATTCAACCTGGAAATCACCCAGCGCAAGATCGTCCGCCGATTCAAGGAGGATCTGACTCTGCCCATCCTCTTCTTCAGCCAGGTCCTGGGGCTGGCCCTGGGCCTCTCAGAGAAAACCCTTGGGTTCTCCCGTTCGATCATCCCCCTCGACGCCTTCCGGGCCAAGCTCGGGAACGGAGGAGCGAAATGAAAGCCAACGGACGCACCCGGATCGGGGTCTTTGTCTGCCATTGCGGGACCAACATCGCCGGCAAGATAGACGTGGCCGAGGTCGTCGCCTTCGCCGCCAAGCTGGACGACGTCGTGGTGGCCCGGGAGTACAAGTTCATGTGCTCCGATCCCGGCCAGGAGCTGATCAAACAGAGCATCCGGGACCAGGGCTTGAACCGGATCGTCGTCGCCTCCTGCTCGCCGCTCATGCACGAGCCGACCTTCCGGAGTGCGGTCGCCGAGGGCGGCCTGAATCCCTTCTACTTCCAGATGTCGAACATCCGCGAGCAGGTTTCCTGGGTCACCCTTAAGCCGAACGAGGCGACCAGCAAAGCCAAGGCCCTGATCTCCGCGGCCGTCCGTCGCGTCGCCCTGCATGACGCTCTGACCAAAACCGAGGTCCCCGTCCGCCCCGAGGTCCTGATCGTGGGCGGCGGGATCGCCGGCATCCAGGCGGCTCTCGTTTACGCCAAGTCGGGTAAGAAAGTCTATCTCGTCGAACGGGAACCGTCCATCGGCGGCCACATGGCCCAACTCGACAAGACCTTCCCGACCTTGGACTGCTCGGCCTGCATCCTGACGCCCAAGATGAGCGAAGTGGGGAAACACCCCAATATCGAGCTCCTGACCTGGAGCGAGGTCGAGGAGGTCACCGGCTTCATCGGCAGCTTCAAGGCCAAGATCCGGTCCAAGGCCCGCTACGTGGACATCGACAAATGCAACGGCTGCGGGGCCTGTTGGGAGAACTGCCCGACGACGATCACACCGGCGGAGCGGGTCATCCGCAAGGGCAAAATGGTCATCAAACGCGTGTCCAAGGAAGCACGCCCGGCATGAGGCCGCCCCGGCCCGCGCCCCGCCCGAGGAGAAAATCATGACCGAAGAACGAGTTTCGGAAATCGTGGCCAAATATCAAGGGGATGCCGGTTCGGTCATCGCCGTCCTTCAAGACGTCCAGGAGGAATTCCATTATCTCCCGTCGCCGGCCCTCCGCCGGATTTCCCGCGAAATGGCCGTTCCCCTCAGCCGCATCTTAAGCCTGGCCACCTTCTATCGGGCCTTCAGCCTCAAGCCCCGCGGCCGCCATATCGTCACGGTCTGTCAAGGGACGGCCTGCCATGTGCGCGGAGGTCCGAAGATCCTGGAAGAGTTCCAACGAAAGCTCGGCCTCAAATCCGGCGATACGACGAAAGACAACATGTTCACCCTGGAAACCGTCGCCTGTCTCGGGTGTTGCGCCATCGGGCCGGTCGTCGTCGTCGACGGCGAATATCACGCCCAAACGACGATCGGAAAAGTCGAAACCATTCTCAAACAGTACGCCCGCCGGTGAGGCCATCATGAACGCGCCCCTTAAAATTCAAACCATCCACGGGTTGGAGGACGTCCTCTCCGCCGCGGCGCGGAAGCGCGAGGCGGACGCCCGGCCGGTGCTGACCGTCTCGTCCGGGACATGCGGACAGGCCCGCGGCTCGCTTAAAGTCATTGATGCTCTGGGCGACGCCCTGACCAAGGCCGGTCTTCGCGAAGAGGTGAACGTCCGCATCACCGGGTGCCATGGGTTTTGCGAAGCGGAACCGAACATCATCGTCCATCCCCACGACCTCTTCTACCAAAAAGTGGGCCCCCAAGACGCCGAGAGCATCATCGGAGAGACGATCCGAAAAAACACGGTGATCGAGAACCTGCTCTACAAGAATCCGGCGACGGGGAAAACCGTCCGTCGGGAGGACGACATCCCTTTCTATAACAAACAGAAGCGGATCGTCCTCGGAGAAAACGCGCTGATCAACCCGACCAAGATTGAAGATTATTTCGCCATCGGCGGCTATGGATCCCTGGTCCGGGCTCTTTCCGCCATGGCCCCCGACGCCGTCATTGCCGAGATCAGCCTCTCCGGGCTGCGCGGACGGGGCGGCGCGGGCTTCCCGACGGGCCTGAAATGGCAGCTCGTCCGAAACGCCGCGAGCACGAATGGTGGAGCCAAATACGTCATCTGCAACGCCGACGAAGGCGATCCGGGCGCCTACATGGACCGGAGCATCCTGGAGGGCAACCCTCATCGGGTTCTCGAAGGCCTCATGATCGGCGCCTATGCCATGGGAGCGAACACCGGCTATGTCTACGTCCGCAATGAGTACCCGCTCGCCGTCAAGCATGTGACCATGGCCGTCGAGGAGCTGCGCCGGCGCGGCCTGCTGGGCGAGAACATCCTCGGCACGGGATTCCATTTCGACCTCCAGATCAAACGCGGCGCGGGCGCCTTCGTCTGCGGCGAAGAAACGGCGCTCTTGGCCTCGATCGAGGGCCGGATCGGCGAACCGCGGCCGCGGCCTCCCTATCCTGCGCAAAGCGGGGCTTGGGGAAAACCGACCTGCATCAACAACGTCGAAACCTGGGCCAACGTTCCGTCGATCATCCGCCGGGGCGCGAAATGGTTCGCCGGCATCGGCACCGAAACAAGCAAGGGCACCAAGGTTTTCTCGCTGGTCGGCAAGATCACCAACACCGGCTTGGTCGAAGTCCCCATGGGCATGACCATGCGGGAGATCATTGAGGACGTCGGCGGAGGGATCCCCGGCGGGAAGACCTTCAAAGCCGTCCAAATGGGTGGCCCATCGGGCGGGTGCATCCCCAAGGAAAAGATCGATCTCCCCATCGACTACGAGAGTTTGTCCCAAGCCGGCTCGATGATGGGCTCGGGGGGCATGGTCATCATGGATGAGGACACCTGCATGGTCGACGTCGCCCGCTACTTCCTGTCCTTCATTCAGGACGAATCGTGCGGCAAATGCACGCCCTGCCGGGAAGGCACCAAGGCCATGCTCGAAATCCTGACCCGGATCACCCAGGGGCAGGGCGTTGAAAGCGACATCGCGCTGCTCGAACAGCTGGCTCCCGCCATCAAGGAGACCGCTCTCTGTGGACTGGGCAAGACGGCGCCCAACCCGGTCCTGACGACCCTCCGCTATTTTCGGTCCGAATACGAGGCCCACATCCGGGACAAGAAATGCCCGGCCCATGCCTGCCGTCCGTTGAACGTCTACACCATCGACCCGGTCGCCTGTCTGGAAAAAGGCCACGGCTGCGGCCAATGCCTGCGTAACTGCGCCTCCGAGGCGATCGCCGGCCAAAAGAACAAGTCCCACGTCATCGACCCGGCCAAGTGCACGAAATGCGGCGTCTGCGTCGACGTCTGCCGCTTCGGCGCCGTCCGGGTCCATTGAGGAGACGCGCCATGGCCAACCTGACCATCGACGGACGACCGATCGAAATCGAGGACGGCGCGACGATCCTCCAGGCGGCCCGCCAAGCGGGATTGACGATCCCCACTCTCTGCCACCATCCGGTGCTCGAACCGTACGCCGCCTGCCGCGTTTGCATGGTGGAGGCCTCTTTCAAGGGAAAAAACGAACTGGTTACGGCCTGCAACACGGTCGCCCAGTCCGGGATGGAGATTTTGACGTCTTCCGAACGGGCCCTTAAAGCGCGCCGCCTGAACGTGGAGATGCTCCTGGCCCGGGCCCCGGCCGCCGAACCGGTCCGCCGCCTGGCCGAGGAGCTGGGCATCGACCACCCGCGCTTCCCGGTCGGCGATCCGGAGGAGAAGTGCATCCTCTGCGGCCTGTGCGTCCGGGCCTGCGAACAAATCGTCGGGGCCTCGGCCATCAGCTTCCTCGACCGGGGCACGGAACGCGTCGTCTCGACCCCCTTCGGCGAAGAATCCGAAGCCTGCATCGGCTGCACCGCCTGCGCCTACTTCTGCCCGACCGGCGCGATCACCGTCGAGGACGCCCATGGCCGCACCGTCCTCCACGACGAGATGGTCCTCGGCCCGGCCACCGCCATCCGCGTCCCCAGCCGCCAGGCCGTGCCCATGGTCCCCTTCATCGACAAAGAGGCCTGCATCCACTTCAAGACCGGAGCCTGCCAAGTCTGTGCCAAGGTCTGCGACCGGGGGGCCGTCGACTACGCCCAGGAGGACAAGGTCCGCGAGGTCGAGGTCGGCTCGATCATCTTGGCCACCGGGTTCGAGACCTTCGACCCCCGCCGCATTCCGGCCTACGGCTACGGCCGGTACCCGAACATCCTCACGGCGATGGAATTCGAACGCCTGGTCAACGCGTCCGGCCCGACCGGAGGGAAAGTCCTCCTGGCCGACGGCGGGGAACCCCGGGCGGTGGGGATCATCCACTGCGTCGGGTCGCGCGACGAGAATTACCATGAGTACTGTTCGCGCGTCTGCTGCATGTACTCGCTCAAGTTCGCCCACCTCCTGAAGGAGAAGACCAAGGCGGCCATCTATGACTTCTACATCGACATGCGATGCTTCGGGAAAGGCTACGAGGAGTTCTACCACCGCCTGCTCAAGGAGGGGACGCACTTCATCCGGGGTCGCGTCTCGGAAATCACGCCCCTGGCCCTGACCGAAAAAGAGGAAGGGAAACTCATCATCCGGGTCGAGGACACCCTCCTCGGCGCCGTCCGGCGGATCCCCGTCGACATGGCCATCCTGGCCGTCGGCCTGGAGCCCGGACTGGACCATAACCGGCTGGCGAAGACCTTCAACATCTCCTGCAGCCAGGACACCTTCTTCCTCGAACGGCACCCCAAGCTGGCCCCGGTCGCCTCGTTCTCGGACGGCATCTTCCTGGCCGGGACGTGCCAGGGCCCGAAAGACATCCCCGACACCGTGGCCCAGGCCGGGGCCGCGGCGGCGGAAGCCCTGGCCCTGGCCGATCTGGGCCATGTGGAGCTCGAACCGATCACCGCCGTCATCGACGACACCCTGTGCTCCGGCTGCCGCATCTGCATCGGCCTCTGCCCCTTCACGGCCATCGCCCTGGACAAGGAGAAGGGGATTTCCGTGGTCAACGACGCCCTGTGCAAGGGCTGCGGCACCTGTGTGGCCGCCTGCCCGAGCGGCGCCTCGTACCAGAAGCATTTCCGCGACGAGCAGATCTTCGCCGAGATCGAAGGGCTCCTGCAGCCGGAAACCTGAAGGAGAATCAGCCATGAATCCTGAGCCGTTCGAGCCCCGCCTGGTCGGGTTCCTCTGCAACTGGTGCTCCTATACCGGGGCGGACCTGGCCGGGACCGCCCGCCTGGCCTACGCCCCAAACGTCCGGATCATCCGGGTCATGTGCAGCGGACGGGTCGATCCGCAGTTCGTGCTGAAGGCCTTCAAGGAAGGCGCGGACGGCGTCCTCATCTCCGGCTGCCATCCCGGGGACTGCCACTACCAAGAGGGCAACTACAAGGCCCTCCGGCGGCACCGGCTCCTCCTCCGCGTTCTCGAGCAGTTCGGCATCGAGAAGGAGCGCTTCCGCCTGGAGTGGGTGTCCGCCTCGGAAGGCCCGAAATTCCAGCAGGTCTGCAATGATTTCACCGCCCAGGTCCGTAAGCTGGGCCCCTTGAACCTGGACGGAAACGGAGGAGGCCGCCATGCCTGAGGGCAAGCCGAAAGTCGCCTTCTATTGGTGCTCGTCCTGCGGCGGGTGCGAGGAATCCGTGGTCGACCTGGCCGAGGATATCCTCGCGGTGACGGCGGCCGTGGATATCGTCTTTTGGCCGGTCGCCCTCGATTTCAAGAAGAAGGACCTCGAAGCCCTCCCGGACAAGTCGATCGCCGTGGCCTTCATCAACGGGGCGATCCGCATGTCGGAACAGGAGGAGATGGCTCATCTCCTGCGCCGGAAAGCCGGCCTCGTCGTGGCCCACGGCGCCTGCGCCCATCTCGGCGGCATCCCCGGCCTGGCCAACTTCTGGGACAAGTCCGCCATCTTCCGGACGGTCTATCACGACACCGTGTCGACGGATAATCCCGCCGGCACCGAACCGCAAACGGAATCGATCGTCGACGGCAAAACCCTGACCCTGCCCGAATTCTGGGACACCGTCCGTCCCCTGGACGCCATCATTGACGTCGATTATTACCTGCCCGGCTGCGCTCCGCACCGCGACCTTATCATCAAGGCCGTGACCGCCATCCTGGAGGGCAAACTGCCGCCCAAGGGCTCGGTCCTGGCCCCCAACACGTCCTGCTGCGATGAATGCTCGCGCAACGAGACCAAACCCGAAAAAATGAGCATCAAAGAGATCAAGCGGCCCTGGGAAGTGATCATCGATCCCCAGACCTGCTTCCTGGCCCAGGGCCTGATCTGCATGGGCCCGGCCACTCGCGGCGGGTGCGGCGAGCGGTGCATCGAGGGCAACATGCCCTGCCGCGGCTGCATGGGCCCGACCGACCAGGTCTTCGACCAGGGCGCGAAGTTCCTCTCGGCCTTCGCCTCGATCCTCGACTCCAACGATGAGAAGGAGATCGAGCGCCTCGTCGGCTCGATCGTCGACCCGGCCGGGACGTTCTATCGATTCAGCCTGCCTTCGTCCCTGCTCGGACGGAAGCGCAAGGAGGCCCGGCCATGACCCAGCACATCACCATCGATCCCATCACCCGGCTGGAAGGACACGGAAAGATCGAGATCTTCCTGGACGACCGGGGCGACGTCGAGCGGGCCATTCTCCAGGTGCCCGAGCTGCGCGGCTTCGAACAGTTCGCCGTGGGGCGCCCGGTCGAGGAGATGCCCCGCATCACGCCCCGCATCTGCGGCGTCTGCCCAACCGCCCACCACATGGCCGCGACCAAAGCCGTCGACGCCGTCTTCGGCGTCTCGCCCACGGCCACCGCCCGCAAGCTCCGCGAGCTTATCTACAATGCCTTCTTCTTCGAGGACCACATCCTCCATTTCTTCTTCCTGGGCGGGCCGGACTTCGTCGTCGGGCCCCAAGCCCCGGCCGCCGAGCGCAACATTCTGGGCGTCCTGGCCAAGGTCGGCCTCGACGTGGGCCGCCGGGTCATCCGCATCCGCGAAGACGCCCGGGGGATCATGGCCTATCTCTGCGGCAAAGCCATCCATCCCGTCTGCGGTCTCCCGGGAGGGGTGGCCAAGGGCTTGGACGAGGAACACCGGGTCAAGTTCCTGGGAACGGCCCGCGAGGCCGTCGAATTCGCCGAATTCGCCCTGGGCGTCTTCGACGACGTCGTCCTCAAGAACAAGTCCTACGTGGACATCGTCGTCGGGGACGCCTACACGATTAAAACGTACTACATGGGCCTGGTCGACGCGAAAAACCGGGTCGAATTCTACGACGGGGACCTGCGGGTCGTCGACCCGGAGGGCCGCGAATTCGCCAAGTTCAAGCCGGCCGAGTACCTCGACCACATCGCCGAGCACGTCGAACCCTGGACGTACGTCAAATTCCCGTTCCTGAAAAAAGTCGGCTGGAAGGGGTTCCGGGAGGGGCGCGACAGCGGCGTCTACCGCGTCGCGCCGCTGGCCCGCCTCAACGCCGCGGACGGCATGCAGACGCCGCGCGCCCAGGTGCATTACGACCGCATGTACGCGGTCCTGGGCGGGAAGCCGGTCCACCACACGCTGGCCTTCCATTGGGCCCGTCTGATCGAAGCGCTTCAAGCCGCCGAGAGGATGGTCGAACTGCTCGAGGACCCGGCCATTACGGGGACGGACCTCCGGAACCTCCCCACGGCAATTCAGGGCGAAGGGATGGGGATCGTCGAGGCTCCGCGGGGCGTCCTCATCCACCATTATTCCGTGGACGAGAAGGCCCTCGTGACCAAAGCCAACCTGATCGTAGCCACAATCGCGAACGCGGCGGCCATCAACATGTCCATCGAGAAGGCAGCCAAGGCCTACATCAAGGGCGGGCAGATTTCGGAGGGGCTTCTCAACATGGCCGAGATGGCCTTCCGGCCCTACGACCCGTGCCACGGCTGCGGAACCCACGCCTGGCCGGGCGGCCTCCCCACGGTCGTGCTCATCCGCGACCATACGGGCGCGGCCGTGCGGACCCTGCGCAATTAAAGGGCCCGCGGATTCTTTGATATAATAGCGGCCGGCAGGAGATGGCGGAGCCAAGATGAAGAGCTTCCGGTTGTCGTTGCGGACGAAGCTCGTTCTCAGCTTCCTGGCGATCATCGCCCTGGGCGGACTGCTGTCGCTCGTCATCGGCTCCCGCCTGATCCGGGACACCCTCGTCTCCCAGGCCCAGGCCAAGGTTCGGCACGACCTGTCCGCCGCCTGGATGGTGTTCAACGAGAAGCTCAACGACATCCAGGAGATCGTCCGCCTGACCGCCGCCCGGGAGGGTGTTCGGGATTTGCTGGCTACGCGCCGCATCGACATCCTTTCCCGTTACCTCAACCGCGTTCGGACCGAGAACGGCCTGGACGTCTTGACCCTCCTCGACGCGCAAGGGCGCGTTCTTCTACGGACGCGCGCGCCCGGACGCTCCGGAACGGACCTCTCCTCGGATCCCATGGTCCGCCTGGCGCTTGGGCGCCGCACGGTCGCCGCTCCCCAGATCATCTCACGCCGGGAGCTGCTGAACGAGGGCGAGGACCTGGCCGAGCGGGCCCGCATGGCCCCCATCCCGACCCCCCGAGCCGCGCCGCAAGCGGTGAGCGAGGAGACCAGCGGCATGATGCTCGAGGCCGCGGCGCCGATCCTGAACGAAAGCGCCGCCCCCCTGGGAGTCTTGATCGGGGGCATTCTCCTCAACCGCAACTACGAAATCGTCGACCGAATTAAAGGGATCGTTTTCAAAGACGAACGGTATAAAGGGCGGGAGACGGGCACCTCGACCATCTTCCAGAACAATCTGCGCATCTCGACCAACGTCAAAAACGAGCGGGGCGAACGGGCCGTCGGCACGCTCCTTTCGGCCGAAGTCAGGGCGGCCGTGCTCGACAACGGGCAGCCCTGGGTCGCCCCGGCCTTCGTCGTCAATGACTGGTACCTGACCGCTTACGAACCGATCCGCGACATCGAGCGCCGGATCATCGGTATCCTCTATGTCGGCACGCTGGAACGGCCCTATCTCGATATCGCTCACGATGTCGTCCTCACCTTCGCCGGAATCGCCGCCCTGTGCACCATTTTCCTCCTCGTCATCCTCTATTTTTCGACGACGCGCATCATCCGCCCCCTACGGCGCATGGCCGCGGCGGCGCGCCGGGTCGCGGGGGGAGACCTGACCCAGAAGGTCGAGGCCGGCACCCGCGATGAGGTTGGCGCGTTGGCCCACTCGTTCAACGAAATGACCTTCCACCTGCGCGAGGCCAACGAAAAGCTCGTCGAGTGGGGGAAAACCCTGGAACGCAAGGTGGACGAGAGGACGCGCGAGCTCTCCGAGATCCAGGCCCACCTCATCCAGGCGGAAAAATTGGCTTCCATCGGCAAGCTGGCGGCCGGGATCGCCCACGAGATCAACAATCCGCTGGGCGGCATCCTGATCTACAGCCATATTCTCCTCGAGGACGCCCCGGAGGGTGATCCGCACCGCGAGAACATCAAGAAGATCGTCAAGGAGACGACGCGCTGCAAAGACATCGTCAAGGGGCTTCTCGATTTCGCCCGCCCGCGCGAGCCGGTTCGCGCGCCCATGGACGTCCGCGATCTCCTGGACAAGTGCCTGGCCCTGACCGAGAGGCAGGCGCTGTTCCAGAACATCCGCGTGGAACGGGTTTTTGCGTTGAACCTTCCCCCCGTCGTCGGCGACGGCGACCAGCTCCAGCAGGTTTTCATGAACATCGTCTTCAACGCCGCCGAGGCCATGGAGGGGAACGGAACACTGACGCTCCGGGCGTCGTTCGACCGGGAGCGGGACGAGGTCTCCGTCGCCGTCGGCGACACGGGGCACGGCATCCGGGAGGAGGACAGAAAACGTCTTTTCGAGCCGTTCTTCACCACCAAGGAGGTGGGCAAGGGGACGGGCCTGGGTTTGGCCATCAGCTTCGGCATCGTCCAGAAGCACGGCGGAACGATCGAAGTCCAAAGCGAGCCCGGCCGCGGGACGATATTCACGGTCAGACTGCCATGTCGAACAACCGAAACCTAATCGAAGCGGTCCCCATCCTTGTCGTCGACGACGAAGAGTCCATGCGGGACTCCATCGGCCAGATCCTGTCCCGCGAGGGCTATTCCCCCAAGGCGGCCGCCAGCGCGCGAGCCGGCTTGTCCCTTTTTAATAGGGAGCCGTTCGATCTCGTCTTCCTCGACCTGCGCCTTCCGGACGGAGACGGCCTGGACGTCCTGCGCCAGATGAAAGAGGCGAGCCCGGAGACGCCGGTCATCGTCATCACGGCCTTCGGTTCGATCGAGACCGCCGTGGAGGCGATCAAGCTGGGCGCCTTCGAGTTCCTGACCAAGCCGTTCACGCCGGAGGAGCTCCGCGTCGCGGCCAAGAAGGGCCTGCGCAGCCGGTCGCTCGTCCTGGAGAACATCGGTCTCCGCCGCGAGCTGAAGGCCTTGGGGGAATACGACCGGGTCGTCGGGGAGAGCCCGGCCATGCGCCGGGTCCTCCATCTCATCGCCCAAGCGGCGCGGACGGACTCGCCGGTGCTCATCACCGGCGAGAGCGGGACCGGCAAAGAGTTGGTGGCCCGGGACATCCACCGACAAAGCCCGCGGCATTCCGGCCCCTTCGTGGCCGTGGACTGCGGAAGCCTGGCCGAGCCGCTCCTCGAAGACGACCTCTTCGGGCACACCAAGGGGGCTTTCCCGGGCGCCCAGGAAGCCAAGCACGGCCGCTTCGAGCTGGCCCACGGGGGAACGATCTTTTTCGACCAGGTGACCGCCGTCGGCCCGGCCCTGCAGTCGAAACTCTTCCGCGCCCTACAAGGGCGGGAGGTAAAGCGGCTCGGCCATGCCCGGACGGTTAAGATCGACGTCCGCCCGATCGCCTCGTCGAATTTCAATCTGGCCCAGGCGGTCGGCCGGGGGGCCTTCCGCGAGGACCTCTTCTACCGCCTCAGCGTCGTTCCCATCCATCTCCTCCCGCTCCGCGAGCGGAAAGAGGACATCCCTTCGCTCATCGAACATTTCCTGCTCAAATCCAGCCGCAAGACGGGCAGGGTCGTCACCTCGATCTCTGCGCGCGCCTTGGCCTCCTTGTGCGACTACGATTGGCCGGGCAACGTCCGCGAGCTGGAGAATACCGTCGAGCGGGCCGTGGTCATGTGCCGGGGGAAGGAAATCGAGCTCGAGGACATCGTCAGCCACGGCATCGGCCTGGGCGTCCCGGCGCTGACCTGGGCGGGGGGGAAATACCGCCGCCTGGCGGACGTCGAAAAAGCCTACATCCGGGCCGTCCTCGAGGACATGAAAGGCAATAAGGGCCGGGCGGCGCTGGCCCTGGGCATCGACCGCAAGACGCTGTGGGCCAAACTCAAGAAATACGGCCTGAAGGGAGGAACCGATCATGATCAAGACACGAACTAAAATTCTGGTCGTCGACGACGACCCCGATTTCCGCGAGGCGATAACGGTCATCCTTCAGTCGGCCGGCCACAAGACCGTCGAGGCCGTCAACGCGGCGGACGGGGCCGGCAAGCTCCTGGCCGAGCGGCCGGACCTGGTCCTCCTGGACATCATGATGGACAACCTTTTCGACGGCTACTCGCTCTGCCACGCCATCAAGACGGCCAAGGAATTTGAAAGCGTCCGGAACACGCCGATCATCTTCGTCTCGGCGGTGAAGACCATCGCCGGCTCCCGCTTCGGGTTCAAGGGCGAAGACGTGGGCCTGACCGGCCCCGACGACTACATGGACAAGCCGGTCAAGGCGGCCGAGCTCCTGGCCCGCATCAACCGCATCCTGGCCAAATAAGGCCGCCGGCCGGCTGCCGGGAGGAGGGACGACGATGCCGGAACGAGCGATCCGCGTCCTGGTCATCGACGACGAGGAGGCCATGCGGGATGCGTGCGGCCAGATCCTGCGGCGCGGCGGGTACGAGGTGGACACCGCCGCCGACGGCGCCGAGGGCATCCGGAAAATCGCGGACCTTCGTCCGGACGCCGTCATCGTCGATCTCAAGATGCCCGGGACGAGCGGCTTCGAGGTTCTCGACAGCCTCCCCGCCGTCGACCCGCACATCGCCGCCGTCGTCATCACCGGCTACGCCACCATCGACACCGCCGTCGAGGCCATGAAGCGGGGGGCCTGCGATTTCCTGCCCAAGCCCTTCACGCCCCAGGAACTGCGGATCATCCTGGCCCGGGGCCTGGAGCGGCGGCGCCTCGTCCTCGAGGCCGAGGCCTTGCGGCGGGAGAAAAAAGCCCTCGAGGAGCATTTCATTACCATGGTCTCGCACCAGCTCCGCAGCCCGCTGGTCGCGGTGCGCCAATATTTCGAAGTCATCCTGGCGGGCCTGGCCGGCCACCCGGACGCCCGGATGTTGCAGATGATCCAGCGGGCCGGAGACCGGCTCGACGGCCTCCTCCGCCTTATCAACGACTGGCTCGATCTCGCCCGGCTCCAGCAGAAAAGCCCGCTCGACCGGTTCAAGGCCTTCGACGCCGGGGCCATGCTGGACCGGCTCGTCCAAACCTTGGCGCCCGTGGTCCGGGACGCCGGCCTGTCGCTGGAATGGGAACCGCCCGCCGGCCCGGGGCCCATCGTGCAGGGGGACGAGGAGAGCCTGGAACAAGCTTTCGCCAACCTTGTCCACAACGCCGTCCAGTATAACCGGCCCCAAGGCCGCGTCCGCGTCGCCCTGTTCGACGATCCGGACGCCGTGAGAATCGAGGTCGAGGACTCCGGGATCGGCATCGCCGCGAAGCATATCCCCTTCCTTTTCGACCAGTTCTACCGCATCGCCGACGGCGAGGGGACCAAGCCGAAAGGCTCGGGCCTCGGCCTGGCCATCGTCAAGGCGATCGTGGACGCCCACGGCGGCCGGATCGACGTCCGGAGCGAGCCCGGCGCCGGGACGGTCTTTTCCGTCCGCCTGCCCAAGCCGCGCCCCGGGGAAACGCCCGGGTGAAAATCCTCGTCCTTGGCCTGGGCAACGACCTCTACGGCGACGACGGAGTCGGCCTGCATGTGGTGCGCCTACTGGAGGCCGAAGGGACGGCCCCGGGCGGGCCCGGCAACGGCGCGATCCTAAAATTCGAGGCCTGCCTTCTATCCGGCGCAGCCCTCCTGGACGTGATCAGGGGTTTCGACAAGCTCCTGGTCATCGACACCATCGTCCGCGACGAACCGGTCACCGGCCGCGTCCGGCTCCTGGACCCGGCGGACGTGCGGGACGTTCCCGGGCCTTCGCCCCATTATATCTCCATCCCCCAGACCCTGGAGATCGGCCGGAGGATCGGTTTGCACATGCCGGAGGTCGTCAAACTCCTGGCCGTCGAGGCCGGCAACATCTATCGGGTGGGGGAGGGGCTGAGCGCGGAGATGACGGCGCGCCTCCCGGACATCCTCGGCGCAGCGCGCGAAGCCATACGGGAGCTGCGCGGAGCGCCTTCGCCCGGAACCGCGGACCGATCCTGAGAGCGCTCCCCATCCCTCGGCCGCGCCCTCCGCGGCCGATCTGAATTCAGAGATACTTGCCCATAATATAATTCTCAAGATGGTCGATGGCGATTTTCTGTTGGGAAATGACCGACTTGATGATGTCCCCGATGGAGACGATGCCGACCAGTTTCTTCTTCTGCATCACGGGCAGATGGCGGATGCGGTTCTTCGACATCAAGGCCATGCACTCCTGCGTCGTCGTTTCGGGAAAAACGTAATAGACGTTTGCCGTCATGATTTCCTTGACCCTGGTTTCCAGAGACGATTTGCCCATAAGGATGACTTTCCTCGCGTAATCCCGCTCCGAGATGATGCCCACCAGCCGCTCCTCCGAGGCCACGATCAGGGCTCCAACGTCCTTGTCCGACATCAGTTTGAGGGCGTCGATCACCTTGGCTTCGGGCGCGATCGTCCAGACCTTATGGCCCTTTTCCTCGAGCACGAGTTTGACTGTCGACATGGCTCATTCTCCTTTTGGACGGATAGGAAAATGTCGTAAAGAATTCCCTTATCAGCCTGATATATTTATAGCTAAGGGTTTGATTTTTGTCAAGCGGCATGGGGCGATTTTCCCCATCCACTTCGCCCCAAAAAGGACTTTTTATCTCTCTCCGCCTTTGATCTCCATTTTGAGGGCGTGAAGCGACATGTTCAGGTCGTGGAGAAACTCCAGGACCAGCAGCCGGGAATTTCCTTTTCTCATAAAGAGTGGTACCTGAACGAGACGGATTGTCGCGCTGCACGAAAAGAGAAAATTCTTAAAACCAAAATAGTCGGATTGAAAATCGAGCATCCCGTATGAGGCGGAATTTTCCAATCAATTATAAGCTTCCATGATGGCCCGATCCTCGGCCAGCAAATCGGCAGCTAGGTCTTCCATTCGGGCGTCCTTCCAGAAAGGAAGCTTCTCATGGACGGCTAAATATTTAAGCGGGATGGGGTGGGTACCGACGACGACCGGAAGTCCGTAGCGCGTTTCAATGAAAGTCTTGAATTCCCTGATGCAGGGACACGGAGGATAGCCGACGACCAGGCCGGTCGCCAGATGGAGGACCTGGGTGCCGTTCTTCTTCATTTCCTCAGGAACGGATTCGACGTTCCTTCCGGGACAGCCCCCGCAAGACGAGAAGCCGACGATCTCGACCGGCTCCTCTTTCGGATAGCGGGCGAAGACGAGGTTCCGCCTGGAAGGGGCGCCGAGAGTTTAGCGTTGCCTTTCGAGTTTTACGGCCATTGACAGCGGTTGAGCGGGAGGATATATTTTCCTCCCGATTCCCGTGATCGACCAATTCATCCTGACTCCCCTTTTTTTAGACGAACCGTTGCCGGGATTGGAGACAATCGCAGAACCGGATTGGATCATCAATAAGCCAACTCTACTGAACGGCGATAAGCAAACAAGGATCACCGCCGTGAACAGAGAGCTCGCCAATGTTGTGGCTGAAACGATCTCCGCCGGAAAAAGGCCCGTGAGCATCGCCGGGGATTGCCTCGGCGCTATCGGTGTCTTGACCGGACTGCAACGCGCGGGGGTGAATCCGTTTCTTGTCTGGTTTGATGCGCACGGCGATTTCAACACCTGGGAAACGTCGCCAAGCGGATTTTTGGGCGGGATGCCGTTGGCGATGATCGTCGGACGAGGCGATCAAAGAATTCCTCGAGGCGTCGGGCTCGCGCCATTTCCCGAATCGCGGGTTCTGTTGACGGACGCGCGTGATCTTGATCCCGGGGAAAGAATATCCCTGCAACGATCCGCCGTCATCCATTGTCCTGACCCGAATCGCGTGGTCGGGCACGCGTTCCCGGACTCCCCCCTCTATATCCATGTCGATACCGACATCATATCGCCCGTCGAGGCCCCGGCCATGAATTACCCGGCTCCAGGCGGTCCTTCGGTAATTGAATTGAAGGCCGTTTTCCGCCAGTTGGCGATGCTAGCCCCAATCGTTGCAGTTTCCGTTTCGAGTTGGAATCCAGAGCTGGACCCAAGTCGAAGGACTGAAAAGGCCAGCTTGGATGCGCTGGGTGCGCTCATCGGAAGCGAGTGACCCCGAGGGGCCGGGCGACAAATTACTACGGGGAGCAGTAAATATGTTACATAATCCTTACTGCTCCCCGAGTACTAGCCGGGCGACAAAGACAT
>Ga0315275_10002676_pt1 | contig 16177 bp, 12 predicted proteins | sample YL17G03_0_MG_FD_205557 | JGI IMG/M metagenome (GOLD analysis project Ga0315275, IMG submission 205557) | Sediment microbial communities from Yellowstone Lake, YNP, Wyoming, USA - YL17G03_0 | ecosystem: Environmental > Aquatic > Freshwater > Lake > Sediment | place: USA: Wyoming | collected... | reverse complement strand
GTAGGACCGGCGCCCCACTTACGCGCGCTAAGTCCATCAGTGCCGCTGGGATAGAGGACCACCGGGCCTGCGCCCAAGATCCAGCCGCCGCTGGTCGGTTCCTTTGGTGAGAAAAAGAAACTCTGCACTATGTCTCCTAACCCGCTCCTGTCATCGCCACCAGCAACAGGTGATTCCGCAGAGATGATCGGCACGATAGTCCTGGTTATGAGGTTCCAGTCCTTATTGATTGAGATCGGGATGACCGGCTGGACATTGAGTGTGTAGCGCATAGCATTCTCCGGGCCGATTCCAAAGTCCCAGTTGGATTGAAACGGCACGCTAATAAGGCTGGCCACCGGGTTCGAGAGCTTCTTTGCCAGTTCAGCCGACTCATCAGACCCTTCCTGCGCCCAAAGCGGGGTTGTCATCAAAACCAGCGCCATGAGCATCACAACAGTTTTTAACAACGTCTTTGTGGTTTTCATTCTTCTCATTCTCCTTTTCTTTTTGATATTTTTATGGTTATTGGCATACTGAACATCTCCAAATGTTTTCTCGGAATATCAAATATATTGAGTTCGACCAAATAATTCAATTTTCTTCAAGTTTTACCACCAGCGGCCCCTTCCCCCTCTGCCGGGAATCTCACATCAACGCCTTCAGGATCTGTTTGATGATATCCTCAAGCGGCATCACCGTCAGGGCAAGCGGCAGAAACGGCACGGTCACCGGCACGGCCATCTGTATGAGGTTCTTCCGGTCAAATGGGGTGGTCCTCATCTGTTTTATAACAGAGTAGCTGTTTGCGAGGTCGGCAAGCGATTGGATGTCAGCGCTGCCCAGCAGTTCATCACCTTGAGGATTCTTGCCGTGCACCCACTTGTTATGGAAGAGATCCACATACTTCTTGGCGAGCGCCCCATACTCGAAGTTGGCGGCACGCTTCACCTTCAGCATCTTCCCACTGAAGACAAGGAGCGGCAGGAACGGAAAAACAGAGTATATGACGATGATACCGATGATAGTATTTCTGAACTGAAGGATAGAAGCCCCTTCAAAAAAAACTTTATGAGCGAACATGGAAGAGAGAACAATGTTCTGCGCCACAAGAATCGGCGCGAAGTGCGTATTTGCCATTCCGAGAAACCCGAGCCCACCGGCATTATCAGGATGAACAGGCGAGAGGTGCAGATCGAGCTTCGAAACCCGCCACAAAAAATACGCCCAGATGAGAAACCGCCATGTCCAGCGCCACAGCAGAAAGAGGGAAATTGGCGCGCTGATCAGGAAATAGTACCAGCCGGCAAGAGTGATGTGCCACCCCTGTTCAGTGACGACCGCATACCAGGCGGAGATGTCATGCGATATCGTGGTTTTTATGCCCAGAAAGTAGAGTGTGCAATATGAAAGGACAAGAAGAATGACCTCAGCCAGGGTTGAATCCCTGAGCCGGATAAGACCGCTGACTGCGACGTCAAACTTCGTGGAGTCCTCTTCCCGGACAATCCCGGCTGTGAGGAAATGTTCTACAACTTTCGACAGGCGCGGCCGTATGACAAGCACGGCAGCGATCAGGAGAGGCACGGCAACCAGCAGCCTCACATGAACGACAATGTCAGTAAAAAAAGGGACCTTGATCGCGCCGCTGAAAAGATGCCCCTGCAGGTATGTGAGAAGCAGGAGCGGAAGCCATGTAAGAAGTCCTATGGCTACTGCCTCTTTCATGATCCCCTTCCCGTCAAACGGTACAAAACCTATGCGTCCCATTAAAGCGTCGAAAGGCCCGCCGTCAACGATCGAGAAGTTCTCTATTTTCTGGATATCCATTGGCATGTATAAATTCCTTTCCATCCTATAAAAATCATATCACGCTGTACCTCCATAAAAATCAATAACAATCATGCAGTTATCGCTATTTTTTTGCCGTGGGCTTCCTCTCTAAACTCCTTTGTATACTTTCCTTGCGAAATCCCTTTCATCCTGACACCTCCGTCTCTCTATTTTATCTGACCTTGGTGTCCACTTATTCTATCCTACCTCAGGGCGGCGTCTCCTTATTTTTTCAGATTCCGAATCATTTTTGACCGGAGCCGCACCCGGATAGAACGGGTGCGGCTCCGGGTTTGACTTAGCGTTGCATGCAGCGCACTACTCCTTGCCGCTGCCTTCCTGCAGTTTCTGCAATACCTGGTCGAGACCGAATGTGCCCGCCTTCTGGCGGGGCGGAAATTCCACATAGGTGCCCAGATGCTGGCTCACGTAGCCCACGGCCGGAAGAATTGCATAGGCATGTTCAACGCGCCATTTGGAATAGCCGATGGACTCGTGGTCGGCCCGTTCAAACGGATCGGCGCGCAGGTCGAACAGCTTCGGCATGCGCAGGGTCACCATGGGCTCCTGCCACACATCAAATCCATGGGCGCGTTGCTCCTGGAAGACGATCTTCCAGCGATCGTAGCGAAGGCCCACGAGGCTGCCACTGTCGCTCCAGTAGAAAAACTCGTGACGCGGCCATTCACCCTTTCCCTGCAGCGCAGGCATCAGGTTGTAACCGTCGACATGCACCTTGTAGGTCTGGTCACCGGCGGTATGGCCGGCCAGCAGCTTCGCCTTGATGTCCGGCTCACCAGCGGCCGCCATCAACGTGGGCATCAGGTCCTCAAGCGAGGTAATGTCGTTGATCTGCGTGCCTGGCTTGATGGTGCCGGGCCAGCGTACGAGCGCCGGAACGCGGTAGCCGCCCTCCCAGTTGGAGTTCTTCTCGTTGCGGAATGTGGTCGTGCCGCCGTCGGGCCAGGAAAACACTTCGGCCCCGTTGTCGGTGGTATACACGACGATGGTGTTCTCTTCGAGGCCCAGTTCCTTGAGCTTGTTGAGCACCTGCCCGACCTGGCCGTCGTGTTCGGTCATGGCATCGGCAATGATGCCGAAGCCGGTCTTGCCTTCCGACTCTTCCTTCAGGTGGGTCCAGATGTGGATCCGGGTGGAGTTATACCAGCAGAAGAAGGGCTTGTTAGCCTTCTTGGCACGCTCCAGGAAATTCAGCGTCTTGGCAGTGACTTCCTCGTCAATCGTCTCCATACGCTTCTTGGTCAATGGGCCGGTGTCTTTGATGGTCTGCTTGCCAATACGACCATTGCGCCCATCCTCGGTCGGATCATCATTGTCCGACGCGAAGCTTTCTATGACGCCGCGCGGGGCAAATTTTTTCCTGAATTCAGCGTTCTTCGGGTAGTCTGCGTCCTCCGGCTCTTCCTCAGCGTTGAGGTGATAGAGATTGCCGTAGAATTCATCGAACCCGTGAACCGTAGGCAGGAATTCGTTGCGGTCACCAAGATGGTTCTTGCCGAACTGACCGGTCATGTAGCCGAGCGGCTTGAGCAATTCAGCCAGGGTCGGATCTTTCGGAGATAGACCTTCTTTCCCACCAGGCATGCCGATTTTCAACAAGCCGGTGCGGAAACCACTCTGACCGGTAATGAATGCCCCGCGACCGGCGGTGCAGCTCTGCTGACCATAAAAGTCAGTGAACAGCGCGCCCTCCTTGGCGATGCGGTCAATGTTGGGCGTTCTGTAGCCCATCATCCCCTGGTTGTAGGCACTGACGTTCCAGGTGCCGATGTCGTCACCCATGATGACGAGGATGTTGGGTTTGTCAGCCGCAAATGCCGGGCCGATAAAGAGCGCCATTACGGTCAACAACAAAAACGACATGAAAAATACTTTCTTTACAACTTGCATGCTATTTTCTCCTTTCTGAAATAATATGTGCTGAACTACCTTCTGAATTATCCTCTGTTTCCCCCCTATCAACTCCTTATTCTAACATTCTGAACCCTTCGCTTTGTCATTCACTGTTTCCATCCTTTCATTTGGACCCTTGGCCCCTTTCCGCCCCGGCGGATTCGCTGTGGCGAAGAACCCTTTCTTTATTTCTCTCATTTCACCTTCTCGATGTCCGGCTGCCTCCACGACTTGTCGTAGGAGGCCTCGGGCGTTTGCGCGAACGCCGTCAGCGCAAGGCTGGCGGCGACAAGCGCGGCGGCGAGGAGTTGGGGAGTTTTCATTTTCATAATTTTGTCCCTTGTTTGGTTCTTCGCTGGTGAAGTCGCGGGCCGCCCACTCGGACAGCCCGCGTGTTTCACAATCGAATCATTTCACCTTCACGACTTCGCTGGGCTTCCAGCTCTTGTCGATTGCGGCTTCGGTGGGGCCGTAGAGCCGGAGGATGACGAAATAGCCTTTGTTGGGAACCGTGGCATTCCAGTTGGCTTCTTTGCCCTTGGGCGCTTTCGGTCCGAGGTAAATGTCGGTACTGCCGTCGGCGTTCTGCACGGGCTTGTCGCGCGAACCGAGCGACGGGAACGGCCGTCCGTTGGCGAGACCGGAAGCGTTCTCCGCCTCGTAGAGCGTCACCGACCAGAAGTTGGCGGCGGGGATGTTGGCCGGCAGGTTGATTTTATAGTTGCTGCCGCCCGACAAGGGCGCGCCCTTGCCGTCGTTGAACGCGATCATGTATTTGGCGCCCATGCCCGGAGTCTGCGACACCATGCCCGGACTGATCGAGTAGTAGTCGGTGAACATCCAGATGCGGGCGTTGAGATCCAGATACGGATACGCGCCGGCGACATTCTCCCAGTTCAGGTTCTTCACGCCACCGAGATTCGAGGGCGTGCCGTCCGCGAACGGATTGAGCCAGCAGGAGCGGTCGGAATAGACGTGCAGGTCGAGACCGCCAGCCTTGTCGGAAAAGCCGATGACGCGGCTCATCTTGTAGGCGGTCTTGGCGGCCCGATCCAGAATGGCCTTGGTCTTCGCATCGGGATTGAACGGCTTGCCCTTGATGATGCCGATGGACGCCAACATGCCGAGCGAATCGGATTCGGCGAGATTCGCACCCTCGCTGTCCACGAGCGCTTTGAGCTGGTCGAACACGCTGCCATCGCTGGGTGGCAGCATGTTGGCCGGAACGCCCGAGGCATTAGGATAGACCATGGCCTTGGCGGTGGCCTGGCCGTTCAGCGGATAGATCTTCGTCTGTTCCATCAGCTCCACGGCTGGCCCCAGAACCTTCGGGTCTTGATAGAACGTGCGCAAGAAGACAAACACGTTGAACGTGCCCGAGCGGTAAACGTAATAACCTTCCGGCACCGTGCCTGTGTATCCGGGCGGGAGGAGGAGCATCTTGCCGCCCTTGCCCGCGTCGGGTCCAAACAATCCCACGTCACCGAAGAACTTGCCGCCGTCCACCGGGATGGGGCGCTGCCAGAAATCGAGCAAAATGCCCTGCAATCTTGGCGGCGCTTCCATCACCAGCGGACCATCCTTGCCCAGGTCAACGTAGCTAAGCGCGTAGATGACATCGGAGTTCGGCGTCGTGATCAGCGTCTTGGCATCGAGCCGGTTTTTGAAGATCGGCAGCACGTTGTAGCCTTTGCCGAAAACTTTTTCGGAGCCGACCTGCATGCCGAGCGTGTTGATGAGAGGCAACGCCCAGAGATAGGTCTGCGTCGCACGCTGGAAGAGCAGTTCGTCACGCAGCATCTGCGCGGTTTCCTTCGTGGGGCGGTTTTCCTTGAACGGCGCATTGGCCAGTTTATCGAAACGGGTCTCCGCCGCGGCCGCCTGCGCTGCAAGTCCGGTCATTCCCAGCACGCAGATGAGGGCGGCAGCGACGAATTTGTGTTTGTTTTCGATTATCATTGTTGTCTCCTTTTTGCTGTTTCTGTTTTGCTACTTAACCTTCACGACCTGCGGCGGCATCCAGGTGCCGTCGAGAATGGCTTTGTCCGCCCAGTAGGCGCGGATGTAGAGCGAGAACTTGCCTTTGGGTGCCGGAACCCAGTTGGTTTCCTTGTCCTTGCCAGGAGACTTTGTGCCGAAATACAAGGTGAGCGAGCCGTCCTTGTTGTATTTCAGGAAGGACTTGCTCTTGGTGCCAAGGGAGTAACGGTTCAGCTTGTTGGGAGTAAAGAGGTGATGTTCGTTGTAGAGGGTCATGGACCAGAATCCATTGACCGGCGGTTCCTGACCTTTCGGGAAGGTGACTGTGTAATTGTTATTGCCGTCAAGCTGCTGCCCCTTGCTGTCGAAATCGCGGTAGATATATTTCGTCTCGTTTGGCTTGTTGTCATACATGTTGGACTTGGCAGTACCGGTGCGGTTGAGGTAGTCAGTGCCCCACTGGGCGTTGTTCACTGGCGAAAACCAGCCATTGCCGGCTGAACGGCCGTTGTTATTCCAGTGAAAGAGCGGGTTGATGATTTCCTTGTCGGCAGCCACGAATGACTCAACCAACGCCTTCTTGATCTGCGGATCTTTAGCGGCGGCATCAAACACAGAACTGATCCAGCCATAGAGGGCTTCTTCGCCGGGCAGCGGCGGCACAAGTTTCATTACGCCGGGCAGCTGGTCAAAGTATTTCTCGGGCACAACCCACTTGGTTTCGCCCCCTGGACCTGCCGGGGCCGGAAAGTGCGGCACCTTGCTCCAATCCGTAGACTTAATCTTGCCATCAAACTGGCTGAGCGGATAAAACACGATCTGGTTGAGCACCAACTGAACTGCCTTGGTATCTTCGGCGTTATCGCCCTTGAAAATACGCGGGGCGGTGAACGCCAGTTCTGTGGAAGAACGTACGACGGCATTGATGCCTGCCGGAACTTCGCCTTTCCAATTCGGCCCGACCATCATGTAGAAGCCGGGCTTTGTGCCGTAGGGCTTGCCGATTTCAGCGAACTCATCCGTGCGTGCATCATACAACGCATAGACCCAGAAACGGTCGCCAAAGTCCGGCACTTGAAAGACGACCGGTTCCTTGTCGAGGCCGAAAAATCCCGCGCCATATACCACGTCCTGATTTGGGCAGGCGACAAAGGTCTGCTCCGGTTTGATGTAATCAGTCAGCATGGAGTTATAGCCAATCGGAGCCATGGGAAGGACACCGCCGTTCCAGCCAGGAACGTTGCCGTTCTGGCTGGTCACATAGGCGAAGGCGGCGCGGCGGTTGTGCGAGTTAACCATGGCATAACCCCAGGTGTAGGCCATACGACCGACCATTTGGACATATGCTTTGGTCATGGCGGTGCCGGCGGCAGGGCCGGGAACGTCAGCAGCAGTTGTGGGCAGTGGCACCTGCTGTGCCTGTGCAGTCGAGAGTGCCAGTGCGCACAGGAGCAAGGCAGCGGTGAGGATTTGTGAGCATTTCATTTTCATACTTGTCTCCTTTTTGTTGTTTTCACTTTTGTGGTTTTCATTGTTCTTTTCTTTCGTTGGTTCATCTGTTGGCTCACTTCACGAGTTCGATCTCGCTCGGACGCCAGGTTTTGTCGAAGAACGGTTCGAGTGGGCCGTAAAGGCGGAGGATGACGTTCCAGCCTTTGCCGGGGACGGTCTGGACCCAGTTGGCTTCGTGCCCCGCCGGAGCGGTCGGGCCGAAGTAAACGTCCACCGAGGTGTCCGGGTTGGTCACAATGCCCTTGCGCTGACTGCCCATGCTCGGGAATTGCTGGTCGGTCTGGAGCATCGAACGGGTCTGGTTGTCATATACGACGAGCGACCAGAAGGTTTTGACGGGGATGTTGGGCGGAAGATGCAATCTGTAGGTCTTGGCACCGTCGAATCGCTGACCATCTGCGTCCTTGAACGCCATCAAATACTGCGATCCGGCCCCGACCATTTTTTTGACCATCGCCGGGGTCTGGATGGTGGCGTAGTAGAAATAGTAGGTCCGGGAGTCGAGCAGACGCGCGCCATTCCTCACCAACGTGTAGTCCGCGCCCTCAAATCCCAACACCGGATTGTTCCACGCACTGTTCGGATAAACGTAGGCTTCCTTGGCCTGGGAGCTGAAGACGATCGCACGCGCCGTGGCGTTGGCCACTGCGGCGGCGTCCGTGAGGATCTTCTTCCTCCGCGCATCCGGCTCGAAGGGCTTACCCTTCTCGATGCCGATCGAGGCGAGCATTCCCAGTGTCTCCACATCCATCGCCTCAGCCGGCTCTTCCTGCACCAACTGGTTGATCTCCTCGAAGAACTTGTAGTTGTTCGCGTGAATCGTGTTCATCTCCTTGCCCGATCCATTGACAAAGGTCACCTTGGAAGCACTGGCATCTTTGCCGAGCGGATAGACCTTGAAGGTTTTCTTGATGCTGTCAGCGGCGGGCTTCGGCGAGCCATCGACGATAAACCCGCGCCAGAAGACCAGGTTGTTGAAGGTTCGGCAATGTACCACGATGTAGCCCTTCGGGATTTCCCCTTTGTAGCCTGGCGGCACCATCAGGAACTTGCCGCCTTTGCCCTTGTCCGGCCCCACGAGACCGAAATCAGTGACGTTGCGGAACCAGAAATCATCAATCACCCCGAGCACGTTCGGCGGTGTTTCCAGAACCATCGGGCCGTCCTTCAGGTTCAGCCAGTTCCAGGCATAGACGCTCTCGGTGTTGGCCGTAAGGAACAGCGACTTCGAGTCCATCAGTGAATCGAAGAGAACGACGGTCTGGTTGTCCGGTCCAAAGCTGCGAATCCCGGCGCGAATGGCTGCCTGCGAAGCTCCCGGAACGCACGTGAGGAACGCCTGCACCCCACGCTGAAAGTCGAGGTTGTCGTAAACTAACTGGGTGGTCTTCTCGTCCGGGAAACCGTCGAAAAACTTCAGCGTGCCCAGCCGCGTTTCGACTGAGTCCGGCGTGGTGATTTCCTCCGGAATGTCCGTCGTCATTTTCATCTTCGGCGCATCAGCGGCGAAGGCCGTGGTTGCGGCCATCGCGCAAACGAGCGCGGCGGCGATGAGTAGTGAATATTTCATTTTCATAGTTTTGCCCTTTCTGTGGTTGATTGGTTCGTTCACTTCACCTTCACGACCTGCGGCGGCATCCAGGTGCCGTCGAGGATGGCTTTGTCCGCCCAGTAGGCGCGGATGAACAGTGAGAACGCCCCGTTGGGCGCGGGTAGCCAGTTGCTTTCCTTATCTGCACCCGGTGATTTGGCGCTGGCATAGAGCGTCAGCGAACCGTCCGCGTTGTATTTGAGGGACTTGTTCTTCGTACCCAGCGAGAAGCGGTTCAGGGCATTAGGCTCGAACAAATGATGCTTGTTGTAGAGCGTCACCGACCAGAAACCTTTGACCGGCGGCACTTGGCCTTTCGCAAAGGTGATGGTGTAGGTCTTCGCGCCGTTAAGCAGCTTGCCCGCCCCGTCGTATTCCACGTAGAAATATTTGGTTTCGTCGGGCTTATTGCCATACATACTCGACTTGGCCATGGCCACGCGGTTGAGATAGTCGCTACCCCACTGCGCGTTGTTATCCTGGGTGTTCCAGCCGTTGCCAGCGGACCGGCCATTGAACTTCCACTGGAAGAGCGGCGCGATGAGTTCCTTGTCGGCAGCCACGAAAGAGGCAATCAGCGCTTCCTTGGTCGCCGGGTCTTTGGCGGCAGCCGCAAACACAGAATTGATCCAGCCGTAGAGGGCTTCCTCGCCAGGCAGCGGCGGCACGAGTTTCATCACGCCGGGAAGCTGGTCGTAGAATTTTTCCGGCACAACCCACTTGGTCTCGCCGCCCGTGCTCGGGGGTGCCGGGAAGTTCGGCAGCTTGCTCCAGTCCTTCGTCTTCATCTTCCCGTCGAACTCGCTCAAGGGATAGAACTGGATTTGGCTGAGTGCCGGCTGGATGGCCTTCGTGTCCTCGGCGGTATCGTCCTTGAAAATGCGCGGGACGGAGAACACCAGTTCGGTGGAAGAACGCAGCACCGCTGTGATGCCGGCGGGCTTTTCGCCTTTCCAGTTCGGCCCGACGATCATATAGAAGCCGGGCTTCGTGCCGTAGGGCTTGCCGATCTCAGCAATCTCGTCGGTGCGTGCGTCATACAGCGCATACACCCAGAAACGGTCGCCGAAGTCCGGCACCTGAAAGACCGTAGGCTCCTTGTCCAGCGCGGAGAAACCGGCCCCATACGTCACATCCTGATTGGGGCAGGTAATGAAAGTCTGTTCGGGTTTGATGTAATCAGTCAGCATTGTGTTATAGCCAACGGGCGCGACGGGCAGCACGCCGCCCATGTAGCCGCACTCGGGCGCCGTGGCAAAAGATGCGCGACGGTTGTGCGAGTTGACCATCGGCCAGCCCCAGACGTAGGCCATGCGGCCGACCATCTGGACATATTCCTTGGTCATGGCAGTGCCGGCGGCGGGGCCGGGAACTTCGGCGGCAGTCTTGTGCAGCGGCACTTGCTGCGCCTGTGCGGTCGTGAATGCCACCGCGCAAACGAACGCGGCGGCGATGAGGATTTGTGAGTATTTCATTTTCATAGTTCTCTCCTTATTTTGATATCTTTTACTTCACCTTAGGCGACGTGTAGGGGTCAGGCGTGCCCATCGGGATGAGTGGATTGTCTTTTGTGGTCGCATTGAACTCGCCCACTATTTTCAGCATTGGCGTTACAACCCAGGTGTCAGCCGTCGGATTCTCCTCGCGCGGGTCGGTGTAGAGGTTGATGATGAAAGGAATCCCGAGCTTCACGGGCGGATCAAACATCGTATCCTGCCGGAAGAAGTGCAGCTTCCAGTTGCGCCACTTCACAGCGGTCAGGCGATCCGCGCACCAGATGGGGAAACCCTCGCGGGCCGACTTCTCGGTCTTGCCGAGGAAGAAATCGGACTGATCGATGCTGTCCATGGGCCGGTCGTTGGGCACCTTGGCGCCGGCAATCTTCGCAAAAGTTGCGAACATGTCCACGCCATGCACGATCTCGTTGCTGACCCGCCCGGCGGGAACCTTGCCCGGCCAGCGGATCATGAACGGCACCCGGATGCCGCCTTCCAGCGCGGTGAAATACTGGCCGCGCCACGGACCCGACCAACCATCCCAAGGTTTGATGAATTCCGCGCCATTGTCGCTGGTGAAGATAACGATGGTGTTGTCGGCGATGCCGAGTTTGTCCACAGCATCGAGCATCTGCCCGACGTTGGAGTCCATCTCGGCCAGCATGTCGGCCCAATCGCCGTTGCCGGTCTTGCCGGCGAAAACGGGATTCGGCAGCGTGGGCAGGTGCGGCTGCGTGAGGGATGCATACATGAAGAACGGCTTGCCCGCCTTGGCCTGTCGTTCCATGAACGCGACCGAGCGCTTGGTGATTTCGGCATCTATGAGCCTACGCTGCACGACATCGTAGTCCTTCAAAACAACACTCTTCTCCCCTTTTTTGCCCTCCATGATCTTTTCCTGCGGCACAATATCCGGCGAGTAACCCGGCGAAGATGACCACATCGACTCATCCGTGGTGCGCGGGATGCCATACCAGTCGTCGAAGCCCTGATCGTTCGGCAACCGACCATCATGGCTGCCGAGATGCCATTTGCCATACAGCGCCGTAGCGTAACCGGCAGCCGATAGTGATTCCGCGATGGTGACTTCCCATTGCGTTAAACCCTCCGGGACGCCGCCGAACGGCACCGCGTAAGTGCCCGAACGAATGGAGTAACGGCCGGTCATGAGACTCGAGCGGCTGGGAGTGCATTGCGTCTCCATGTTCATGTTCAGCAACCGTAGGCCGCTCTTGGCCAGATTGTCAATGCGCGGCGTTGGTGCGCCACGGGTGACCCCGCCGCCGTAGCTGCCGATTTCGCCGTAGCCCAAGTTGTCCACGAGAATGAAGAGGATGTTGGGTTTGCCCGCCGGGGCGGGTTCCTTGTTTGCAGCGTTCGCGGGAGCAACAGCGCCGAGCAACGCCAGCGCGCACACGAGCGCGACGGCGAGGAAGTGTTGTTTGTGTGTGGTTTTCATTATTCTGTCCTTTCTTCGTCTGTTGGCAACTGGGTTGCTTTCTATTCCGTCCATACCTATCAGCCCTCCTTGATCGCCCGGACCTCTGCGGCGCGCTCATCGACCGGGATTATAGGTAATTTGCCCTTGTTCTTGGGGACAAGAGACAGTAAACACTTGATTATTTTATGCTCATTCTTCCACTCTGTTTTCATTGTGCCCATAGTGTTGAAGCGGAACAAAATAAATGTCCTGCTTCAGAACATTCCTGCCTGCTCAAGCCAAGTTTTTTTGCGCGGAGCTCTTTTCCGTTGAGGGAGTGATTCGTCCTGCAGACGACGTCCCGGAATATCTTCTTTGGCGATCAGCGATAAATCCTCAACCAGGCCCAATACGCGCAGTATCTGAACGTAGATCCCGAAGGCAACCGAAGGATCACCGCTCTCTGCCTTGTTAAGTGTCGGTCGCGAAATATCGGCTCTGGCACAGACCGTTTCCATGGAAAAGCGTCGGCGCAGCCGCGCATCCTTAAGACGCTGCCCCATAGCCGCCATTTCTTTCGCTGAAGCGGGATAGATATTAAATCTTTTTTTAGCCATAATGGTAAATATTATTTACATAATGCATTGTTTTAGTCAATTTAATTTATCGTTACATCAAAATTAAAAATAGGGTTCAAGTGCGAACATCAAGGAAATAAAAATTTCGTCGGGATCATTTGTTCGCCTCTATAAAACTTTTCACCTGCCCCCTATCATCCCCATCACCCCTCCTTGATCGCCCGGACCTCTGCAGCGCGCCCATCCACCGGGATTACGGGCAGTTCGCCCTTCTTGGCAGGTAAAGTGCGGAGGTGATCCATGATCGCCTGCCACTCTTTGATCTCCTTGGCAGCTTTGCTCTTGCCGTCGGTGGCGACACTCTTTTTGTCCAGCTTACCAGTGGGCGGCAACAGGTCGGGGGTGTCGCTGCGCGGATCGTCGAGGGCTTCGACCTTCGATTTGAGCGGCTGCCCTTTTTTGTTCTTGGCAACCAGCGCCAGCTTTCCCTTGGTATATTTTGGGATAGCCATCAGGGAACAGTGGTCGGTCATTCGTAGCCGGTGATTGCGCATTTTTTGGCGGCTCAAGGGTTCAGATCAATTTGTTTAAGCAGCTTCGCCGCCGCGCCGAACGGGCCGAGTTGATAGACCGCCGCTCCCGCCGGCGAGAAGGTGAAGTTCTCAAACGGTTCGGCCACCATGGCGTCCAGGTATGCCACCGGGGCGACACCGGTGCTGACGTGTGGATTGAAATTCTCACCGCTCATCTTCGGCACGAACGTCGCAACGTAGCTAATCAGCATCCCGTCCATTGCGGGATTGTCGTGCGGGGCGGTGAATGCTGCAATGGGGCCGGTTTCCACCGTGAATGGCTTCATTGCGGCAATGATGTCGGCTTGCAGCTTGAGGATTTCCGGCGTCGGCTTCGCGCAAATACCGGCGACGCCAACCGCGCCGCCCAGAGCGTAGTAGTATTTGAAGGCTTCCAGCTTCATCGCTTTGACGTTGGCGGCGGCGAGGACCTGCGCGGCGGCGGCATAGACTTTGTCGAGATCCGCCGTGCGGACGAACCGCTGGATCAGCGTGATGTGCGGCGTGTGCATCGCGTCGAGCGAAAAGCCTTTGGGGAAGACACCGAGCAGGCGGGCGTTGTTGACGCTGCACTTCTGGAGCATCGTCGCGTCCGGCTCCAACAGGATGTCAATGGCGGTGATCTCAGACTGTGCGGCGGGGAAGACCGTCTTCCAATCGTCCTTCATGCTGACCACGGTCCAACCGTCCTTTTTCGCGTGGTCTTCCAGCGCGGCGGTGAAGAAACCGTATTTCACATTCGGCAAACCGCGCGCGGGGCCGTAGGCGAACTCGCGCTTCGCATCATCGTGCAGCACGAGCAATTCAAACCGCGCGCCGCTGCCGCTGTGCGTGTATTCAAGCATCTGCTGGTCGCCCACGGAATTGCCGAACGCCGCGATGGGCCGGCGGCCGATGTGCTGGTTGATGCCCACGGGCTTGTCGGCCTTGTCGTCATTGAAGTTCAGCGCGGGCAACCGCACGAGCACGGCCTTGCCGTCACGCAATTCAAACTTCGTCTTCATGCTACTGCCGATGACCTGTTCCGGCGGGATGCCGTAGGCCGCTTCCGTCCACACGCGCATGAACTCGATGCCGCCACCGGAGACGATGTAATTCTTGAAACCGTTCGCGCGCAGATACGCGAGCACTTCGAGCATCGGCTGATAGGTCATGTCGAGAAAACGCTTGCCGGTCTCCGGATGCTTCGCGGTGGCGATCCAATCCTTGGCCATCTGCGCAAACTCGTCGTCGGTCATGCCGGTGTGCGTGGCCATGAAGAGTTCCATCAGCCCGTGGTCGCCGCCTTCGAGCGCCTTTTTCACATCGCCCTTGAGCAACGAGGCGAACGGTTCTTTTTTCTTCCACTCGGGATGCTTCGGCGCGAGTGCCTTCACGCGGTCGGCCACGAAGTAAAACTGGACCGGCGCCGGTTGTTCACTCCAAAGCGTGCCGTCGTTGTCATACACGGCGATGCGCTCGGGCACGGGCACAAAATCGGGCGAGCCGGGCGTCGTCACCTTCTCGACAAAGGTGATGATGGATTGTTTGGCCGAGCCGTCGTTCCACGAGGGCAACGGGTCGGCGGCGCGGGCGCTGGTGCTGATGAAAGCCATCGCGCAAACGAGCGCGGCAACGAGGAATTTTTGTGTGCGTATGATTTTCATTGTTCTGTCCTTTTAACTCTTGATTTGGTTGACCGGAGCCTCACCCGCCTTGCGACGGGTGCGGCCCGGTGGATTGAGTTAATGTTTCTGTCAGTTAGGCGTTAATCACCTTTGGATTTCGACAACTCTTCGATCTGCTTCTGCATCTTTGACAGGTTGAACGCACCCGCCGTGCCACTGGGCGGATAGTCGATCATGGTCTTGAGGAACTTGCCAGCCATCTCGGTCATCGGCACGATGACGAAGGGACGGTCGAGGAACCAGTCGTTGTAAGTGTTCGAGTTGTGCTGGGCCTTCTCGAACGGATCACGGCGCAGGTTGAAAAGCAGCGGAATGCGCAACTGGACAAACGGCTCGCGCCATACGCCGAACGCTTCACCACGGTTTTCCAGCCACACAAGCTTCCAGTCCTTATAACGCGCCGCGACGATGTCGCCGTCGTCATTCACATACCAGAACTCGTTGCGGGGCGACTCTTTCACCTTGCCGCTGAGATAATCGAGCTGGTTGTAGCCGTCGATGTAGTTGCGGTAATGACGGCCGTTGATGTCGGTACCCTTGAGGAGCTGTTGCTTGATGTCAGGATTCCCCGCGGCAGCAGCGAAGGTGGGCAGCCAGTCCTCGTGCGAAACGATGCCGTTGACGGTCGTACCCGCCGGGAAATGACCGGGCCAGCGGACGAAGCAAGGCACGCGATACGCGCCTTCCCAGTTCGAGTTCTTCTCGCCGCGGAACGGCGTGGTGCCGGCATCGGGCCATGTGTTGTAGTGCGGACCGTTGTCGGTGGAGTACTGGACGATGGTGTTGTCAGCGAGGCCGAGATCATCAATCAGTTTCAGCAGCTCGCCGACGTGCATATCGTGTTCGACCATGCCGTCGCTGTATTCGTCCTGCCCGGAAATGCCACGATTCTCCGCCTTCACGTGCGTGCGAAAGTGCATGCGGCTGCCATTCCACCAGACGAAGAACGGCTTGCCGTCCTTGACCGCTCGTTGGATGAAGTCTTTGGCGGCGGCGATGGTTTCATCGTCAACCGTCTCCATGCGTTTCTTGGTCAGCGGTCCGGTGTTCTCGATGCGCTGTCCGCCCTTGCCGTCCGCCCAGGTATGGAGCACACCGCGGGGACCATACTTCTTGAGGAACTCCGGGTTCTTGGGGTAGTCCAGGTTCTCCGGCTCTTCTTCGGAGTTGAGATGGTAGAGGCTGCCGAGGAACTCGTCGAAGCCGTGCATCGTGGGCAGATGCTCGTCGCGGTCGCCCTGGTGGTTCTTGCCGAAGTGTCCGGTGGCATAACCCTGGCCCTTGAGGACCGTGGCCATGGTCACGTCCACGGCCTTCCAGCCTTCCTTGGCGCCCGGCAGACCGACCTTGGTCATGCCGTTACGGACAGGGACGGAGCCGCTGATGAAGGCGGAGCGCCCGGCCGTGCAGCTCTGCTGCGCGTAGTAGTCGGTGAAGGCCACGCCTTCCTTGGCGACGCGATCGATGTTCGGCGTCTGATATCCCATCATGCCGCGGTTATTGTAGCTGATGTTCCAGGTGCCGATGTCGTCTCCCCAGATGACGAGGATGTTGGGTTTCTTGTCCGCCGCAAATGCCGGGCCGATAAAGAGCGCCATTACGGTCAACAACAAAAACGACATGAAAAATACTTTC
>Ga0315275_10002674_pt1 | contig 16181 bp, 18 predicted proteins | sample YL17G03_0_MG_FD_205557 | JGI IMG/M metagenome (GOLD analysis project Ga0315275, IMG submission 205557) | Sediment microbial communities from Yellowstone Lake, YNP, Wyoming, USA - YL17G03_0 | ecosystem: Environmental > Aquatic > Freshwater > Lake > Sediment | place: USA: Wyoming | collected... | reverse complement strand
CTGTCGTGGGTAGGCTAAACCGGAAACTGACCGGCTGGGCGAATTACTTTTGCCTGGGTCCGGTGAGTCCGGCGTATCAGGCCATCAACTCCCATGTTACGCAACGGCTCCGTCGGTGGTTGTGTAAGAAGCACAAAGTTCGTGGCAAGGGATGGTCACGCTATCCCGATCAGTACCTACATGAGCAACTTGGACTGATTTATTTGCCGCAGAGGACGCGCAACCTTCCGTGGGCAAAAGCATGAAGTCTTGTCCGAGAGCCGGATGCGGGAAATCCGCCTGTCCGGTTCGATGAGCGGGATGTGGAAACGGAGCATGATCGGGATATTGAGGCACCGGCAACCGAAAGGGTCGGGAACAGATAGGCCCCATCTAAACCACCGCGCCACATCTCGACTCTACGCGCTGATTTCCACTTTTCCCTTAATCACTCCTGCGCATTACGGAAAGAAAGCTACTACGCAACCACATCATTCTGAAATCCTGACTTCAAATAATCGACAAGCACCTGATATGTTCAATATCGTCGATAAGGTGTTGTCAAAAGCCTTCCCGGGCGAGGGCGATCGTGATCCCGTTGAATGTTCTCTTTCTGCAGATGAATCGGGTTCTCCTTCCAGCCAGCAGCGCCGCCGGTTCGGCAACGGCCGGCAGATTCACCTTTTCGGCCACAAAATCCGAATGCGAAAATTCACGCAAAGAGACCCGTATCTCTTCCGCGGCGATGAAGCGGATCGGAACGCCGAGCGTCTCCGCGGCTGTGAGCAACCCCGCCTCGTCCGCTTTGATGTCCGCTGAGGCGAGAAGGCGGACCTCTTCCAGTGCGATCCCCGCATCGGCCAAGGCCTTGTGGATGGCCTCTACGATCCGCTCCGCGGGTGTTCCGCGCCGGCAGCCGACCCCGACGATTACCGATTTGAGCGCCTCGGTCGTCGTCGTGACGACGGGCTCGGCGCCGGTCAGGTTCGCGACGCGGATCGCGAGGTCGTTCGCTCCCCCCTCGTGGCCGGAGAGGAGGCTCACCGCCCAGCGCCCCCCGACATCGAGGACGACGACGGCAGGATCCTCGTACTTGCTTTTGACGAGTGGGGCGAGCGCCCGGATGACAACGCCGCAGGGGGCGGCGTAGACGAGACCCCGGCAGACGGGAAAGAGCGAAGCCGTGAGGTCGGCGATCTTCGTAAAGCGCTCGGCCGTGGGGGTTTCCAGTTCCGATTCGGAATCTCTCCGGGTTGTGTCGCGCTGGTCCGGATCGCTTCGGTTTGCCTCGTGTGGGGTTGAATCCTGCCGGGCTGTCTCATGCAGGACGGACTTGCACCGGACCGACTCATGGATGAAGAGCTGCGCTTCCGGCAAGCGGCCGACCAGCGGAGTCAGGAGCCTCGCCCCTTCGGGGGAGAGCGTGATCAGGGCGGTTTTCATGATGTTGTATCCTCGGCCTCCGGGACTTTTCGGACCGACCCGTCCATGAAGCGCCGCGGCTCCAGAAATTCCGCTGCCGGTGAAGCAAGGCGTTTCGCCCCCGTGCCAAGGAGGGCGATCGGTGAGATGGTCGCGGCGTTCATGGCCTCTTCCCTTTCCTGAAGCCGTGGGTGAAGGCGTCGTCGTAGAGCTTCGATGCAGGGATCTCCCGCCCGAGGGCCCGTCCCACAACGATCAGCGCCGTCGAACGGATTCCGGCAGCCTCCGTTTTTTGCGCGATATCGGCGAGCGTCCCGCGGATGAGAAGTTCCTCCGGCCAGGAGGCGCGGTAGACGACGGCGGCGGGGCAGTCCGGCCCGTAATGGGCGCTCAGCGTAACGGCGACCTCGGCGATCTTTCCGACCGACAGGAAGATGCAGAGGGTCGCGCGGGTACGGGCGATCCGGTCGAGTTCCTGTTCCTCGGGGAGCGGCGTCCGTCCGGAGGTCCGGGTGAGGATGATCGTCTGGGAGATCTCCGGGGCGGTCAGTTCCGTGCAGAGGGCGGCCGCGGCGGCCTGGAAGGCGCTCACCCCCGGGCAGACGTCGTAGCGGATCCCCAGGGCGTCGAGGGCGTTCATCTGCTCGCGGGTCGCCCCGTAGATCGAAGGATCGCCGGAGTGGAGGCGGACGACGTCGATCCCGCGGTCGCGCGCTTCCCGGCAGACGGCGATCACCTCCTCCAGGGACATCCCCGCGGAGTCGTGGCGCTCGGCCCGATCCGGGATGAGGGTGAGGACGCCGGGGCTCACCAGCGACCCCGCGTAGATGCAGATCCGGCAGGCCTTCAGCAGCCGAGCCGCCTTGAGCGTGAGGAGTTCCGGGTCTCCGGGGCCCGCGCCGACAAAATGGACGATCATGTTTCTTCTCCTTACAATAGGGGGAAAGAGCCCCTATTCCCGCTGTTTTCCCGCATGGACCAGGATGATGGAGAGGTAGCCCGCCTCCGGTCCCTCCGTCTTCAGGCGGCGGAGGTCCGTCTCGATCCGTTGCCCCGCCATCGTCGCGTGGGAGACGAAGACGCTGCTCTCCAGAAGCCCCTCACCGTCGAGGAGGTCGAGGAGCTCCGGGAGGTGCTTTCCGATCTTCATCAGGACAACCGTTCCCCCCTGCGCCAACGCCCGTTGGACGGAGCCCAGGTCGTCCGCTGCGGGGACGATGGTCACCGGTTCCCGCCCCTCCCCAACTGGGAATTCGGTCAGCGCCGCTGCCGCGCCAAAGGCCGTGATCCCCGGGACGGTAACGGCCCTAAGATCGGGGATGATCCGCCGGAGCGCCCGCAGCAGGTAGATGTAGGTCGAGTAGAGGAGCGGGTCTCCAAGGGTGAGGAAGCAGGCCTCCTCGCCCGCCATGAGAACGTTGGCGACGCGGGTCGCCGCCTCGTCCCACCGCTCCGCAAGCTCCTCCCGGTCTGCCGTCATCGGGAAGACGATCTCCTCGATCCGGGTCTCCGGGCCGACGAGGGGCCGGGCGATGGCGAGCGCGACGCTCTCCGACGCCGTCCGCGCCTTGGGGACGAAGAGGTGCCGGCAAACGCTGATGAGCCGCGCGCCCTTCAAGGTAATCAGCTCCGGGTCGCCCGGCCCGATCCCGATGCCGTAGAGTGTACCCGTATTCATTCTAACAGTTCTCCCTGAATGATGAGGATGATCGCCCGCGACGAGACGGGAATTCGGATCAGCTCATCGGCGCGGACCTCGCGGAACTTTTCGTCGGGTAGCGTGAGGTCTTCGCAGAGGAACACGCGCCGGCCTTTTCCGAGCTCCAGGATCCGGCCGGCGGCCCAGCGGAGCGATCCTTCCCGCCCCCCGAGGATGGCAATCTTTCCGGCAGGGCGCAGATCGGCGGCGGACACCTCCGGATCGGAGCCGTGGGCCGAGATGATCCTCGCGTCCTGCCAGTCGAGGCCGAGTCTTGCGAAGGCGACCTGGATGGCGCTGATCCCGGGAATCACCTCGCAGTTCTCCCGTCCGAAGCGCTGGATCACCGGTTGCGCCAGGCTCGCAATCCCCGGATCGCCCGTGGCGAGAAGGACGACCTGCCGCCCGTCGTCACGGCGGGAGGCGATCTCGTCGAGGGTTCCCTCGATGTCCACGCCCGAATCGATCCGCTCCGCGGAGACCTCCGGGAAGAACTCCTTCAGGCGCCGTGAGACGATGAGGACGTCGGCCTTTGCCGCGGCCGCCCGGGCCGCCGGCGTGATGTAGGATTCCGCACCGGGTCCGCACCCGACGATGATGATCTTCTTTTTTTCTACAGCCATGGTTTCAGTTCTCCCGATGAACCGAGGATGCGGCCGCCGAGGTCGATGAGGACCACGGCCGCGTTGAGACGCCCCTCCGTCCGTTTGCCGACGGCCTTTTGGATCGCCGCCGCCAGGGTATTCCCCAGCCTCTTTTTCTCCCCCCCATCGAGGGCCGCGAAGATTCCCTCGACCGTGGGGGTCTCAGCCGCCGGCCGCCCCAATAGGACTGCATGCATTTCCGCAACAATGGGGAGTGCGCTCCCCGACCTTCCGGAGTGGGTGTCCCAGCCGCCCGCCGTCAGTTTGGCCAGTTTCCCGGGATGGCCGACCATCAGGAGCGCTGCAAAGGGCTCCCGGACGGCCTCGTCGATGGCGAACCCCCACTCGTTTCCGACCTCGACAACCTGCTCCGGCGTGGCGCGGAAATGGCTCCGCGCGGCCCGCTCGCCGATGTGGCCGGGGACGAATACCGGCGCCCGGATGCCCGTGGCTGCCGCCACGCGCAGCGCGCACCGGATGGTCTCGCGCAGAGCCGAGCAACTGAACGGCCGGACGATTCCCGTCGTTCCGAGGATCGAGAGCCCGCCCGCGATGCCGAGCCGCGGGTTGAAGGTCTTTGCGGCGAGCTCCCGGCCGCCGTCGATCGAGATCTTCACCCGGACGCCGCGGAACGTGACCTCCCGGACCGCCTCCCGGATCATCCGCTGCGGCACGGGGTTGACGGCCGGCTTGCCGGGGGGGACGGCAAGCCCCGGCTTCGTCACCGTTCCCACGCCTTCTCCGGCGGCGAATTCCACCTCGTTGCCTTCGATCCAGACGACGGCGGCCGCGATCAGCTCGCCGTTCGTCACGTCCGGATCGTCGCCCGCGTCCTTCCGGACCGCCGCCTCCGCCCCTTCGTCCGTCCGCCGGACATGGTCGACCGGCAGACGCCGCCTCTGCCCGTCGGGAAACGGGATCTCCACCTCTTCGGTCGCCAGTCCTTCCGCGAGGAGCAGCAGAGCGGCTTTTGCCGCCGCCGCCGCGCAGCTTCCGGTGGTATATCCTTCCCGCAGGGCGCTCACAACCCGGCCTCCTCAATCTTTTCGGGCTGCCTGCCTTCCACAAGGGACAGGACTGCCGCTATCACCGCCGCCGCGGCACATCCCCCTGTGATCAATCCGTTGCACAGCGCGTTCATGACCCGATCTCCTCGATTCCCGGGAGGATCATCTCCTTCGGGATCAGCTCCAGGAGCTGCGCCCGCGCCTCCCCGATCGTCAGCGGAAGGCCGTCGATCGGGACGCCGTCGTGCCGCTTCATCTCATACATCAGACGGGAGACGTAGGGAAGCCGGAGTTTCGCCCGGACGATCATCTCCTGGTGGCAGAAGATCTCCTCGGACGGCCCCTGCTGGAGGACCCGGCCGCGGTCGAGGACGTAGATCCGGTTCGCGAAGAGCGGCAGCATGTCCACGGTGTGGGTGGCAAGGATCACGGTCATCCGCTCCTCGCGGTTCAGCTTTTTCAGAAGCTGCATCATCTGCGCCTCGCCGGCCGGATCGAGGCCCGCCGTCGGTTCGTCGAGGATCAGAACCGCCGGCCGCATCGCCAGGACGCCCGCGAGCGAAACCCGCTTCTGCTCCCCGAAGCTCAGGTGATGGATCGCGCGCCCCCGCAGGGAGAGCGCTGCGACCGCCGCAAGCGACTCCGTTACCCGCCGCTGCACCTCCGCCTCCGGGATGTTCAGGTTCCGGGGGCCAAAGGCGCAGTCCTCCTCCACGGTTGCGGCGAAGAGCTGGTCGTTCGGGTTCTGGAAGACGAGGCCGACCCGCTGGTAAAGCTCCTCTGCCGTGAGGCTTCCGATCTCCCGCCCGCCGATCGCGATCCGCCCCGACTTTGCCTTGAGGAGGCCGACGAGGAGCTGGATCAGCGTCGTCTTCCCCGAACCGTTGGAGCCCAGGACCGCAACGAACTCGCCCTCTTCGACGCGGAAATCGATCCCGGCGAGCGCCTCGGTCCCGTCGTCGTAGGTGAAGGAGACCCCCTGAACATCGACCGCCCTCATCCGTTTATCCCCCACGCGAAAAATCCGTAAGCGGCGGCGATTACGGTCAGCAAAAGGGCGAGGAGCCCGCGGTCCCTGCGTCCCAGCGCCGGGAGCGGTCCGAAGGGCATCGTCCCCCGGTAGCCGCGCAGCCGCATGGCGTTGTGGGTCCGGCCGGCCTGTTCAAAAGAGTGGACGACCGTCGCCCCGGCAAGCGCGGTGAAGGAGGCGAGCGCACGGCGCGGCGCCGTGTAGCCGAGACGGAGGCGCTGGGCGGCGGCAAGATCGCCCGCGCGGTCCATCAGGACGAAGATGTATCGGTACATCAGGATCGCGATTTCCACCCACTCCTTCGAGATCCGGAATCCGCGGAGCGCCTGGAAGATCCGGTGGGCCGGCGTCGCGATGCCGAGGAGGAGGACAATGCTGAGGGCGCCAAGGACGCGCGCGCCGAGGAGCAGCCCCTGCCGGAGCCCCTCGGCCTTCGCCGTGAGCGTCCAGCCGCCGAGGGTCAGCGCGAAGAGCGGCGTCGTCCCGGTGACGAAGGTCTGGATCACGACCAGGATCGCGACGGTCGAAAACGGCGCGGCAAGGCGCAGCGCGACGAGCTTCGCCGGGATCCGGAGTGCGGCGATGGTCCCGAGGCAAAGGACAAAGACGGCGAGCGGGAGAACCGGCCGCGCTGAGGTCACGACTGCGATGAGCGCGGCCAGCGCGATCAGAAGCTTCACCCGCGGATCGATCCGTGTCAGGGCGTTGTCCCGGTAGGTGAATATGTCCGAAAAGAGATCAAACATGGCGCTTCAACATCCTTTGTTTTTCCTCGGCGGGAAAAGGACGCGGAACCAGTATCCGGCGGCGAATCCCCCGACCGCACCGGCCAGCAGAAAAACGAACAGAAGGAGGTCCCCCTGGTCGGTGTTAATGAAGGGTTCGCGAGCCGGCCGTCCCGCCTTCTCCGCGAATTTTTCGATCACGGTCTCGTCGACGCCGGACCAGGAGGCGGCCCGGCCGGAAGTGGACATCGGTCCGGTGAGGAGGATTCCGGCAACAATCAGGATAGGGATCCATTTCTTCATGCCGCGCCTCCCGCCGGAACGGTCCGGAGGAGTTCGGGTCTCCGGCTCCGGATGAACTTCAGCACTCCCGCGCAGAGGAACCCTTCGAGGATGCCGAGAGGGAGCTGCGTGGGGACGAAGGCGAGCAGGATGAGCGAGAACATCGTCGAAAACGATCCGTCTCCGTGGAGCGCAGCGGCCAGTTCGAGGGAGGTCATCGCGTAGGTGGCCCAGTCGGAGAGCATCCCCGCGAGAAAGGCGGCTGCGAACCAGGGGAGCCCAAGGCGCCTCGCTGCCGTGAAAACGCCCCAGCCGACCCATGCGCCGGCCACCCCCATCGAGACGATGTTTGCCCCGAGGGTCGTGATCCCGCCGTGGGCGAGGAAGAGGGCCTGGAGCGTGAGCGCGATGCTCGCGACGACCGCGGTCAATCCCGGACCGATCAGGATTGCGGCAATGCCCGTACCGGAGGGGTGGGAGCAGGTCCCGGCGCTGGGAACGGGGATCGGCATGCAGGAGATCAGGAAGACCGCCGCCCCGACGAGGCCGACCAGCGGCTTGAACCAGGGGGTTTCTTCGTTGCGGCGACGGAGGTCCCGGAGGCCCCAGGCGATGAAAGGGAGGGCGACCGCATACCAGAGAACCGCCCAGGAGATGGGCAGGATCCCCTCGGAGATGTGCATGGCGAAAGCCGGCGCAGGCAACGCGCACAGGAAAGCGGTCGCAGCGAGACATTTGGAAATCGTGATCCCTCCGCGCGCTGGACATTTTTCGACCCGAAAAATCTCCAATGCGCGCTTCCGGGATCCGATTTCCAAGTTACGCAAAGGTCTTACAACGGCGATTCCGTTCGTTCCCCTATTTCCGTGAAGCGGAGTCATGGTTGCTTCTCCTCCGGCGCATCTCCCGGGCAACGGTCGACCGGCGCCGGGGCGAGTTCCCGGACGTCGCAAAGATCCTCCGACTCCCCGATCCGTTTCGCGACGAGGTTGACGAGGGCGTCGTCGTAGCCGAGGTGTCTGCCCAGAGATAGACGGACCTCCGGGCTTCTCCGCGCGGCCTTTCGGATCATCTCCGGGATGTCCTCGCGCAGGTGAACGCCGAAGTGGAGGAAGTAGGGGAGGACGATCACGCTCTTCGCCCCCTGGCGAACGCATTGATCGAACGCCTTGTCGAACGGGATTCCACGGCCGGACATCCGGCAGGTTACGACGATTCCACCGAGCTTCGCCCTCAGCCCCGCCGCGATCTTTTCCATGTCGTCGTCGGCGCCCGCGGCGCGGCTCCCGTGGCCGATCAGGATCACGGCCCGCATTCCCGCCTCTTCTCTCATGGATCACTCCTTTGATAAACAGGGACAGCTCCCGATTATTTCTCCGGCAACCATCATTGTATAAACCGTCATTCCCGCCCCGTTTGCGCGGGGGCAAACTCCATAAGTAGGGAGCCGTCTTACATCTTCTTTTCTGTTCCCGCGAGGCTGCAGAGGGCGTGGATGACGCTCACCGCAAGCGGGCTTCCCCCGCGGCGGCCGGTGAGCGCAATGTACGGAACGCCCTGCGCCATCAGCTCCTCCTTGCTCTCCACGACATGGACGAAGCCGACCGGCATCGCGACGACGAGGGCCGGCCGGAGCCCCTCTTCAACGATCATCCGGTTCAGCTCCATCAGCGCAATCGGGGCGTTTCCAAAGACCGCGATCGCCCCGGCGATAAAGGGCCGGGCCTTCTCGATCGCATGGAGCGAGCGGGGGAGGCCGGTCCGCCGGGCCGTGCGTTCGATATCCTCGTCGGCGATGTGGCAGATGAGGCTCTCCTTGCGGTAGAACCCGCAGACGCCCCGCAGACGGGCGAGGGAGATCCCCGAGCGGATCATGTTCGAGTCGACGATGAGCGATCGGCAGCCATGAAGGGCCGCGACGCCGGCGGCGATCGCATCCGGCGAAAAACGGACCGCCTCCATGATCCCGAAATCGCCGGTCGTGTGGATCATCCGGCGCACGACTTGCCACTCCTCCGGCGTGAACCGGTGGGCCGGGGCCTCCCGGTCGATGATCTCCATCGATTTCGCTTCGATCTCCGGCCCGCTCAGCGGCGCGTCCAGAAAGGTGCGGATCAGCGGGCGTCCGGGTTTCTCGTTCATGGTGTACCTCCGCATCGTTCGAGAAAACGGGCGACCGCTGCAGGCCGGGAGGCGTAGTGGAGGTGCAAGTAGCTCGCGAGGATCGCCCCGTTTTGATATCCCTCGGTTTCGACCGTATCCGTGCGGCGGCGCCGGAGGGAATAAACCTTCCGCCAGGCCGGGTCGGAGACCGGGTCATCGATCAGTTCCGAATAGTGGAATTCGTGGCCCCGAAGAACGTCGCCGCCGCGGCCCCATAGGGAGTCCTCCGTCAAGGCGACCTCCACGTAGCCGAGCGCCTTCTTGCCGGTGAGCATGCGCGTCCGGGCGGGGAGGACGCCGGCGAGGGGGTAAAAGCGGCCGTCCGCCTCGATCCCTTGGGAAAGGTACATGAGCCCGCCGCATTCGGCGTAGAGGGGTCTTCCGGAGTCGGCGTAAGCCCGGATCGCGGCGAGCATCTCCCCGTTTTCTGCAAGGCGCTCTGCGTGGAGTTCCGGATAGCCTCCCCCGAGGTAGAGACCGGAGAGCCCTTCCGGCAGGTGGCGGTCGTCGAGGGGAGAGAAAAAGAGGACCTCGCAGCCCGACGTCCGGAGGGCGTCAAAGAGATCCTGGTAATAGAAGTGGAAAGCGGCGTCCCGTGCGACGCCAACGCGCAGTCGGCCAGGTGATGGAGCGAATTCCGGCTTCCCGATCGTGGGGGTTTCAACCGGAGATTCGGATCTTTTCGCTGCGTTCGGTTCGGGAAAGAGCGTCATTTGTCGGGAATCGGGCGCATCGCGCCGTTTGCCGGGATCGAGAGGAGCGGTCGCCTTGGGCGTTTTCGTTAGCATTTTCGGGAAGAGCGTCTCCAACGACAGGTTCCGTTCCAGCGCATCGGCGAGGGCGTCGAGGAGGGATTCCGGGAGTTGCCCCCGGTCGGCGGTGACGAGACCAAGGTGTCGGGAGGCAAGCTCCGGAAAGGCCCCGCGGGGGATCGCCCCTAAAAGCGGCGGCAAGCCGGCTGCCTGGAGGGAGTCGGAAAGCAACGCAGCATGGCGCTCCGAACCGCAGTGATTCGCGACGACCCCTGTGAAGCGGAGATCCGTCTGGAATGTCGTATAGCCCTTCACGAGCGCGGCAAAGCTCCGGCCCATCCCGTGAACGTTAACGACCAGGATAACGGGGGCGTCCAACAGGCGGGCGATCTCTGCCGTGCTTCCTTCATCGCTTTGCGCATCCGCCCCGTCGAAGAGCCCCATGACCCCTTCGACGAGGGCGCAGTCGGCGTCAGCCGTGGCCCGCGCGAAGAGCCGGCGGCAATGGTCGTGACCGGCCATCCAGCCGTCGAGATTGTAGCAGGGGCGTCCGGAGGCGAGGGCGAGGTAGGTCGGGTCGAGGAAATCCGGTCCCACCTTGAACGTCTGGGTTTCCCGACCCCGGCGGGCGAGCGCGCGCGCCAGCGCGAGCGTAAACGAGGTTTTCCCCGCACCGCTGTGCGTTCCGGCGATGACGAGCGTCGGGCAACGGGTCATCAGAATTCTACCCCCTTTTGGGCCTTCCGGCCGCTATCGAATCCGTGCTTGATGCAGCGGACCTCGGAGACGGTGTCGGCGGCTTTGATCAGCCCTTCCGTGGCCCCCCGTCCGGTCAGAACAACCGTACAATCGGGGGCCGCCTCGTGGAGAACCGCCAGGACGGCATCCTCGGCGAGCAACTTGAGGGCTACAGCCATGCAGACCTCGTCGAGGACGACCAGTCCGTAGCGTCCCGAGAAGGCCGCCTCGCCGGCGATCCGGAGTCCTTCTTCCGCTGCCCGGCGGTGGTCCGCGAATCGCGGATCGGTCGGGCGCGGGACGAAACCGAGGCCTGTCACGGCGATCTCGACGCCGGCCATCCTTTTCAGGGCGGCGAATTCGCCGGTCTCCGTATCGGACTTGACGAACTGGATTACCGCGACCGGGATGCCGTGGCCGTGCGCCCTGAGAACCATCCCCAGTGCCGCCGTCGTCTTTCCCTTTCCGCCGCCGGTGAAGATCAAAATCCTGCCTGCGTCTTTCATCGGATGAGACCCCTTTCCATTCCCCGTTTTTATCACATTTCCAGCAGCGCGGCGATTCCCCAGCGCGCCGCCAGGAAAACCGCGACGGCGATTCCCGTCGCCGCATACATCATGCGATTCGCGGCGAGGATCTGCCCGCGTGCGAGCGTCACGACCGGATCGCCGATCTCCGGCAGGGTTACGGGGCGCCCGCGCCGTTGCATGACGCCCCCCAGACGGATTCCCAACGCCCCGGCAAACGCGGCCTCCGCGATCCCGGCATTGGGACTCATGTGTTTTCGACCGTCGCGCCGGGCGATTCTCCAGGCGGCGGAGGCCTGCTGGCCCGTGAGTGCTGCGGCGGCGGTGATGATGGGTACCGCGAGACGCGCGGGAAGCCAGTTCGCCCCATCGTCGATCTCCGCGGCGGTCCGGCCGAAATCGATGTAGCGTTCGTTCCGATAGCCGATCATCGAATCGAGCGTGCTCGCCGCCTTGTAGGCCATCGCTGCGATCGGTCCTCCGAGCGCCGCGAAGAAGAGCGGGGCAATGATCCCGTCCACGGTGTTCTCGGCGACGCTCTCCACGGCCGCGCGGACGACCTCCGGTTCGGTCAGCCGCTCCGTGTCGCGTCCGACCATCCACGATACGAGGCGCCGCGCCTCGGCCAGATCGAATCTTGCGAGCGCCCGGTAGACCCCGTTGCTGTGGTTGGCGAGGTCGCGTGCGGCGAGCGTCGTGTAGAGGAGGAGGATGGAAACCGCGTCCCCGAGGCGGGGATGAAGCCATCCCGCAACCCAGATCATCGAGCCCGTTGTTAGGGCCGCCGTCAGGATGACCGCGAGGGCCGTCAAGCTCCCCGCGAGACGGACGTCCGGAATCGCCCGCCGGGCCGGTTCCTCCAGAGCCGCAATCAGACGGCCGATGATGCGGACCGGGTGGGGCATCCACCGGGGATCCCCGAAGGCCAAGTCGAGCAGCAGTGCGATTGCGATCTGATATTCCAGTCTCATCGGCGGCTCCGGAAAAAGCCCGTATGCTGCGTTGCGTTTCGTTCCTTGTCGTTGCGGCGTACCGAAAAAGTACGCCTCACTCCTGCGGACTCACGCGCCTTGCCTCCGGGGCTTTTTGCGAAGCCGCCTCGGGCTGCAGGTGGACTGAACAAAAAAAGAGTCATTTTCTAAAGCCCCATGATTTTATATATCTCTTTGATATTCATGCTCTTTCTCACGACATCCGCCAAGCGGTCGAGGGCCGGCTCCAGGTCGTAGACGGCCGCGATCCGGCCGAGCGGGGCGAGGCCCCGCTTTTTGCGGAGGCGGTCGATGAACCAGCGGCGGAAGCCGTCCGCGTCGAAGATCCCGTGGAGGTAAGTCCCCCAGAGGAGGCCCGTCTCCGTCCCGACGCCGATGCTTTCGCTATCCTCCCGCCGGATCAGCGGGGCGAGGCCGCCGCCGTCGGTTCGGCCGTGGTGAATCTCGTAACCGCGGACCTCGCAGTCCGAGGCGAGATGGCGGGCGTCGGCGCGCGTCAGGGTCTTTTCCCTGGCGAGCTCCGTCCGGACGGGAAGGAGTCCCAGCCCGGCCAGCGTTCGGCCGCCCGCGGACTCGATCCCAAAGGGGTCGGCGATCTCCCGGCCCAGGATCTGGAAGCCGCCGCAGATCCCAATGATCTCCGTCTTCCCTCCACGGGCGAGATCAAGAATCCGCAAGGCCATGCCGTTTGCCTGCAGATCGGCCAGATCGCCGATCACGTTCTTGCTCCCGGGAAGGATCACGGCATCCGGCTCGCCCAGCTCGTCCGGCCGCCGGACCACGCGCAGGCGGACGTCCGGTTCGATCCGGAGCGGGTCGAAGTCGGTGAAGTTCGAGATGTGGGCGAGATCGACGACGGCGATGTCGACATGCTCGCCATCGGGGACGCGGCCGTCGATCAGGCCGTCCTTGAAGCTGACGGAGTCCTCCTCGGGGAGGCCCAGGTCGCGCAGATAAGGAACGACGCCGAGGACGGGGCGTCCGGTCCGGCGGAGGATGTAGTCGTGGGCATCGGCGAGGAACGCCTCCTGACCCCGGAAGCGGTTCACGACGAACCCCTTGACCAGCGCCCTTTCCCGCTCCGTCAGGCACTCCATCGTCCCGATGAACGAGGCGTAGACGCCCCCCCGGTCGATGTCGCCGACGATCAGGACGGGCGCCTCCGCGTAGAGGGCCATGTTCATGTTTACGATGTCCCGTTTCTTGAGGTTCACCTCGGCGGGGCTCCCCGCCCCTTCCAGGACGATGACGTCGTGTTCGGCGGCGAGCGAATCGTACGCCTCGCGCGCGACGGCAAAGGGAGGGGTGCTGTCGCGGGTGTACTCCCAGAAATCCATGTTGCCGACCGGCTTTCCGAGGATGATCACCTGGGAACCGGTGTCGCTGTTCGGCTTGAGGAGGACGGGGTTCATCCGGACGTCCGGGTCGAGCCGGCACGCCTGTGCCTGGACCACCTGCGCCCGCCCCATCTCGCCCCCCCCGCGGGTCACGTAAGAGTTGAGCGACATGTTCTGCGCCTTGAACGGGGCGACCCGGAAGCCGTCCTGGAGCAGGATCCGGCACATCGCCGCGGCAAGGATGCTCTTCCCTGCGTTGGAGCCGGTCCCCTGGAACATGATCGCGGGCGTCCGCCGCCGACCGGATTTTTTATTAGCAATTCCCAGAACCTTCCGGAGGGCGCCGAGGAGGCGGTCATTCTCCGTCTCCGTCCGGACGGCGATGCGGAAGAACCGGCGGTCGAGTCCCGTGAAGTTCGAACAATCCCGGACGGCGATTCCGTCGGCGAGGAGGCGCCGGGCGATCTCCGAGGCGTCGAGGTTCCTTCGGTCCGACCGGATCAGCAGAAAATTCGCCGCCCCCGGATAGACGGTGAGACCCGGCAGCTCTTGGATCGCGGTGAAGAGACTTTCGCGCCGGTCGCGGACGAAGCAAAGGGTCTCCTCCGCGTAGGCCGTATCGCGGAGCGCCGCTGCGCCGACGGCCTGGGCAAGGGTGTTCGCCGACCAGGGGGGCATTCGGTCGCGGAGGCGGCGGATCCGTTCCGGGGCCGCGACGACGCCGCCCAGACGGAGGCCCGGCATCGCGTAGAACTTGGTCAGCGATTTGAGAATGATGATATTTCCCGGGCGGCCGGATGCGATCAGTGTCTCCGCTTCCGGGGCGAAATCGGCGAAGGCCTCGTCGATGACGAAGGCGGTTTCGGGATGCCGCGCGGCCAATTCCCGAAGGGCGGCGGCCGGGATCATCTGCCCGGTCGGGTTGTTCGGCCGGCCGATGAAGAGGATCTCGTCCCCTCGGAGGAGCGTCTCGATCGCCCTTAGGTCCGGGGCGAAGCCCGCTGTCTCGCGGAGGGGAAGCAACTCCACGGCAAGACCGGCTAACTCCGCCGCGCGTTCGTAATCCACATAGGCGGGGACGGGGATCAGGGCGCGCCCCTTTCCGAGGAGTTGCGGGAGGAGGAAGAGAAGCTCCGTCGAGCCGTTTCCCATAAGGATCTCTTCCGGGAAGACGCCGTATCGTTCGGAGAAGGCCCGGACGAGGTCGGTGCAATCCGGATCGGGGTAGTGGACGAGATCGCCGGTCCGTGCGCTGATCAACGGCCGGAACCCCTCCGGCGGCCCCAGCGGGTTGATGTTCGCCGAAAAGTCGAGGATCTCCCCGGCGGGTTTCCCCGCGGCCAGCGCAAGTTTCAGCAGATTTCCGCCGTGGCGTTCCGTCATGCGCCGCCTCCATAAAGCCAGGCCGCCGCGACGAGGGCGGGAACAAGTTCGGTCAGTTCGCAGGAGGCCCCCAGCGTGTCGCCGGTGAGGCCGCCGATCCGCCGCCGGACGTAGGCCGTAAAGAGGAGGGCGAAGAGGAAGGAAACCCCTCCGGCGACAAGTCCCGGGACGCCGCCCGCCAGGCCGCCCGCGGCGATCAAAAATGTTAGCGCCCAGAGGGCGTGGCTCCGGGAACAATTCCGGTGAAAGATGCCGACGAGCCCCTCCGGACGGGCGTAGGGGAGGAGGGCCATCTGGATGAGCAGGGCGGAGCGGCCGGCGACGGGCATCAGCAGAAGGACCCATGCGCGTGAAGGTCGGCAGACCGAGGCGATCAGCGCGATTTTGAGCGCGACCACGCAGACGATGGCGGCGACCCCCATCGGCCCGGTCCGGCTGTCCCTCATGATCTCGAGGATCCGCTCGCGCGGGCGGGAGCTGAAGAAGCCGTCCGCCGTATCGGCGAGGCCGTCCGTATGGAGGCCGCCGGAGACGGCGATCAGCAGGATGACGGCAAAGACGCTCGTCACGCCGACGGGAAAGAGGAATCCGAGACCCCAGTCCATCAAGGCAATGGTTGCGCCGATCCCAAGGCCGACGACCGGGAAGAAGGGCATGGAGCCCCCCAGCGCCCGCTCGTCGGGACTCAGGCCCCGGGGCAGAGGCAGGATCGTCAGGAACTGGAGAGCCGCGAGAAACCGCTTCATGATGCCCTCACAATAAGCCGCAATAGCATTTTTCCCTCCCCCTTGATGGGGGAGGGTTAGGGTGGGGGTGGGGGCGCCCCGCAATTATCATCCCCCTTTGTGACGAGATACCGTCATGAAAGTTTCATGAGCTTGCCTTCGATACCATCGCCTCGTCAAATGTGGCCACTTCGGTGAGGACTCGGACAGCGGCCTCGATGAAATTCATCGCCAGCGCCGCCCCTGTCCCCTCGCCGAGGCGGAGGTCGAGGTCGATCAAAGGCTGCTTGCCCAGGAGCTCCAGCGCGATCCGGTGGCCCTGCTCCACGCTCCGGTGGGCGGCAATCATGTACTCGGCGGCCGTGGGGCAGAGCGCGTAAGCGATGAGCGCTCCCGCCGCGGAGATGAATCCGTCAATGACAACCGGCTTCTTCAGTGCGGCGGCGCCCAGGATCAGCCCCGCGATCCCGCCGATCTCGAAGCCGCCGACCTTGGCCAGGACGTCCAGCCCATCCTTCGGGTCCGGCCGGTTGATCCGCAGGCATTTTTCGATGACGCGGACCTTGTGTGCGAACTGCTCATCGTCGATCCCGGTGCCGTGGCCGGTCACCTCCGCCACCGGATGGCCGCTGAAGGCGGCGACGATCGCGCTGCTCGGCGTCGTGTTTCCGATCCCCATATCCCCGGTGCCGAAGAGGTCGACCGTCTCCGCCGCCTTCCGGGCGACATCGATGCCGGCTGCAACGGCGCGGACGGCCTCCTCGCGGCTCATCGCG
>Ga0315275_10002673_pt1 | contig 16186 bp, 13 predicted proteins | sample YL17G03_0_MG_FD_205557 | JGI IMG/M metagenome (GOLD analysis project Ga0315275, IMG submission 205557) | Sediment microbial communities from Yellowstone Lake, YNP, Wyoming, USA - YL17G03_0 | ecosystem: Environmental > Aquatic > Freshwater > Lake > Sediment | place: USA: Wyoming | collected... | reverse complement strand
ACCTACACGCATACGCTTGTGGGTCTTGTCGTGGTGGCGCTGGTGCTGGCCGCCATCGAGAGCCGCTGGCTCAAGACCCTGTCCTTCGCGCGTCTGCTGGGGATCAACCTGGGCGGAGGCGTGATCCATCTGTGCGGCGACATGATCGCGCTCTGGCCGCTCCGCATCCTCTGGCCATTCAGCGACCAGGATTTTGTCCTCAAATGGACCAGTGACTTCGATTATGTGGTGCTGGCGGTGGTGGTCGTCGCGACCGGCTTATCTGAAACGGATGGTTTTCAGCACCGTGCCCCCTGGATCATCGCCGGAGCATTCCTCCTACTTGTTGCCTATTTCCTGTTCATCCCCGGTTGGGGAGCGGCATGAACCCAGTCAGGTATGTGACGTAAAACCCGCCCTTGGTAAGGGCCTAATTCAATGACCATGACTAAACCTATTGTTTCGCCTGTCTATGCTTCAAAAATCCGCCTCGCCATTCAGTCTGCTCGTGCGTGCGCCCTGAGACAGCAGGTTCACTTTCTAAGAGACCCACTGCTGACTGAAATAGTGGGTATCCAGGTGCGAGTCGGTGATTGGGAGGGTGCGTCTCGGGAAGTCATGAGTAGTGAAGAAGCCGGGAAGGACGCCTTCCTCAAAACTGACCTGTTGGCCGAGATGGCCAAGGCACAGGTCTCCCTTGGTGAGTTCTCCGGCGCCCTCAGCACGATTCGGGATGCCCTTGTGTTGGGCTATCATGCGTCCCCATTTTTCTCGACTCTCTGTCGGATAGCCCAGGGAACAGGAAACATCGCTGATGAAATTACGGCAAATGAGGCTCTTGATCTAGCCGAACGAGCGTCCTCCGAAGAGCTGGCCAAAGAGAAGGCTATCGGTTTCAGTCGGTCTACATGTTCTGGTCATGTTACTTGGCTAACCTATCTTGCTGAAGCTCAGGCCATAGGGGGAAGGAGAGAGAAAGCCGACGAGACACTCCAATCAGCCCTCGACCTCATGGCGTCCGGCCGATACGATCTTGCTGGCCGCGAGAGCGTGCTCGATGTCGGATATACGGATATCGTCATTGTTCAATCACGCATCGGTGACATTCCGGGGGCGTTGAAAACGTTGGAAAAGATGAGCGACCAAGGACGCAGGAGCGGCATGGGATGGATTATCTCGATGCTTGCAGACGGCGGGGATCTTGCGGGAGCGCTCGCCTTCGTGGCACAGATCGATGAGGCTGAATCGAGAACCCGAGCACTGATCGAGATTGCAGGATCTCAGGCTCGACATGGTGATAGCGTGGGGGCACAGAAGACGCTCGCGCGTATTGAACGCTTCACGGACAGAAGGGAACGATCCAAATATTTGGAGATGCGGTATTACTGTACATTGGCCAAAGTGCAATGCGATCGAGACAGTGCACCGCGTGCCCTTACTCAGATTCTACAGGATGTTGATAAGGCGCAACTGGACCGATTCGAAGTCTATGAGGCTGTAGGCGAAGCGTATGCGGCAGTGGGTCTGGTGGCAGAGGCTCTGCAGATCTTTGAGCGTATACCCTCTGAGAAGGACATGGATGGGAATGAGAAGTTTGTTAAAGACTCGCTGGTGAGGATGATCACCAAAGCGCACACGATGGCAGGAAATGTGGAGGTGGCCGAGGCGTGGGTTCGGACGCTGCCATCGCCGTCTGAGCAGTGTTATGCGTGGTTGGGAATTGTGGATGGATTCGTCTCCCTCTCATAAAAGGCTAACTGGGGGGACAGCAGAGGTGTCGGAAGTTTTTCCCCTGACAGGGTCGTGGCAGTTTCAGGTCAAGAGTAAGGGTCTTGCGATCCAACAGTTCTCGGTGCGTGGCGGGTCTATTCCTTCGAGGAGCCAAGAAGAAATAAGGGTGTCAGGAACCGTTTCTCATTGCTTGCGCTGATCTTCAGGCAGGGAGTAGGCTGATCTCACTGGTTATTCTGCTTGTCGGAGGCTCGCCATGTGGGTGGTCTTCCTCCTGTTGCTTCTGCTGCTGCCACTGCCTCTCTCTGTCCAAGCGGAAGATCTCGGCGAGTTGAGCGCGAATCCGTACAATCCTGATTCCACGTCCAATCCCTTCGGAGCCGGAGGCCCATTCAAGCCGGACGGCCTGAACAATCCCTTCAGTCCCTACGGCAGTCCATTTAGCAACCAATCGGCCACGAATCCTTTCGCCACAGATGCGCCTCGGCTGTATGAACAGCAGGGGAACTATCGCGGCAAGCTAAGCACGAACCCGTACGACCCTGATTCAACCAGTAGCCCCTGCGGCCGCTACGGCTCTCCGTTCTCACCGGACTCGATCAACAACCCCTACGGCGCCGGGAATCCCTACAGCCCCAGCAGTCCCACGAATCCCTACGGCCGCGGCCTGCGACTTGAAGGACGCTGACCCAGCCGATGAATCGCTCCACGTGATCTCATGGCTGCTTGATACCTCGGTCCTACACCTCGGCCACGGGTTTGTTGTCGTAGCCTCCGGCAGTGGCCGACCGGCTAGCACCTGCGAGGAGCACCGCTCGCGCCAGCAAAACTGTCACTCCCGCCGCTGATCCCTCTCCGGCACGCCGGGTGACTGCACGCAGAATAGAGACGAAAACATAAGTACCTTGCTCAGACGCTATACTCCTACGGATGGGAACCTCTCATGGCTCACGTCCTTTACAGAATACCAGTAGAGCTTTGGCAGCCTTTCTGGCAACATCATGGTTCAAAGACAATCCGTAATACTGGGAGACCTCAGTAGATTAAAATGCTCAATGGTGTCGTTCAACCCTACCCTCCTCGAATCATGCCTCTTTATAGCACCTAAAATCGTGAGCTTTGGGGAGGGAGTACGGGCCTTGAGCTTGTTCCTAAATCAGATAAATAACCAGTCGCTGCTGTACCCATAAATTGACCTTGCGACTTTGATGCTGCCCTCCTAAAATGAACCTTGTCTTGGCTGTATCGCACTTCTTGTGCTTCTATTGTGTAGCGTTTTCCCAATCAAATGTCTGGCGGGACACTGTGACGTGATGACCAACAATCTCGTTCTTGGCGACTCAGAGATCCGTTCGGTTCTTCGATCCCAGCTTTCCCAAAAACACGCCCATAAATCTCGCTCGGTCTTCATTGAGGAACTTGGGCTCTGCCGTGGACAGGTGAGAGTCGATCTTTCAGTCGTCAACGGCTTGCTACATGGGTATGAGATCAAGTCGGATCGGGATAGCCTTCGACGCCTAAACAGTCAGGTGGAGCTCTATGGGAAAGTGTTTGATCGAGCAACACTAGTGGTGGGTGAGCGCCATTTGGCTGAAGCACTCGACAACGTGCCAGGATGGTGGGGGATCTTACTTGTTCACCGTTCGGCCAAGGAGCTACAGCTCAAAACCATACGCTCCCCACGCAGCAATCCCAAAAAAGATCCTCGCGCCTTGGTAGAGTTGTTGTGGCTCGATGACGCTCTAGCATTGCTGGAGGAACGTGATGCCGCGCGAGGGTTTCGGGGGAAAGCCCGTTGGATTGTATGGGATCGAGTCTGCGAAATTTGCAGTCTCAACGAAATCGCCAGAGCCGTGCGGACACAGCTTAAGGCCAGGGCAAAGAAGCTAGTGCGTGTGTAACCACTGAAAGGTGATGGATAGTCCCCATCTGGCGCCATACCCCGGCAGACCCAAAACTCGGAGCTCCATCCGCCGCCGCCTTCATTGACTGACAGCCGTTGCAGTGGTCCGATCCATAAAACCCCGAGCGGAGGTTCCCATAAACAAGCTCATGAGCCAGGTCCGGAAACTGCTCGCCAGGACGCCTAGATCGTGTGCTCTGTCCCTTTATCAGTAACCAATCCTTTTCTAAGGTATACCGAACTGACGCAGACACCGGCATTATCAGAGGATTAAATCCCTCAACTCCTGCTGGATGTTGAATCGCACAGTCGCTAAAGGTCGGAAGGCGCTGAAGGCCAGTCCGACTTCCGTAAAGGTGGTTCTTCCACGCGACCCAATCTGCACGCTCAACGAAGGCGTGCGAATTCCGCTCGACACTCCCCATACCCTTGGGAAAGGCGCACGCTGATACCGTAAACGTACGCCACCTTTCATGGTGAGGAACCTCCGCCATGAAGGCATCCGTCAGGGCTGTTATCCCTTCGACAATAAGGTCTTCAACCCCCCCAAGGTCGATAATGAGATCTACCTGTTCAGACGTAAGTCCGTGTGTTCTCAGAAATGCATTGATCCGACTGGTAAGGTCACCTTCCTCAAACTCTACACGGGTTAATCGCAACGCCAGTCCATTCGTCCGATGAGAAAGAGCAGGAGTTACATCGGCCGTGCGTGATATTCCGGTGACAGGGGTAAATACAATACCGGCGTCTGATGCTCGTTGGAACACATCAGCAGCACTTGTCTGTCCGTCGGGTGCGAGTTCACGCGCATCAAGGAAACATCTCGAATAGGAGCTGATGCTTTCCGCAAGATTCGCGAACGAAGTTTTTAGGTGAGCACTTACAGTCTTGTGCTTCCTTTCCACAATCTCTAAAAGGGGAATAATCCGTGACTGAAGGAGCGGGGAAATGCGCTGAAGAGCCGCCTTCTCTCCACGCTTAATTTTGAGCACTGGAACGTAATGATCTGGTCCAAATGTCATAGCCTATCCTCTACCTCGAGGATTCCAGAGTTGGAGTGGCGCAAGTTTAGTCTCAAGGTCCTCAAAGTAGGAAACAAGCGCATCTGAGGGTTTATTATTCTCACCGGAGAAACAAACAGCAACCGTCCGGTCTACTGTAGTTAACGGAGCAACCCTCTGACGTATTTCCTCCGGCCCAATCCTGTCGCAAAGCGCCAGCAAGACGGCCTCCATTACTACCACGCGTCCATCAAGCGCTGGGACAAAATCATCGACTCCTTTGAGTGCATAGAGGGCTCGCTTGTCGCCGGACAAAAACGGCTGCCCTTGCTCCGCAGCCACGGCAAAGATCTGAGCTTCCCCTGGATCAATCGCCTCAACTGCAGTCAGCTTCTCAAGCCAGGTGGCACTGGGTTGTGGTACGAGAGGAATTGCGTTGGCGACGGGAATCAATGCGTCGCAGGCATGTTCCCCGTATATTTTTCGAAGACGGCCTCTCCGGAGCATGAAAGGAAGCGCGGGTAATCTCCCGCACTCCTGCAACTTCGCGGAAAAAATGTGGGCGGCGTCTTCGAGTAGGCTAGCTATTCCAAGTTTGCAGAAAGCATCCGTATCAAACAGCAGCTTCATGACGCTCCGGCTCGCCAAAAACGCAGCGGAGCAGTGCGCGGTCGGTTTCGGTCGCAACCGTTAGATCAACATGCTGGTCGAATAACTGGCGTAATAGTCTTCGTGCGCCAGTGCCTCGGTAAAGAGCCTTCGCTGCCTGCGTAGCCGTTTGGTAGCTGCTAGGCGTAGCTACCCGGCGGGCCCAAGCGAAGATCACCGTGCTAGCATCAGCGCCTGTCTGACGTTCGATTTCAGAGGCCTGGCGTGCGAGATCTTTAAAATTAGTGCCATCGATCCTAGGGATGTTGTTGTCACCGATAAGGACATGGCTGGCGTATTGATCGGCACGACGCTCAATAGACGTGTCGTCCAGAATATCCTCCTCCTCGTCAACAACTGGCTGGTCGGGAGCACAATCAGCCGCAGCAATATGCCCAGCCTCATGCGAAATGACAAAAGCGACTCGCCCTGGTTCGTCATGCTTGTGGCCAAGCAGGATGACCTGTCGCCCTTCGACGATCCCTGCAATGCCTTGGAAGCTTGGGGTTGGGAGCACGTCGAGCGGGATAACCGGAATGCCTCGCCTCCAAAGATCTCCCGCAATGTCGTGCAAGGAAACCGACAGCCGAGGCCGCTGGATTAGATTACGCCAAGCCAGACCATCAGCTGGAAGCGCAGATGTCGCGATTGCCGGATCTCTGAGACTACGAACTACTGCGGCAGCAATCCTCATGGCGGCGTGAATGGCGGGCCCCAACCTGTCCCGGTCAATATCCTTAACACGCCTTAGCTTTGCCCCAGGGTATGCTGGCGCAGCCAATGTGATATTGGGATCTCTGACCTTCTCAAGCGATAGGCCAAGGAAGCGCGCGACTCGGACTTCGATGTCTTCGAGGAGCCGAGGTTCCTGTAGACAGGCATCGTCCCACCAGTCTGGCAATATTGCAGAATGCAAGAAGTCGTTCTTGAAACCAGCCTTGGACAACCGGTTTGTTAGGGTCCTGAATGTGTGCCTCGTCAGAGGATTTCTCCGTTCTAGTTCAATCCGGTTTTTATGTCACTCACATAGAAAGTCTTGGGCGCGGCATTTTAGCACCATATATCCTTGAACACCACGCATGGGCAGGTAAGCAGCAAAGCTACCGCCTAACCGGTTTCAAATGCCTCCTGCCTGGGAGGTGTCCTGCCAGTAAATTCTCCTTGAGAGAGTTTACTTCAGACCCCAGCTACACGAGTAATTCTTTGTACTGCCCCGCTTAAAATGCGGGCAGGGAGCTAAGTCAGTCGGGTACAGGAACCCCACTGAGTTCATTCAAGATTCATTGCGTAGAAGACAGCCGAAGATCTCTCACCAGAGGAACGAGCGAGTGCATCCGGCTGTCCCGTAAGAAGTGGAGACACGGAAAGGGCGGGATTCTCTGCAGAATTGAAGGCTAGCAATGTTCAACAAACTGTCCACTGATAATAGAACTGCGCCGCTTCCCTGTCTTGCATCCCATCCCACTATGTCTCGTGCTCCCGCCCCGCACTTGCCACGGGTGCTACCTGAGCCACGTGAGGGTGGAGAGAGTTCTGTTGATTCTTGAGCTCTTGGACACTTGCTTCCAGCTGCGCTTGCTCCGCGCGGAGTACTGTCACTCGCTGTTTGAGACGCCTCCGCTCCTGTTCCAACTCGGCAGCGTGGATCACCTTCCCGGCCTGGGCGACCATCCGATTCAGCACACGCGTCCGCTGCCTGCCCACCGCACCGGCTCGGACCAGCGCTTCCGCCACGGCTTCAGCCTCCTCTTCTCCAAACCCAAGTTCGCTGAGCCGTTGATGCCGTTGAAGAAACTCCGTCACGTCTGGAGCCTCAATGCCGGCCTTGATCAGGAAAGCCACCCCCTGAATCGCCGCCTCCGCCATGGTCCAGGTCCACGACTGGGGAAGGGCCATGAGGCACTCGATCAATCGGAGCGCTTCGGGGACATCCTCAAATCGGCACTGGTGTTTCCGGAGAGCGACTTCGGCGCACAGGTACCCGTGGAGGTCGTCGATGTCGACGTGGGCCCGGTTCAGCGTCCGTGCCAAGCTCAAAATCTTCCATAAGGTCGCGACGGTCTCCGGCTGCCGCTGCCACTTGACGTACACCTCGAAAAGGAGGGTCAGCACCTCGTCCACGGGACGGCCCGTCTCCACGGCGAGCCAGGCGAGCTTCCCGCGCAACGCATCGCTCAAGGCCAAGTCTGGCAAATTTGGTTCTCGCCGGATTTTCGGGATTTGGAGCGCGATGGTCTGCGACGGACTCGCCTCGGCCTCGGCAGCCACGGGTGCGCGCTGGTCCTTCCCCGCGCGATCGGTCCGGGGACGCGCCTGGGGGTCCAAGGAAAAGTCGGTGAGTGCCTCCATCCATCCCGCGCGCGTCCAGGCCATCGTCTCGGCCAGGATCCCGACCGCATGCGCGACCTGCGCAATCGCCTCAGCCGGGTCTGGCAGCCACGCGGTCATGCCGGTGCACAAGTTGACAACCACCTGCAGATCGACGCGCTCCGCGGCGTCGGGACTCAAGATCGCTCGGAGCAACTCGATAATCCGCCGGTCGAACCCCTGGCACTCTTTCGCCGGGGCGGACAATGTGAGAGGCGTCTGCGCCCGGGCGGCGATGAGCGCGGTTTCGCCCGTAAGCGCCACGTCCGGCATGACTACCGCGTCAAAATTGGCGACGAGGGCCCGCCGAATGAGCGGCGCGGACAGACCGAGGCGCTGCTCCCATGTCGGCTGTGTTCCGGGATTGACAATCACCAAGGGAACACAGCGTACCGTGAGCTGGGTGTTCTCGATGGGGACGACCAAGCGTCCGGACAAGAGCGGCATGAGCGCCGCCCGCACAGGGGGCGCGGCCGTCTGGAACTCATCCAGCACAACGAGAGGCGTGTCCAGCAATTCGCGCTTGTAGACCACCGTGCCCGCGGCGTCCCGCCGGACGAACATGGATTTTCCCGCTTCGCTCCCACACTCCACGATGTGGCGCCCGGGATTCAGGCCGAGGGCGTGACAGAGAAAGAGTCCGAGGGAGGATTTCCATTTGAGGGTCCCGCCCGCACAGACGAAAAACGGATGCCGGTCCGCCCGCGTCTCGTACTGGCGGCAGATGACGGCAGCCAGCGCGAGCTCGAAGACGGCTCGATGCACGTCGGTCGGGAGGTGCTTGGCCGGTGGGTAGACCGCGTCCAACCGAGTCCACTGCTGGCCGCACTGCGCGGCTTGCAGTTGGCGACGGCCCGCGTCGGTGGTCTGATAGAGCTGTCCCTCCCGCACGAGCCACCCCAGCTCGAGCAGTCGCTTGGCGTGGCGGTAGGCCGTTCCTTTCGGAATCGTCTGGAGTAACGGTTTCAACGGACGAAAATCCTCTGCACAGTGTGTCAAGATCGCCCAATCGATCGGATCCATAGAATGCCTCCTCTGTGATAGGTCCAACTTCTGGTCCGTGGCCCGGCTGCGCCTGGGACTCCACCGGGACTCGACGTGATACTCCACTGGGATTGTGGGACACGGACCGGCCCGTCCCACCTTCAGCGCATCGAGACTCACCCATGCCCTCCGTTCAGTCTGAGGGGAGGCACCGGGAGAGCACCCGTTGGAGGACGCTCGTGCCGCTCCGCGATCCCGACCATCCCCGACTGTGCCCCGCGGCGCGGACACGTCCCACCGCCTCCGTGGGGATCTTCAGGTGCATGAGCACTCCCCGCTCCCGCGACGACCGCCCAGCCTGACGCGCCCTGGTGCTGCTTCTCCGCATTCGCGCGTGAGCCGGACGCAAGCCTCGACGCGGCGCGCACGCAGACCGCACAACGCGGGACAACGGAGAACACCGGGTGGCACGATTGAATGTGATCGGCACGGTCCCCAGCAAGGGTGGGGCCCTTATGTCGCGCGCGGGGTGCGAGGCGGGCGGGGCTTTGTCGCTGCGTCGGGTGTCGGTCTGTGCCCGGCCTTGCGATGCCGCCGGTACCAGCGCTGGAAGGTGGTCCGATTGCGGCAGGAGACGGAGCAATAGCGCTGGCGTCGCTCCCGCACGAACAGGCGCGCGCATCCGGGAGCCGCGCAGCGACTCAGGCGTTCGTAGAATTTTGCGAGCTCCCCCAACAACACGTACGCCAGCGCATCGCGGAGATCATGCGCCTCAGGCTGATCCTGCACGTAGTCGCCACTCCATGTCCGACGCAGCGTGACCTCCGCCTGCAGCGCCGTCCGCCCGACGACGCTGACCAGAGATTGACGCAACAGCGTCTGGACCGAGACCCGGATCAGCGCGAGCTTCTCCGCCACGGATTTCTGGTGATCCTCGCCCCGCAGCGGGAGGGCCAGGGTCGTCGGCTCCGTCTGAGAGAGGTCCACGACCTGCCCGTTGCCCTCGCCTCGCAGGGTCACGTCCTTGAGACAGACCCCGAGGGTCCTGATGAGCCGGCGCTCCGGCCCCGGATCCGTCGGGCCCGACGCCTGTTGCGCAAACTCGACCAGCCAACGGAGCCGCGCCACGCCCAAGAGCGGCTGAACGGGCGGCTCCTCTGGCGGCCTCGTGGATCGGGGGGTCTTGCGGGTCATCGGTCCTCCCATGTTTGTGTATAATATATATAGACTATAATAAGCCTATTTAACGACTGAATCAAACATATATCAAATAACTATAACACGATCTATTGATTATATCAATTATGACATGGTATACTTCGGTTCGTGGTGTCGCGCAGGGGCGCACGGGGGAATGGACGGGACGGGTGGAGTTCCCGGCGGGGCCGGGCGGGAGGCGTCTGTGACGGAATTGGTAACGGAGCAGCAAGCCGCGACACTCTTGCACGTGTCGAAGAAAGCGTTGCAGGGCTGGCGCTATCGCGGCGAGGGCCCGCGGTTCGTCAAGGTGGGCCGGTGTGTGCGGTATCGGCACGAAGATCTGCAGACCTTCGTGCTCGCGGCGCTCCGCACCTCCACCAGCGATCCGGGTCCCACCCGCCCCGATCGGTCGGGGCTCCGCATCGCGCCCGCGCGGGACACCATGAGCGGAGCGCGGACAGCCGTTCCAGCCTCGGCGCCCACCCCGCGCCCACACTCCACGACGATCCAACGGCTGCCTACACTGCGACGACAGGGCTTCCCGCACATCCGGATCAGAGCCAGACTCGTCTTGCCAAATCAAGACGTTACCGAGTCCACGTCGCGGCCGACCCGCTGAGTCCCCATCAGCGGCTCAAGATCGCGTTGGAACAAACGCACTACGCCGAGGCCCGGCCGGGTCGCCGGGGGTGTCCGCCAGACCCTGACGGCATAACGAGACACAGCACGCGTAGAGCTACTCGCGTTTTGGTTACGGGTTTTCCCTCCGCAGGTCGATTTGCAAACCAGTGATTGTTCTTGGAGATGCGATCCGCAGCACAGTGCGCTGTGTGCGCTGTCCAGGGCACGAACTCTCACCCACCCGTCCATTTAACATCAGGATTATGACCATGTCCGCGTCTCCTCTCACCCGCTGATTTGACACCCGCTTAACGCGCGAGAATCCAACGAGCCTGTAGAAATCCCCCTGTCGAAATAATGAGGTTGTGATGAACAAAAAACGACCCACGAGAACGCGCAGTATTCAACGGCCTCTAACGCGGGAATGGCAAGCGACCACCGAGAATGACTACTCGACCACTAACGGTATCGTTCTACAGCCCCGTTAGGCGGCGACTCAACGGCCAACGTCTGATATCGGCCAAGTGCGGAAGTTCGGCACCAAGATCGCACCGCCCCAAAGCGGTCCTCAGCCCTGTCGCATTAACGACCGAGTTCAGGGGCGGAGCGATCGCGGAGTCCCCTGGAACGATTTGTTAGGGGGCGTTTGAACTCGGTTTGAAATACAAAAATGAGATAAGCCAAACTCGTCAATATCTATACTCCGTTTCTCGCAGACTTAATGTCGAGAAGATTAATCTTATCGATCTTGTCTTTGTGAATCACAACTGTAAGCCTTGCAGGATATTTGAATCGCATTTCGCTAATCCGGAATGTCCACAACATGATCTTTAGAAGATCTTCATCGCTGATACTTTTATGTCCTTTGATGCGTGTAATCCCCGATCCAAAAATCGGGGTGGATACGCTCTGCTGAGCGTATACATTGTTTACTTTGTCCCAGAAATTTATTAAAAATTCCAAGTATTCTGGCATTGTAAGTACGGCCTTGTTGTCATCATCGAACTTTGAAAAAGCAGTTAGCAGAAAGTCTTGATAGACGCAAATAGTCCCAATCTGATGGCGCACTTTCTTCCCTAGTTTTCTACCTGTATTTTTTTCGAGTATTTCGCTGCTATCAAAACGATAATTTTCTATATGATGATCAAGCTCTGATACAGGCACTCCAAGATGTTTCTTGATAAAAATGCCATTTAGTGAACCTTCGGCAATAATTATGTTGTCTACCTTCGTATCAAAGTATTCGTTAAAAGCGATTGCTTTTAACCCCGACTCTAAGAAGATGTCACCGACTTTGATCGTGACTTCGCTTCCTTCAACGTTAATATCAATCTTGTTAAGATTGTTAGACCAAACCCAAATCGCCAAATAGATTAAGATCAATAGGCCAATAAAAATCCATCCATAGGTGATTTTGCTTTCTGCCGGTATATCAACAAACAGTACAAGCAGCGATAGCGCCGCACTTATCCCCCAGGTGATTTTGCAAAAGCTCTCAATCACTCTCCTGTCAAAGAAGCCGACCTTTGTCATGGCTTGTACCAATGGAAATCTGGGGTTTTCTTAGTCGCTAACATGAAGTCTTCATTATTCAATGATGTCTCAATGATGTCCTTTTTTATCGGGACATGAAGTGTCGGAACCTTGCTCATCGAATCCCTAAAGATAGGTAAATTGTTCCAAAGGTTTTTTACTGACTGCTTCAACGAGCCATTTATTAGAAGGCTTTCCTTAGTTTCATAATCTGGATATATAACGATAACAGGCAGCCCTTGATTATTTATTCCGTAGTCAATTTCTTCTCGTAGCGCTCTTGAGCTTACTGTATTGGAGCTAAGTAAAAGTACGATATTTTTAGAACTTCTAAGGCGTTCTTGAAGCCTTGGTTTTAGCGTTGCTTCCCAATTGCTGTCGTCACGGACGTTGTACGTCTTATCATGCGAGTCATTAAAAGGAAACGATGCTTCTTTTCCTTTCCATGCTCGCAACATGTTGTAATAGCAGAAATCTTTTGTGGCATATGCGCCGAGCGCGCTTGCGTTAAAAGGCTCTGCAACGTAAAAGGCTGCGTAATTACCGTTTCGATATGCCATTATTCCTCCAAAAAATTTATATCCATATCTTACGCAAGCGGAAAATTGCTACGCAGACTAGCCCCTAACAATGTTTAGACGGATCCGCGTAAGAGGTGGATCCGACCATTTCTGTCCGTATAACACGCCACTATGGTTCGTGAACGATACTCCATGCTCGTTGTCGTTTCAATGAGTTGCGACGGGGGGACCATTTATCACGGGTTCTTATGCGGATCGGCGTAAGCCCCCCTTCTGATAGCGGTCAGTCGTGTACTTCTGCTTTGGGTCGGATACCGACGGTCGCCGATCGGCCACTTTGCGACAGTCGCTACGGCAATCTCCGCGCCGGAAAGCTGCCGTTCATTCGAGGTTGTGCTCGCTTCACGCTACGCTTGGCTGGAGTGGGTCTGAGTCGCCTGGGGGAGGGTCGGAGAACAGGTACCTCACACGCGTGTCCGTGTCCACAAAACGTGCCCACATGTCTTCCCGTACGTTCTCGAACTCATGTGACCAAGAACTCGACTCGCACCGTCCAGAAATCAGGAAATTGGAGGACAGGCCTCGTCGTAGGACAAGCGGTTTAGGAAAACGTTGTCACCATCCTACTCCAGCCTACTCAGGCTCATTCAGGCCAAGTCTAGCCAAGAGTTACGAAAAAATCGACTTTGGCTGAGTAGGCCTGAGTGAGGTGGAGTGAGGTGGAGTTGAGCACAAAATGAGCACCACGCTGGGGTGAATTTGCCTATTGACACGGAATCAAGAATTTGGGAAAATAGTTCCAATATGCCTAACCGTTACGCTAAACCGATCGTCGCCGCGCTTGCCACGCTATTGCGCCCCCTGGTGCGCATTCTGCTGCAGCACGGGATTCCCTGCGATGTGCTGTCAGCGGTTGCGCGCCAGGTGTATGTTCACGTGGCTGCCGAAGAATTCATTTTGCCGGGCAAGAAACAGACGACCTCGCGCATTTCGATTCTGACTGGCCTCACGCGCAAGGAGGTACGTCGCATCATGACGACCGCCGAAGTGGAGGATCAGGAGGCCACAGACCGGTATAACCGTGCGGCTCGCGTCCTCGCAGGCTGGCTTCGCGACAAGGAATTCCATGACAAGGCAGGGGCCCCCGTTGCCCTGCCGGTAGAGGGCCAGCACGCGTCGTTCGCGGAATTGGTCCGGCGCTACAGCGGAGATTTGCTCGTCAGAGCCATGTTGGATGAGTTACTTCGAGTTGGAGCCGTACGCCGGTCGAAGGATGGTCGCATCCGCCTGCAAGCCCGCTTCTATGTGCCGGCACAGAGCGAAAGGGACAAGCTCCACATCCTGGGGACGGACACGGCGGACCTCATCGCGACGATCGCCCACAATCTCAAGGCCCAGACCGTTCCACGATTCCAGCGAAAAGTTATGTATGACAACGTGCCGGTGGAAGCCATCCAGGAATTTCAACACCTGTCCGCCGATCGAGCCCAAACCTTTCTGGAAGGCATCGATCGCTGGCTGTCGAAACGGGACCGGGATGTGAATCCGGCCGTGAACGGAACGGGACGCAAACGCGTTGGGATTGGCCTCTATTATTTTGAGGATGACTTCAGACCTGATCACAATAACAAAAGGCCGGGGAAGGACTAGCCCATGCGACGCGCAAATATTTTCTCCATGTTTGGTGCCGGTTTCTGTGTACTTGCCGCCTTGTCATGCTCCGGTGGAGGCGGAGGAGGGACCGGCGTCCCTTCCGCGAGCACGACTCCTGTAACCAGCTCGGGTACGATCACGAAATTCGGAAGTGTGTATATCAACGATAGGGAGTATCTAATCGACGCCTCGACCTCAACCAGCGTGGACGGATCTGCCCCTGTGTTTGATGACGGGCCAGCGAAGAGTATCCTGAGGGTCGGCATGGTGGTGACGGTGAAGGGGACTGCCAGCGGTTCGTCACGCAAGGCATCTACGATTACGCACACAGACACGCTCGAGGGGCCTCAAACCAAGGTCCAGGTGGATAAACACAATGGCACGCTCAGAATCTTGGGACAGACTGTGGTGGTGGATGATACGACCCATTTCGACGATGGACCAGGCGGTAGTATGCTGAAACAGTTGGACGACTTGGTCAATGACGATGTCGTCGAGGTGAGTGGGTTTGTGAAAGACAGCATTACGGGGGTCATTGTAGCTTCTTTTATTGAGAAGACAGCCTTTAAGAAGGATTGTCTTGCTGAATGCGAAGTCAAGGGGATCGTAAAGGGCCATACCCCTGGAACGACAATCTTTCAGATCGGCGGGTTGACCGTGAACTTAGCGGCGCAGGCGGACATCAAAGACATGCCGGATCCGAAGGTGACCAGCTGGAATGATCTCTTCGTGGAGGTGAAAGGAACAGTCTTGGTGGGTACCACCCTCACCGCCACCAAGGTTGAGCCGGAAGGATTTCAAGCGCCGGAGGGCAGCGAAGTGGAGCTGGAAGGATTCGTTTCGTCCTTGATAGGCGGAACTGGAACCGGCCACTTCATGCTCGGCACAACCGAAGTTCAGGCAGCGAATGCTCAGTATCTCGGCGGCACGAAGCCGGAAGTGGCGGTCGGCCAGAATTTGGAGGTCGAGGGGACGATTTCCGGTAACGTCATCACGGCAACCAAGGTGAAGTTTCAGGATTCGGTCCGGCTGGAGGGCATTGTGGAGTCAATTTCGTCAATGGCACTCAACACAGGCACGATGACGCTCAAGGGCCTAACGTTACCAAACACCATCACGATTAATTGGAACAAGGCAGCAACGGAGTTCAAGGGTGTCACTCCACTCATGGGGGATCGCGTCAAGGTCCGTGGTCGGGAAGGTGCCACGGTCAACCCCATTGTCAATGTGATTGCGACGGAAGTGGATGGAAGTGGTCCCGATACCTGCACTACCACTCCTCCTTGTGACGTCAGTCTTCAGGGTGCCGTGCAGGCCATCTCAACCCCGAACCAGACCGTGACTATTCTCGGGGTTCAAATCAATACCAGCGGTTTCACCGACCCTACCGACTTTCAGGGACTGAACGGTCAGCCGATCGGTCGGGCGGCGTTCTTCAATGCCGTGAATGTCGGCACGCTGGTGCAGGTCAAGGGCAGGCTTACTGCTGTGGGTATTACCTGGGGCGAAGTCGAATTAGAAGACTAGCGGGAGAGGACAATTAAGCGTGTGTCAAATTCTCGATCGGCCCTTGACCTAATGGACCGATTAATAGGATCGAAATAATCAAATGAGGTGGGTTTATGAAAGGCTTTGATATGAAATACCCTAGATGGTCGTCCCTCCGTAAGATTGGTCAGTTGATGCTCTGTAGCGTAGCGCTCCTCTCCCTGATCTCCTGTGGCAGCGGAGGAAGTGGCAATTCGGCTCCTGCCGCTTCAGTCCAGGGCAGCAACGTGGTGACAGGGACCATGCCGACGAACGCGGTGGCTTCCCGTGAACCGGCACCCGACAGGCGGTCCTTCTTCGCGCAACTCTGGAACTTCCTCACCACGGAGCCGCTCGCCTACGCCATGAGTAAAGGCAGTGTGCAGGTTGTCGGGACCAGCATCAAGGCTCTCCCAGTTGGAGGGGGACGGTTTGAGCTGCTCGGTGTGCCAGACGGTCCCGTGACGATTCAATTCACGACACCTGATGGAGTCACGGGCACCCTCACGTTGAATTTG
>Ga0315275_10002671_pt1 | contig 16206 bp, 28 predicted proteins | sample YL17G03_0_MG_FD_205557 | JGI IMG/M metagenome (GOLD analysis project Ga0315275, IMG submission 205557) | Sediment microbial communities from Yellowstone Lake, YNP, Wyoming, USA - YL17G03_0 | ecosystem: Environmental > Aquatic > Freshwater > Lake > Sediment | place: USA: Wyoming | collected... | reverse complement strand
GATCTTCGGAGGCCCGGACAAGTGACACCCGCGACCGCGCTGGCGTGGCTCTCCCTCGTCGCGTTCCTGCTCTGGGTCGGGGTCGTCTGGCGCCTCCGGGACCACCTCCGCCGGCACGAGCGCATCCCCTCGGTCGTCCGGGACATGGCGCTGTTCTCCCTGCTCGTCGCCCTGCTCAGCCCGGCCGTCACCGGCTTCCTCCACGGGCGGGAACTCACGGGGCTCATCGACGTCGTCGCCCTCACGGCCCGCTCCGCCGCGATGTCGGCCGGGGTCGTCGCCCTCTGGGCCACCCGCCGCCCCGAGTGATCCCGTACGCAGTCCTGCGTACGACGGTCGCCCTCCGGGGGTGGGACCATGCGCACGTGGTCACCCTTGCCTTCTCCCTCGGTCTGGTCACCGGGCTCGCGGTCTGCGCGGTCGCGCGGTGCCTCGCGCATCGGCACGCCTGAGTCGTACACTCGCCCGGTCACGCCCCGCTCCGCCGGAGGACCCCGATGGCCGCTTCACTCTCCCTCGACCCCCTCCGCTACATCCCTCCCCAAGTCACCGAGACGTGGGGCGAGTCGCAATTCATCGATTGCACTTGGTGCTCCGGGTACGGGCTGGTCGACATCTGGGTGACGGGCGCCGTGACCCGGAACGGCGACTGGCGCCCGTTCGGGCAGGCCCGCCTGAAGGCCGAGCGTGAGGCGCTGCGCGAAGCCTCCGGGGACCTCACCGGGGGCTCGACCCTCGGGGACCTCGCGCGAGGCATCGAGGCGTACTGGCCGGACCTCCCCCACCTCCGGAACACGCCGGACGGGACCGAGACGGGCGACTGGCACGAGATGTGGGGCGGGCTGCTCTCGGACCGCTCGGTGCTCCTCCAAGGCAACCCCTCCCTCATCCCCAACGAGCACTCCTTCCTCCGGACCGCTCAGGGCTCGGACGACTACGACCACAGCATCCTCGTGGTCCGAGCGCGAGGGGGAGGGGACGGGCTGGTCATGGATCCGCTCCGCCCGTGGACGTCCAAGCCGCGCTGGGTCCCGGAGACGGAACTCCACGCCTTCGCCAGCCGGTTCAAGACCTCCGGCGGGCTGCCGTACTACGCGGTCGTGAAGCGGGGCGCGCAGTCGGCTCTGGGTCGGGCGCTCGCGGAGAACCGACGCCTGAAGGCGCAACTCGCCGGGAAGCCGGTCGACTGCACCGAGGCCGTCGCGGACGCTCGGCGCCAAGGCATCGCGGACGCTGCGGCCGCCGCCGCCGCCGTCCGGTAGGGGGACACCGTGGACATCGCCGCCTTCCTCGCATCCCCGTCCGGGCTCGCCATCAAGGCGCTGCTCGTCGGGACCTTCCTGACCTTCGCCCTCGGGCTGGTCGCCGCCATCCGGGACCGGACCTTCTCGTGGGTCTTCATCGACTCGTTCGCCCGGTCGACCCTGATGGGCCGGGTCGTCCCGGTGCTCATCCTGCTCGGGGCCGGCTACCTCGCGGACGACCAGACCATCACCGGGGCGGGCATCGTCGTCGCCGGAGCGGTCGCCGCCGGGATGGTCGCCTCGGCTCTCACGTCGGTCCGCCAGTTGATGATGGATCCGATGACGAGCGCGGAGTCGAACGCGAAGCCCTCGGCGTGACGCCCGTCATCCTCGTCCCGCGTCGGTCGGACGGGGGAGGCATCCGGGACCAAGCGTGGACCTTCGTCCGCGCGTGGTGGCGCGCGACCTTCCCCGAATGGCCGGTCTACGAGGGGGAGCACGAGGAGGAGGGGCCCTTCAACCGGGCGCTGGCCGTGAACCGGGCCGCCCGTCAGGCCGACCAGCAGCCGGGCGGCTGGGACCTCGCGCTGGTCATCGATTCGGACGTGATCCCCGAACCGGGATCGGTCCGGGAGGGGGTCGCCCTCGCCGCCGAGTCGGGCGCGATGGTGCTCCCCTTCAAGTCCCGCCGGGACCTTTCGCAGCGGGGGTCGGCATCGGTCATCGAGGGCAAGACGCCCCTGCTCCCGGTCCGCCTGAAGCCCCACGTCCGCCGGGTCTACAACGACAACCTCTCGTCGGTCATCGCTGTCTCCCGCCGGCTCTGGGACGCCGTGGGGGGCTACGACGAGGCGTTCGTCGGCTGGGGGATGGAGGACAACGCCTTCGCGGTCGCCTGCGAGGCGCACGGGGGCGACATCCGCCGGGTACCCGGGATCGTCTGGCACCTCTGGCATCCGCCGGCCGCCGTGGAGCACCCCGAGAGCCACCAGCACACGCTGCTCGCGAACCGGGCCCGCCACCAGCGGTACCTCCTATCGCGCCGGGACCCGGCCGCCATCGCCGCGCTCCGGGCCGCGACCGGGAACGGGACCATCCCCCGGATCCTCCACCGGGTCGTTCCACATGAAACGTCGCCGAGCGCGGACCGGTACTGGCAGACCCTGCAGGCGATCCACCCGGGCTGGACGTTCCTCGAATGGCGCGACCCGCTGGACCCCTCCGCCTTCCCCGTCACGTCGCCCCTCTGGGACCAGTGCGAGACGGGGGCGCAACTCGCGGACCTCGTACGCCTCGAGGCGCTCGCCGCCTTCGGGGGGGTCTACCTCGACAGCGACGTCGAGCCCTACCGGTCGCTGGAGCCCCTGCTCGCCCTCCCCGCCTTCGCGGCATGGGAGGACCCGAAGTCCGTGCCGAACGCCGTGCTCGGGGCAACCCAAGGCCACCCGGCGATCCGGGCGTGCCTCGACCTCGCGGTCGCCAAGATGCCATGCCCGACGTGGGAGACGGGCCCGGGGGTGACCAGCATCGTGCTCCCCGGCCGAGCCGACGTGCTCCTTCTCCCGCCGGGCTCGTTCTACCCGTATCACTACACCGAGGCCAAGACCAAGCGGGGCCGGGCGTTCGCGGACGAGCAGCCTTGGTGCTTCGGGGCCCATCACTGGGCCGGTTCTTGGCTCCCCCCGGAGAAGCGATGGTGAGGCCCGTGACCCGATCAAGGATCCGCTCGGTCCGGGGGCTGATGCTCCCCGAGGAGGTCGAGCGGCTCGCCGCCCTCGCGGCGGAGGTACCCTCGTGGCAGACGATCATCGAGGTCGGGACGCACACCGCCCTCTCGACGGTCTGGCTCGCCTCCGGGGCGGAGGAGGGCTTCGGGGCCCATGTGGTCGCCATCGACCCGTACCCGGACCCGAGGCCGGGGAGCAAGGACGACCCGTTCGGGCTCGGCGACGGGGGCGCGCTGCGCGAGGCTCGGGACAACCTCACCCGGGTCGGGTACTGGCACCGGGTCACGCTCCTCCGGGCCTACGGGGACGCGATCGCCGCGACGTGGCAGAACCCGGTCGGGCTCGTCTTCATCGACTCGGTCCACGAATTCGATCACTTCCTCCGCGACTACGCCTCGTGGGGACCTCGGATCGAGCCGGGTGGCTGGCTCGTCTGCCACGACTACTCCGAGGAACCCGGACATGAGTACGAGGGGGTGGCGCGGGCGCTGCGGGAGGTCGTGCTACCCGGCGGGCTCTGGGACCCGCCCGTGGTCACGGCGAACCTCTGGACCGCCCGGAGACGGCCGTGACGCCGATCCAGCGCGCGATGTTCGACCGGGTCTACCGGGCCAACCTCTGGCGCGGGCAGGAGTCGCTGAGCGGTCCCGGGTCGGGCCCGGTCGCGACCCGCAACACCCGGGCCAGCCTGCTCGCGCTCGTGGACCTCGTCGGGGGGACGTTCCTCGACGTCGGCTGCGGGGACGGGTACTGGATGCCGGACCTCCCCGGCTACATCGGGATCGACCCATCGACCCGGGCCATCGACCTCCACCGCGAACGGCACCCGGGTCGCGACCTCCGGGTCGACCACGGGGAGGCGCTGCCCACGGCGGACCTCGCCTTCAGCCGGGACGCGATGCAGCACTGCTCCCTCGCGGACGGGCTCGACACGCTCGCGCGCATCCTCGCCTCCGCCCCGCGCTGGCTGGTCGCCTCCACGTACGTCGACGGCCGGAACGATGACATCCTGACCGCTCTCGACCGGAACGGGGAGCCGACCGCCTACCGGCCGGACCTCTCGGCCGCCCCGTTCGGGCTCGGGCAACCGGCCCTGCTCATCTTCGACGGCTGGGGCTACGAGTACCCGGACGATCGCCGGGACCGGGGGAAGCATCTTGGCGCGTGGCGCCTTCGATGATCGCCTACGCCAGTCGGCCGCACTACCTCGCCCACCTCGGGGCCGTCTGGGACGCGCTGGGGGCCCCACAGCCGGTCGCTGTGCCTCGGGAACTCCTCGGCTACGCGGAGCGGTCCGGGCGGGCCGCCCAGCCCGTCACGCGCGGGCGTGGGCCGTGCGTCGTCGCCGGGTACGTCGACCTCTTCCGGGCTCGGCGGCTCGGGTACGGGCCGTTCGCGATGCTCCAGCACGGGGCCGGTCAGTCGTACCACGGGGACCCGCGCTCCGCCGGAAACCCGCACTACGCCGGGGGACGCGACCACGAGGACGTCCGGGTCTTCGTCGTCCCGGGACCGGACCCGGCCCGACGCTGGGCCGAGCGGTACCCGGCCGCCAAGGTGGTCGTCGTCGGGAATCTGACGCCGCTCCCCGCGCGGGAGGGGGAGGCCGGCAAGGTCGTGGCGGTCGCCTTCCATTGGCCGTGCGGGCTGGTCCCGGAGACGCGCAGCGCGTGGCGCGACTTCCGGACCGCGCTCCCGGCGATCGCCGCGCGCTGGACGGTGCTCGGGCATTGGCACCCGCGCTGGGGCGACCTCCTCCGCCGGGAGTACGACCGGCTGGGCATCGAGCCCGTGGCGGACCTCCGGGAAGTCGCCCGCCGGGCGGACCTCCTCGTGGCGGACAACTCCTCCGCCCTCTTCGAGTGGGCCGAGACGGGCCGACCGGTGGTCGTGCTCAACGGCTCCCGCTACCGGAAGGATGCCCACCACGGGCTGCGGTTCTGGGAGGCCGCGACGGTGGGGGTCCAAGTCGAACGCCCCGAGTCTCTGGAGGCCGCGGTCGGGCTGGGGCTGCTCGACCCGCGCGGGCTCCGGGCCGAGCGGGCGCGTTGCGTGGGGATCGTCTACGGGGCCGGGAGCGCACGGCCGGCCGCAGAGGCGATCGCCGCGATGTAGGCGGTCGGGGGAGGCTCCGGGTCCAGCCCGTCCCGCCCTTCCCCGCCGCGCCCGATGACCGGCTAGTCCGCCGTATGCAATGTCGCATGCCGCGCGGGGCCGCCGCCATGACCCGATGGTCAGCCCGATGGTACCGGTTGACTTGTCAACCCGGACGAGGGATGTTACGGGCATGCAGAACCCCACCCGCTCCCAGACCCGCGACATCGCCCAGAGCCATTGCCAAGCCTGCGGCTCGACCGACCCGCGCGACATCCGGGACCTCCGGGACACCGAGGGGTACACCCGGTGCTGCAACCAGCGGGTCGTCTCGACGGACCGCGACATCTTCGGCCGCACGCTCCGCTGCTCCGAGCGGACCGACTGCTACCACGACTGAGGAGGACCCCATGACCGGCAACGGACGACTCGCCGCCTACATCACCCTCTACGCAGGCGACCGGCCCGCCGCTCACGCCGCCTACGTGCTCGCCACCAAGCATGCCCCCGGGGTCCTGCGCCACGCGGTCATCGCCAGCCACCTCGGCCGCCCGGTGCTCCGGGTCCGCGAGCCCGACAACGCCTCCTTCCGGGAGCACTACACCGGGACTCTGAACGCCCTCCGCGCCATCGGCGCGACCTTCCGGCCGGACCTCAACGGGGCCGCCGGCCGCGCGCTGGCCGAGGCGCTCTATCCCAAGGGGCTGCTGTTCAGCCGGAGGACCGACCCCGCCTCCAACTCCCGGGGGACGATCACGACGTGGTCCGCTCGACTCGATGGCGTTCTCATCGGCGAATGGCGCGCTGCGGGAGGGGGATGGGTCGCCACGGCCGCCCCCCGGGTCCGGTTGATCCCGAACGTTCCGTGGCTCGCCCCGTGGCGGGTCGCGGTCAAGGACGAGGCCGCCCGCCGGCTCGCGGCGGAGTACGGGCCGACCTTCGCCCGGGCCAGCGGGCTCGACCCGGTCGCGACCGAGCGGACCCTGCGGGACGTCATGCGGGGGCTCCTCGGATGAGCGCCGAAGTCGACGTCCAAGCCGTGTACGGGGTCCGGTCCCGGAGGCCGAAGGTCGCCCTCGTGCTGACCGAGGGGGAGCACCGGGCCGAAGTCCACCTGTCTCCGGCGGAGGCTCTGGGGATCGCCCGGGACCTCGTGATGGCCACGGCATCGACCCTGTCGGACGCGGCGGTCGTCCGGCTGCTCGGTGGGGAGAGCCTGACCACCGATGAAGTCGCCAAGGCTCTCACGGGGCTGCGTGCGGCCCGTGGCGCCATCGATGCGGAGGAGGGGCTGCTGTGACGCCTACCACCCGGGAGGGGGCCGCCACGCCGCTCCCCTCGCGCCTACGCGACATCATCGACGCCCTCGGGGAAGTCGGCCGGCCCGCGATGGCGGGGGTCTGGCGCGAGGACTCCTGCATCGCCGCGACCGCGATCGTGCTGGAGACGCTCGGCGCCTTCGGGTACGGGGCCGTCGCCCTCCCCGTCGAGACGCGCTGCATCAACCGACCGCTCGCGGATTGGATGCGGTCCCGGGTCGGACCTCCCCCGCGCGATGGCTGGGAAGTCGACCTCGGGCTGGTCGAGTCGGCCGCACTCCCCGGCAAGGGGGGCCGGACCGAGGGGAAGGAACTCCACCTCGTCGCCTTCCTCCCCGACGCCGGGACCCTCGTGGACATCGCGCTCGACCAAGCCTCCCGACCCGCCAAGGGGCTGGACCTCGGACCCACCTTGTTCTCCGCGAACGCCGAGCGGATCGGGACGTTCCTCCGGGGAGAGCCCATCGGCTGGACGACCGAGGAGGGGGCGCTGCTCATGTACCGGCTCCGCCCGCCGGACGTGACGTGGTGGCGCTCCTCCCCCAACTTCGGCCGCCGGGACGCAGCCAAGCGTGCCCGGGTCGTGGGGGCCGTCGTCCGCTGGCTGGCCGCCAAGGGTACCGCCCGAAATTAGTCCGTCCGCCTATTGACTCGTCCACCCGGACGAGCGAACCTGACGGCATGGAAACGAACCCCTCCCCCTCCCGGACCCCGATCACGCCCCCCGCTCGATGCGAGACACACCCCGGAACCGAGGGGGTCGAGGTCCGGTTGCGCGGAGTCCGCGGTTTCCGCATCGTCGCCTGCGCTGAGTGTCGGGCCCGGATGGAGGCCGCAGGCCACGTCACCATCCCCGTCGCCTGATGGCCGCGACCTCCGGACCCGTCCGCTACGCCTTGCTGGTGGACGGGTCCGCCCACGTCATCGGCGAAGGCCCCACCGACCACTACGGGCGCTGGGCCGACCCTCGGGGCCGGACCGGGTACGCCTACCGGACCCGCTGCGGGATCGGCGAGGAGGAGTACCTCCTGCTGCCCGAGTCGGGCGACCTCACCGCCGACCGGCCGAGCCCGGACGACCACGACCTCTGCTCCCGCTGCTTCGAGGAGGATCCGTGATGGCAGACCGCCGGGCCTACTTCCGAGCGTACAACGCTCGGCGCCGAGCACATCCCCCGGGGTGGGCTCCGAGGAACCGCTGGGATGGGCACGTCCGGGAGCCTCGCCATCCCCTTGCTCGGGCCGCGTGGAACCGCGTGAACCGCGCGGTCGCCAACGGCTCGCTGGTCCCCGAGCCATGCCCATGCGGGCTACCCGGGGAGGCGCACCACCACCGTGGCTACGACCACCCGCTGGACGTGGTCTGGCTCTGCCGAAGCCACCATCAGGCTGCTCACAAGGAGGTCACAGATGTGCTCCCGGGATGACCACCCGCCCTACGACGACCCGACCGACGACGAGATGGGCCACGCCAAGGCCGTGACCATCGACGCCGCGATCGCCGCCCGGTCCGGCTTCCCGCCGGCAGGGGGCTGGCAGAGCCCGCTGGGCCAGCGGGTCCGCCGGTTCCTCGACCGACAGGCCGGGGTCCCGGTCGCCTACGCGAACCTGACCGCCGACGACTTCGTGGCCACGGCGACGGTCCCGCCGCTCAGGGCCGACGAGCGACCCTTCTGGGCCATCATCAGCCCGCTCGGGGCCGTCGCCTTCCGCCACGGTCGCCCGACCCTCGCGCAACTCCACGAGGCCCTTGGCGGGTACCTCGAGATGGTCCCGGGGACCCTCCCCGAGTACACCGCGTTCGTGGACGAGGACGGCCGCCGGCACGGCTGGGCCGCCAACCTGTCCGCCTCCCTCTTCTGTCGGTGGGCCGGGCTGGTCGGTCCGGTGGTGATCGTCGGGCCGGAGGACGCCGCCGGGGACCTCACCCCCATCCCCGATCACGTGCGAGCCCGTCTGGTCCACGAAGTGATCGAAGGGGGCCGAGCGTGAGCAGCGACTCGTTCGACGCCGGAGCCGAGGCCGCCCGGCGGACCGCCAAGCGGATGGGCAAGCCGGACGCCTCCCGCCTGTTCCTCGCGCCAGCCCTCCCGCCCGCGACCAACAGCATGGCCGGGGTCGGGCGCTGGCATCACCACCGGTGCCTGCTCCGCGACCGGGCCCACGACGGGCCCTGCGTGGTCCCGCCCGACGACGCCCGGCCCTCCCCGCGCGACTGCTGCGGGGCGTGGCCGGGTACGCCCATCCTCCCGAACGAGGCCGTCGAGGTCACCGACCTCCGCCCCGCCGCGCTGCTCTCGGGGCTCGACCTCCGCTGCGAGCACTTCGTGGGCCCCGACCATCGGCCGATGTTCGACGGCTGCCCGGCGAACCGCCGGACCCGGGGAGGCGCCTACACCGCCGACCAGTGGTGCCTCCCCTGCGAGGTCCGCGACCGGCTCGGGCTCACCGATCCTGGATCGCCCCACGGGCCCGTAGGAGCCCCCACGACGGCCGACTTCCCCGCGCTGGTGCTCCGCTCCGCCGGGGACCGGGCCCGGGCCGTGCTGGCGCGCAGCGAGCGGCTGGTGGCGCTCCGCCGTTGGCGCGAGGGGGACCGGCTCGCGGAGGCGCGCGCGGGGGCTGCGCGCGTGCGGTTCGCGCGCTGGTACGCGCAGGGGACGGTCGCCCGGGGGGACGGGCCCGAGCATCCCGGGACGGGGGCCGAGGGGGCGACCGCCGCCGAGCGGGAGCGGGGCTGCCCGTCCGGCTGGTAGGCGCGCCAAGGGTACCGGTCGTCATCGTGACCTTCGGCTATTGACAAGTCCACCCGGACGAGCGAACGTGACGCCATGAACAACCCCACCGTCACCGACCATCGCGGCTCCGCCCACGTCCCGGGCACCAGCCCCCTCCGCTGTCCAGCCTGCTCCGCCGAGAAGCGGGACTTCTTCGGGGGCGACTACGCCGACCCGATCGCCGCCGCCAACTGGAGGAACCTCCTCATCCGCCGCATCAAGGCCGCCCGGTGAGCGCGGACCTCCGGGACCTTCCCCGGCTCACCCGGGTCCGGACCGACCGGCTCGACACCGAGCCGGTCTGGGCCGTGGTCCTGCGCGAGCGGTACGCCTTCCTCGGCACGTACTACCGCTGGTGCGCCACCCGCCCGTGGCCGACCCTCCCCGGGAACGACCCCGTGACCGGGCGACCCAGCCGGTACGGGTCGGACCTCGACCACCGGATGGCCCGGGCCGCCTACATCGCGCTGGCGCGCGAAGCCCTCGCGATCGCCCGGAGCCTCGGGCCGAGCCCGCTGCCATGACGCCCAAGCAGCGCGAGCGGGCCGCCCGGGTCCGGGACGGTCTGTGCCTCTTCCCGGGATGCGACCGACCGACGCCGGACCGCACCCCGCGCTGGACGATGTGCGACCGCCATCACTCGGCCGGAGGGCCGGTCGTCAACTTCCTCCGATCCCTCCGGATGTCCCATCGAGGATTGGTACCTCCGGCTATTGACAAGTCCACCGGGACGAGCGAAGGTGTGGGCATGAAGCGACCCGCCGATCCGATCAAGCCCGGCAAGCATTGCGGCATCCCCGGGCATCCCGGACCCTGCGGGACCCGCCCGACGAAGGCATGCCCGGGTCGCTGACCCGGAGAAGGAGAACCCCACCGTGACGACCTCGATCCGCCCCGCCCCGAAGCCCTCCCAGAAGCAGGCCCGCGCCAACGCAGACGCCACCCGGGGGACCACCCCCCGCCAGCGTGCGAAGAACACGCGGGCGCTCGAAGCCTCCGCCGCTCTCGCGGCTCGCGAGGCCGCCACCCCGACCGTAGGCGAAGTGCTGGCGCAGGCCGCCGCCGACGCCATCGGGCTCGACGCCGCTCTCGCCGCCGACTCCCTCCCCTGCGGCTGCGCGGGCGGAGCCTACGGGCACATCGACTCCTGCCCGACCCTCCAGCCCGAGCCGGTCGCCGAGCCCGCCAAGGCGCCCGAGCCGGTCCGGACCCGGCACGCCTCGGGGGTCACCCTCCGGGACCTCCTCGCCGCCGGGATCATCGACGCCGGCCGGGTGCTGGTCGCGAAGTACAAGGGGGTGACGTACGGGGCGGTCATCCTCGCGGACGGCCGCGTCGAGTGGAAGGGGACCGCCTACGCCAGCCCGAGCCTCGCGGCCGGCATGGTCCGCATGAGCGTGATCGGCGCCCCGAAGGGGTACGCCTTCCCCCAGACGAACGGCTGGACCTTCTGGCACGTCGCGGACGCGAACGGCGACCTCCAGCCCCTCGACTCCCTCCGCTCGGGGGCGACCAAGACGGTCGTCGCCGAGTCGGTCCCGAGCGCCGGCCGGCTCCCCGACCCGGCGAAGGTCGCCAAGGTCCGGGCCGCCAAGGCGCTCATCGACTCGATCGACCGGATGCCCGCTCCCGACTCCGCCAAGGCGATGGGGACGGACGAGGCGCAGGCCGCTCTCGAGACGGTCGCCAACGCCTCCCTCGGGGCCGCCCGGGAGTGACCACGCCGGCTCAGGCCCGCCCACCCGCCCCGGGATCACCCGGGGCGGAGGCCGTTACACCGCTCGTCACGGAACGCCCGCGTGACGGTCGGAACGTCGCACCGGGTATCCATCCGCCAGCCCGACCCGCATCGAGGCGCCACGGGCCGCCACGGACGCTCACGGAGGCACCGATGACCCGCACCCACGTACCCGTCCCGACCCGGAACCTCGCGGCCGCCCTCCGCTTCGCCAAGCGGAACCTCCCGCCCGACACGTCGCACATCGACGGTCGGATGCTCGCCCTCTACCGGGAGGCATCCGGGGTCGCCGCCGGGGAAGTCGCCATGCGGCTGGACGTCTCGAAGCAGCGCGTGAGCGCGATGGAGAAGGAGGGCTGCTCCCCCGAGCCCGCGTGGCGATACCGGGCCGCCGTCGACCAGATCGCCGCCGAGCGACCGGCATGACCGCCAAGCCGTGGCTGGCAGGAGCGACCGGTCCCTGCGCCATCAATCACCGGAGCACGGCCGCCGCTCGGGCGTGCGCTGGCTACCACCCGGGCATCGACCCGGAGCCGACCGGGGCCCCGCCAAGGGCCGCCCCGGGAGAAGGAGGAAGCCCCGTGGCCGGAGAACCCCACCCCCACCACGAGGCCGGGGGTCAACGTACCACGCCGGTCGTCCCTCGGTCCGCCATCTGGAAGTCCGTCATCGGAGCGACGGGAGGCTTCGGCTGCGAGCGGGCGACCTTCTACCGGGAGACGATCCGGGACGAGCGGGGCCGCCGGCTGGACGACGGGGCCGAGGAGCCGGTCCTGTTCGGCATCGCCATCGACCGGGCGCACGGGATCCTGATGGACCGCCGGCTCTCGGTCGGACCGGAGGACGCCAGCCTGCTCGGCGTCGACCTGTCGGACGAGGGGGAGGGGCTACCGCTCACCGAGGACATGCTGTGGGAGAACGTCGCCTCCGCCGTCCGGTCGGGGGTCGACTCCGCCCGGGGCCGGCTGCTCCGCGAGCCGATGACGGACGACGACTGGCGGCTGCTCGCGCAGCGGGTCGGTCTGGCCGCCGAGAAGTTGGTGGGGCTCTGGCCGAACCGGGTCAAGGTGAAGCCCGGCCAGCGGGACGTGGCCGAGGACGACCTCGAGTACGTCCGCCTGCCCGAGCCCGAGGGGACGCCGGAGGGGCCGCCCATCGCGTGGCTCGACCAGCCTCCCGGGATCACCACCGACCTTCAGCGGAAGATGTACGCCCCGGACGTCGTGGGGGGTCGGGGACTCTCGGGGATGCCGGACTACGTCTTCAGCCGGGACGGGGTGATCGTCGGCTGGGTCGACGTCAAGGCGCTGGGCAAGTCCGGCTCGTACCCGGCGAAATGGGCCGCCGGGGAGGCCGTCGCGTACGACTACCTGTGCCGGGCGGAGAACGGGGGGACCCTCCCGGAATGGCACGGGTACCTCGAATTCCGGCGGGTCGGGAAGCCCTATTGGGCGCTCGTCACGGCGCCCGTCGAGCCCTCCGCTCTGACCCTCGCCGATGCGTACTTCCGGCGATGGGGCCGGGCGCTCGACCTCGGGGACCCGGACGTGCTCTCGTTCACCCCGGGGCGCTGCCACGACTGCCTGTTCCGATCCAGGATCCCCGAGGTCGGCTTCGGGGGCTGCGCGATCGGGGAGGCCAGCGTGACCGTGGCGCCTCCGGCGGAGGAGGAGGCCGACGCCTGAAGTACCGCCCGATGATGTGACCGATGGCTATTGACTTCTCCACCGCGAGGCCCGATGGTGACGGCATGCAGAACCCCACCGCTCCCGCCCCGGTCCAGCCCTCCGCGATCGTCGCGGACGACCGCCCCCTCCCCTCCTACGACTCCACGTACCGCTGCGGTTGCGGGCTCGCGACCGGCCGGTGCGAGGTCCACAGCGCGATGATGAAGATCATCCAGCGCGCCTATCGCGGCGACCTCCTCGACGCTCGCGCCTTCTTCGCGGTCGGCCGCTACGCGGACGGCTTCGGCATCGCGGGCGACAACATCGGCGACTGGAGCGCTTGGCGCGACAGCACGGTGGCTGCGGTCGAGCGGATGTACCACGCCGCGGTCGCGTACCGCTGACCCGCCTTCCCCCTCACGGGGCCGGTCCCCTCTCCCGGGGGCCGGCCCTCTCACCGTTCGGAGGACCCCATGACGCAACCCTGCATCCTGACCGACGCAGCCCGCGACCGGGACGGCTATGGCCGTGTCTGGTATCGAGGCCGGGTCCGGTCCGCCCACGCCGTAGCGTGGGAGCGCGAGCACGGCGCCATCCCGCCCGGGCTGGTGGCGCTCCATCGCTGCGACAACCCGCCCTGCATCCTCGCGCTCCCCCTGCTCCCGGACGGGTCGCACGACCCCGAGGAGCACATCTTCCTCGGGTCGCAGGCCGACAACCTCGCGGACATGCGGGCCAAGGGCCGCCACCAGCACGGCGCGACCCATCACGCCGCCAAGTTGGACGACGAGGCTGTCCGTGCGATCCGTCGCCGTCTCGCCGATGGCGCCTACCAGTCCGTCGTCGCCCGGGAGCACGGCATAGCCCAATCGGTCGTGTCGGACCTCGCCCGCGGCAAGACGTGGGGTCACGTCCGATGACCGAGAAGAGGCCCGAGGTCCCGCCCCTCGCCGGGACGGAAGCCAACATCCACCAGCGCATGCTCGCGGTCGTCGCGGGCATCGGGTACGTGCCCAAGGACGGGACCGGACCGGCGGAGCAGGGCTCCTACCGGTTCGCCCGGGTCGAGCACATCAAGGACGCCATCCGGGACCAGCACGTCAGGCAGGGGGTGATGGTCCACACCGACCTCGACCTCCAGCCGGAGGCGAGCCACGTCGAGGTGATGGAGGGCTCCTCCGGCAAGCGCGCCTTCGTCGCCCACGTCCGGGGGAACCTCCGGTTCGTGAACGCCGACAAGCCCGACGACGCGGTGCTCTGCCCGTTCTTCGGGATGGCCGTCGACTACTCGGACAAGGCCATCACCAAGGCCCTGACCGCCGCCGTGAAGGCCGCCCTCCTGAACGCCTACTCGATCCCGACCGGGGCCGACCCGGACGAGCAGGCAGCGACCCTCCCGGACGGCCGTGGAGGCTCTCAGGGGGCCGCTCCGGCTCAGGGTGGCACTCGGACCCGTCCCGCCCAGCAGCGGCCGCCACAGGCCGCCCCTGTCGGTCCCGGGGGGGAACCCAACCCGTTCGATGACGGGGGATCCTACGGTCCGGACGGGGGACCGCGACAGGCCGCCGGACCCGCCGGCCCGGGGGACCGCTGCCCGAAGCACGACCGCCCGTGGAAGTCCGGCCAGTACGGCTGGTTCTGCTCCGCCAAGGACGAGGCCGAGGAGCGCGGGTATTGCAAGCAGAAGCCCGACAAGGCGTGGGTGGCGGGCCATGAGCGCTGATACCCGGACGGTCTGCCGGCTCTGCGGGTCGGGCGAGACGCTGACGCTGAGGCCCGGCTGGGACGCCGGGGTCGAGGCCGGGGAGGGCATCCCCATCGTCGGCTGCGGCAACCCTTGGCACTACGCCTTCCCGACCGTGAGCCTTGGCCCGTACTCCCTCGCGGACCTCGCGGAGCAGGGCGGCCGGGACGTCATGGACGCGGTCGCCGCCGCCGACTCCGTGGACGTCCGGATCGTCACCGCCGTCCGCCTGACCCGGGTCGACCGGGAGACAGGGGAGGAGGTGGCGCTTCCCGCCGCCTGTCTCTCCTGCGGCTACGCGGAGGTGCCCGGGGCCGACTTCGAGGCCCATGACTGCGGGACGTGGAGCCGGGCCAGCCCGGCGGAGAAGGAGGCGAACCAGACCGAGCACTTCGCTGAGTGTCACCGCCGGATGGCGGAGCCCGGAGGAACCGCATGACCGCCTACCAAGGCCCGCCGTTCGGGTGGGTCATCCCGGAGGGGTACCGCTTCTCGAACGCCGCCAAGTGCGCCTCCTGCCACGCGGACATCGCGTGGTGCGAGACGCCGAAGGGGAACCGCGCCCCGCTCGACCCGGATGGGAAGAGCCATTTCACGACCTGCCCGAACGCCGCCGACCATCGGCGACCGAAGGCCCCGAAGGAGAGCCCTGCATGAGTCGCATGTCCGTCTACGCCGCCAACCTCCGGGAAGCCCTCGAGGCCCGGCTCCAGCCGGTCGAGGGGGGTCCGCTGGACGGCAATCGGATCCTGACCGCCGGGGATGTGGAGGAGGCGATCAAGGCCGCCGCCCTCCCTCCCCCGGACGAGCACGCCGCCGACCTCGCGGAGCCCGCTCAGGTGAACCTGACCGCCGAGTGTCACTTCTGCCACGAGCACGTCCCGGTCGGGGTCCGGCTGGAGTCGTACGCCAAGGCCCGGGCGAACGCCACCACGGTCGGCTTCCTCGCGATCGGGTCGCCCGTCACCCATGTCTGCGGCCAGACGATGCTCCCGCTCGGGGACGCTTCCGAGGCCGAGGGCCAGACGTCATGGACGCTCCCGCCGGCCCGGGACCTCGGGACCGTCGAGGGCCGCCTCCTCGCGATGCTCGCCAAGGTCGGGCTGACGATGGACCCGGCGAAGGTCGCCGACTGGTCGGACCCGGAATGCGAGGCCGCCGAGCATTGGGCCGTCGCCGCCCACGTCGCCTCCCGCTCGGTGGGGGAGACGATCCCGGAGCCTCCCGCCCACGTCACGGCCGCGATCATGGCCGCGCCAGCCGAGCCCTGCCCGACGCCGTACTGCGTCAAGGACGCCGAGCATCCCGGGCGCCACAAGTACCGGAAGCCCGAGCCCGAGCCCGAGCCCGTCCCGGAACAGCCCGGTCCGGAGGTGGAGCCCGACCCCTACCCGGAGGAGGAGGTGGAGTCCGACGACCCCGACCTCCTGCCCGAATGAACGCCGGGGGGCTCTCGGTCCCGGAGGGGACCATCCTCCCCGGAGAGATGTTCGCCGGGGGGCTCGTCACCGACACCGGGGACAAGTGGCTGGCGATCATCGGGGTGGACAGACGCCTGCGGTTCGTCGGCTCCGACCTCGACTGGAAGGAGGCCGGTCCGACCACCATCCTCAATCCGCTGGAGCGGGTCTGGATGGCCACCGTCCGCCTGTCACTCCGCCTGTGACCCGGCCCGCCTGCTCGGTCTGCGGCTCCCCCGTCAACACGGCGGGGGAGTCGCGCTGCTGGCGCCACAGAGCCCGCGTGGCGCCTCGTCCGACCCGGGGCGGGGGACCACGCCGCGATCCCGTCACGGAGCCCGTGTGGGCCGCCGTGACGGCTCGGGACGGGGCCGCCTGCCTCGGCCCTCGGGTCGGGATGCCCGGAGCCTGCGACGGTCCGCTGGAACTCGACCACG
>Ga0315275_10002670_pt1 | contig 16209 bp, 19 predicted proteins | sample YL17G03_0_MG_FD_205557 | JGI IMG/M metagenome (GOLD analysis project Ga0315275, IMG submission 205557) | Sediment microbial communities from Yellowstone Lake, YNP, Wyoming, USA - YL17G03_0 | ecosystem: Environmental > Aquatic > Freshwater > Lake > Sediment | place: USA: Wyoming | collected... | reverse complement strand
ACCTTCAGGGTTCCCGACACGTGATACTGGAAATGGGGCGCTTCGCAGCTCTTCGTTTTCGCGATCGGCTGTACGGAGGTGGACCACCGCCACCCCGGCTCCAGGATCGCACGGCCGATGGTCGCTCCGCCAATCGTCATCAACTCCAGTTTTCCCTTCGGGAAGGCCCGCACCTCGTCCGCCTTGCCGAAGCTCTTCTGTTCCGGTTTCCCTGCCATGGCATCATCCTCCTTTGACTGTACGGGATCGCAGGCTGCCGGCCTACTTCATGAGCTTGGCAAGGCCGGCCTTCAGATCGTCGGCGTTCATCACGGGCACAAGGTAGACCTCGGCATTCAGTGCCGAGAAGAAAGGCTCGGCCGTGAGAACGATGTCCGAGGGTTCCTTGAGATTGAACACGAAGATCGCGGAACGGCGTCCGCCATCCGGAAAGAAGTAGGCAGCCTCCGGTTTGAGCTGCTCGAGCATCTTCCCGATCGTCTTCTCCAGCGCGCCCTCCTTCATGGCCTTGTTCGACGCTTCCACCGGAAACAGGACTTTCAGCATGGTTCTCACGGGTTGCCTCCTTGATACAGTCTGAGTGCCGCAGCCTAATGCGGACTATTTTACTCCCCATTATACTCCGGAGTATGTAGCCGGGGTATCGGTGTGTCAAGCAGGTAGTTAGTCGGTGTCAAGTAGTTAGTCGGTGGCTGGGGGCGGGACCCGGGTCAGTCGGGGCAGAATCTCAGAAACGGCAGCTGTTACGCAACGCTTGGGGGGACCATCAAGGCGCTGCAGCTGACCGAGCGGCCGCTCTATTCGCGGCTCTCGGCCCGGAGGAGATGCCAGAACCCGCGGGGGGTGACTATCGGGAACGGTGCCTTCGCCGCCACCTCGAGGAGATCGCGATCGCCGGTGACGACTACGTCGACGCCAGCCTCGATTGCCTCCGCCAACACGTAGCTATCGTCCGCGTCGCGTACCCTCACGGACGGTTTGTTCTTGCTCCGCACTACGTGGGCCTGTTGCCGGAGGAAGGTCTCCACCTCCTCGATCGCCCCTGCCTCCAAGCCGATCTTGTGCCGCAGGACCTTGCGTAGCTCACCCAGTAGGCGTTCCCCAAGGATGAGATCGTGCTCCGCCAGTACCAGGTGGAGCACCTCGGCGCAGAGCCCCCGCGTAGCTACTGCGCTCACGAGCACGTTCGTGTCGAGGAAGACCTTCACGACACGACGCGGAAGATGTCCTCGTCGGTGAGGAAGCCGCGGGCCTCGGCAAACGGCACGACGCGGCGCCGGAGCTCCTCGAACTGCGCCAGCGCCAACTGCCGACGCAGGGCGTCGCGCACGAGCTCGCTGCGGCTCCGGCCGGTGCTGGCTGCGACGCGCTTGAGCTGGCGCTCGAGCTCGCGATCCAAGCGGATAGTCAGGGCGGCGGTCTTCATGTCATGCAATGTAGTACACGAGGCGCCAGCCAACAGGGGCTCGAGGCTTACCGTGCACCTGCGGCTGACGGCTGACGGCCGTACTTGACTAGTCTGACCAGGTCTGCCTAGCTTCTCCCCTATGGGCGACACCTACTCGCTGTACGAGGCCAAGGCCCGGCTCTCGGAGATCGTGCGGATGGTCCGCGAACAGGGCCGCACCATCACGATCTCCTACCACGGTCAGCCGGTGGCCGAGGTGCGGCCGATCAAGCGCGCCGGCGGACTCGGGGCGCGGCTGCGCGACCTCGAGGCGAGCGGCCGGTTGGTCCCCGCCCGGGCCGGTGACTTCCCTCTGACGCCGGTGGCGAAACGTCCGGGAGCCCTGGGGCGGTTCCTGGCGGACCGGAGTCGGTTCTGAAGACCGCCTACGTCGACAGCTCGTGCGTGGTCGCCATCGCTCTTGGCGAGCCGGGGGCGCCCGCCATCGCGCGGCGGATCCGCGCATTCGACACGCTGGTGGCCGCGAACCTGCTGGAGGCCGAGGTGCGCTCGGTGTTGGCGCGGGAAGACGTGCGTCCCGACCGGAACCGGGTCGCGGGTCTCCGGTGGATCCTCCCGGACCGGCCGCTCAGCCCCGAGATCGCCACCGTGACGGCGGTGGGCTACGTGCGTGGCGCCGATCTCTGGCATTTGGCGTGCGCGCTCTATCTCGGCGGAGCGCCCGATGAACTGACGTTCCTCACCCTCGACGAGCGGCAGCGCGCCGTCGCGAAGGCGCTCGGCTTCAAGACCTGACCGGCCTCCTCGTCCGGGTTCGCGTTCGCGTGCCGCCGATGTAGCTTGAGGGGCCTTTTCCGGGAGCGTAGCAGCGCAGCGATGGCACCGCCCAAGAAGCGCCGCCCCAAGCCCCGGTCCCCCGCCGAGCCGGCCGCCGAGCCGTCCGCTCCGGCGAGGTCGGCGCGCCCCGAGAGCGAGGCGAAGTTCCGGACCCTCTTCGACACGGCCGACGACGCCATCTTCCTGATGGCCGGCCCCGTCTTCGTCGACATCAACCCGAAGTGCATCGAGATGTTCGGCCTGGGCGACCGGTCGGACATGGTCGGCCACACCCCGATCGAGTATTCGCCCCCCCTCCAGCCCGACGGCCGCGACTCGGAGGAGAAGGCGCTGGCATTCATCGCGGCGGCGCGCTCCGGCGTGCCGCAGCGGTTCTACTGGCGGCACATCCGCAAGAACGGCGAGCCGTTCGATGCCGAGGTCTCGCTCAACGCCCTCACCCTGCACGGCGAGGTCCACCTTCAGGCGATCGTCCGGGACATCACCGCCCGGCGGGCCGCCGAAGCCGCGATCCGCGAGAGCGAGGAGCGCTTCCGGCTGCTGTCGGAAGCGTCGTTCGAGGGCATCGCGATCTCCGAGGACGGGTGCATCGTCGACTGCAACGCGCGCCTGGGAGAGATGATAGGCCGCGAGCCGCGCGAGTTGATCGGACGGCTGGTCGCGGAACTCGTGGTCCCCGAGCAGGCGGGACTGGTCCGGGAGCGCTTCCGCACGGGCTCGACCGGGCGCGGCGAGTACCAGGTGCGGCGCAAGGACGGCTCGACGCTCCCGGTGGAGGTCGACGCGCGGGTCTTCCCGTACCTGGGCCGGACGCTGCGCCTCACGGCCATCCGCGACACCAGCGAGGAGCGGCACTCGGAACGCATCCAGCGCGCGACGTATGCGATCTCGGAGGCCGCCCTCACGGCGCCGAGCCTCCAGGAGCTGTACGCCGCGATCCATCGGATCGTCGGCGAGCTGATGCCGGCCCGGAACCTCTACATCGCCCTCCACGACCCGCGGACCGACCTGATCACGTTCCCCTACTTCGTGGACGAGTTCGACCCGCAGCCCGAACCCAAGCATCCCGGCAAGGGGCTCACCGAGTACGTGCTGCGGACCGGCCAGCCGCTCCTCGCCACGCCGGAGGTGACCCGGGCGCTCGAGCGGCGGGGCGAGGTGGAGGTGATCGGCGCCGACTCGGTGGACTGGCTGGGCGTCCCGCTGGTTGCGGCCGGCACCGCCATCGGCGTGCTCGTGGTGCAGACGTACACCGAAGGCCTGCGGTACGGGGAAGTGGAGCGGGACGTCCTCAAGTTCGTCTCGACGCAGGTGGCGATGGCCATCCAGCGGAAGCGCACCGAGGACGCCGTCCGGGCGTCGGAGCTGTTCCTCCGTCAGGCGATCGAGAACGCGGAGGGAGTGCCCTTCGAGATCATCTTCGGGCCCCGGACCGGGGACGGCCACTACCGGAACGCGGGCGCGGGGATGGAGCGCCTCCTCGGCGTCCCGCCGGCGGATCTGACGGAGCGTCGCTTCCTCGATATGGTGCAGGAGAGCATCCCGCTCTCGCCCGGGATCCCAGCCGACTTCGAGGAGGCCCGGCGGATGTTCCTCGCGGGCGGGATCACGGACTACCGGGCCGACGTCCGGGTCCGCACCGCGGGCGGCCAGGAGAAGTGGATCCGCGACGCCTCGCTGCCGTTGCGCGACGAGAGGACGGGCGAGGTGATCGGGGCCCTCGGCATCCTCCTCGACATCACCGAGCACAAGCGGCTCGAGGAGCAGCTGCGCCAGGCGCAGAAGATGGAGGCCGTCGGCCGCCTCGCGGGCGGCGTCGCGCACGACTTCAACAACATCCTCACCGCGATCCGCGGCAACACCGACCTCCTCCTCCTCGGTTTCGCGCAGAACGATCCGCGCCGCGCCGACGTCGAGGAGATCCAGAGCGCCACGGAGCGGGCGGCGGGGCTGACCCGGCAGCTCCTCGCCTTCAGCCGCCGGCAGGTGCTCCAGCCCAAGGTGCTCGACCTCAACGCCGTCCTCGCCGGAGCCGAGAGGATGCTGCGCCGCCTGATCGGCGAGCACATCAGGCTCGTCACGCGCTTCGACCCTGCGCTCGGCGCGATTCGCGCGGACGCCGGCCAGGTGGAGCAGGTGGTGATCAACCTGGCGGTGAACGCGAGCGAGGCGATGCCGGGCGGCGGCACCCTGACCGTGGAGACCGCCAACGTCCTCATCGACGGCAGCGCCCAGTCGGGCGAGCGGGCGCCGATGCCCCCGGGCGACTTCGTGGAGCTGCGCGTGTCCGACACGGGGGTCGGCATGGACGCCGAGACCAAGCGCCGCCTCTTCGAGCCCTTCTTCACCACCCGCGAGAAGGGGAAGGGGACCGGTCTGGGCCTCGCGACGGTCTACGGCATCGTGAAGCAGAGCGGGGGCTTCATCTGGGTGGAGACGGAGCCGGGACGCGGCACGACGTTCACGCTCCACCTCCCCCGGGTGGATGGCCCTGCCGAGACGCCGGAGGGTGCGCGGGCGGTGCGGCAGGGGTCGCGCGGGACCGAGGCGATCCTCGTGGCGGAGGACGAGTCCGCCGTCCGCGCCGTGGTCTGCAGGGCGCTCCGCGCGCACGGCTACACGGTGCTGGAGGCGGAGAACGCCGCCGGGGCCCTCCGGCTCGCGGCGCAGCCGGGCCTGCACCTCGACCTGCTGCTGACCGATGTGGTGATGCCCGGGCTGAGCGGGAGTGCGTTGGCCCGACGCCTGCTCGAGGAGCGGCCGGGGATCCGCGTGCTCTACATGTCGGGCTACACCGACGAGGCGATCGGGCGGCACGGCGCGCTCGAGCCCGGCACCCACTTCGTCCAGAAGCCGTTCGCGTCGGACGTGCTGCTGCGGTCCGTGCGCGAGGCGCTCGATGCGCCGGCCCCGCCCACCCCTCAGCGGTCCTGACCTGCGGCAACATCCAGGGGACTCGAGGCTGGGCGCACCTGGCAGGATCTGTCCCCGCCTCCCGCCCTGCCGGGACCCTCCGGGTAACGTCAGATCAGTTGACGGTTCGCCGAGGACGCCGCAGTATGGTGCAGCGCAAGGGTCTCAGCAGCTGAATGCCGATCGTCAGGGGGTGTGTATGCGTAGGATTCTTGCAGTACTCGCGCTCGGAGCCCTTGTGGGCGCGGCGTTCAGCGCTCCGGCCGCCGCGCAGATCGGCCGCCTGCGGCGCGCCGCCGCCGGTCCCTCGCCGGAGGTGGCGGCGCTCCTCAACCGGATCGACACCACGCGGACCCTCTTCGACCGCGCGACGTCCCTCCTGCTCAAGTCGTCGTACGTGATGGAGGCGGCGGTGGCGACGGAGGACCGCCGCGCGCAGATCCGGCGCGAGCTGGCGTCGGTGGATTCGCTCGAGCAGCGGGGCGGGGAGAACCGCGTCCAGCTGGACGCCCAGGACCGGGCGACGCGCCTCGAGCAGGCCACCGCCCAGCGGCAGTTCGAGGGACGGCAGCTGAGCGACGCCCAGCGCCGCAACGTGGGAAGCGCCGTGTACAACGCCGGGCTCGCCGCCATCATCGACCGTTTCGCGGCGGACGAGGCCCAGCGCATCAGCGCCGATGCCCAGCGCGCCGCGCAGAACCTCGCCGGCGATCCGGCGCAAGCCGCCTACGCGAACCGTCTGCGCCAGGCGGCGACGGTGGACCTGCCCGCCATCGTGGCCGCGGGGCCGCAGCAGCTGCGGCTGGCCGCCGCAATCAACGCCGCCTACCAGCAGGCGCGGGCGGCGGGACAGCCGATCCAGGTCACCGAGGCGACCACCCGCTCCGACCCGCCGCGGCCGATCGACATCAACGCGATCTGACGCCGCGCTGCGCCGCCCAACCCGCCGGGGGGCGGATCGTGCGAGTGATTCGGCGCCGACCTCACGCACGACGGGGCGCCTCGCAGCGCCCCGTTCGCGTCTCCGGCAGGCCGTTGTCCGGCCTAGCCTCATACACGCCCCCTCGGGCGTGCATGCCGATCACCAGCGCAGGTTCGCCACCCAGATGTCGCTCTCGTACTGCGAGACGGTGAGATAGAGGCGGTCGGGGCCGAGGTCAGGCCGAAGGACGTTAAGCGCTGGGGGCGTGAGCGCCGGGTCGTCCCAGGCGATCACGAGCCGCAGTGAACCTCCCGCCACCGGGATCGCCCAGATTCCGCGGCGACCGTCACGGTGCTCGCCCCACAGGTAGATCGTCCTGCCGTCCCGCGCGTAGGCGGGCGTTCCAAAGCCAGTGAGCCCGCTTGTGGGGACGAGGTTTCGACGCCAGAGCACGCGCCCCTGGGGCGAAACGAGTGCCAAGTCCCTCCCTGCGTCGCACAGCACGCCGCTGCCGTCCGGCGCCCAGGCGGGCCTGTAGCACTCGAAGTCGCTGAGCCGTACCGTCTCGTGCCAGGCCCCGCCCACGCTGTCGCGCGAGATGAGCCAGATCCGCATCGACCCCGTTCGATTGGACTGGAAGGCAATCGCGAGACCGCTCGGCGACCAAGTGGGGCTGTTGCTGTATCGCCCCGGGCTGCTGGTGAGGACCGTGGGCACGCCACCTCCAGCCGACATCGCCACGATTTCGCCGTTCCGGCTGCCGAGGTAGAACGCGATCTCCCGGCCATCGGGTGACCAGCGAGGGGCGAACTCGTCCCCCGGGAAGTCGGTCAGCGGGACGGCGTCCCCACCCCCGAGGGGCATCTTGTAGAGATCCATCGCGCCCCGACGGTTGCTGTCGAACACGAGCCACCGGCCATCGGGGGAAACGTCGTGCTCCTCGATCACCTGGCTGCCGCTCGTCACGGGTATGCCGTCCCTGACGGAGATAGGACTGGGGCGTCCGAGCGGGTACGACCAGATGTTCTGTCGTAGCGTGAACTTCGCGTAGGCGAGCTTCCGGGCACCGATGGAGTAGGATATCGAGTGCGGGTCTGCCACCCCGGGCACTATGCGGGCCCCCCCGCGCCCTCCCAGCGGCCCCACCTCGACGACGTACACGCCGCGCGGGCCGTCGCGATTCGACACAAAGAGCAGGTGCCGCGTATCGAGCCACGTGGGGCTCACGTTGAGGTGGTCGTCGGTGGTGACCCGCCGTGGCGGCTCGCCCCCATCCGTATCCACGATCCAGATGGACGAACCCGACACATTTCCGCTCTGACGCCACCTGGAATTCCCATTGACGTACGCGATCCACTTCCCGTCCGGCGACCAGGCCAGCGAGTGAATCTCCGGGGATTCCGCCGTGTGAACCGCCACCCGGCGGGCGGCGGTGTCTGTCGCCGAGGCGACGAAGACCGTGTCGGCGACTTCGAAGGCGACCCGGACACCGTCGGGGGCCCATGCGAGCCTTCGTCCCAGCGCGCGCCGCGGCAGGTGAACCGACCGCAGCGCTCCACCCAGCTTGCCCGTCTCGTCCCATTCGCAGCCGCCGGCACGGCAGGCGCCGAACCGGACGAAGTCGCCGTCGGGGCTCCATGAAGGAAGCCACTCTGATCGCAGCGACGTGTCGGCAAGGCGGACCTCCCCGCCGCCCGCCACATTGACGGTGCTCTTGATGACGAGGTGCGGTGCGCCGATGGCGCCTGCGACGAAGGCAACTTCCTTTCCGTCCGGCGAGATCGCCGGCTGGAACTCGACTCCGGGCTCAGTCGTGACCGCCGTGATGTCCGAGATGGTGATGTTGAGCGGCTTCGGCCCAAAGACCCGAGAGGCCAGCAACCCGACCGCGATCACCGCGACCCCGACCCCGACCACCACGAGCAGACGGCGGCGCCTGCTGTCTGTGGGCACGGCCTGCACCGGCTGCGTGTCCGTCGGCGTGATGCCGCCGGAGGGCGTCGCGAGCATCTCCAGCACCGGGAGCAGCTCCTCCGCCGTCTGCGGCCGGTCCGCCGGCTTCTTCGCCAGGCATTTCATGATGAGCTGCGCCAGGGGCGGTGGGATCGTCGCGCGCCGCTGCGTCACCGCCACCGGAGGCTCCGTCACGTGCGCCGAGAGCACCGCCTGCGGCGTCGCCCCCACGAACGGCGGCTGCCCGGTGAGCATCTCGTACGCCATCACCCCGAACGCGTAGAGGTCCGCCCGATGGTCCGTGTGCGGATCCGCCGCCGCCTGCTCCGGCGCCATGTAGGTCGGTGTGCCCAGCGCGACTCCCGCCGTCGTCAACGTCTGCCGCCCCGTCGCCTCGTGCACCGCCTTCGCCACGCCGAAGTCCGCCACCAGCGCGTGCCGCCCCGAGAGCATGATGTTCTCGGGCTTGATGTCGCGGTGCACCACCCCCTTGGCGTGCGCCGCCGTCAGCGCGTCCGCGACGTCCCGCAGGATCCGCGCGGCCTCGGCCACCGGCATTTCCCCGTGCTGGCTCAGGCTGTCGCGGAGCGACGGGCCCTCGATGTACGGCATCACGTAGTAGAGGAAGCCCCCGGCCTCGCCCGAGTCGTAGACGGCGAGGATGTTGGGATGCTGGAGGTTGGCGGCGATGCGGACTTCGCGCAGGAAGCGGTCGGGGCCGAGCATGGCGGCGAGGTCGGGCCGCAGGACCTTGAGCGCCACCTTGCGGTCGTGCCGGGGATCGTGGGCGAGATAGACCGTGGCCATCCCGCCCTGCCCGAGCTCGCGCTCGATGGCGTAGCGGTCGGCGAGGGCCGCCTTGAGGCGCTCCACCTGGTCAGGCACCGGGACGCTCCTGCGAACGCAGCGGTCGGACGGCATCGAGCACAGCCCGCGCCGCTTCCAGCAGGTCTGACATCAGCCGCTCATCCACATCAACGACCCCTTCGTACTCGGCCAGGTTGCGCCGCTCGTGGCACTTGGCGAGCACCCGCCAGGTCGGGGCCGGCAAGCCGACCGTGAAGGGAAGCACCTGGAACACGACGTAGCGGTTGTCTGAGCGGTAGCCTTTCGATCGCAGCGCCGCCAGCGCCAAGGCGTGCGCGGCATTGTAGGCGAGGTCGAACCGGCTCTCGAGCGCGAGCGCTGCATTGGCCGCGTCGGACAGGCGGGCTGCCCCCGACCTCACCAGGCCTTCGAACTCGCGCGCCGAGCACGGCTCGCGTTTGAGTGTGCCGATCGCGACCAGGTTCTCCAGCTCAGTCGAGGTCACTGTCGGCTCCGATCACGAGCAAGTGAGGCCCCGCGGCCACGCGAGCGGCGAAGGAGTCCGGGTCTGAGCGCTTGCTCCGCCACTCCTTCCTGCTCATCACCGTCGGATTGACGCGTCGCGCAAGCACGCCCTCCACCGGCTGGAGCATCTCGAACAGGTCGGCGTGATGGAGCCGGTCGGAGATGACCATCAGGTCGATGTCGCTGCGCGCTGTGTCGGTGCCCTTCGCGACCGACCCGTAGACGAACGCCGCGCGCACCTCGCCCGCCCTCGCCTCGAGCGCCCGCCTCAGCGGCTCCACAACGCCGACGGTCTTCACGACCAGGCCCTGGAGTTCGTGAAAGACCGGGGAGGACCGGTTCGCCTGGTAGTGCTTCTGATTCCCGCTGCGCGTGACGGTCACGAGACCGGCCGCCGCCAGACGGGTGAGCACCCGGTGCGCCGCTCCGGTGCCGCTCCCCGCCAGCCGGATGAGTTCGGCACTCTGGTACGTGCGAGCGGGCTGACCGAAGAGCAGCCCCAGGACCCGCCGCAGCACGGGCGAGAAGAGCGCGGCGGCGAGGCCGGAGCGGTCAGACGAGCGTGTTCCCATATCGGGAATAAACATACCCGTTTCGGGAATGTTCGCAAGGCGAAGGTCCGAGCCGGCGACTCTCGCCGCCCTGCCCCAGCTCCCGCTCGATGGCGTATCGCTCGGCGAGAGCCGCGCTCAGGCGAGCGAAGAGGTCGCTCATGGGCCCTGCAGCCTGCGCGTCAGGTCCGCGAGGGAGATGGCGGTCACGCCGCCGCCCATTGGCCACGTCGCGCTGCCGCCGTGGACGACGAACGCCGCCTTGGGCCGCAGGTCGCCGCACCCAATGCGGAACCCCTTCGAGACGGTGGGCGCGGTGGAGCGCTTGACCTCGACGGCCATCTCCACGCGCCCGCCGCGCTCGAGCACGAGGTCGATTTCGGCGCCGCGCTCCGTCCGCAGGAACGTGGCGATGCGGCCTTCCCCCGCCGCGCCGATCAGGTTCTCGATCGCGAATCCCTCCCAGCTCGGGCCGGCGACCGGGTGCCCGAGCACGTCGTCGAGCGTCCCGAGCCCGAGCAGCGCGTGCAAGACACCGGCGTCGCGCACGTAGGTCTTGGGCGAGCGCACGAGCCGCTTGCCCAGGTTGCCGCTCCAGGCGGGCAGCCGTCGCACGAGCAGCAGATCCACCAGGAGGTCGAGGTAGCGGGCGATGGTCGGTGCCGAAACGCCGAGGCTCGACGCGAGCCGCGCCTGGTTGAGGAGCGACCCCTGCGCGTGCGCGAGCATCCCCCACAGCCGGCCCACGGTCTCCGCCGGAAGCCGCAAGGCGAACATCGGCACGTCACGCTCCAGGTAACTGCGCACGAACTGCTGCCGCCAGGCCAGGCTCTTCGCGTCGCTGCGCGCGAGCAGGCTCTCGGGGAAGCCGCCGCGCACCCAGAGCCGTTCGATGGGCGTGCCGTGCGGCAGTTCCCACGCAGCCACCGGCGCCAGTTCCACGTACGCGACGCGCCCCGCGAGCGTCTCGCTGGCCTGCCGCATCAGGTCGAGGGAGGCCGAGCCGAGGAGGAGGAACTGTCCGCTGCGCCGACCGGCGGCGCGACGGTCGTCGATGATCCCGCGCAAGACCTCGAAGAGGCCGGGCACGCGATGGATCTCGTCGAGGACCACCAGCCGCCCGGTCTGGGCGCGGAGGTATGCGTCGGCGTCGTCGAGCCGCCGCCGGTCGGCCGGCCGCTCCAGGTCGAGGTACAGGGCGCGGTCGCCGCGCCGCCTAGCGATGGCCCGGGCCAGCGTCGTCTTCCCGACCTGCCGCGGCCCGAGCAGCACCACGGCGGGGAAGTCCCGGAGGCGGCCGAGGATTGCGGTCTGCGCCTGGCGCCGAATCATCATGGTCGTAAATATAACGTGAGACTATCGATTTCCGCCATTCGTACCGCGCGGGCGGCGACCTCGATCTCGTGGGAGAAGCGGCTGGCGCCCACCGTGACGGCGATCTCGGGACGCAGGACCTTGAGGGCGACCTTGCGGTGGTGCTTGATGTCCTCGGCGAGATAGACCGTCGCCATCCCACCCTGCCCCAGCTCGCGCTCGATGGCGTAGCGGTCGGCAATCGCAGCGCGAAGACTCTCAGCAACCTCCACCGCACCACCGGGGACGCGAGGATTTGCCAACGTACCGCTCGGAGCACCGCGCCGCCAGCAAGAGCGGACGCCGCAAGGCGTTGTCGCGTCGAAGGATAGACGATAGAAAGAGTCGGATACAGGTCAGCGCGTGGGAGAGCCGCGCAGCCGCCACGGGCTTCGCTCAGCGGTCGCGCGGAAACGATCCGATCGTCTGCTCGGCGCGGCGCGCGACCCGCTCCAGCTCCTCGACCAGCTCGGGGGACTCCTTCAGCGCCGCCAGGTCGGTCAGGTCGCGCCATATCTGCGACCAGGCAAGTTGGCCGCGCTGCTTGAGGATCACGCCCTCCACGTCCACCCAATCCTGCGGCCGAGCCGCGAAGGCCTTGTGGACGATGAGGTCTTCGGCGGAACAGGTCCGCAGGGTCGCGCCGGGCACCAGTTCGACGTTCGACGACCGCTCGACGGCGCCGGCCTCGAACGGCATGGCGCCGAGCGCGACATCGAGGCCGAAACCATCGGAGGTCTGGAGCAGGAGTACGCGATGTTGCGCCGCGAATGCCGCCGCATCGGGGATGCGGCTGACAAAGTCCGCCAACAGGGCGTCGACGTACCCGGCCTCCGCGCCAAAGCCTGTCAGCAGGGTCAAGTCGAGGTCGTCGGTGAGACGCGGGGTGCCCCAGCGGAAGTTCGCCACCCCGCCGATGAAACAGAACCGCCAGCCGTGGCGCTCGAACACCTGCTGCACCCGTGCGCCAGCCTCAAACAGCGTTCTCACCCGTCAACCTGACGGTGAAGGAGGCGCTGCTGCTCGATGAGCCCGGAGGTCTGTTCGGATCCGTGCGCCCGCATCGAAGCCAGACAGGCATCGTCAAGATCGGCTGCGATCCGTGCGAGGTCGGCGGTGCGGAGCTCCTGCAGCCGTACGCGTTCGAGGGCGACCGCCGCCGAGCGCCATTGCGCCATCCATCCTTGCCGCTGGGCTTCGGTCGGTGTGGTCATGGGTGAAATCTAGCTGGGTGCGAGCAGGCACGCGCTCAGGAATGTGCCCCGGCGAGCGGATGCCGCCAGCGCAGGCCGGGAAAGCGGGCGAAGTCGCGGTCCGTCGTCACCAGCTCGCAGCCGGACTCGATGGCGAGCGCCGCCAGCCAGGCGTCCGGCACCAGGTTGCCGCGCGCGGCCGCCTCGCGGCACAGCTTGGTGAAGATGCTCCAATGGCGCGCACCCGGCGCGAGGAGCACGGCGTTGGCCCGCTCCCGGAACGCGTGTGCGAACGCCAGCGCCGCCGCGAGCGGCGTGGGCGGATGGAAGACCCTGGGATGCGTCACCACGCGCAGGAATCCCGCCAGCACGTGGTCCGACACCGCGTAGGCCTCGTCCGACCCGACCAGCGACTCGACCCAGGCGCGGTGCGCGGCATGACCGGGCGCGTCGGCGCGGAAGGCGTACACCAGCACGTTGACGTCAACGAGGCGCATCGTCGGCCTGCATCAGGTCGAGCAGACTCGCCGTGTCGTCGAGGTCCACGCCGGGCTGGAGGCCCTTGCCCTTGAAGACCGGCAGGGACACGGGTTCCTGGGGGCGCGAGGCCGGCCGGCGGACCAGCGACTCGAGGGCCGCGAGCCCACGGCGCAGCACGTCGGACTTCGTGGCGTCGAGTGCGGTCGCGAGGCGTTCCAGCCGCTCGCGATCCGGCCGATCCAGGTAGACCTGCACCGGTTCGGCCACGCGGGCAGGTTTCTTGTGTTCATGATGATTTGTCATGATACCATGATACTGCACCGATCCCCGGCCGGCAATCCTGCGGCGCCGTCGCCATCCCGCCCTGCCCGAGCTCGCGCTCGATGGCGTAGCGGTCCGCGAGGCGGCGGCGCCGCCGCCTCGCGACCACCGGCCGTCAGGCCGCTACGGTTTCGGCGCCGAGGCCCCCGGTGCCGGCATCGGCGCCGCGAGTTGTGGACCGGCGAGCGTCGGGACGATGCACACCGCGTCGATCTCCGGGTAGAGGCCGACGGCGGCCGGCGTTCCGACCCACAACGGGACCGGCGATCCGCCGGTCAAGTCGTCGGCTTCGTCTCGAAGACCCAGATCTCCTGGGTCGGCTGGCCGCCGAACGTCAGCACCAGCACATCCTGCGGCGACGACGTGCTGGCGGGCGCCCACGCGCCGGGCAGGTCGCCGTAGCGCGGAAAGACGTTGGGGGCGCCCAAGGCCTGCGTGGCGTACCAGCTGTCGAGGCCGTACTGCGAGGTGAACGACGCCACGCCCGTCGCGAACGAGTAGCCGGGCGGCGTGGGCATCGCGGCCCACTCCGCGGGGGTCACCCGCATGCCGCCGCCCAGCGCTCCGCCGCCGGGCATCGGGTTCTTGCCATCCTGGGCGGCAAGCGGGCTCACCAGAACGCACAGCGCCGCCAGAGCGGCGGTCGCCGGCGCGCTCATGGAGTCGTCCCCTTCGGCGCGGAGGACGCCTTCCGCGCCTCCCGCCAGCGCCGCCAACGCCGCCACCCGAACCAGGCCAGCACGACGAGCACCAGCAGCGGCAGCAGCCCGCCCAGCAGCTCGATCCCGCTCGCGATGACGGTGACGAAGTTCCGCCAGGCCCGCTTGAAGGCCTCGACGATGACATTGGACCCCGGTTGGCCCACCACCGGACCCCGCTCGGCCACGGTCACGGTCAGCGTGCTGACGGCGACCCTGGAGCGGAGGAACCGCAGCCGGCCCTCGTAGCGCTCGATCTCTTCCCGCACCCGTGCCAGTTCGCGCTCCACCGCGAGAACGTCCTCCAGCTTGCCGGTGCGGGTGGCCAGCAGCGTCACCAGCCGCTCCTCCAGCCGGCGGGCGTTGGCCACCCGCGCGGCCACATCCACGAACTCCTCGCCCACGTCCTGCGCATTCGTGGTCGACGACAGCAGCTTGCCGATGCCCGTGAGACCGCTCAGCGCCTGGTCGTAGCGGGACGACGCCACCTTGATCTCCAGCGTCGCCGAGCGCTGCTGGCCTTCGCCCGACTGGATCGAACTGTTGGCGATATAGCCGCCGACGGTCCGGGCCAGCCGCTGCACCTGGGCGATGCCCAACTCCAGCGAATCGACCTCGATGTAGGCCTGTCCCGTGCGGATGATCATCGAGGGGACGACGGAATCCTGGCTCACGCTCGTCGGCATGGCCGAGGGCGGCGTCACCGCTCTGGCGCTGTTCTGCTCCATCATGGGCGACGGGGCGGCGACCGCCTCGGCCGTGGAGATCCCGGAAGCATCGGGAATCTCGGCTGGCGCATTCCGCTCCGACCTGCCGCATGCCAGGACGAGCGCGGCCACGGCGGCGACTGCCAGCAAGCGACGCGACGAATGAGACATGACTCCTCCAGCGCAAGGTGTTCCCGCATTGGCGGGCGCCGCCGCTCGGTGCGGCTGTTCTCTCCAGGCCGCCAGGACCCTCCGATAATACCCTGGCTCATCCGCGGGGGTAACGTCAGTCCAGATCCAGGGCCTCTCGGCGCGCCCGTCGCTCACCGCCAGGCGCTCGCCCCGCGCTCCCGGAGCCCACCCCCGGGCGGCGATCACCCCGGGCGGCGATCTCCTTGACGCCCCGGCGCCCAGGCTGAATACTCAGGGCCACACGAAGGAAGCCCTGTCTGTCGACGGGTGTGGCACCACAAGGCGTACAGCGGCTGAGACCTGGCGAGGCAACGTCCGGTGGGGGTGGGAAGAGGGGAGCGGGGTGTGCCGGCGAGGTGGGCCGGGAGGAGCGGGCAGCGGAGGCGCAGGCGATGGATCGCGCGGTGCGCCACGCGGCGGAGGAATCGAACGCCCGGAGGGCTTGCAGATGAGTGAGATCGCGAGGATCATCGAGAAACGCAGCGGCGAGAGGGGCGAGCTGATCGCCATCTTGGAGGACATCCAGGCGAAGTACTCCTACCTCCCGGAGGAGGCACTGCGCACGGTGGCCGAGAGGACCGGGCGGTCGCTGGTGGACATCTACGGCGTCGCAACCTTCTACCGCTGGTTCTCACTCAAGCCTCGGGGGAAGCACCTCGTCACCTGCTGCGTGGGCACCGCCTGCCACGTTCGCGGCGCGCCCAAGGTCGCGGAGGAGTTGGAGCGAGAGCTCGGAATCAAGGCGGGCGATACGACCGCGGACGGACGGTTCACCCTCGAGACGCAGAACTGCCTCGGGGGGTGCGCCCTCGGGCCCATAGTCGTCGCCGACGGCCACTACTTCCCGAACGTCGGAACCGCGAACGTGCCCCGCATCATCGAGAAGGCGGCGGCTGGTCTGGACAAGGTGGACGTGCGAAGCGACGAGCGGGTCTTCCCGGTCGAGGTATCCTGCGCCCGCTGCAACCACGGTCTGATGAACCCGAACTACCCGATCGACGGATACCCTTCGATCAAGGTCACGATCTCTTCCGGTGACCATCACGGCTGGCTGCTGCTCTCCTCGCTCTACGGCTCCCACGAGATCGAGGCCGAGCAGGAGATCCCCGAGGGCCAGGAGGTCAACTTCTTCTGCCCGCACTGCCACGCTGAACTCTCGGGTGCAGCTCCTTGCGTTGAGTGCGGGGCGCCGATGGTGCCGATGATCGTGCGTGGAGGCGGCATCGTGCAGATATGCTCGCGGCGCGGGTGCCACAACCACATGCTCGACCTCACGGGGATCAACCTGTGAGCGCGCGCGCAACCACTCTCACGTCCGGGAACTCGAGACCCCAACCGCCGGGCACAGG
>Ga0315275_10002669_pt1 | contig 16209 bp, 11 predicted proteins | sample YL17G03_0_MG_FD_205557 | JGI IMG/M metagenome (GOLD analysis project Ga0315275, IMG submission 205557) | Sediment microbial communities from Yellowstone Lake, YNP, Wyoming, USA - YL17G03_0 | ecosystem: Environmental > Aquatic > Freshwater > Lake > Sediment | place: USA: Wyoming | collected... | reverse complement strand
AGGACGTCCGGAAGCTCCTGTCCTCCTTCGGGATCGGCGGGGGCGGCGGCCGCCTGAAGACTTCCTCGAGCGGCTGTTCGACGTGCTCCAGCCATTCCTGCAGCACATGCAAATAGCCCGGAACGGGATTCGCATCGGCGTCGACACCGGCGGGACCTTCACCGATTTCGTCATCTGGAAGGACGGGGACCTTACCAATAAAAAGGTTCTCTCGACCCCGCGCGACCCGTCCGAATCCATCCTGGAAGGCGTGGCGGAGTTTCTGGAGCTCGGACGTCCGGTCTTCATCATCCACGGCACGACGGTCGCCACCAACGCCCTCCTCGAGACGACGGGCGGCCGGATCGCCCTCGTCACGACGTCCGGATTCGAAGACGTCCTGGCCATCGGCCGTCAGGTCCGGCGGGAACTTTACAGCCTCAAGGGCGAACCGAGGTTCATCCTGGTGCCGCGGGATCTGCGTTTCGGATTGGATGAACGTCTCTTGGCTTCCGGAGAGATCGACAAGAAGCTCGCGCCCGGCCGCGTCCGGGAACTTGTCGCCCGGATCCAAAAATGCAACGTCGACGCCGTCGCGGTCTGCCTGATCCATTCCTACGCCAATCCCACTCACGAAGTCCTCGTGGCCCGGAAGCTCCGGAAAGCCGGCCTCCTTGTCTCGGTCTCGAGTGAGCTCCTTCCCGAATACCGGGAATACGAGCGGACCGCGCTCACGGCCGTCAACGCTTATCTCATGCCCATCATGGACAAGTACCTTGACGGGCTCGAAAAAAAAATAAGCCCCGCGGACCTGCGGATCATGCAGTCCAACGAAGGGTACATTTCTCCCGAAAAGGCCCGGAGGGAGCCTGTCCGGACCGCCCTTTCCGGTCCGGCCGGTGGGGTCGTGGCTGCTTCCCGCCTGGCCGGATCGGCCGGCTTTCCGAACATCGTCAGCTTTGATATGGGCGGGACGTCGACGGACGTTTCGCTCATAGACGGTTCCATTCGCCGAAGCCGGGAAAGCCGGATCGGCGAATTCCCGGTCTGCCTCGCGACGATCGACATCCATTCCGTAGGCGCCGGCGGCGGCTCGATCGCCTACGTGGATGGCGGCGGCTCGCTGCGCGTCGGCCCGCAGAGCGCCGGGGCCGATCCCGGGCCGGCCTGCTACGGAAAAGGAGACCTGCCGACCGTGACGGACGCAGACCTTTTTCTGGGGCGTCTGGACCCTGATTTCTTTCTCGGCGGCAGGATGTCCGTCCAGCCGGAACGGAGCCGAAAGGCCATAAGTCGGCTGGCGGCCCGGATCGGGAAGTCTCTTATCGAGACGGCCCTCGGTGTTATTGCCGTAGCCAACGCCAATATGGAAAAGGCCATCCGCGTCATCTCTGTTGAGAGGGGTTTCGACCTCAGGGAGTTTTCCCTCTTCTCGTTCGGAGGCGCCGGAGGCATGCACGCGGTGGAAATGGCGGAAGATCTGCGGATGCCCCGTGTGATCGTCCCCAGGAACGCTGGGGTCTTGTCCGCCTTTGGCCTCCTGCTCGCCGATTCCGTCAGGGATGACTCCATGTCGATCCTGAAGAACGCGGCCGCCGTTCGTCCGGGCGAACTCGAAAAATCCTTTCGTGTCCTGGAGTCTAAAGGCCTCGAGGACATGAAGGCCGACGGGTTCAGGGACGCGGATATCTCCTTCCAACGGTTCGTCGATCTCCGCTACTTCGGGCAGTCCTATGAGATCTCCGTCCCGTTCAGGACCGGAAGCGCGGGACGCAGGGCCCTTTTCGAGGCGTTCCATCGCGAACACGAAAAACTCTATTCCTACCGTCATCGGGATAGGGCCGTGGAGATCGTCAACATCCGGCTGAAAACCGTCGGCGTCACCGAAAAGGTCGAGTTTGAAAAGCACCGGGAACGGAGATGTCCGCCGAAGAACGCAGCGATCAAGATCCAAACTCTGCGCGTAAAAGGTCGTCCTCATCAAGCTGTCGTTTACGACCGGTCCCGCCTTGAGGCCGGAACGAAGGTCACCGGACCGGCCCTCGTCATCGATCCGGAATCAACGGCGTACCTTCCTCCGGGATACACGGCCCGCGTGGATCCCTTTTTGAACCTGATTATCGAAAAAGGCTGAGCGGAAATGGAACGATACGATCCGATCGAGCTTGAACTTTTCAAGAACATCTTCATTTCCATCTCGGAAGAAATGGCGGCCGTCCTCGGCAGGACCGCCCTCTCCCCCAACATCAAGGAGAGGAAAGACTTCTCCTGCGCCCTCTTCAACGACCGCGGCGAGACCCTCGCCCAGGGTTCGCACATCCCCGTCCATCTCGGGGCGATGCCGCTTTCGGTCCGGGCGGCCATGGAGAGCGTCCGGTTCGAGGAGGGGGACCTGGTCATCCTCAATGACCCATACCGCGGCGGCACCCACCTCCCGGACATCACCTGCGTTTCGCCGGTCTTCGTCCGCGGCAAACTCGGCTTCTTCGCCGCGAACCGCGCCCACCATTCCGATGTCGGCGGCATGACCCCGGGATCGATGCCCCTGGCCCAAGAGATCTTCCAGGAGGGCCTGATCATCCCGCCCCTCAAGCTCATCCGAAAGGGAAAGATCGATGACGGCATCCTCGCCCTCATCCTCTCCAACGTCCGGACGCCGGACGAGAGGCGCGGCGACATCCTGGCCCAGGTGGCGGCCAATGGCATCGGCAGGCGAAGGATTCTGGAAACGATCGAAAGATACGGGCTGGCCACGGTCATCCGCTACGGCCGCCTCGTCCAGGACTATACCGAACGCGTCCTCCGCGAAACCATCAGGTCGATCCCGGATGGGACGTATGTCTTTTCGGACGTCCTCGACGACGACGGGATATCGGCCTGCCCGGTCCGGATCGGCGTCGAGATCGAGGTCCGCGGGGACACGGCCTTAGTCGATTTTTCCTCATCAGCGCCCCAGGTTTCGGGTTCCGTCAACGCCAACTTCGCCGTGACCTGTTCAGCCGTGCTTTACGTCTTCCGATCGCTCGTCGACGAGGATATCCCGTTCAACACGGGACTTCTGAGGCCCCTGAAGATCATCGCTCCGAAGGGCCTCATCGTCAACGCCGAGTTCCCCGCCGCGACGGTCGGGGGGAACGTCGAGACGTCCCAGAGGATCGTGGATGTCCTGCTCGGGGCCCTGGCCAAGGCCTTGCCGGGAAGGATCCCGGCTGCGAGTTCCGGCACCATGAACAACGTCGCTTTCGGCGGCCGCGACCCGACCCGGGAGAGAAGCTTCGCCTATTACGAAACGATCGGCGGCGGGATGGGGGCAAGCCCGGCGCGGGATGGTCTCAGCGGTGTTCATACCCACATGACGAATTCTCTGAATACGCCCGTCGAGGCACTGGAGAATTATTTGCCCGTCAGGATCCTGAGATACGGGCTTCGTCCGGATTCGGGTGGACGAGGCCGGTTCAATGGCGGCGAAGGCATCGTTCGGGAATACGAGTTCCTGGTCGCGTCGCAGCTGACCATCATCTCCGAACGACGGAAGTTCCCGCCTTATGGTCTTGAAGGCGGCCGCGCCGGCGCCGTGGGGAAGAATACGCTCATCCGGAAGGGCCGGGAAACCGCCCTCGGCTCGAAGTTCAATCTGAGGGTCGAACCCGGGGACATCCTTCGCGTCGAAACCCCTGGAGGAGGAGGCTACGGAAGAGCAGGATCCCGGGCGTCTTCGCACGTCGGGAAAAATGCAGGGAAAGAACGGGGTCAAGAAAAATGAGTCATGCGCCCGGACCGGAAGACGGGCCCGCCGACCTGACGCCCATTCCATAGAATTCGGCGATACAGGAAACGACGTAGTCCTGCTGCTCGGACGTCAGCTCCGGGTACATCGGCAGGGCCAGGACCTCGCGGCACGCCTTCTCTGTGACCGGGAAATCCCCGGGCCGATAGCCCAGACCCGAGAAACATTTCTGCATATGGAGCCCCAGGGGGTAGTAAACGGCCGTCCCGACCCCCTTCTCTTTGAGAGAGGCCTGGAGCGCGTCCCTGTCCTTGGCCCGGATCACGTACTGGTGATAGGTGTGGTAGTTCGCTACCCCGGAATCCTTGTAAAGGGCATGGGGAAGCGCGACAAAGCCCTCTCCGGGCAGGCCCGCTTCCTGGAGCTTCCTGTCGTAAGCCTCAGCTCTTTTCCGGCGTTCTTCCTGCCAGTCCGCGAAGTGCCTGAGCTTCACGCGGAGGGCGGCCGCCTGGAGGGCGTCCAGCCGGAAATTTCCGCCGATGGCGTCGTAGTAGTAGCGACGGGATTCGCCGTGGACCCGGAGGGACCGGACCCTCGCGGCCAGTCTTCCGTCGTTGGTAAGGACCATTCCGCCGTCCCCGATCCCGCCCAGGTTCTTCGTCGGATAGAACGAGAGCGCTCCGGCGGTTCCCAGGGCGCAGGCCCGTTTGGTCCCGAGCTTGGAGGGATACTCGCTGCCGACGGCCTGGCAGGCATCCTCGACAATTGCAAGCCCATATTCCCGGGCCAGATCATTGATGGCGTCCATGTCCGCGCATTGGCCATAGAGGTGGACGGGGATGATCGCCTTGACGCGCGGGTTCCCCTTCTCCCGGACCTCTTTTCTGAGGAGCAGGCCCAGCGATTCCGGCGAGAGGTTGTAGCTCTTTTCATCGATATCGCAAAAGACAGGCCTGGCCTTGAGCCTGGTGACGGTGCCCGCGGTCGCGAAGAAGGTGAACGGGCTCGTCACCACTGAATCTCCCTCCCCTACTCCCAGGGACATCAGGCTGACGAGAATGGCGTCGGACCCCGAAGACACGCCGATCCCGTGACCGACGCCGTGCAGGGCCGCCAGCTCTTTCTCCAGGGACTCGACCTCGGGACCCAGGACGAACCCCTGGGAACCGAGGACCTCCAAGATCTTTTTATCCATCTCATCCCGGATGGTCAGATATTGGGCTTTCAGGTCCAAGCTGGGCACGTTCATGATGCTTAGCTCCTCCGCTTATTTCATGACCTTCTTCAATTTCTTCTTCTCGATGAGCAGCATGCCTTGGTAGGAGACGTAGTTGAGGAGGATCATGACCCGATCGCGTTCATCGAGCTCCTTCTTGAAAATCCCCTTGAGGCCTTTGAGAGGTCCCTCGGCGACTTCGATTTCGTCCCCGATGCCGGGCTCTTGTCCGTACTTATCAAGTTCGATATAGCCATTCTTCTCCCGCGCCCGGAGCTCCCGGACGACTTCTTCCTGGACGGGGATGGGGCCTTCGGGATTCCCGACGATCTTTTTGACTCCCCGCGTGTATTTAACCATTTGATATTGAGCGGGGTGATCGAACCGCAAGAAGGCATAGCCCGGGAAAAAAGGCCTGATATGTTGCTCGAAGACATACTTCGGGCTGTAGATCGTGAAGCCCCCTTCCATGAACAGCTTTTCGACATGAAAGTCCTTCTTGGGTTTGACGTTGATCACGAACCAGTCGTTCATCTCACTCACCGTCCATGAGGCCGAACCGTCCGTAGGCGCCTGGCCGCCGGTCCCGGAGGAAATGCCTCTTGGCCGCGGACCTGGGGATCCTATCGAAGTCGCAATCCGCGAAGAGGACGGCATTACGGCCTTGAGGGGCCCGGGCAATGACCCGGCCGTCCGGGTCGGTGACGAAGGACTCTCCCGCGAAGCGAAGAGCGTCCTCACGTCCCACGCGGTTGACCAGGGCCGCGAAATACCCGTTCTGGAAGGCGGCGACCTGGACTTCCGCCTCGAAGATGCCCTCGGTCCATTCCCCAACGGCCCCGGCCTGAGGGATGATGACGATCTCCGCGCCCAGAAGTCCCAACCCTCTCATATATTCCGGGAAATGCCTGTCATAACAGATGGCAACCCCCAAACGTCCCGCGGCCGTCTGGTAGACGAGCTTCCCGGCGCCGCCCGGGTGATAGTATCCGCGCTCATGAAAGCCCGGCGCTTCCATGATGTGCATCATCCGCGTCACGCCGAGAAGCTTTCCGTCAGCGTCAATGACCGGTGAGGAATCAAAGGTCCGGCCGCCTTTCCGTTCGAAAAGGTTGAGGACCGCGACGACGCCGTGCTCCCGGGCCAGGGCCTGGAATCTGTTGGTGATCGGGCCGGGGACCGGCTCTGCCTTGGCCCTGGACCCCCTGGCAGCCGGGACTTGCGGGTAGAACCTCGAGAAAGCCAGCTCGGCGAAGGCAATCAGACGGGCCCCCGCCCGGGCCGCTTTGGCGAAGCTCCGGGCCCCCCGCTCGATGTTCTCTTCCACATCAGGACCGGAGCGTTGTTGGACCAGGGCGATCCTCAATTTCGTGTCGCGCATAGCTCGTTCCTTAAGGCATGCCCCTCCGTTCTCAAGAGGCCGCGTTTTCGACGTCCTTGACCGTCTTGGGGATCGGACGGCCGAGGACCCGGCGGCCCTTGTCGACCACCAGAACGTCGTCCTCGATGCGGATGCCGCCGAAATCGAGGAAAGTCCCCACTTTATCGTAATTGATGAAGTCGGTGTGCTTCTTGTTCTTCCGCCATTCATCGACGAGGGCGGGGATGAAATAGACGCCGGGCTCGACCGTCATGACATGGCCGGGCCGGAGCTCCCTGGCCATCCTCAGATAGGCGAGTCCAAACTGTTCGCTCCGCTTGATGTTCGCGTCATATCCGACGTGGGTCTCCCCCAGGTTTTCCATGTCGTGCACGTCCAGGCCCAGCTGGTGGCCGAGGCCATGGGGGAAGAAGAGCGCGTGGGCGCCCTTCTCGACGGCCGCGTCCAGGTCGCCCTTCATCAATCCGAGGTCCTTCAGTCCGCCGGCGATCGTCCGGGCCGCCTTGAGATGGATGTCCCGGAACCTGATCCCCGGTTTCATGGCTGCGATGGCCGTGAGCTGGGCCTCGAGGACGATCTCGTATATGTCCCTCTGTCTGCGGTTGAACCTTCCGCCGACCGGGATGCTTCGCGTGATGTCGCAGGCGTAGTGGAGAGACGACTCCGCGCCGCAGTCAGCCACGAGCATCCGGCCTTTCTTGAGGACATTACCGGCGAACGTGTTGTGGAAGATGTGCCCGTTGACGGTCACGATGGGCGGAAAAGCGAAGGCCCCGCCGAGAGAGCGCATGATCCCCTCCATCGCCCCCGTCACCTCCCGTTCAAAGCGTCCGGCCCGGGACATCTCCAGGGCCGCCATATACATGGGATACGTGATCTCAAGGGCTTCCTCGATCTCGCCGATCTCTTGGTCCGATTTCACCGAGCGCTGCTCGACTACGGCCTTGATGAGGTCCTCCGAGGATTTGGACCGGACATCATGGGCCGGCGTCTCCGTCAACTCGCCGATTTTTTCGGAGATGTCCGCCCTGTAGGGCGGGAGGAAGTGGACCGGACGCCCTTTTTCCAGCGCGGCTTTGACGACGCCGTCAAGCTTCCCGAAAGCGAGAGTTTCCTTGACCCCGACCTGGGCCGCCCGGTCTTTCATCTTGGGCTGAGGGCCCACCCAGATAATGTCCTCGATCCCGACGTCGTCGCCAAAGAGAATTTCCCTGTTCTCGTCAATGTCGATCACCGCGGCCAGTTCGGGACTGTCCAGGCCGAAGAAATAGAGGAACGTGCTGTCTTGACGGAAGGGATAAACGTTGGCCCGATAATTCATCGGGCTTTCCCCGTTCCCGAGAAAAAGGATGAGCCCGGATCCCAGGCGTTTTTTCAGCAGGTTCCGTCTTCGGATATAAATCTTCTTCTCGAACATGGGTATCTCCTTACATGAAATCCAAGGCTTTGATATAGCACGTCTCCGGGCCCAAATCAACCGGATATTGCCGTTTGCCAAGGTAACGCCATAATGTCCGGTCTTGCCGATTTGGTCGGATCCTCTCGAGATGGCTATTTTGGTCGAGGTTCGGCGAATGATACAGGCTTGAAGCCCGGAACGCTTGGCCTGCCGATCACATGGAAAGGCTTACTACGGCGCGACCGAGGAGGATATTTTTGAGCTCGCTTGGCTCCAGGGGCTTAACAAGGCAGCCCAAGGTGCCCGGCCGGCTGATACGCTTGATCGTCTGAGGGTCGGAGTAAGCGGTCATGTAAACGACGGGGATTCGGAAGCGGCGGAAGATCTCGCCGGCCGCGATCACTCCGTCCATATCGCCTTTGATCTTGATGTCCATGAGGACCAGGTCCGGGCGAAGGACTCCGGCTTTGCGAAGGCCCTCTTCTCCCGAAGAGGCGATTCCCAAGGCCGTGAACCCCAGATTTTCTACCATAAGGCGGACGTCCGCGGCAATCACAGCTTCATCTTCGACAATGAGGACGTTTGCATAATTCATGCGTATAGAGCTTTTCGGTGACAATACGTTCAAATATTTAGTCGTGGACGGAAGCGGAAGATTGAAGAGAGGTCAAGGAATCTCTGCTAATGCTCTTTGGCTTTCCCCCTGGGGCTCACGCCATATTCTGCTTTTCACTTTGGAAAGCCCATTCTCTTTAAGATTTCAGCAAAACGAGAATCGTTTCTAATCGGATCAAAGGCAGCCTCTGTATTCAAATATGGCATGAGCAAATCACGCTCCGTATAAGCCCTTTCCAACCACCTAATTGCTTCAGCTTTATGTCCGAGAATAACATGATATTGGGCAATAAGAAAAGGTGAGGCATGTTCTTTTTTTGCCTTCTCCATCATCCTATCAAGATTCCATTCCAGCCCACCCTTCCATCCCCTTTCTTTACTAACAATTTTAAACTCTTCCATCTCGTCTAGGCTAGCATGCCATCCTGGAAATCCTCCGATTTCCATTAACTTCTCCATTTCCCCAAGAGCGTCCTTATACATCCCACTATCTATATATATGAGCCAAAGGCTCCAGTGGGGATTGTCATTGTTAGGATCCATTTCAATACCCTTATTTAATACCTCTATTGCCTTGTCATACCGACGCATATGCTTAAGGGTATCTCCAAGATAAAATAATCTCATCGGTGAGAGGGGGTCAAGTTCTTCGCCCTTTTTTGCCTTTTCGAGTGCCTCATCAAAACGTTTTAAAATCATCAGGCAGGTAGAATACTCACTATATGCCCTTGCGTAATTCTGATTAAGCTGAATGGCTTGGACATATTCAGCTTCGGCAGCGGCCCAATCCCAATCATAGAAAAACTTGATGCCGGCGAGCGACAAATGGGCCTCAGCAAGTTTATTGTCTATTTTTAATGCTTTATGGGCAGCCTCACTTGCCCTCGGCATAAATTCATTTGGGCTCGCGCCAAATATACAAAGCCAAGCGTAAACATCGGCTAAACCTGCGTAGGCTAATCCATAGTTTGGATCTAATTTAATAGCTTGACTAAAATAATCTCTGGCTTGGCCTAAATAAGGGCTTCCTTTATCTATCAAAAAACGACCTTGTAAATACAGGTTATACGCTTCGAGATTCTCGGTAGGACGCTTCGTAAGTTTCGACTTTTCTTCGCCTAGAAGCGTAAGCTTCAATTTATCTGCAATCATTAAGGCGATTTCATCCTGGATGGCGAAGACATCGGTTAGTTCTTTGTCATAACTATCCGACCACAGATGAAAGCCATCAGCGACATTGATGAGCTGGGCCGTGATACGGAGCTTATTTCCAGCTTTCCTGACACCCCCTTCAAGGACTGCCGACACATTAAGTTTATTGCCTATCTCTCGGATATCAATTTCTTTACCCTTAAAGGAATAAGCCGATGTTTTTGCTATGACTTTAAGCTCCTTGATATTGCTAAGTCTGGTTATGAGTTCATCTGTCAGGCCATCACAGAAATAGTCCTGCCCTTCTTCTGGGCTGATATTCTGGAAAGGAAGCACTGCAATTGAATTCTTCCATTTGGTAGCGGGGACGACCTCTGATTCAGGCCCCCTCAGGTGAAGGAGGAGATTGATATCCAAGAGAAGCGTGATTAAGAGGGCCAGCGGAATTAAGACGATCTCCAGCTTGAACTTTCTTGGCTGCTCCCGGCCGGAAAACCACCGCCAGATCAAAGTACAGAAGAGGGCGCAAAGCAGAGTGATAAACGTAATATCGATGGTTTTGTCCGGGAAATGATAATGGGCTACCAGAATTCGGTCGACAAACTCAATAATAAGCCAACCGCCGGCAATGAAGGCCGCAAGGATTTCGATGATCCTCTTCTTACGCAGATTGTTGAAAAATGTTCTGAGGGAGGATTGTCCGTTCATGCCATCCTCACACCTCAAAATGCTCCCATTCGTATTTCACCCGCTCCATAAGCTTCTTGAAGCGCTCTTTGCCGCGGAGGTTTATATCGCGAACCTCCGCTGTTTTTCCTTGGCTCGTTTCATTAGCGCCAGGAACCGTCGATTTCCTCGTAAAGGAGCCAGGAATGGATCGAACTCTGAGAAAAAGCGGTCGTTTATGAGCCCCATTTCAATAGAATTGGCGAGCCAATCCAGGGCCTCATCGATTTCGCCGATTATCGCGAAGCAATCAGCTAAAAGCCAAGAAAATTCCTTGTCTCTCCTCGCGTATGCTTGGAGATCGTTCGCGATTTTTCGAAAAGCCTGGCCATCCGTACGCAACGCAGCCGTCCACATCGCACCCATTGAACTAATGAAACCCGCATCGGCATTTATCAATTGATCGAATAAAGCAATGGGTTGCTCACGGTTTCCGGCGTAAAGAAGAGCAACAGCACAGAAGGCTTTAGTCATAGGGTCGCTGGGCATCACCTCAAGACCTTTTTGGAGCCAGCCGACAGCGCTCTTAAAGTCACCCCCATAGATCTCGATGACGCCGCGAAAGCATAGCGCCAAAATGTTTAGCGGATCCACCCCGACGGCATGATCCCCGTACCGGCGCGCCTCAGGCATCCTTCCGATCAGGGCATGAATAACGCTGAGCCAAGCAAGCGCTTCGCCCCCCCCTTCGAGCTCAGCCGCCCGTTTATACTGGCGCGCGGCAGTCTGCAGTTCTCCCCGGGTATATGCAATAGCTCCCTTTACCCAGTGCCCTTGGGAAAGCTCAGGATCGAGTTCGAGCGACTTCCCCGCTGCGGTATCCGCCTGGCGAAGCATGTCCTCATCAGGCCTGAAACCCGCGTTATGGTATTGCCAGTAAATGAGAGCTAATGTTGCATAAAGAAGCGCATTTTCAGCCACGATACCCAAAGCCTGATTTGTCAGCCGGAGTGCGTGATCAAGGCTCTCTTGGTTAAAGCTCCAGACTTCACGTTTAGCTTGGAGATAGTATTCATAGGCGACGACATTGGCAATGTGCTTTTCAGAAATTCGATCATTCTCTTTGGGTGTGAGTTTGAGTTTTAGAGCATCGAAGATAGAGCGCGAGACCTTTTCCTGAATATTAAATATGTCGTCCAACGTGCCAGCATATTTTTCGGCCCAGAGATGGGTATCATTTGCGGCATCGATTAATTGAGCTGTGATCCGAAGGTCATTACCGGCCTTCCTGACACTGCCTTCCAAAACATATCGGACATTGAGTTCCTGCCCGATCATCCCCGTTGTTTTCTGTGTTCCCTTGAAAGTCATGGCAGAATTTCTGGAGATGACTCGGAGGACAGGGACGTGGGAAAGATCAGTGATGATCTCTTCCGTCATCCCATCACAAAAATATTCCTGGTCCTTCTGGGGACTCAGATCGGCGAAGGGAAGGACAACGATGGATTTTTCGGGCTTTATCTCGGCCAGTTTTGAGATGTCAAATTTCTTAACTGCTGCGTCGGGCGTGCTCGCTGCCCACTGGTAGAGTTTAAAGATAATCCAGACGATACCCAGACAAAGGGCAATAATTCCAATGAATAACGTCTTGCCTGAGATACCAAGAATCTGAAAAACAACGTTCAGATCAATTGTCAGAGTAAGGAGCGAGATTAGAGGGACTGTGAGAACCTCTATTATTATACTTCCTGGTCTCTTCTCAGTGCTTTGGAACCAGCGCCACAGAATCACGCAAAGAAGCGTACCCAACAGCGTGAAGAATGCGACATCTAGCCACTTTTCGTGGATGTGATAATGGGCAACCAGAATCCTATCGACAAATTCAAGAATGAGCCACCCGCCTCCGATGAAGGCCGCCAGGGTCTCGATGATGTGACGCTTTCTGAGCTTAGCGAGAAATGACTTGAGAGAAGACCCTTTCACTTCCTTGGAAGAAGCCGTGTCCCCTTTTTGAGAGCTCATTGTCTCCCCAACCTTTTAGTTTAAAACTGGCTGGGTTGAGGGTAACAAGAAACACTATAAGAGTCAAATACTGAGAAAGCAGACTCCTCCGCCGTGTGGACAAATTGAGGACAAAATGGCTAATAATGGCTTAGTTTAGGTGACTCAGGCTAAAAAACAAAAATCAGGGAATTTGTTTAATAATCAAGTAAAAATAGAAAAAGAGGTGGTAGCGGGGGTTGGATTTGAACCAACGACCTCCGGGTTATGAGCCCGACGAGCTACCAGGCTGCTCTACCCCGCGGTACCGGATTCATTATAACAAATCGGATCGGATTGTCAAAGGAAAAAAAGCCCGGGCACTTTGTCTTGACTTTGTTCCCTAGTCACTTTTAAATAGAGAGGGAAAAATCAGCCATGGCATTGCTCCTCTTCTTTATCCTGGCCATCTTGTCCGCGGGAGGTGTCGTGGGAATGATCGTCTCCAGGGATAGAGCCCACAGCGTCCTCTTCCTGGTCCTGGCCTTCGCAGCCCTGGGCGGCGTTTTCGGACTCCTCGACGCTCCCTTCGTGGCCGCCATCCAGGTCCTGATTTATGCGGGGGCCATCATGGTCCTCTTTGTCTTCGTCATCATGATGATTGACCAGAGGGACGGCCGTGGAATTGAAAAGAAAAAATCGGTCGGCGTATTCGCCGCGGTCCTGGCGATTGGCCTGTTCGCCGAACTCCTCTTAGCCGTCAGGGAGATTCTCCCGGGGATGGGAAACGCCGGCCCGGCCGGAGGCTCGGAAACGGCCGGCCTGGGTTCGCTCCTCTTTGAGAAGTACCTCTACCCTTTGGAGATCACGTCCATCCTCATCATCGCGGCCTTGACAGGCGCGATTTCCCTGGCCGGAAAGAGGGGTCCGAAATGATCCCGGCGGCATTCTTCCTCGTCCTTTCCATCCTCCTGTTCGTCCTCGGTGTTGTTGCGTTCTTCATCAAACGAGACCTCATCACCATGTTCTTGGCCGTCGAGGTCATGCTCAATGCCGCCAATCTGGCCTTCCTCACATTCGCCAAATCATCTGCTTCTCTCGACGGACAGGTCATTGTCCTCTTCGTGGTCACGGTCGCTGCCGCCGAGGCCGCCGTGGGGCTGGCAATCATCCTCGTCGTCTTCAAGCGAAAAAAGAGCATTCAAAGCGACGATCTGAACATCATGAAAGGCTGAGATGACGGAACTCTTCTGGCTCGCTCCGTTCATCCCGGGAATGAGCGCCCTGCTCTTGTTCCTCTTCGGCGGCCGTCTTTCCAGGAGATGGATCGCCGCTCAAGCCTGCCTGTCCTTGCTTGCCGCTTTCGCCCTTTCCCTGCTGGCCACGATCGGGTTGCTCGGTGCGGGACACGGGTCCGCTCCCATCGTGAAAGAGCTCTTTTCCTGGATCGTAAGCGGCTCGTTCTCGGCTCGGGCGGCTTTCACGTTCGACCCCTTAGCGGCGATCATGGGCCTTGTCGTGACCGGGGTCGGCTTCCTGATCCACGTCTATTCCGCGGGTTACATGGCCAAGGACCGGTCGCCGGCCCGGTTCTTCGGGCTTCTCAACCTCTTCACTTTTTTTATGCTGATCCTCGTCCTGGCGTCCAACGTCGTCCTGATGTTCGTCGGCTGGGAAGGCGTCGGACTCTGCTCGTATCTCCTCATCGGATTCTGGTTCGAGAAGCCTGCCGCGGCGGCCGCGGGCAAGAAGGCCTTCCTCCTCAACCGGATCGGAGACACGGCCTTCCTCGTCGGTGTTTTCCTCGTCCTGGCGGTGACGGGAAGCGCCGAGTTCCAGGATCTTGCCGCGAACGTGATGGGCGGGCGGTTCCCGGCCGGAATGGCCACCCTGGCCGCCGTTCTTTTCTTCATCGGTGCGACGGGGAAATCGGCCCAGGTCCCTCTTTATGTCTGGCTTCCCGACGCGATGGAAGGTCCGACTCCGGTCAGCGCTCTCATTCACGCCGCGACCATGGTCACGGCGGGAGTGTATATGGTCTGCAGGATGAACGCTTTGTTTGCCTTTTCGGGAACCGCTTCTCTGGTGGTCGCCCTCACCGGGGCGGTGACCGCCGTCTTTGCCGCAACCATGGCGCTCACGGAAAACGACATCAAGAAGGTCCTGGCTTATTCCACGATCTCTCAGATCGGCTATATGTTCATCGGCTGCGGCGTGGGGGCGTACTCGGCCGGCATGTTCCACCTTGTTACCCACGCTTTTTTCAAGAGCCTTCTTTTCCTGGCGGCGGGGAGTGTCATCCATGCCCTCTCCGGCGAACAGGACCTGAGAAAGATGGGCGGACTTAGAAGATACCTTCCCCGAACCTTCCCCGCTTTCTTTGTCGGTGCGGCCGCAATCGCCGGTGTCCCGTTCCTCTCGGGGTTCTTTTCCAAGGACGGCATCCTAAGCAGGGCTTTCGCCCAGGGGCAGTACGTCGTTTGGGCCCTCGGACTCGCGACCGCGATCCTCACGGCCTTCTACATTTTCCGGCTGGTTTTCTTGGCGTTCTACGGGCGTGATGATCGAATCTCTGCAGAGACAAAGGCCCATATCCACGAATCCCCGTCGATCATGACGGTCCCGCTCGCAGTATTGGCATTCTTCGCTGTCGCGGCGGGTTATATCGGCCTGCCAAGGGTCCTTGGAGAGAAGGTTGATCTCTTCGGGCGGTTCCTCGCACCGGTCTTCGCAAACGTCCCGGAACACGGCCCGGCTCCGGGAACGGAATGGATTCTTATGTTCTTATCCACGGCGGCAGCCCTGATGGGCATCACGGCGGCTTACGTTTTTTATGTCAAGAAGACCCATTTCCCACATGGGCTCATCTCCAGGTTCCCTGCCCTCTATACGATCGTGAGTCGAAAGTATTATGTGGATGAGGCCTATGACGCGGTCTTTGTCCGGCCGCTCGTTCGAGGAGGAGAGGTCATTTTTGACCATTTTGACAAAAGGGTGGTGGATGGCGCCCTCAACGGAACGGCCGCGGCCGCCGGGGCCGCCGGAAGGGTTCTCAATCTCCTCCAGACGGGGCTTATAAAGGATTATGCCCTCGCCTTTCTTATCGGAGCGGTTCTTTTTCTGGGGTTTTTGTTGATGTAAGTTATGATAGTCCCGATCTTGAGCCTGGTGACGTTCCTGCCCCTCGGGGGAGCGCTCCTCCTTATCTTCTTCCCTGCGGAAAGGACCCGGATGGTCCGGTTTTTTGCCCTGGGCGTCGCGGTCCTGACCTTCCTCCTGTCCCTGGCCCTTTATTTTGGGTTCGATTCAGGAATATCATCTCCCCAATTCGTCGAACAGCGGGCTTGGATCGGTCACGGGATCCAGTACCACCTTGGGATCGATGGGATAAGCCTGTTCCTGGTCCTCCTGACGACCTTCCTCATTCCGGCGGCCCTTCTGGCCTCCTGGGGCGGGATTGGAGAGAGAATCAAGGAATTCTCGTTTTTCATGCTCCTCCTTGAAACCGGGCTCATCGGTGTCTTCGTCTCTTTGAACCTCTTTCTCTTCTATGTTTTCTGGGAGGCCATGCTCATCCCGATGTATTTCATCATCGGGATATGGGGCGGTCGGCGAAGAGTCTATGCCACTCTGAAATTCGTCATTTTCACGATGTTCGGGAGCCTCCTCATGCTCGTCGCGATCCTCGTCCTTTACGCCCAATACCACAGGGCAACGGGGGTTTATTCATTCTCGGTGCTTGATTACTATGGGCTTTCGCTCGGGGCGGGCACCCAGACTTGGCTCTTCCTGGCATTTGCCCTGGCCTTCGCCATCAAGATCCCCCTCTTCCCCCTGCATACATGGCTTCCGGACGCCCACGTCGAAGCGCCCACGCCGGGCTCGATCATTTTGGCCGCCGTCCTCCTCAAGATGGGGGCGTATGGATTCATCCGTTTTGCCCTTCCCCTCTTCCCTGACGCGACCCGGAGATTCCTGCCGTACCTTTCCCTCCTGGCCGCCTTCGGCATCATTTACGGGGGGCTCATGGCCCTCGTCCAGAAGGACATGAAATCCCTCGTGGCCTACTCGAGCATAAGCCACATGGGACTCAT
>Ga0315275_10002668_pt1 | contig 16213 bp, 14 predicted proteins | sample YL17G03_0_MG_FD_205557 | JGI IMG/M metagenome (GOLD analysis project Ga0315275, IMG submission 205557) | Sediment microbial communities from Yellowstone Lake, YNP, Wyoming, USA - YL17G03_0 | ecosystem: Environmental > Aquatic > Freshwater > Lake > Sediment | place: USA: Wyoming | collected... | reverse complement strand
CTTCGCGACTCATGCATATCCGTCGGCGCTTCGTAGCACCTAGGCCTGTACTCATTGCTACGAAGCTCAAAGCCGAAAGGCTTTGAGCGAAGTAGAATGGCGTGCCTGGCAGGATTCGAACCTGCGACCACCTGGTTCGTAGCCAGGTACTCTATCCAACTGAGCTACAGGCACGTTGATACAGTCACTGGTCACTAGTGGCTAGTGACTCGTCAACTCATATGGTATTTCTGACTGAGCGTACGGATCAGAGCCGAGAGCATCCGAGACTCGTCTTCTATATCTTTCAATATCTCTTTTGATTTGTCTTCGCTAATATATTTTCTTCTGACAGTAATTATAAGTTGCGTATCCAGTTCAGCACAAGAACCTAAAGATGTCCGCAAAAACTGCGTGTATTCTTTTGTATGCTTTCTGTTGAACCCCTCCGCGATGTTCGATGGTACGGATACTGCGGCTCTTCTCATCTGTACGACCAGACTATACATCTCATCTTTAGGAAATTTTTCGGTTATCGAATATATCTTATCTACTATATCGATGCCTTTCTGCCAGACTTTTAATTCCTTGTAATCCTTCACCTTCATGCAGTACAATTCCCCACTAGCCACAAGTCACAAGCCGCTAGCCACTACTTCACAATACTTCCCAGCTTCATCTCTCTATCGGGACTTACTACTGCTATACCCGTATCGTCCGACGCCGCGAGAAGCATCCCCTGGCTCTCGACGCCGCGTAACATGGCGGGATCCAGGTTATCGACGACGACGACCTGACGGCCCACGAGATCTTCTTTCTTATACGAATTCCTAATACCGGCCACTATCTGCTTCGTTTTATCGCCCAGATCGACCGTTATAACGTACAATCTGTCGGCATTGGGATGTTCGATGACGTCCTTGATCTTCGCTATCCTCAGCTCCAGCTTCTTGAAATCCTCGTACGTCGCCATCGCCTCTCCCGCAGCGTCTCTTTACTTTATCCCGAGCATCTTCCTTATAATATTCCTGAGCTTATCGGCATCGTGGCGGACCAGCTCCGTCTCGTGCCCGACATCGGCCATGATTATCTTTGCCCTGGTTATCTCCTGTAACTTCTCGAGATTCCCAAGCTTAACCGGGAATTGCCCTTTTGCCCTATAGCGCCTCAACCCCTTCTCCGATAACTTCGTATTAGACACGATAACGTAATCGAGATAGTCGCCGCCCAGGTAATTGATTATTTCCCTGACATGCTCGAAGACGCCGTAGCGCGCGGTCTCGCCGGGCTTCGTCATGAGGTTGCAGACGTATATCTTCCTGGCGCCCGTCTTGGCGATAGCTTCCGGTATGTGCTCTACGACCAGGTTGGTGATGACGCTCGTGAAAAGGTCTCCGGGGCCGATGACAACGGCGTCGGACATCAATATGCTTGTGTAGGCATCGATGTTGCACTCCGCCTTCGGCTCGTGCCAGAGGTCCTTGATCCGGTAATCGGGGTGCCTGCCCTCGGCAATGTCTATCTTGCTTTCGCCGGTGATGACGGTGCCTTCCTCGAACATCGCTTTAAGCTTCACCCGGGTATCGGTAACCGGCACCACGACGCCCTGGATATTCAGTATATCGCCGAGGCACTTCACGCCTTCTTTCATGGAGCCCTTGATCTCCGCCAGGACCGCAAGGAAGAGGTTCCCGAAATTATGCCCCGCGAATGTCTCTCCTCCGGACCTGAAACGATGCTGCAGGACTTCGTTCATCAGGGCAGGGGCGTTCGAAAGGGCCACGAGATTTCTCCTGACATCGCCCGGAGGCAACACGCCGAACGACTCCCGCAGCCTTCCCGTCGATCCGCCGTCGTCACTCATGGCGACGATAGAATTTACGAGGACTCGAGGCAATGTCTTCAGGCCTATGAGCAGGTTGAAGAGCCCCGTCCCTCCGCCGATACACGCGATCCTCATTTTTCTGTAGTAACAGGCATTGACGCGCAGTATGAACTCCCGCGTATTATACGGCCTTACGATGACGGCCTCAGCGCCCATGCCGCTCGCCTCATCCGCCACGCTGAATGACGGAGAAGACGTCAGAAAAAGATACCCCTTCTTCGAGTCCTTCAGCATCTTGAGGAAGGCGAACCGCATCGGGTCACGGCGGCCGGAAAAAGCGTCATCATCGAAGAGCGCGCACGCGATATCGCCATGCTTTATCCTTTTTTTCAAGGCACGCGCGTTAAAGGTCAACTCATAAGGTATTGAGATCTGCGAAAGGATTCCCCCGATCTCTTCGGAAGCTTCTTTCTTACAGACCAGTAATATCTTTTTTTGCATATAGTTACTCCTGATGTACTATAGTATCATTTTTGGGATGAAGGGACAATATCAAAAAGTATCGGGGGAAGAAACGCGGAATATTGCAGAAATTACGACTTGATACATAAAAAATAGAAAAAAGCCCCTACCACTGCCAATTATCATTCCTGTTGTTGCCCCAGCCGCCGCCCCCGCCGCCCCAGCCGCCGTAGGCGCCGTAGCCGCTACCACTCCCAAATCCACTCGGCGGAGGATCTGGCTGGTCGGCCAAGAGCTTAGGCATCCTGGCCCAATCCTTCCAGCCCCGATCGCTCCATTTCATGCTCCACCACCCGGCCCTGACGGCCTGGAAGGCGGCAAACGGAGCGAACGAATCATATACAACGCTCGACACTTTATTATTCACCGTCATCGGTATATAGATGACATCGCCGTTCTCGATCTTGATATTATTGGCGAGATTACCCCTGTATATGATGTCGAACGCGTCGATCTTCTTCGTGACGGGATGTAATTTGTCCGGTTTCATGACTAATACCCTGCCCAGCGCCCGGCCGCCCCCCCAATCGGAAAGGAAGAGCGCGTCCCTCAGAGTAAAATCGGGCCGGTTGATGGGATACGGCGTACATCCTCCATCATCGAGGACATAGAACATCTTATTATAAGACAGGACGGTCGTCGTCACGGACGGTTCCTTGACATAATTGGACAGCGCCTCGGTTATTTTTTCGTTGGCTTCGCGCGGGGTACGCCCTTCTACAAGGACGGGGACATTTACCAGCGGCAATACGATATGCCCGGTGCTTCCCACCGTCTCCGGGCCGCTCAATTCGGGATGTTCTTGGACATATATGTCAAGCGCATCGCCGGGGCCGAGCGTCATAACATTCGTCCGGCCTTCTTCCTCCTTCTCCTTGGCGATTATATCATCGACAGCGACCCTGAGCTCCGCCTCGTCCAGAAGCGCGTCGTATTTGGCGGATCCGCCGGCCTGCTGCCCGCTGACGATATTTTCGATGCGGATCTCTCGGGCATAATCCTGCTTGATCAGTTTCATATAATGCTGGGCCTGCATGTTGCCGGGATCCAGTTCCAGCGCCTGAGAGAATCTCGCCGCGGACTTGTCGTACCGCTGCTGCTTGTAATAGCCGATGCCTTCCTGAAGCGCGTCTTTTATCTTCTGCTTTTTGAAGAGGGCCGCGCCCTGTTTTGCCTGCACCTTATACCGGCTCTCCTGGAACTTGTTCGCGTTGATCGCCCGCTGGAGGTAGCTCCTGACGTACTCGTTCTTGGGGTCTTTTTCGAGGATATACTTCAGTATCTCTATAGCTTCTTCGATCTTGCCCTGCTCATAGAGGCTGGTCGCCGTGCCGAAATACCTGTAGGTCATCTCTTCCTGCGTCAGCGGCTGTCCTTCGGCTGCCGCAGCCGCGCCAACGCTGTCGGCGCCCGGAATGACCTTCAGCATCATACTCTTGTGCCTGTATTGGAACCGGTATTGGCGATCGGACGCGGCCCGTTCTTTCTGAGAGAGAGCCTCTTTCGCAACGATAACAGGCTCTGTCGAGACAGGCGTTTCCGCCTGGTCGGCCGAAACGACCCCGCCGCCGGCAAGACAGAAGACGAGGTTCGCGCAGACGATCACTGCGCCAACTGCTGTTTTTTTATGTGGAGCCGCGCTAAAAGGCATATTATCCTTACAGTATATTGTAGAAAATATACCACATAAGCGGTTAATAGTCAAATCGGGTAATGTTAAATATCCTGGCCGCCATGCCTTGACGGTTCAGCGGGGCGTGTGCTATACTATGCCCATGACAAAAAAGAGGGCATTCTTCATAATAAAAGCTATCCTCTTCTCCATCTTTGCGCTGGGGATCGCGCTGTTCGCGATGCCGCTCATGCACCAGTCCGAATTTTATCTCTTCAGGATACTTTGTTTTTATGTTGTCGTCGTGCTGGCGGGGCTCTTCTGGGCCATCGCGCTCTACTATAAGCTCTTGAGCAGGATGGCTTCTGATGTCCTGACCAGATACGATAATATCGAGCGTATACTCCTGGACCTGCGGGACGGAACGAAACATTTTTACAGGGAAAAGAGGCGCGCCTTCAGGGTCAAGACCGATATACTTGCTCATTTCGCGGATAAGACGACGGGCGACGATTTTGTAAAGATCCATGACATCAGTTGCGATGGCGCGCAGTTAAGAACGACGAGGCCGCTTCGCGCCGGCGATTCCGTAAAGCTCAATATCTACCTGCCCTTATTCCCCCAGCCGATATCCTCGAAAGCGAAGGTCGTCTGGGCCCGCCCGACGAAGGAAACCAAGGGAGCGTCCGAGATCTATAATGCGGGAATTGAATATACGGAGATGTCGGATGAGGACCGGGAAAGGCTCATCGAGAGTATCAATATCATCAACAGGATGCCCCGCAGAAAATAACCCCGCCGGGTAAACCCTCTATTCTTTTTTACCGTACGTCATTAAGTGCTTGTATTTGTAAAAAGAGTAATGTGAATCGAGGAGATGGTGCGCGTTGGTAAGTATGAACGCCTTCGGCGCCGCCTGGGCCTCGACGAGCAGGTTGACCATGTCCTCAATGGCGTGCTCCTGCGTTGACGCGGCTTTCACGACCGGGATGACGGCATCACAGAGCGCGCCTACGATGCAGGCGTCGGTGAATTCCAGCACCGGCGGCGTGTCAAATATGATGTAGTCGAACTCCTGTTTCAACCTGCTTATGACCGGCTCGATCCTGGCCGGATGCAATATCCCCGTAGGATCGTCCTTCACGTTGCCCGCCGGTATGATGTAGAGGTCCCCCCTGGCCGGCTTCGCCGTAAAGCGCGCGATAGTCTCCCTGCCGTCCAGTATCTCCGACAGCCCCGGCTCCCCGGGAAGGCCGAACATCGCATGGACCGCGGATTTCCTGAGATCGGCGTCGATGAGCAGCACCTTCTTCTCTTTGTCATATGACAGTGTGACGGCAAGGTTGCAGCACGTTACGGTCTTGCCTTCCCAGGACTGGCTGCTGGTAATGGCGATGGTCTTTATCGACTTGTCGGGAGAGAGCGAATAGAGATTGGTGCGCAGCGTCTTGTATTGCTCCGAGATATGCGAGCTCCTGTCAACGTACGCGATGACGCGGCCGTCGACACCGTCCCTGCCTTTTGCCTCCCGGACGATATAGAGCCGGGGTAAATACTTCCCCAATTCCTTGCCGATCGACTGTATCGCGCTGGTTATTTTATTCATATGATTATAGGTTCAACACCCTGGCCGCGAAGGCGGTAATGGCCGCCGCTGCCGCGGAAAGCCCTGCCATGGATATGATGATTATGTTCCTGCGGGCGTCGGCCGCTCTCAAGTCTTCCGCGGTGCATATCCTGTCTATAGTCGCAATGACCGGCACCTTGAACTTCTCTCTCAGCTCGACGCTTGTCCGCACAGATTTATCGAGGGAATCTACCAGATACGAAAGCGCGGACCCGGCCCCGATGGCGATGATGAGGCCGAGGACAAAATTGTTAGTCCCCTGCGACGGAAGCGGCGCGACGGGCATCTTCGGCGGCTCGACGACCTCGACGATAAAGCCGACGGGCGACTTCTCGCTCATGCTCCTCAGGTCGATATCCTCCAGCTGTTTCCTGAGGTCATACGAATAACGCGCAAGGATATCTTTTTCATCCCTCAGGCTCTTGAGTTTCGAAGCCTTGGTGGCGACAGGGCCGACGAGGACCGTTTCGGCTATCGGCACATTCTCGGCGGCCTTCTTATGCTCCTCCAGGATCTTCTTCTTCTCCTCCAGCGTCTCGATGTTAAGCTCCTGTTTCTCGAGCTCGTCTCTCATCTTGCGTTCGGCACGCTTTTTCTCGGCCTCGGTAGGCTCGCGGTTGGCGAAAGCGGCCAGTTCCTTGGCATACTTCTCCTGCGTCTCTATCGTGCCTCTTAGCCCGTCTTGCAGCCGTTTCACGGTCGGGTGGGCCGGCAAATACCCTTTTGCCAGAAGCTCGGCGATCTCGAGTTTTTTGCTCTCGATCTCTTTCCCAAAGATATCTTCTCTCCTGCCCTGTAATTGGTCGGCACTTTCCGGCCTAAAATCCTTTTCCTCGATATGCTTCTCCAGCATCTTCTTGCTCCGCCTGGCTCCGGACAGTTCCATGTCGATCTCCGCGAGAGGATCCGTACTTATTGTTTCTCCGGCGACCGCGCGACCTCCGGCCTGCTGCCCTATCGTCGCTTCGGCAGTAACTCTCTGAATAAGGTCCCTCTGCTCGGGGTCCAATTTGTCCGCCATCTCTTTCAGTTCCTTAATAACATTCAGCATCTCCGCGTCTACCGAAGCCATCTTGTCCTTGTATAGGCTGATCTGGCGCGTCAGGAACGCGACCGAAGCGCCCACCGACTCCTCGAGGGTTTTTTTGTTCTCCACCCTTATCGCATCGATGGTCGCCTGGACAATTTTATAGGAGGTGTCCGGAACACGGCTCCTGAACGATACATGGACTAGGCTCGGGACTCTCGTGTCGGACCGCATATTGATGCCGCCCCTTGGGTTCCTGAGGCTGTTCATCAAGTAGGTGTATCCTACGGGATCGGCCTCTTCCGACATCGTTGGCCAAACCCTTTTGATGACCTCTTTTATATTTTGACCGTAGAGAATTGTGTTGACGAGATTCTCTTTGCGCTGGACGAATCGCGAGCTGGGCGCTTCCCCTCCGCTCGATGCTCCGAGTGACATGATGGCCCTGCATTCATAGACCGGTGAAAGGCTCGCTACATAGGCTATCGTCGCGCACAGGATGACGACGAACGGATAGACAAAACACCATGGGTGGCGGACGAGAAATTCAACAGTCTCTAAAGATATTGCGGGATTTTCTCTCTTCATAGGGTAATATATGAGTAGAGTATACTATATGCCCGGGATTTGTCCAATATTATTTTTCATCTGCCGGATACGGATCCTGCCCCCACCCCCCGCCTTGACAGGTAAAATGGTATATGTTATAGTCAGGAACGTGGACAAACGAAGGCTGAAATATCTCACCATCGCCGGCTCGATGACGGCGGACGCGATAGCGGTCATGGCCGCGGACCTCACGGGTTTTCTTGTGAGATTCGGCGGCGCCATCCCGGAAAAACACCTCGATTTTTTCCTCGGAACGGGCCTCATAATCGGCTCCATGCGCCTTTTGGGCTTTTACATCTTCCATTTTTATGACGGCTCCCTGAACAAGACCGGCTTCGACAACTTTGTCAACTCCGTCAAGGCATGCACGTTGAGCACCGTCATGAGTATTACAATCCTGTATTTCCTCGATATCGGATCCGACCCGAGAGGCGTTGCCGTCCTGGTATGGTGCATATCCATATTGTATGTAAATGCCTGGCGGGTCGCCGCAAAGCGCCTGCTGGCGCCGCTCGTCGGGCAGGATATCTTCTATTCGCACCTGCTCATCATCGGAACGTCGCCCGGCGCGGCCGAGATAGCGATGAAGGCTCAGATGGACGCCTCCGTCAACTACAGGCTGGTCGGTTTCGTCGACCCGGAAAGCGGGACGGGCGCGCACGTGGCAAAAGAAAGGATAATCGGCACGATGGACGAACTTCCCGTCCTCGTAAAAAAATATGACATCGACGAGGTCATCATCGTCGATGAGAATATCGGAAAAAAGAAGATATCGGAGCTCATGAGCCTGTTAAGCTGGGAGGGGATTTCGCTGAAAGCGGCTCCTCCGACATACGAGGAGATCATCAATAACATGGTGCTGTACGAAAGCGGCGTCGCCTTCCTCGGCCCGACATTCTCCATAAAACCCGCGCCCGCCTGGTACTGGGGGCTTAAGAGCGTCTCGGATAAAGCGCTTTCGTCGGTCCTGCTCGTCGTGACGCTGCCGGTGATCGTCATGGCTGCCCTCCTCATCAGGCTCTCATCACCGGGACCCGTCCTGTACCTGCAAAAGCGGACGGGATTGAACGGCAAACCCTTCATACTCTATAAATTCAGGACGATGCGGCTGGGCGCCGAGAAAGGCAACAGGCCGCGGTGGGCTAAAGCGGATGACGCGCGAATAACCTCTGTCGGAAAGTTCCTGAGGCGCTTCAGGATCGATGAGCTGCCGCAGCTGATAAACGTACTGAGCGGCGAGATGAGCCTGATCGGGCCGCGGCCGGAGCGCCCCTTCTTCACCTCGAAACTTATGAGGACGATACCCTTTTACGCGCAGCGGCTCCAGGCAAAACCGGGGCTGACGGGATGGGCGCAGGTAAATTACCGATACACGGACACGGAGAAAGGGGCGCGGGAGAAACTGCTCTATGACCTGTTCTATTTACAGAACGCCTCGCTGGCGCTCGATCTCCTCATCGCGCTCAAGACTATTAAAGTGGTCCTCACCGGATACGGCGCCCACTAAACGCCTGCCGCGCGGGCCTTCTCCAATTTATCTTTCAGTATCCTGACGATCCTCGCCGCGGCATGCCCGTCCCAGAATTTTATCTTTCTCCTTTTCCGGCGCGACGGGATCCTGTTGATCAGGCGCAGTACGCGGTTGTAATCGCTCCCCACGAGCCTGTTCGTCCCCCGCGAGATCGTTACCGGCCGCTCCGTGTTCGCGCGCAGCGTAAAGCACGGGACCCCCAGATACGCCGTCTCTTCCTGGATGCCGCCGGAATCGGTGAGAACGAAGCGCGCGTCTATCATGAGCCTCAGGAAATCAAGATATCCGAGCGGCTCGGTAATGATAACACCGGGCAGCCCTCTGAGCCTGCTCCAGTGACCAAACCTTTTCAGCATCTTGACCGAACGCGGATGGACCGGATAGATGACCCTGACATCGCCTCTCATCCTGCCGAGCATATTTATGATACGCGCGAGCGGCCTCGCGTCATCCACATTGCCGGGCCGGTGGAGCGTAAGCAAGGCATACTTCCCTTTTTTCACGCCGAGCCGGGCCAGCGTGCCCCTTTTTCTCGCCGTGCCCAGGGAATGGACCAGTGAATCTATCATGACATTGCCGACGAAGAATACATTTTCGTCCGGGATGGCTTCATCGTGCAGGTTCTTAAGCCCCGACGGTTCTGTCACAAAGAGATAGTCGCTGACCGCGTCCGTGAACTTCCTGTTGATTTCCTCCGGCATCGAGAGGTCAAAGCTGCGAAGGCCGGCCTCCACGTGCGCGACCCTGATGCGGAGTTTCGCCGCCACGAGAGCGCACGCGAGCGTGGAATTGACGTCACCCACCACTATCACAAGATCCGGCTTTTCCCGCCGGAGGACTTTCTTAAAGCGCGCCATGATCTTCTTGACCTGCACGATGGGGGCGCCTGCTCCTATATCAAGGCCGATATACCGGCCGATCTTCAGATCCTTAAGGAATATGTCGGACATGCGGCCTGAATAATGCTGGCCCGTATGGACGAGGACGCTGTCGATATCCTTATATTTCTGGAATTCGCGCAGGATGGGCGCTATCTTCATAAAATTCGGCCGCGCTCCGACAACGCTTACGATCTTCAGTTTTTTCATTGCAGTATCTCACCGGGCTTCGATATGAACACTGTCTTCACAATGTCGTCTTATGGCATGACATACTTAAAGATCGCCGGCCCAAGGGCATTCGTCAAAGGCAGCGGCAGATGTCTCCACACATTTTTTGCCGCGTCAAAACCCTTATTCGACGGGCTGATGTCCGGTATCGCCTTTGCCTTATTGAGATAGTACTGGTAGTACAGCTGGATGGGTTCAAAGCCCTGATGCATCTTAAAATGGTAGGATCCGGCCCCTTTCCTGCTCCTGCCAAAATCAAAATATTTGCATCCTTTGGCAACGCCGTATTCCTGAAGCTTCAGATACATGAAGTTGCTCGGGCTGTACCGCTCGCAGCCGGGAAGGACACCTCCGTAAAACGGCAGGACCGTGTCTTTGCAGAAGAACGTGAGGACGGCGGCTATACACCGGCCGCCGGCTTTCACAACGAGAATATCCGTTGTATCCTTAAAAACTTCGGCAAGTTTCACAAACCATTTTTTCGAAACGACGGGCGAACCGAGATATCGCTGGTTTATCGCATAGATACGGTAGCACTCCTCAAGGTAGCGCAGGCCCGTCTCATATGTGAGGCCCTTATCGATAGCATGCCGTATCTCAGCGCGCGCCTTGCGCGGTATCCGCTCAAGGCACTCCTCCGCCCTGACGGGCAGCGGTTTGATAAATGTCACGTACAGCTCCTTGGACGGAAGATCATCGCCGGCCCTGGCCATATTTCTCAATTCCAGATAATCGCAGCCGTGTTCCTGTGAAAGCGCTATCGCCCTTTTAATAAGCGCGCCCGCGGTCGGCTCGTCATCGGCGATCGCGCCCGCATATACGCCGATCGGGATCGAGACAAGCTTCCTGCCCAATATCGTCTCGACCAGGACCAGCGGCAGCACGCCGCGGATCACTGCCCCATCCTGTGCCTCGAGATATAATTTCTTGAACCCGAATACCTCCTCGATCGCCCGCCCCCACCCATAAAGATGATAGAAGAACGATCCGGGATGCCGTACGACATACTCATCCCATCCGGTGCCGTCGGATAAAGTGATTTTCATGTTATCGGGCTGGGCGGGGGCCATTAATTCGACTCCATCTTTACAACAGCTCCGAGAAGGTTTTTTTCGACATGCTGCCAGTTATATTTCGAGGCTCCGGCCGTGCGGGCATTGGCTTTAAATTCTTCGAGCCTCTTTCTGTCCTTGAGGATCGCTACGGCATCCTGTATGCTTTCCCTGGTAAAACCCGCCAACGCGATGCCGCACCCCTCTTCCTTTATTATCTTCCCCATCTCTCCGAAATCGCCGCCCAGGAATGCCCTGCCGGCCGCCAGCGCCTCAAAAAGTTTATTGGGATTACAATATTCAGCCATGCCTGAATTTTTATCATAACCGTAATACACGACATCGGCGAGCGCCGTGTACAGCGGCACCCTGTCATGCGGAACATAGCCGAGATATTTTATGCGGCGGCAATCACGCGCCGCGGCCTCAACAAGCGGCTTCTGGCAGCCATCCCCCCCTATGATCAGGAAGAGGCCGCTGTCATCTTTAACGATATCAAGAAGAGGGGCGATGATCCGTTCCGGCCCGAGATTCGCTATATAAGAAATGACGAGTTCGCCGCCGATGCCCAGGATACTCCTCTGCCCATCCAGCATCTCCGGAGGTATCTGAAAGACGGCGGGATCTTTTTGGTTGCCGACAACTAGAATATTCGCGGCGCCGCGGAAAGCGTAGAAGTCCCTCATGGCCGCGCATGTCACTATGATCATGTCGGCATATTTTATCAGCCATCTTTCAAGGATAGCGATGAATTTCTTCAGGAACGCCGGGACATTGCCGCCGAGCATCTTGGAGAATACCTCATGGCTGTCGAATACGAGTTTGTTGCCTTTGCATTTTTTTATAATGATCCCGGCGGGAAGCGTATCAAAGTCATGGCACCAGACAAGGTCGGGCATATCCTTGAAGACCCTGGCGGCCATCGTACACCAGACCTGAAGCAAAAAAACAATCTGAAGCGGCCCCCGGCCATGCCGGGAGGCCACCCTGATCCTCTCGACCGCAATACCGTCTATCACATCGCGCGGCGCCAGGCCCTCTCCCCGATCCCAGCACAGTATCTTCACGGAATACCCTGCCCTGGCCAAAGACAGGGCCTCCCTGTGCGGCCGCGGATCCGGCAGAAATGCGTTTGTCAAAAGCATCGTTATTTTTTTCATCTGGCCGCCGGACTTATCCTTCTGCGTCGACTTTTTTCAAAAGCTCGTCTATGCCCGAGTACGCGCTGTCCCAGGAGTAATGCTTTCTGATAAATTGCGCGCCTTCGAGGGATTGGGAAGCTCTGTGGTGGTCATTTTTCAATAAGGTAACGACTTTTTGGGCAAAATCGGCCGGGGACTCTCCGATCTCAGCTCCGCCGACGAATCCGTCTTTCGCCACGCCCTCATAACTGATCCTGGTAGTAACGACCGGCACGCCCATCGCCAGCGCCTCCAGTATCTTATTCTGGAATCCCTGCGCCATCTTCATATACACAACCGCGACTTTTGCGGGCAAAAAATACTCCCTGATATCCTTTGGATCGGCAACGACGAATATATTCTTATTATTATCGAGCGCCCTGACCTCCCGGACAGGATTTTTGCCGGCTATGTAAAAACACGCTTCGGGAACCTGTTTCACTATCAAAGGAAAGACTTCATGTACGAAAGACCTGACCGACTCGATATTCAGGTAGTAATCAAGGACCCCCGTAAATATCAATGCCTGCCTTTTTTCTATCCGGCGCTGTTTTTCCAGGTCCGCGTCAAAATACCGGGAATCGACGCCATTCTCAATAACGTAACAGGCGCTTTCCTTTGTGCCGTATGATCGGAATTTTTTCTTTTCTGTCTCGCAATGGAACACAAAATATTTTTCCTGCGCGGATAATCTTTTTTCGATCCTCCCGATCCCTTTCCATTCGTAATAAAAGACCGCCTTCTTCAGTATATTTTTTGAATACTCGAAAAGCTGCCTCCATTTATCAGAATCCACATCCCCGATATTCCATATTTTTTTGACACCGCGGATATTCATCGCGTACATGCACATATTGCTGGAATAGACATAGATCACGTCTATTTTTTTCTCCCGGACCGCGCGGGCAACATCGTCCAGCATCTTTTTGGAATAATATAAAGAAACGCTGATGGGCCTTAATGTAAAAAGCCCTGTCAGCGCATGTATATAACCCGTCCATCTATTGTTCTTAAAGAGGCTTACGCTTTTACAGAATCCGGCCAGGATGTTCTTTTTCTCGAGGTCGCCTTTTTCCTGCGCCAGGGCGAATAGATGCACGTCGTGGCGCTCGGCCATGTGCTTGACGAAATGATACGTGGGGATCCTGTCCCCGCGATCCGGCGGATACGGCACCCTCTGCGAAATAAACAGTATCTTCATCCGTGTAAACTCGTCAACTAAGTATGCGGGCCTGGGGAACGATGACAAAATGCGGAAAAGCTATTTGGCCGCAACGGCGACCTCGGTGCCTTCCTCGACGTCTTTCATCGAGTAACCCTGACGGAGACTGCCGACGAAGGCGGACGAGGCGCGGTAGCGGACGGCGACGACCTCGGCGGAGCCTATCTCTTTGCCGCCCTTCACGATCGCCACCGTGTCGCCGGTGGCGATATTGTCCTTCCGGCCGCCGTTGATCGCGATGAGGCGGTTCTTCCTGTCGAGCGCCACGATCATGAAGATCGTCTCGCCCGAAGCGGACACCGCCTCCCGCTCCGCTTCCGCACCAGCCGGCTTCGTCACGACGATCGGTTCGAGGCCGACCGGTTTGCCCGCTCTCATGAGCTCGACCTTCGCCAGGGCGTCGGCAAGCACCATCTTGATGTCGCGGTTGGCTTCCTTCTCGAGGGTCTCGGTGATGAGCGACTCGAGTGATGCCTTCTCAAATTTTTCCATTCTTTTGACCAGTTCCGAGTGTTTTCTTAAAAGGATCTTGCGCTGCGAGTTAAGCGTGGAATATGCTTTTTCATTCTCTTCCTTGATGAGGCCCATCTGGCGCTCGACGGCATTGACCTTGTCTTCGGCTTCGGCTATCGCCCTCACCTTTTCATCGACTGCTGCCTGGAGGGACTCGATACTTCTTTTGTACTCGGACAGTTTCGCGGAAAATTCATCCTGCCTGCGTTTCAGGGTTTTGTTGATGAGATTGGAATATTGGAATAACGAGAATACGGCGATGGCGAGTATGAGGCAGATTATTCCCAGCGTGATAGCTGGCATATTGCTTTTGTTTGGCATGTGCTTGGCCGCCTGTTTTGTGTAAGGATAAATAATATATTATAACGCGCCTACCGGCTATCCCTCTTTTGCGTATATACTATCACGCGGCGATTCGATAGACAAGCCTAAATATGGGCCGCTAGCGCTTATGGCCGCGCCTCGACAGGATCTCATCCACCTTCGCCTTCAGGTCCGATATCGCCACGGGCTTGACGATGTAATCCTCGTTGTACAGCCCGAGCGCTTTTCCCTTGGCCTCCTCCGTATCGACAGCGGTCAGCATGATGACGGGGATGGCGGCCGTCGGCCTGTTCTCCTTCAGCTCCTTAAGGACCTCGAACCCGCTCATGTCCGGCATGATGACATCCAACAGGATCAGGTCGGGCCGGTCGCGGGTTGCGGCGGCGATGCCGTCCCTGCCGTTGGTGGCGACTGTGACGCTGTAGCCGCCGGCAAGTTCAAAATTCTGTTTCAGGAAATAACCGAAGTCCTTCTCGTCGTCGATGACCAGCATCTTCTTCACCACGCCCCTCCTTGTTAGGCCGGTTTATCCGCGGCCGGCAATAGTATCTTGACCGTCGTCCCATTCCCGGGAACGCTTTCTACGGCAATGGTGCCTTTATGCTTTTCCACTATCGATTTCACTATCGATAGCCCCAGCCCGGTCCCCTTGCGGTCCCCCTTCTTCGTAAAAAAAGGCTCGAAGAGTTTTGGCAGGTCCTCCGCGGCAATGCCGGTGCCGGTGTCTTTGACCTCTATCACACAGGCCTCTTTTGGGACAGAGCCGGGCGGCAGGCTCGCCTGCGCAGCATACGTTTTAACAATGATGTCGCCGCTCATCGGCATCGCCTCGATGGCATTCAGGAGTATATTGAAGAGCGCCTGCTGCATCTGGTTCTTGTCCACGTCGACATATATCTCCCGGTCCATGAGCTCCTGGCGCACATTGATATCGGCGGTATCCGACTTGTGCTTAAAGAGTTCTACAAAACTGCAGGCGTCATGCACGAGCAGGTTCGGATGGACAGCCTCGGTAACGAGCCTGGACGGCTTCGCGAAAGCGAGCAGGTCCTTTACGGTAATGTCGGCCCTCATGATCGCCTCCCTCATCTTCGCCATCGTCTCGCGCACCTCGGGATCCATGGTCGAAATCTTGGCCTTCAGGTACTCGAGCCCGCCCAGGATGATGGCGAGCGGGTTCTTTACCTCGTGCGCCACGCCCGACGCGAAGCGGCCGAGCGCTGCCATCTTCTCCGACTGGACGAGCTGCGCCTGCGTCTCCTGCAGCTGCCTGCAGGCCTGTTCCAGCTCTTTCACCTTGTACACGACGGCCTCTTCGGCGTGCGTGCGCTCCGCCATCTCCGAGACGAGCGTCCGCTTCTGCTCGAAAAATTCGGCTATCAGCCGCGCGATATTACCGAACTCGTCCGGCGAAGTGATGATACCCTGGATCGGGGCGGTATCGCCGCGGGTAAGGGCCTGCGATATCGATTCGATCGGCGCGCCGATCCACAGTATAACCCCGACGAAAAGGATGATAAAGAGCGCGACCGTGTGGAAGATGAGCGCAGTAAGCGTTGTCTTCGACGCGCTCAGTATTATCTTCACAAGCTGCGATCCGTACAGCGCGTGTACGCAGGCCAGCGGCCGGCCGCGCCAGTCGTTCAACACCTTCTGAAAGCGTATCGTTCCTTTCTTGAGGTCGAGCGCCGGAGAAGGCCCTTGCTGTGCGCCCTGGTAGACGGTGACCGCCGCGCCGGTCAATTTTGAGATCGTATGGACGTGGGCGTCGTCCCACAGGCGCCCGGCGAAGAAATAACCTACGGGAGGCGTCCTCCGCTGCCTATCGCCGGAGGGATGGATCGTGGCACCGCGGACCTCCATCAACCCCTTCGGCGTGTCGATAAAAAAATGGTAGAACTTCGCGCCGTGGAAAAGCTCGTCAACGGCGGTTTGCGGCAGGGGCGACCTCCGGAAGAATGGTTCATCGATATTGGTAGCCGCGTAAATAAGCGCCTTATCCTCATTATAAATCCACGCGCCATTGGCTTTGTAGGTCTGCAGGGACGCGTCGATCTTTTCCGCCGCCCACCCCTTGTCG
>Ga0315275_10002665_pt1 | contig 16215 bp, 12 predicted proteins | sample YL17G03_0_MG_FD_205557 | JGI IMG/M metagenome (GOLD analysis project Ga0315275, IMG submission 205557) | Sediment microbial communities from Yellowstone Lake, YNP, Wyoming, USA - YL17G03_0 | ecosystem: Environmental > Aquatic > Freshwater > Lake > Sediment | place: USA: Wyoming | collected... | reverse complement strand
CCCAGAGGAGAGCCCGGGCGGCGCGCGAGACCGACCGCTCCTCGTCGGTGTAGTCGGCCAGCCCCCGCTGCCGCAGCCGGGTGGTGAAGTCGGCCAGCCGCAGCTTGAGTACCACCACGCGGCCGACGTAGCCTTCCTGTCGCAGCCGGCGGCAGACGCGGTCGGAGAGCCCGACGACCAGGCCCTCGATCGTGTCGGGGTCGGACTCGTCGCGGTCGAGCGTGTGCTCGTGGCCCATCGATCTGTTGGGGATCCCCTGGTGGTACGGCACGACCGGCGACTCGTCTTCGCCCCGGGCGGCCCAGCGCAGACGCGGCCCGTTGACGCCGAAGACCCGCGACAGCAGGCCTTCCGGCGCGTGCGCGAGGTCGCCGATGGTGCGCACGCCGATGGCGGCGAGGGCCTTGGCCGTCTCCTCCCCCACCCCCCACAGGACCGGCGCCGGCTCCGGCCAGAAGCGCTGCCGGAAGCCCTCCTGCGTGAGCCGCGCGAAGCCGCGCGGCTTCATCAGCGAGGAGCCCATCTTGGCGATCAGCTTGTTGGGCCCCAGCCCGACCGAACAGGTGAGCGAGAACTTGCGCTCGACCTCCGCCTGCAGCGCCCGCGCCACCCGGACGGCCGCCTCCCCGTCGCCCGCCGTGCCGCGCAGATCGAGAAAGGCCTCGTCGATGCTGAACGGCTCGACCTGGGGGGAGTAACGCTTGAACAGTTCCAGCAGGGAGAGCGAAAGGGACACGTACTTGGCGGGGTCGCCCGGGACCAGGACCGCCCCGGGACAGAGCCGGCGAGCGCGCGCCACCGGCATGCCGGCGCGCACCCCCGCCGGGCGCGCCTCGTAGGAGGCGGCCGCGACCACGCTCCGGCCCTCGGGCGAGCCGCAGACCAGCACCGGCTGGCCGCGCAGGCGCGGGTCGGCGAGCTGCTCCACCGCCGCGAAGAAGGCGTCCATGTCCACGTGCAGGATCACGGCTACCCCTCGAGCCAGACGCGGCACAGCCGCCAGCTGGACTGATCGACGTCGTAGGCCAGCTCGAAGTAGTCGGAGTTCTCCGCCAGCACGGAGAAGTAATGCACCCGGCCGACCCCTTCCTGCCGCGTCCACTCGCCGGTCACGCGCCGGATCCGCACCACCCGGCCGCGCCAGCGGAAGCGCAGCGGCTGCACCCGCCCCTCGGTGAAGTAGCTCAGCACCTCGACCGGCTGGTTCAGCAGCTCGAGCATGGAAGGAGCGACGCGCTCCTTGCCTGGGCGTCGGCCTCGGAGCGGGCGAGCCGGGCGGCGCGCTGCGCCAGCTTGCCGGGGCTGACGGTGGCGATGCCGTAGGTCTCCCCCCACATCAGGTGCCCGCCGAGCGCGACGCGCAGCTCCGGCAGCTCGCGCAGCAGGCGCAGCGCACTCTTGCCGCGCAGCTCGCGCACCACGCTCGCCGCGCAGTCGGTGGGCCGCAGGCTGGCGACGAGGTGCACGCGATCGGGCAGCACCGCCACCGCCTCGAGACGCACTCCCCGCTCCTGCGCGAGCAGGTTGAGGACGGCGCGCGCCGTCTCCGCGCGCCGGCCGGTGAGCACCGGCTTGCTCCCGCGCGTCGTCCAGGAGACGTGAAAGTGCAGGCGCGAGACGCACAGGGGCACCCAGTGCGAGGCGGGGAGGTCGAAGGTGAGCGATTCGTGCATGGCGGACATGTCTGCGCTCCTTTCCTGAATCGTGACCGAGCTGCATCGCGGGGGCAGCGATCGACACGCCCAGTGAACATCCGTGCAGGGACGGTTTTCGAAAAAAGCGCCGCGTGGCGCATCTCGGCGCACTCTTCCCTGCGATGGCACTTCCCGGGGCGGCTCGACCCGCCCCGGCGCCTGCCCCGGCGAAACCCCGGGCGCCTACCTCCCCGGCCTGGGCTTGCCCGCGGTGGCCGGCCGCACCAGGCCGATCACGATTCCCAGGATCCGCAACTCATCCTTCTCCAGCACACCGATCGGCCGGTAGGCGGCGTTGGCCGGGTGCAGCAGCACGCGGTCGGGGCGCCGCTCGTACGTCTTGACCGTCGCCTCGTCGCCGAGCATCGCCACCACCACGTCACCGTTCTCGGCCCGCTCCGCCTTGCGAACCACGACCAGGTCGCCGTCGAGGATGCCGGCGTCCTTCATGCTGTCGCCCTTGACCCGCAGGGCGAAACGCGGGGCGGAGCTCGGGAAGGCATCGTCGAGCTGCAGCCGCCCTTCCACGTTCTCCTGGGCCAGGAACGGCGCGCCCGCGGCGACCCGGCCGAGGATGGGAATCCCCGTCCACTCCTGCGCGTCGGGGTCGGCGGCCGCGTAACCGTACTGGCGCGTGAACCGCCTCAGCCCGCTCTCGGGGATCTCCATGCCGCGCGAGATGCGCCCGCTTCTCTTCAGATAGCTATCGCGCTCGAGGACTCCGAGGTAGTAGCGCACGCCGTTGGTGGACGTGATGCCGAACTCCTCTCCGATCTCTCTCAACGTCGGCGGGAAGCCGCGCTCCCGCCCGCATCGCACGATGTACCGAAAGATCTGCTGGGCCTTCTCGTTGAGCATGTCGGTCCCTCCCGGTTTCCGGAGCCTCAGGAATGCCGGACCTGGCGTTTGCGGGGAACCGTAGTGCACATACGTTCAGTCGTCAATATTTATTGATAACCTGTTGATGAGGTTGAAATTAGGAAGGGCGGCCATGGCGGATGGGCCTCCGCTGCCGCAGGGAGGCCGTCGCCAGGCCGTCGCCAAGCGGCGCCGGCGATCCGGCGGGATGGACCCGCGGCTGTGTCCGGAGCGGACGGTGGGCGTCGGCCGAATGACACTCCCCGCTCGGCCGGCGCCCCGGAGGCGAGGGTGATCTCCCGAGAAGCAGGCGCCGGGCGTGAGGTTGGCGCTGCGTCGCGCGACGCCGGCGCGGCGCGCGACGCCGGCACGGGCTTTGCTCGAGTGAGACGCCGGCGCGGCCCCGGGCAACGCGGGCCAGCTCGCGAGGCGGCCGGGCAGTTTCTTCGGAGTGCCACCGCTATCGGGGGCCGGTGCGTAACTTCGGAGGACCTCCTCCGCCAGCTTGCCCGGAACGCGATGCTCCGGGGGCCGCGCCGCGGTTGCTCCCTTCCAGGCACAGGCGGTGGGGACCTTCCTTGGCCGGGAAACCGAGACGACCGCGGACCATTCGCACGTCCGACAACCCAGGCGTCCCGCCGGCCCGCAACGCTGCCCGCACCCTGGCTGAGGTCTGCTCCTCCAAGGCGCGAAGGGCCAGGCGGGACGCCACCCGCTTCCGGCGCGGCGTGCTCCAGGGGCAAGGGCGCCGCGCGCCGGCCGCGACCACAGCCGGAAATGAAAACCGGCGCCTGCCGCAGGGCAGGTCACCGGTGGATGCAGGCTTTCCGAGAACTCTAGGGCTGCCAGCCTCGCGTCGCCGCGAGCCCGCCCTCCGGGGCACCCGCCTCCTCGTGCACGCCCTCGTCCTCGTAGTCGGTCTCGAGCACGTCGCGGACCCAGTTACGGAGAATGCGCCGCGCCCAGCGTCGGCTCTCCGGAACCAGCAGGAAAGCGATCCCGGCGCCGACCAGGGCGCCGGCGACGACAGCTCCGACATTCGGACGACACTTCACCATTGCCCAACCTCCTCGCGACGGGTGACCGCAAGACGGTCCTTCTCGCCCATTCTCCCAGCCCCGAGCCGCGACGGCAAGGGTCGTCGGGGCCGGATGACGCTCGCGCGCGGGCCCGGCGCTCTCGGCGGCAACCTCTAGGCGGCCCGTTGCTCCTCTCCGGGTTCCGCCCCCTCGAGGACGCGCGCCACCATGTCGAGGACCTCGCTGACCGCGAAGGGCTTGGAGATCACGCCGCGCACGACGGTCTCGGCGACCAGCTCCTCATCGAGCTCGACGCCCCAACCGGTGACCAGCACCACCGGCAGCTCGGGATAGAGATCGCGGCAGTGCCGCGCCAGCTCCCAGCCGCTCATCTCCGGCATGCCGAGGTCGGTGAGCACGAGATGGAAGGCGGTCTCGACGAGCCGCTCCACCGCTTCGCGCCCGCTGCGCGCCAGGACGACGCCGTATCCGGAGTCGGTCAGCAGATCCTCGAGCAGGGAGGCGATGGTGGGTTCGTCCTCCACGACCAGGACCCGGGCGCGGAACGGCGCGATGGTCAGCACCGGCGGCGGCGCCGGCGCCGCCGCCGGGCGGCCGCTGCCGGCCGGCAGGAGGAGGCGCATCGTGGTGCCCCGGCCGGGACGGCTCTCCACTTCGATCTCGCCGCCGTGGCGGCGCACGATGCCGTAGGCGATGCTGAGTCCGAGCCCCGTGCCCCGCGGACCCTTCGTGGAATAGAACGGATGGAAGATGCGGCTGCGCACCTCGTCGCTCATGCCGACGCCCGTGTCGGCGATCTCCAGCGTCACCTGGTCCCCGGCGACGCGCGTGCGCAAGGCCATCGTGCCGCCGCTGGGCATGGCCTCGACGGCGTTGATGAGCACGTTCATCGCGACTTCGCGCAGTTCGTGCGCCTGACCTTCGACCCAGGCGCCGTCCACCAGGTCGGTGGTGATCCCGAAGGTGACGCCCGCCCCCTCGGCGCGGTCCTTCCACCACGGCCGCGTCAGCGCCAGGGCGTCGCGCGCGATCTGGGAGAGGTCCACGCTCGCGAACTCGTGGTCGGTGCGCAGGCGCGTGAACTCCTGCAGGCGGCGCACGGTGGCGGCGCCGTCGGTGGCGGCCTGCTCGATGACGGCGATCTCCTGCGCCAGCCGCGGGTCGTCGAGACGGGCGCGCACCAACTGGGCGCGGCCCAGGATGGCGCCCAGCACGTTGTTGAAGTTGTGCGCGACGCCGGAGGCCATCTCGCCCAGCACGCGCAGCTGCTCCGACTGCACGAGCTGCACGTGGGCCTCGTTGAGGCGCTGGTAGGAGCGCTCGACCTGCTCGTAGAGCCGGGCGTTGCGCAGCGCCGCCGAGACGTGCGGCGCCACGGCTTCGAGGGTGGCCACCTGGGCACGCGTGAAAGCGTCGGGCCGCAGCGACGACGTGGTGAACACACCCACCAGCTTGCCGTCGATGTGGATGGGCACGCGCACCACCGAGCGGAAGCCGGTGCCGCGCAGGCTCGACTGGGGGGCGCCGTCGGCCTCCACGTCGGGGATGTAGACGACCCCGCGCGCCACGCGCTCGTCCTCCGACAGCTCGGCGAGCGGCACGGTCTCCCCCACCGCGGAGCCCTCCACCGGCCGCGTGCTGGACAGCGCCACCACCCGGGCCTGGCCGGCTTCCTCTTCGAAGACCACCAAGGTGGCGCGGTCGCTGTCCACGGTGGCGCGCACCTGCTCGACCACGATGTGGAAGAGGCTGCGGGCGTCGAGCGTGGTGGACACGGCCCGCGCCATCTCGTCGGCCGCCTGCAGGCGCGAGGCGCGCTCCCGCAGCTCGCCCACCAGGCGCGCGTGCGCCAGAACGAGCGTCGCCTGCGAGGCGACGGCCTCGAGCGTGATGCGGTCGCGCACGTCGAACGCCGCCGCCTGCTCGGACTCGACGTCGAGTACGCCGAACGTCTCGCCGTCGGCGGTCAGCGGCACCGCCAGCTCGGAGCGCACGGCCATCGACCCGGCGACGTAGCCCGGCCACTCGCACACCTCGGGCACGTTGAGCACGCGCTGCTCGCGCGCCGCCGTCGCGGTCACCGCAGGGCCGTCGGCGGCCACGCGCAGGCCGAGCACCGAACGGTCGTAGCCCGCCAGGCTGGCGACGTAGAGCTCGCGCCGGGTGTCGTCGAAGAGCAGGATGGCGCACGCCGGATAACCCAAGCGGCCGTGCACGACGTGCAGGATGCCGTCGAGCGTGGCCTGCAGGCCGGCAGCGCCCGACGCCGCCAGCCCGGTCTCGACGAGCACGCGCGCCTGCGAGCGGCGCACCTCCAGCTCCTGGCGCAGCCGCGCGCGGTCGGCTGCCAGCCCGGCGATGGCCCCGAGCCGGCGGGCGATGGCGAACTGCAAGCCGCCGACGGCGAGCGGCGACGGCCAGGCCGCGGCCAGCACGCCGCGCAGCCCCGCCTGCGGCGGGAACGGCGCCAGCACCAGGGCCCCGACGCCGGGCTGCAAGCGGCCGGCCAGGTCGGGCTCGGCGGCGCAGTCGGGGATGCACACGGCTTCGCCGGCGCCGAGAGCGTCGGCCCACGGCCCGAAGACCGCGTTCGCCCGCGCGGGCGAGCATTCGGCTTCCCACATCCCCGCGTGGCGGCACGCCTGCGGGGAGAACTCGCCGATCGCCTCGTCGGGCGCGGTCGCGCCGGCGAGCCCTCCCGTCCACACCGCGACGGCGGGCAGGCCAAGCTCCTCACGCACCGCGCGCACCGTTTCGTCGAGCGCGGCCTCCACGTCGCGGCAGACGGCGAGCCGGGCTTCCACCTTCTCGAGAGCTACCAGGTCGGCCGACGAGACCGGGTCCGGCGGGACCGGCTCTTCGGGCTCGCAGCCGGCGGCGGAGAAGTCCTCGCCCCAGTGCGCGGGCTGCAGTCTGGCCCCGACGCGGGGGCTTGCGACGAGGGCGTCCGCGGCGGTCTCGGCCGCTGCGGCCGCTTCGGATTCGGCCAGCACGACCCGTTCGGATTCGGCCGATGCGGCCGCGTCCGTCTCCGCGAGCCCGTCTTCTTCGCAGCGGCTCGCGCCCGAGAAGACCAGGTAGACGAGCCGCCACGACGCCACCACGAAGACCAGCCAGACGAGCAGCATGGCGCCGGGCACGCCCGCGACCTCGGGCAGAGGGAAAGCGGAGGGCGCGGAGGACTGCCCGGCGCCCGTCGCGACGGGGGTGCCGGGGCTGACGGACGCCGCGGCGGCCCGCCCGGCGGCGGCGACGACCGGGCCCGCGGCCAGGACGATGCGCATCAAGACCGACGACGACGTGCGGCCGGGGCGCCCGGTTCCTTGCGATGCGATGTGATCGCTGGTCGTGTGCTGGGACAAGCCTCTCTCCTTGGGCCCGGGAGAGGGGCGGACAGCCGCCCCGGGGCCGCATTCCTTAGCTATGTGTATCGGTCAGGCAGCCGGGGCGCTTGACCGCGGGCTTGCCGGCCGCGGGCCCCGCGGCTCGGTGCCGCCCGCCCGCCGCCGCGGCGCTCTTCCGCACTCCCGCCCGCCCGCCCCGCGCCGCCGCCAGTCTCTCCTGGCGCTGCCGGGCGCCACCTGCTACAAGAGGTCGTCCGCGCCGCCGGCGTGCAGCCGGGGGCCGGGCCCCGGCGGGCCCCCAGCCCGCCCCGCACGAGGGAACCCCAGGAATCCCAGCTCCGAGGTCCGCCGGCCGGCGGGCCCCCGCGCGCCGCACGAAGGGAGACGCAGGATGCAGGTCCAGCTCATGGCGATCACGCCCAACGCCGAGGAAGTCATCGAGGACGCGTGCCGCACCTGCTATCTCTCGTTCCATCGCAAGAACCCGCCGGAGTCGACGCGCGAGCTGATCACCAAGATCCTCGACAAGGGGCACCATTCGGTGCTCGAGCACGCGTCGGCGACCTTCCGCGTGCTGGGGGCGTCGCGCGTCTTCACGCACGAGATGGTGCGCCACCGTTTCGTCTCTCCGTCCCAGCAGAGCCAGCGCTACGTCAACGAGGCGCGCTCCGAAGTGGTCGTGCCGCCCTCCGTGGCCGCGGCCCCGGAGGCGGCGGCGGAGTTTCAGCGCATCGTCGAGGAGGCGCACCAGGCCTACCGCAAGCTGGTGGCACTTGGGGTGCCGAAGGAGGACGCCCGCTACCTGCTGCCCGGCGGCACCGTGTCGGAGATCGTCCTGTCGGCGAACTTCCGCGAGTGGCGGCACGTCTTCGAGGTGCGCTGCCACCCGCGCGCGCACTGGGAGATCCGCCAAGTCTGCCTCGAGATGCTGCGCGTGCTCAAGCGCGAGGCGCCGATCGTCTTCGATGATTTCGAGATCGACGAGGCGCGCGCGATGGCCTGTCTCCAGCCGCATCGCGGCGAGGCGGAGGCGGTGGCGGCGGGTCCGGCGGGCGGCTGAGATCCGCCGGGATCCTCCTCCCCGGCGGCCCGCGGCCCGGGCCGGAGGGTGGGTGTGGCACTGCAAAACGCCACGCCCGCGCCCTCCGGCCTCGCGCTTTTCCCGCCGCCGATGTCCGGATGGCGTGAATTCCCCCGCCGGTGCGGCGGCACGGGGCTTGCCTTGCCTCGAAGGATGAGGAAACACGCGCCGTTGGCGTCCCCCGCGCGCCGGCGGCGCGCCGCGGGTTCGGACTCCCGCGGACGGCGGCTTTGGCAGAGCCGCGCCGGTAGGCTATCCTTTTAGGGATAAGCTTAGCGCCTGCGCGCCCCGAAGACGGTGCCGGCCGCACCCGTGGACGCCGCTCGAACTCAACCGGCCTGGGGACCCTAGACATGCATCGTTCGCCGACCTCATCGCGCCCCCTCCGCACCGCACTTCCCATCGCGCTCCTGCTGGCCGCCGTCACGGCGGCCACGGCGCCGGCGCAGTCCGCGCCGCGCGCCTCCGAAGTGAGGATGCCGGTGCGTAGCCCGGAGCCCGCCGGGCTCCCGGCCGCCGTCACGCGCCCGACCCTCGATCTGGCGGGCGGCTCCGCGGCGGTGGACGCGCCGCTGGCCCACCTGGGCAATTCCATCGCCGCCTGGCGCAGCCTGAGGACGGGACCCGCCGGCGAGGAAGTCGTGGGCGTGATCATCCGCGGCACGGCCGCCACCTCGGTGCTGCGCGGCCTGGGCGTCGATGTGCAAAGCGAAGCCGGCGAGTTCCGCACCGCGCGCGTGCCGCTGTCGGCGCTGCCGGCGCTGGTGCGGCTGCCGGGCGTCGAGCGGCTGACGCTGGGCTACGGCGTGCGGCCGCACCTCGACGTGTCGGTGCCCGAGACGCGCGCCGACGAGAAGCGCGCCCAGGCGCCCCCGCTCTACGGCTGGTGGGGCAAGAACGTGGTCGTGGGCATCGTGGACAGCGGCGTCGACTACCAGCACGACGACTTCCGCAACCCCGACGGCTCGACGCGCTTCTACTCGATCTGGGACCAGAACGTGTTCGGCGCGCCGCCCGCCGGTTTCGGCTACGGCAACGAGTGCAGCACAGCGCAGATCGCCGCCGGGACCTGCTCCGAGACCGACCCCGACGGGCACGGCTCGCACGTCATGGGCATCGCGGCCGGCGACGGCTCGGCCACCGGGAACCTGGAGCCGCAGTTCATCTTCACGGGCATGGCCAATGGCGCGCAGCTCATCGGGGTGGCCACCGACTTCTCGTTCCAGGGCGTCATCGACGGCGTCGCCTACGTCTTCCAGAAGGCCGCCGCGCTGGGCAAGCCGGCGGTGGTCAACCTGAGCCTCGGCACCGCCCTGGGCCCGCACGACGGCACCACCGACTTCGAGCTGGCGCTCAACGCGCTGGCCGGGCCGGGCAAGATCATCGTCGCCTCGGCCGGCAACGGGCAGGGCGACCTGGCGCACGCCTCGCGGAGCATCTCGACCTCGGCGGCGGCCTTCAACTTCTCGATCCCGGCCTACACGCCGGTCAGCGGCGGCGGCAACGACGCGGTCGTCTTCGACCTCTGGCACTCCACGGCCAACGCCTACGCCGTGCGCGTGCAGCGGCCGACCGGCCCCACGATCGTGGGCCCGGTGAACAAGGGCGCCGTGCAGACCTTCAGCACCGTCGACGGCAACATCATCATCGACTACCGGAACACCAACGATCCCAACGGCAACGGGCAGTCGGAGATCGTCGTCGAGGTCAGCGACGCCGCGGGCACCGTGCCCCGGGTCGGGGCCTGGCAGATCCAGTTGACCCCCGCCGGCGTGCCGGGCGCGCCCCTGGTGCACGCCTGGTCGGAGTCGTACCTCGGGCTGAGCGGCGCGGCGGCGCAATTCAGCGCCAACGTGGACACCACGGTCAACGTCTCCTCGCCGGCCACCGCGACCCAGGTGATCGCCGTCGCCGCCTACGTCTCGAAGCGCTACTGGGCGTCGGTGGACGGCAACATCTACAACTTCACCGGCGCGGTGGATCCTTACCAGATCTGCCCGTTCTCGGCCCGCGGCCCGCGCCGCGACGGCGTGCTCAAGCCCGAGATCGCGGCCCCCGGCTCGGCCATCGTCAGCGTGCTGTCGGGCGACGCCAGCCCACCGTACGCCGACCCGCTGATCGCCCCGGACGGCGTGCACCTCGCTCTGCAGGGCACCTCGATGTCGGCGCCGCAGGTCACCGGCGCGGCCGCCATGCTGCTGCAGAAGACCCCCGGCCTGACGCCCGCGGACCTCAAGGCGCAGCTCGCCTCGGCGGCGCGGTCCTCAGCCTACATGGGCACGCTTCCCAACCCGCGCTGGGGCGCCGGCAAGCTCGACCTCGGCTCCCTGCTGTGCAGCGACATCGCGCCCCCGACCGTGACCGCCACCTACCCGCAACCGGGCACCACGCTCTACGTCGGCACCACGATCGGCATCAACTGGGTCGCCACCGACGCCTACGGCGTGCAGTCGGTGGATCTCGAGTATCACGTCGGGGCGGGCGGCTCCTGGACGCCGATCGCCACGGGCATCCCCAACAACGGCTACTTCGAGTGGGCGGTGCCGAACATCATCACCGACCAGATGCAGATCCGCGTGACCGCGCACGACTGCATCGACAAGACGTCGGCTCTCGGGCCCTTCGTGTCGGTGCGCGCGGCGTCGGTGGGCGTGCCCTCCGATCTGCCGGTGCGCTTCGCCGCGTACCGCCCGACGCCCAACCCGTTCTCGTCCGCCGCCACGCTGCGCTTCGACCTGCCGGCCGCGCCCGGCGGGCAGTGGCCGGTGGACGTGTCGATCTTCAACGTCGCCGGCCGCCGGGTGAAGACGGTGGTCAAGAGCGACCTGCCGCCCGGCCGCTACTCCTACGGGTGGGACGGCCGCGACGACGGCGGCGCGCCGGTGTCGGCGGGGATCTATTTCCTGCGGGTCTCGGCCGGAGCGAACGAGGCGAGAGAGCGGCTCATCTACCTGCGTTGAGGCGCGGGAGCCGCGCGGCGGGCGCGGCGGCGGCCCGGAAGGCGGGCTGCGGCGGGCAGCAGCGGATCGGGGAGCGGGGCGGCCTTCAGGCCGCCTCGCTCCGTTTCGCCCCGGCTTCGGCGAGCAGCCGCTCGCGCAGCGGGCCCAGCCCCTCGCCGGTGGCCGCCGAGATCAGGAGGCAGCCCGGGTAGCGGGCGCGAAAGCCGAGGGCCTCCAGCGGGTCGGGCAGCCGGTCGATCTTGTTGAACAGGATGGCGCGCGGCTTGCCCACCGCCCCCAGATCGTCGAGCACGCGCTCGACGTCGGCCAGCTGCCGCTCGACGTCGGGGTCGGCCGCGTCGGCCACCAGCAGCAGCAGGTCGGCCTCGATCACCTCCGACAGCGTCGAGCGGAACGACGCCACCAGGTGATGCGGCAGCTTGCGGATGAAGCCCACGGTGTCGGTGACCAGGGCGGAGCGGGAGCGAGCCGGCTTGCCCTCCACGCCCGCCAGGCGGCGGGTGGTTGCGTCGAGCGTGGCGAACAGCCGGTCCTCGACGTGCACCGAGGCCCGCGTCAGGGCGTTGAAAAGGGTGCTCTTGCCGGCGTTGGTGTACCCGACGATGGCCGCGCGGAACTCGCGGCGCCGCGACTTGCGCTGCGTCTCCCGCTCGCGGTCCACCTCCTCGAGGGCGGCCTTGAGGCGGGCGACGCGCTCGCGCGCCCGCCGGCGGTCGACCTCGAGCTGGGTCTCGCCGGGGCCGCGCGTGCCGATGCCGCCGCCGGTGCGCGACAGGTGCTGCCACATGTGCCGCAGACGCGGCAGCATGTACTCGAGCTGCGCCAGCTCCACCTGCAGGCGTGCCTCGCGGGTGCGGGCCCGGCGCGCGAAGATGGAGAGGATGAGCTCGGAGCGGTCGATGACCCGCACGCCGAGCGCCTTCTCGAGATTGCGCACCTGGGCCGGGGTGAGATCGTCGTCGAAGGCGGCGAGGTCGGCCTCGCGCGCCGCGCACAGGGCCTTCAGCTCCTCGACCTTGCCTTTGGAGAGGAAGGTGGCGGGGTGCGCGGTGCCGCGCTTCTGCACCAGGCGCTCCACGACGACGGCGCCCGCGGTGTCGGCGAGGCGGTCGAGCTCGGCGAGCGACGATTCGATCCGGAATCCGCCCCGGCCGCGGGTGTGGCCGACGAGGACGGCGCGCTCGGGGCGGTACGGGGCAGTGGTGTCGTAGATCGCGGAATCCCTCCGACAAAGGCGATGGTCGCGTGGCCGGCGGAAGGCCGGGCCGCACGCTGGGCCGCAACCCGGCCCGCGGTCGACCGGCGCGGCCGGCTCGCGGGTCACAGTGTAGGAACGGCTCGGCCGCGGGGTCAAGGCGAGGACGGGAGAGGCCGCGGGAGCGCCGCGGCGCCGGAGATGCGGCGGCGCTCGGCGGGCCCGACCGGGGCCCGGACCTGACCGGATCCCCGGATCGCGCCTTGACGCTGGGCGGTGCGCCCTTCTACGGTGTCGGACGTTGGGCTTAGCCGTCCACCCGGCCCGCCCGAATCCTTTTGTCACAGCCTGCGTCCAACCGGACGAGTTCCCGCATCCGTTTCCTTCCGGAGGAGTGCCTCATGGCCAACGCCCTCGCCGTCACCGACCAGAGTTTCGAGACGGAGGTCCTGCAGTCCGCCACGCCCGTGCTCGTGGACTTCTGGGCCGCCTGGTGCGGCCCCTGCCGCGCGATCGCGCCGATCGTGGACGAGATCGCCGTCGAGTACAGCGGCCGCCTCAAGGTGGTGAAGGTGGATGTGGACAGCTGCCAGTCGGTCGCCGCCCGCTACGGCATCCGCGGTATCCCGAGCCTGTTCGTCTTCAAGAACCGCCAGGTCGTCGAGCAGGTGATCGGAGCGGTCTCCAAGCAGGCGCTCGTCCAGAAGATCCAGCCCCACCTGGGCTGAGCCGCAGACGGCGACGGAGTGAGGGCCGGGGCCCCGCCGGGGTCCCGGCCCTCGGCCTTTGCAGGGCGCCTCCCCGCCCGCCACCGCGCGGGGAGAGACGGCGCCCGCTCGGCGCCCCCCGGCTCCCGCGCGACGCTTCCCCGCGCCCGCGCGGCGCTTCCCCGCGCCCGCGCGGCATGGGATACTGCGCGCCGTGCGCTGGCCCCTGCACGTCCGCATCCTCATCGGCCTGGCCGTCGGCACGGCCGCCGGCACCGCCTGCCACCTGGCGTTCCCGGGTTCGCCCTCGCTCGACGCGTTCGTCGGCGGGGTGACCGAGCCGGCGGGCCGGATCTTCCTCCGCCTGCTCTTCATGCTGGTCATCCCCCTGGTCGTCTCGGCGCTGGTGCTCGGCGTGTCGGCCCTCGGCGACGTGCGCCGGTTGGGGCGCATCGGCCTGAAGACGCTGGCCTACACCGTGGTGGTGTCCACCATCGCGGTGCTCATCGGCGTCGGCCTGGTGAACCTGGTGCGCCCCGGCGAAGGACTGCCCCCGGCGCTGCGCGCCACGCTCACCGCCCAGGCCGCCAGCGCCCCCGCCCCGGCGGCGGGGGTGAAGCTCTCGGGCTCCGACTTCATCGTCACCCTCATCCCCGACAACGCCGTGCGCGCCGCGGCCGAGGGCCAGATGCTGCCGCTCATGGTCTTCGCGCTGCTCTTCGGCGCGGGCCTGGGGGTGCTGCCCCGCGACCGCACCGACGGGCTGGTGCGCATGCTCGAGGGCGTCTACGAGGTGTCGATCAAGCTCACCGACTGGGTGCTGGCGCTGGCCCCCCTGGGGGTGGCGGCGCTGCTCTTCACGCTGACCGCGCGCCTCGGCTACGACATCCTGCGCCACCTGGGCACCTACGTGCTGGTGGTGGTGGGCGCCCTGGCCATCCACCAGTTCGTCGTCTACTCGCTGTCGGTGTCGCTGCTCGGCGGCATGAGCCCGCGGCGCTTCTTCCGCGACGTGCAGGACGCCATGCTGACCGCCTTCTCCACCGCCTCGAGCACCGCCACCCTGCCCACCGCGCTCAAGGTGGCCGAGGAGAACCTGCGGCTGCCGCCGCACGTCAGCCGCTTCGTGCTCACCGTCGGCGCGGCGGCCAACCAGAACGGCACGGCGCTCTTCGAGGGCGTCACCGTGCTCTTCCTCGCCCAGTTCTACGGCGTGCCGTTGAGCTTCGCCCAGCAGGTGACGGTGGTGCTGATCTGCATCCTGGGGGGCATCGGCACGGCCGGCGTTCCGGCCGCCTCCATCCCGGTGGTGATCACCATCCTCGGCATCGTCGGCGTGCCCGCCGAGGGCATCGGCATGATCCTCGGCGTGGACCGCCTCCTCGACATGTGCCGCACCACGCTCAACGTCACCGGCGACCTGGCGGCGGCGGTGGTGGTGTCGCGCGGCGAGGAGCCGGCGGCGCCGCCCGCCTGGGCGCCGTGAGGGCCGCGCGGCGGTGAGCGGGACGCGGCGCGGGACCCTTGAGCCCGTGACCCTAGAGGGCCGCTGCGTGCGTCTCGAGCCCCTCTCGCTCGCCCACCTCGACGGGCTCTGCGCGGTGGGCCTCGAAGACGAACTCTGGCGGTGGACGCTGGTGCAGGTGCGCACCCGCGACGACATGCGCCGCTACGTCGAATCGGCGCTGGCCGCGCAGGCGAGCGGCGCGGCCCTGCCCTTCGCCACCGTGGAGCGCGCCGGCGGCCGGGTGGCCGGCAGCACGCGCTTCGGCGCCGCCGAGCCGGCCCACCGGCGGGTCGAGATCGGCTGGACGTGGCTCGGCCGCGAGTTCCGCCGCACGGCCCTCAACACCGAAGCCAAGCTGCTGATGTTCGGGCACGCTTTCGAGCGGCTGGGCTGCGTGCGCGTCGAGCTCAAGACCGACGTGCTCAACCGGCGCTCGCGCGCCGCCATCCTGCGGCTGGGAGCCAAGGAGGAGGGGGTGCTGCGCCGCCACATGATCACCGCCGGCGGGCGGGCCCGCGACACCGTGTACTACAGCGTCCTGGACAGCGAGTGGCCGCAGGTGAGGGCGGGGCTCGAGGCGCGGCTGGCGGCGCGGGGCTGAGCCGGAGTCCGCCGGCCGCGGCGGGGCGCCGCAGGGCGAGGACCGCACGGCGTCTTCAGACGGAACCTACGGCGCGGCGAGCGCCTCTACCGTATCCCCGACGCGGATCGCGCCGGCGCGCACCACGCGCCCGTGCACGCCGCCCCGCCAGCCGGGCGTCAGCGCGGCGCGCAGGCCGGGGCGCGTCTCCTCCATCACGTGACAGGGCTTCACTTCTCCCAGCACCTCGATCTCGGCGCCCCCCAGGCGCAGCCGCTTGCCCATCGTCCCCGACAGGTCGACGCCGCTCACCACGACGTTGGCGCGCCGCGCCGCGGGCGGCAGGTCGGCGCCGATCTCGGCGAGCGCTTCGCGCCACTGCTCGAGGGCGAGGACGGTCACGGCGCGCTGCGGCGTGCGCGCGTGGTCGCCGTCGAAGCCGCCGTCGAGGCGGGCGAGGACCTCGCCGCGCGCTGCGGCGGCGCCCCCGTCCTGGGGAAAGACGAAGAGCGCTACGACCTGGCCCACGGCACCTCCGTGCCGGCCGGCGGCAGCAGCCGGCGTGACGGCGAGGGCGGCGGCAGCGGCGGCACGCCGGCCAGCCGCGCCAGCTCGGCCAGCGTCACCGGGAGCTCGAGGCCCACCTCGCCCGCCAGGCAGAGCGCCACGCCGCGCCGGGCGCAGACGCGGTCGGCGGCGCGGCCGTGGACGTAGGCGGCCAGCCGCGCGGCGTCGTACGGCGCCAGCCCTTGCCCGAGGAAAGCGAGCGCGCAGCCGGTGAGCACGTCGCCCATGCCGGCCGAGGCCATGCCAGGGTTGCCCGACGGGTTCACCGTGGCGCGGCCGTCGGGCGCGGCGACGACCGTGGGCGCGCCCTTGAGCAGCACGGTCACGCCCCAGCGCGCCGCCCAGTCCACGGCGACGTCGAGGCGGGTCTCCTCCAGCTTCGGGACCGGGATGCCCGTCAGCCGCGACATCTCGCCCAGATGCGGCGTGACGAGCAGCGGCCCGCGCGCCTTCTTCCACCACTCGGGCGAGGCCGCCAGGGCGTTCAGGCCGTCGGCGTCCACGACGCACGGCACCTCGGCGCACCCCAGCAGCGACAGCACCAGCTCGGCGGCTTCGGGATCGCGGCCGAGGCCCGGCCCCACGGCCAGCGCGTCCACCCCGCGGGCCCGCTCGGCGATCGCGGAGACGGCCGCCTTCGCGATGGCCCGCGCGGCGGTCTCCGCGACGGGGATGGTGATGG